>Ga0182024_10013464_pt1 | contig 15968 bp, 11 predicted proteins | sample P32metaG_FD_120480 | JGI IMG/M metagenome (GOLD analysis project Ga0182024, IMG submission 120480) | Permafrost microbial communities from Stordalen Mire, Sweden - P3-2 metaG (Illumina Assembly) | ecosystem: Environmental > Terrestrial > Soil > Wetlands > Permafrost | place: Sweden: Stordalen... | reverse complement strand
ATTCGCCGACGCTTTCCTCGGCGACTTTGCAGCAAGTTGGGATCGCGCCGCCACCGCGCGCAAGCCGGTCATCGCCGCGGTCGCCGGCTTTGCGCTCGGCGGCGGTTGCGAACTTGCCATGCAGTGCGATCTCATCATCGCCGCCGACAACGCCAAATTCGGTCAGCCCGAGATCAAGCTCGGCATCATCCCCGGCATCGGCGGCACGCAGCGCTTCACCCGCGCGGTCGGCAAGGCGAAAGCGATGGACCTCATCCTCACCGGCCGCATGATGGACGCCGAAGAAGCCGAACGCGCTGGCCTGGTCGCGCGCATCGTGCCGCTCGCAGGCATGTTGGACGAGGCCATCAAAGTCGCCGAGACCATCGCCTCGATGTCGCTGCCCTCGGTGCTGGCGGCGAAGGAAGCGGTCAACCGCTCATTCGAGACGTCGCTCGCCGAAGGCATCCGCTTCGAACGCCGAGTGTTTCATTCGCTGTTCGCGACCGCCGACCAGAAGGAAGGCATGGCCGCCTTCATCGCCAAACGACCGCCGAAATTCGAGAACAGGTGACAGGTGTGTCATGTTCCGCAAAGGCGAAGCATCCAAGACGTGTGCTCGTAAATCGTCATCCGTGAGCAATGCTTGGGCGATGTCCGCCTAGCCATCGAAAGCGGAGTCTCTGCCGCCTTAAGAAAATGTCTGCGGTTGGGCACGATAGCAGACATCTCCACCAATTCAATTCCTTGTCGGCAGCGTCATCCATTCGCAATGAAAATCCGCTACGCTGCTCGTCCCCTATGGGATTTAAGAGTTTTCGGTCTACCTAAGTCTATGAAATAACGCGATAATTCCAAGAAACGCTTCTATTTAGAAAAAGAATTGCAAATTTTCCGGAACTTTATCTCCCGGGGCGAGTCGTACCTTTGCCCTGATAGTCGCGGGTGGGGCTCTGATAGCCGTGAACGGCAGGACAGAGTGCTCGGAGCCGCGGTGCGTTAATTGTCTCGGCCGAAAGAGTTTGGATGGCCGTGATATTGGTTGTCGAGGACGATGTATTTATCCGCCAAGTCGCGGAAATGATGATTCAGGATTGGGGCCACGATATACTTTCGGCCAGCGACGGAGACGAGGCGCGTGTATTCCTGCGATCCGATCAACACATTGACGCACTCTTTACCGACATCTATCTGAAAGACTCTGTCCTTGGTGGGTGTGAACTTGCTCACCAGGCCATCGCGCTTCGGCCGAAGTTGCGCGTGCTCTACACGACGGGAAATTTTGTTACCGAAAAAATGAAAGCTTTGTTTATTGAAGGCACGCAATTCCTTCGTAAGCCATACACGCAAAATCAGCTCGAAGGCTGTGTTGCCGCTATGCTCGCAGCGTGATGTCGAAGTCGCGGAATTGATGAGGGAAAATGGCGGTATCCGATATTGCTGCGAGCGACATCGTTGAAACCGTGCCCACCGCGCTCATCGTTCTTGATAGAAATTTAAATATCACGTCTGCGAATCGTGCGTTCTACCAGACGTTTCGCACGAGCGCCGATGAGACTGAGGGATGTCATATTTACGACCTCGGAAACGGGCAGTGGGATATCCCCGCTCTACGCGCCCTGCTCGAGAGCGTGATTCCCCATCGGGCATCGGTTGAAGGGTTCGAAGTCGAGCATGATTTTCCGACCATTGGCCGGCGCACAATGCTGGTCAATGCCCGAAAAGTTTTTCGCCCCGGCGACCACGATGGTTCGATCCTGCTCGCGATCGAGGATGTCAGCGAGGAGCGCGCTGCCCGGGTTGAGAGCAAGCGCTACTGGCACCTGATCCAAAGTATCGTCGACACGATCCGCGATCCCCTGGTCGTGCTCGAAAATGACATGACGATCGTGACTGCGAGCAAGGCGTTTCTGAAGATATTCGGGATTACCGAGGCGGAGACTCATGGGCGGCGCGTTGCGGAACTTGGCCAGCATCAATGGGATGTACCGGCGCTTCGCCATTTGATGGAGAAGGTCCTCCCGGAAAACAAGCCCATCGAAAGTTTCGAAATCGAGGATAATTTTCCGGGGCTCGGCCGCCGTGTGTTCAATCTGAATGCTCGGAAAATTTCTCAACCGGGGAACCATGCCCATCGGATGCTCCTCGTCTTCGAGGACATCACGGACCGCAAGCAACGAGAGCGCGACGCTCTGAGCCTGACGAACGAAATCTCTCACCGGATCAAGAATAACTTGCAGATCGTCGTCGGCTTGATCGCCTACGAAGCCAAATGGACGGCAGCTCCGTGCGTTCAAGGCTATAAAGCCATGCAGGCACGCATCGGAGCCATTGCCGAGCTCTACGACTTGATATCTCAATCCAGTCGCGGCCAGACTGTCGCCGTGGACGCGTATCTGCGGGAAATCGCCAAGACGATGTCAGCGAGCCTCATTGGAACCATGTCGGGCATCGAAATAGAGGTTAAGGCCGAGCCGTTGGAAATCGACCCTGATCGTGCCGTACCCTTTGGCCTTCTGGTCAATGAGCTTGCGACGAACGCCATCAAGAATGCTTTTCCGCAGGGGGCAGGACATATCACGCTGAGCGTGGAAAAGGTCGGCGATGAAATCGAGCTAATCGTTGCCGATGACGGTGTGGGTATGAAGGATAAGGATTCTGTGAAGGTTCCGGAGAAACGTGGTTCTGACTACGTGGCTATCTTCGTGCGTCAGCTTGGCGGCACGATTGCCCCGTCGGTATCGGAAGGAACTGGAACGATCGTTAGAATACGACTTCCCTTGCTCCTGATCCCAGGGGGTGCCGAGCGCGTAGCTGCATAGCGCGCCTTCAGGCAGCAAGCGTAGCTTCCTCACGTATAGCCGCCATTGACGCGGATGACTTGTCCGTTGATCCAGCCGCCCTCTCGACCAGCGAGAAGCGATACGACGCCGACGATATCTTCGATTTCGCCGATCCGTCCGAGGGGAGCCATCTTGCTGATGGACGCAATCAGCTCCTCACCCTTGCCGTTCAAAAAACAGTTCAGTCGCGACCGGCCCCGGCGCCACCGCATTGACGGTGATCTTGCACGGTCCGAGTTCATTCGCCAGAACTCGCGCGAGACCTTCGACCCCTGCCTTCGAAGCGATATAGGCACCATACGACGGGAAACTCTTTCCCAAGACGCTGCTTGAGAAAACAATAATTCGGCCGCCGTCAACGACGTGATTCGCCGCTTCGCTCATGACGAGATAGCTGCCGCGAAGGTTCGTCGCGATAACTTTGTCGAAATTTTCGATGTCGCCCTTCCGGATTGGGGCGAGCAGCATGACACCTGCGCTGTTCACGACAACAGTGATTTCCCCAAACGCGGACTTCGCCTTCTCAAAAAGCTGCGCGACCTCGGCCACCTTCGAGATATCTGCGCCAACCGCAATTGCCGTACCGCCGGCGGCCTCGATGCGCTTGACTGTTTCCTCTGCCTTCGCAGGGTTTCCAGCATAATGCGCGACAACTGCAAAGCCGTCCTTGGCCAAACGTTCTGCGACGCCTTGGCCGATGCCGCCTGATGCTCCGGTTACGATTGCTGTTCGTGTCGTGTGCTTGATCCTCTTGCTGAACGGGTGTGTGCGCGCCCCCCTTCCTTACGCCGTTGCGGTTTAGCCGGGCTCCCGCATCGCAGCCAACGGACGCCGAGGTCATTAGCGAGAAACGCTCACTTCCGCACGCAGATCACGCGCACGACGGACTGATCCGCAGCTTGGCCAGCCGCGGCGGCGGGCTTCACATGCTGCGCCAGCAAGAACGCGCGGATCGCGTCGACCGGCACGAGCGTCGCCGCTCGAGTGGCGCTGCCGGCGCCGATCGACGGTTTGAGGTCCGCCATGCCGGCGACGACCGGCGGTTTGAAATCCACCATGCCCGCCAAACGGCCCCGGGCATCGACCGCCGCTGCGCCCGAAAAGCCGGGCTTCGGCCCAGGCTCAATGCCCTGCGCGGTGATACGGGCGGGAACGCTGGCCGGTTCGCCGTCGCCGGTCTGGGCCAGCGGATCGGGAACGCCAACGAGCGTTACGTCTCCGCTTTGGCCGCTGTCGTCGGCAAGCATCGCCGCAACGAGGTTGCGCGCACCATAGAGGCGCAACAGCGCGAGATCGTTCGCCTTGTCCTCGGCGACGCGCTCGGCGTGACCGAAGCGGGGTACTGCGATCGCCTGACATTCATCGGTGAGGTGCGCCGGCGCGATGAGGTCGCCGTCGCTGCTCACCACGATCGCGGTGCCGTATTCGACCCGCCGCCGCAATCCCGCAGGCGGAGCGGCGTTGGGATCGGGGAATCCCACAAACGCATTCGCCACCGCAATGGCGACGCGACTCATGGTGCCTTCGGTCGCCTGGTCATACTGCACCGTGACGCCGCGCACTTCGCTGCCATGCGCCTCCGCACGCACCAAAAAGTATTTCAGCCCCTGAGTTCCAAGGATAACGAAAGAGTCGGACTTGAACGTGCTCGACGTGATTTGCCGGTGCGACGCCTTTTTCTCTTCGTCGAACAGTGCTGGCAATGCCGCTTCGGTCAGGCGAAATGTTTCGACCTGGATCTGTCCTTGCGTGGAGGTCCAGCGGCTGCCGGTGCGCGAGGTGCCGGGATGGGGCACCAGCTTTTCGGGCACGCCGAGGCGCGCACCGGTCTTCGCATCCTCGACGAGCCGCCAGCCGACGGCTTCCGCGGAAAAGCTAGGGACCTCGGCTAGCGGATCGGTGTCCTCCTTGGCGTGACGGGCCGCGACATGCGGCTTCTTTTTGGCCGCGACCGGTTGCGCGGCCGCAGGTGCGGCCGGCTTGCTCGCATCTATTGCGAGCGCCGGCGTGCCCGCCGCGATGAGGCCGACAACAATGGCCACCGCCCGAATGTCCATGATCGCACCCGCCGCCAATCGCCAAGCGTAACCGAACCAGCCGCGGAGGCCAAACGCGGCAGAAACTTTTCGCCGGCGGCAAATTTGACGCGGCGGTGGTTTCGCCCGTCATTCGCGCTTATGTTGGTGTCATGCTCAGCGCCGACGAACTCGAACGCTATGCACGCCACATCGTGCTGCGCGAAGTGGGCGGCCCGGGACAGGCCGCGCTCGGCCGCGCTCGGGTGTTAGTCGTCGGCGCCGGCGGACTTGGCGCGCCGATGCTGCTTTACCTTGCCGCCGCCGGAATCGGCACGCTCGGCGTCATCGACGACGATGTGGTGTCGCTGTCGAACCTGCAGCGGCAGGTGATCCACGCCACCCCGGATTTGGGCATGCCGAAGGTCGAGAGCGCCGCGGCCGTAATCCGTCGGCTCAACCCGCATGTCGCTGTCGAACAGCATGGCATCCGCCTGACCGCGCAAAACGCGCTCGATCTGATCGGCCGTTACGATCTGGTCGCCGACGGGTCCGACAATTTCGCCACGCGCTATCTGGCCTCGGACGCCTGCTACTTCGCCCGCAAGCCGCTGGTGACCGCCGCGCTCGGCCCATTCGACGGCACGCTCACCACGATCCGCGCCTATGAGAGGAGCGCCGACGGCAAGCCGAACCCGACCTACCGGTGTCTGTTTCCCGAACCGCCGCCGCCCGGCACCGTGCCGGCCTGCGCCGAGGCGGGCGTGCTCGGCGCGCTGGCCGGCGTGGTCGGCTCGATGGCGGCGCTTGAGGTGATCCGCGAGATCGTCGGCTTCGGCGAGGGACTGGTCGGCCGCCTCGTCATGCTCGACGCCAACGCCATGCGCTTCGAGACGTTGCGCTACGACTGGGACCCGGCAAATCCGCTGACCGGCGAGACCCCTGCCATCCACGACCTGTCGGCGTACGCGTAACTGTATGTGCCCGTCATCCTTAGGTGGCCGCGAAGCGGCCCTCGAAGGATGAATCGGCCGGTGCGCCGTGGCCGTCGCCCTTCGAGGCTCGCGGAGCTTGTCATCGGGCCGGCCACTTCGGGCCGGACCCGTTGGCTCACACCTCAGGGTGACGGAAGAGAAGTATCATCAAGCGCGAGCGCTTATTTGCTCCATGTCGCCATAATGGTCGAGCCTCGCAGCACCGACCATTTGTTGTCGCCGGCGCTGACCACGGTGAAGCAGGTTTCCTTGGCGCCTTTCCAATTGGTGCAGAAACCGTCCTTCGAGAGTTTCCAGGTGCCCTCACCCCTGTGGCCGGTGCCGAGCGGCTCGCGTTTCATCTTGCCGTCCGCCATGAACGTCATCTTGAACTTGAGGCTGGACGGCGTCGAGGCGGTAAACGGCTGACCGTTGAAGAACGCCGTCTGGACGTCGGTTGGCGAAAGTTTTGTAGGCGGCGCTGCGGTCGCGGTCGCGGCGTAAAGCACGCACATTGCGACACCGGTTGCCAAGCTCGCGATAGCTGCGCGCATGATGTGCCTCCCAGGCCGATGATTCGAGATCGTTATGATATGCAATATCATTGTTTATTCCGACAGCTCATTCACCTCGACTGACTGTGATAGACGCTGTTTGGCCGCATGTCGGTGGCGGAAGCCACCCGGTTCGACATGTTGAAGAAGCCGGCGACCGCGGCGATGTCCCAAATGTCGCGGCCGGTAAATCCGATGCGGCGCAATGCCTCGCGATCCTCTTCCTCAATCCGCCACGGCTCGGCGGTCAGCTTCACCGCGAAGTCGAGCATAGCGCGCTCGCGCCGCGATAGCCGCGCGGCACGATGGTTCATCGCCATCAGCTCGCCCAGCGCCGGATCGCCGGAAAGATTGCGCACCGCGGCGCCGTGAGCAACGAGGCAGTAATAACATCGATTATGCGACGAGACCGCGACCGCGATCATCTCACGCTCGAGCTTGCTCAAACCCGACGGCGCCAGCATCAAGTCGTTGTACATGGCGACGAAGGCGGCAAGCTTCGCCGGGTCGAAGGCATAAGCCTTGAGCACGTTGGGCACGAAGCCAAGCTTTTCCTCGCATTTGGCGAAGTAGGCGGCCATCTCCGGAGAGAGCTTTTCCGGCGGAAGATTGAGCGCGGTGATGACGGTGTCGTCGCCTTCCGTCGCGGCGATGCGGGGTTTCGGCGCCCGAACATCGCGGGCGGTTTTGCTGTTGCGCTTGGCCATCAAAGTCCCTTCCGGCGGTCCTACTTGGCATGCCGCTGTCGCGGCAGTGGAAAGACTGACATTATAGATCGTTACGGTAGCGGATGTGCGCGCTGCGCGGGTAATATCGCGGGAATCGCGCGCGCGAGCCGAAAAGGGGGAAAACATGGCCGTCCAGAACATTCCCCGCCCCGAGGACGATTCAGCCGGCGATGCGCTGGTCGCCGCGGCCGCCTCGTTGCTTGCCGCACGCAGGCGCGACATCCCGCGCGATTTCCTTGCCGAATTATATGGCCACGCCGTGCCGGACGATCTCGAACGCTCCGATCCGGAGGAGCTTGCCGGAATTGCCGAGCAGTCGTGGTCGTTTCTTCTGGAGCGTAAGCCCGGCACGTCCAAAATCGGTTTTGCACCGGCTCGTTCGCCGCGCGGCGCGGCGGCGCTCGACATCCTCAACGACGATATGCCCTTCCTCGTCGACTCGGTGCTCGGCGAACTCAGCGAACGCGGCCTCGATATCCGTCTGCTCGTTCATCCGGTCTTCACCGTCGAGCGCGACGAAGCGGGAAGGCTCACGGCGTTTAAGGGAACGCGCAAGGGCGAGGGCCGCCGGGAAAGCTTCATTCACGTTCATGTCGCGGGCATGGACGATGCGGCGCACCGAACCGAGATCGTGCGCGCGCTCGAAGACGTCCTCGCGGATGTGCGCGTAGCTGTCCAGGATTGGCGGCCGATGCTGGCGCGAGCGAGCGAGGTCGCGGCGGAATTGAAAGCCAACCCGCCGCCGCTTCCGGCCGATGAGATCGCCGAAGCGGTCCAGTTTCTGCAATGGATCGCGGCGGACAATTTCACGCTGCTTGGTGCGCGCGACTATGCCTACACCGACAGCGAGCACGCGCTCGAACCGAAATTCGAAACCGGCCTCGGCCTATTGCGATCGCGCGAGATGCGGCTCCTGCGCCGCGGCGATCAGCTCGTGACCATCACCCCGGAGATCCGCGAGTTTCTGAAAGAGCCAAAGCTGCTGATTATGACCAAGGCCGCGGCGCGCTCGCGCGTGCACCGGCGCGTCCATTTGGACTATATCGGCGTGAAGCGCTTCGACCGCGACGGCAACCTGGTCGGCGAATGCGTGTTTTGCGGGCTGCTCACGTCGACCGCTTACACGCGTTCGGTGCGCGCTATCCCCTACCTGCGGCGCAAGGTCGACCGCATTATCAGCCGCGCCGGTTTCGATCCGTCGAGCCATTCCGGCAAGGCGCTGGTCAACGTGCTGGAGCACTTCCCGCGCGACGAATTATTTCAAATCGACGAGGATACGCTCTATCAATTCGCGCTCGCCATTCTTGCGCTCGACGAGCGCCCGCGCGTGCGCATCCTGCCGCGTCCCGATCGCTTCGACCGCTTTGTGTCGGTCCTGGTCTACATTCCGCGCGACCGCTACGACAGCGAGATCAGGTCAAAGATCGGCGACTATCTCGCCACGATGTTCAAAGGGCGCGTGCGCGCCTTTTATCCGTTTTTCCCGGAAGGCCCGCTGGTGCGGGTCCATTTCATCATCGGACGCTACGAGGGCCAGACTCCGATCGTCGATCGCGCAATTCTCGATGCGGCGGTCGAAGCGATCGTGCGGAGCTGGATCGACGGTCTGGCGGACGCGCTCTCTGCTGCGCACCAGCCGGCAATTGGACGCACGCTGTTGGCGCGGTATCGCGATGCCTTCCCGGTCGATTACCGCGAGATCTATCCGGCGGCCGCGGCCGTCGCCGACATCGCAGTGGTCGAGGCGCTGACCGCCGAACACCCGATTGGCGTCGAGCTTTACCGCGTTTCCAGCGCGGACGCGGCAAGCGCCGGCCTCAAAGTCTTCAGCCACAGCCGCCCGATTCCGCTCTCCGAGCGCGTACCGGTGCTGGAAAACATGGGCTTTCGCGTCGTCGACGAGCGCACCTACCACATTGCGCCGCAGGAGGCGGCGGATGTCTGGTTTCATGATATGACGCTCGAAAGCGCGTCGGGCCAGCCGTTCGATCTCACCGCGCTCAAGGCAAGGCTCGAGGGCTGCTTCCTCGCGGTCATGGGCGGGCACGCCGAGAATGACGGCTACAACGCGCTCGTGCTCGTAGCGGGCCTGGTTTGGCGCGACGTCGCGCTGATGCGCACGCTCTCGCGCTTTCTGCGGCAGGTACAGGTGCCCTACTCGCAGGATTACATGTGGACGACGTTGCACAAGCATGCCGGCATCGCGGCGCAGATCGCGACTTTGTTTCACACACGCTTCGACCCGCATCTCGGCGCACCACAGGATGAACGCGCGGCGCGCGAGGCTTTCATCACCTCGTCGATCGAAACGGCATTACAGGCGGTCGACAGCCTCGACGAGGACCGCATCCTTCGCCGCTTCGTCAACGCGGTCCAGGCCGCGATCCGCACCAATGTCTATCAGCTCGGGCCCGATGGCCAGCCGAAGGATCTCGTCGCCATCAAGTTCGCCAGCCGCAAGCTTGACACCATGCCGTTGCCGCGCCCGCTTTACGAGATTTTCGTCTATTCCCCGCGCGTCGAGGGCGTGCATCTGCGCTTCGGCAAGGTGGCCCGCGGCGGCATCCGCTGGTCCGACCGGCCGCAGGACTTCCGCACTGAAGTCCTCGGCCTCGTCAAAGCACAGAACGTCAAGAACGCGGTGATCGTGCCGGTCGGCGCCAAGGGCGGCTTCGTTCCAAAGCGTCTGCCGCCGGGCGGGCCGCGTGAAGCCATCCAGGCGGAGGGGACCGCCGCCTATAAGCTCTTCATCTCGACGCTGCTCGACATCACCGACAATATCGGAACTGGGACGACCGGCGTCGTCCCACCGGCCGACGTGGTGCGCCACGAAGGCGACGACCCTTATCTCGTCGTCGCCGCCGACAAGGGCACCGCGACGTTCTCCGACATCGCCAATGAGATCGCCATAAACCACGACTTCTGGCTCGGCGATGCCTTCGCCTCGGGCGGCTCGGCCGGTTACGACCACAAGAAAATGGGCATCACCGCGCGCGGCGCCTGGGAATCGGTCAAGCGGCACTTCCAGGAAATGGACGTCGATATCGGTAAAACGCCATTCACCGTGGTCGGCGTCGGCGACATGTCAGGCGATGTATTCGGCAACGGCATGCTGCGCGAGACAACGACCAGGCTCGTCGCCGCCTTCGATCACCGCGACATCTTCATCGATCCCGATCCCGATGCGGAACGGACCTTCGCCGAACGCAAGCGCCTGTTCGATTTGCCGCGCTCAAGCTGGCAGGATTTCGACAAGACGCTCATCTCCAAAGGCGGCGGCGTTTTTTCGCGCAGCGCCAAGGAGATCAAGCTTTCGGACGAGGCCCAAAAACTCTTCGGCGTCGGCGAGAAGCTCACGCCCCAGGAGCTGATCCGGGCGCTGCTCAAGGCGCAAGCCGACCTCCTGTTCTTCGGCGGCATCGGCACTTACATCCGCGCCGCGGACGAAAGCGACGAGGCGGCCGGCGACCGCGCCAACGATGCCATTCGTGTCACCGGCCGCGATTTACGCTGCAAGGTGATCGGCGAAGGCGCCAATCTCGGCATGACCCAGCGCAGCCGCATCGAAGCGGCGCTGAACGGGGTGCGGCTCAACACCGACGCCATCGACAACTCGGCCGGCGTGAACACCTCCGACATGGAGGTCAATATCAAGATCGCGCTGAGCATTCCGGTGCGCGACGGACGTCTGACGATGGACGCACGTAATGTGCTGCTCCCGGAGATGACGGACGAGGTGGCTGCGCTGGTGCTGCGCAACAATTACCTGCAGACGCTGGCGCTCTCGCTGTCCCAGCGGCGCGGCATGGAGGATTTCGGCTTCCTGCAACGGCTCATTCAAACCCTCGAAGCGCGCGGGCTGCTCGATCGCGCGGTCGAATATCTTGCCGACGACATGCAGCTTGCCGAACGCCGCCGCCGTTCGCAGCCCTTCACACGGCCGGAGCTGGCGGTCCTGCTCGCCTACGCCAAGCTCACGCTCTACGACGACCTGCTCGAATCCGCGGTGCCCGACGATCCTTATCTCAGCCGCGAGCTCGGCCGCTATTTTCCGAAGGAGATCGCCGCGCAATTTCCCGATGCGCTCGAACATCACCGGCTGCGCCGGGAGATTATCGCCACCCAACTCGCCAACTCGATGATCAACCGCGGCGGCCCTTCGCTGATCGTGCGGATCGCCGATCAGACCGGCGCCGCCCCAGCCGCCATCGCTTCGGCCTTTGCCGCCGTACGCGACAGCTATGGCATGACTGCGCTCAACGGCGCGATCGACGAGCTCGACAACCGGATTGCGGGAAAAGTGCAGCTCGATCTCTATGCGGCGGTGCAGGACCTGCTGCTCGACCGCATCATCTGGTTCTTGCGCAACGTCGATTTGGCGAAAGGCCTGGCCGACGTGGTGACGCACTATAGAGACGGCATCGCCGCGGTCGCGGCCGCGCTCGACGGCGCACTATCGGAGGACGCGTTGAGTGCGCGTGCCGCGCGGCGCCGGGAACTCACCGATGCCGCCGTGCCCGAGGATCTTGCCAGTCGCATCGGCAATCTCGGTCCGCTCGACGCCGCGCCTGACATCGTCCTCGTCGCCGACCGCACCGGCAACGCGGTGGGGGATGTGGCGGCCACCTATTTCGCCACCGGTGCGTTCTTCAAGCTCGACCGCATCGCCAGCGCGGCCGGCAGCATCCCGATCGCGGATTACTTCGACCGGCTGGCGCTGGATCGCGCGCGCGACTCGATCGGCAACGCCGAGCGCCGATTGACCGCCGCCATGGTCGGAAACGGCGTTACCGGCGCCGAGGCCGTCGCGGCCTGGGTGGCGCCGCGCAAGAGCGAGGTCGAGCGCATCCGAGGAGCGATCCATGAGATCGCCGGTTCCGGCCTCACCTTGTCGAAGCTCACCGTCGCGGCGAGCCTGCTTGGGGATCTTGTAAAGGATTAGTCAGCGGCCCGGCCCCCTCGCCTTGCCGAAAAACTCGGGCTTCCGACAAAAAAGAACCCCAAGCAGGATACGCGCTTGGGGTCCTGAAGTGGTTGCCTCAACTTAGGCTTATTAAACCGCGCGGCGGGGTGTCGGGGGGATGGGGAGCCGCTCGGCTGGCCTTATGTGGGAGAAATAAGGGGGCGCCCAACAGATGCAATGAGGATCACGCGTTAGTGTTATCAGGTGCGGCAAAACGCCCGTTTTCCGCGGCCGCCGTTAATGCAGCGGCGTTCAACCTCGAAAAAGACGATCAAGTTTCGGCAGTGCAACATAGTCGATTGGTGGTTAAGTTTGAACGTCATAATCGCACTACAATTGCTCCACTGCGCACGTTCGTTGAGGAAAAAACCTTTCGCCTAACGTTCCGGTCGCGCGTGTAACAGTTTTATTTCATGCACGCCCGGCGCGGACCGTGCGCGCAACCCTAAAATCCTATAGACTTGCGTCACACTTTGATTGCGCGAGGTCTGGCCATCAAAGCCTAAATGGCGGCGAGGTAGGGGTATGAGCGCGATTCATTCGATACAATTCCTCTACACAATTTCCGGATTCGCCGTCGGATTGTTGGTCGGATTGACCGGCGTCGGCGGCGGCTCCTTGATGACTCCTCTCCTTATTTTATTGTTCGGGATGCATCCCGCGGCCGCGGTCGGAACCGACCTTCTGTACGCCGCGGCGACGAAGTCTGCCGGAAGCGCGATGCACGGCTTCAACCGCACGGTCGATTGGCGCGTTGTAGTCCGGCTCGCCGCCGGCAGTGTTCCGATGACGATCGTTTCGATAGCAGTGCTCAGCTATCTCGACATCAACGGGCAGGGGACGCAACAATTGATCGGCTGGGTGCTGGCGTTCGCTTTGCTCCTCACCGCCGGGACGTTGATCTTTCGCAACAGGATTGTCGCGCGCTACGCGCCGAGCATGGGCGCGCTGCCGCCGAACCGGATCGCCGTTCTCACTGTGGTCGTGGGCGGAATTTTGGGAGTCTTGGTATCGATCTCATCGGTTGGCGCCGGAGCGATCGGCGTCACGGCGCTGGTTCTGCTTTATCCGAAGCTGCCGACGGCGCGAATTGTGGGGTCCGACATCGTCCATGCGGTCCCGCTTACGCTCGTCGCTGGGATCGGTCATTGGTTCTTGGGTTCGATCGATTGGCCGGTCTTTGCTGCCTTAATTCTCGGATCGGTCCCGGGCATCCTGATCGGCAGCTATGCAGCCGCCCGTGTCCCCGAGACGGCGCTGCGCGTCGTCCTTGCGTTGACGCTGCTCGCGGTGGCGGCAAAGCTGTCGTTTGGTCTCATTCCCTCGTCGACGAACATCGTGGCGGTGCAGACCAGCGCGCCGCACTGAGCCGATTCAATTCGCTCCGCGGCCGGCTTCGGGCAAGCCGTAGCGATGCAGTTCACTGCCATGGACGTCGAGCCATACCTTGGCTCGTTCGTGATCCGGGCAAAGGCGCTGGACCAGGCGCCAAAACCTCGCGGAATGATTCATCTCGACGAGGTGCGCGACTTCGTGCGCCGCGAGATAGTTGAGCACGAAACTCGGCGCCAGGATGAGCCGCCACGAATATGACAATACTCCGGTCGTCGAGCAGGAACCCCAGCGGCTCGCCTGATCGCGCACGGAAACCCGTCTGATGCCGACGCCAAGATCGGCGGCAAACCGCTGGCTCGCCGCTTCGAGTTCGCGTCTGGCTTCGCGCCGCAGGAAATCGCCGATGCGGCGATCGACGTGGGGCGCATCGCCGGCGACGCACAAAAGGCGCTCGCCGTCGTCGGCCGTCTCGGTCCAGACAGTGCCACGCGCGCCGCGGTGGTGCGCAATCCGGTGCGGCATCCCGCGCAGCGGGACCACGATCCCGTCAGCAAACCGCACCGCCTCCGGCAGGCGGCCGAGCCGAGCCGCGATCCAGCCGCCGTGCTTCTGCGCGAACTCGCGCGCCTCTTTCAACGTGCCGCGCGGCGGAATGGTGAGGATCACCTCGCGCGTCGCGGCCTGAATGCGCAGCGTGTAGCGGCGCGCTTGCCGATGCCGCCGCATCCGCACCAGATAGACCGATCGGTCGAAGACGACCTCGATCGCCTGAGGCTCACTCGGGCGACGATAGAGCAGCGCACGATACGACATGGCGGACGACCCCGAACCCAACCCGAGGCCGATAGTGCCATATCCCGGCGACGGCGCAGCGCCTTTGATGAGGGCAACCAAGGCATACAACATATGGTGGCGCGCCTTTTGGAATATCCCCGCTAATGCGATTTATGAAGTGAATCCAATTTCATATTTTAGATGACATCGGGCAAGAAAATTTGACGGCAGATGATTCGAAATATCGCTTATTTCTCAAGAGCTTGCCCAGATTGGGCGGGAGAAATGGCAAAACGCCAGATAAACCGGCCATTAGTCCGGTTTCGAGCGCGCCTGGCGGTTGCAGCTGCGGTCAGACGCTCGCGCGAGCACGCGTTCCGCCGTTGTGCCCTGGGTGCGCAACAACGCCGTCGCGGCGGCTTGGCCGCCCGTGACTCATCGACAGAATAAAATCGGAAATGCGCGGGGCGATCTCGGAGCGGAAACGCGAACCGTTGAACACGCCGTAATGACCGACGCCCGGCTGGAGCCAGTGCGCCTGCCGGTCGGCCGGGATGTTGCTGCACAGGCGGTGCGCCGCTTCGGTCTGGCCGACGCCGGAGATGTCGTCGTGCTCGCCTTCGACGGTCAGCAAGCCAACCCGCTTGATCCGGCTCGGATCGACAGGCCGATCGCGATGCATCATTTCGCCTCGCGGCAGCGCATGGCGCACGAAGACGGTGTCGACCGTTTGCAGATAATATTCGGCGGCAAGGTCCATGACCGCCAGATATTCGTCGTAGAATTCCTTGTGCTTTCCCGCCGAGTCGCCGTCGCCGCGCACGAGATTGAGGAAAAGGTCCCGGTGCGCCTCGATATGCCGATCCAGGTTCATCTGCATAAAGCCATTGAGCTGCAGGAAACCCGGATAGACGTCGCGCATGAAGCCGGGATTGGGAAACGGCACCTTGGTGATGACGTTGTGGCGGAACCAATTGATTCCACGCCGTTCGGCAAGCTTATTCACGACAGTCGGATTAACTCTGGTGTCGATCGGTCCGCCCATCAGGACCATGGAGTGCGGCACATACGGATCGTCGTCCGCCTCCATGACGGCGACGGCAGCCATAACCGGCACCGCCGGCTGGCATACCGCCAAGATGTGGGTGTCGCCGCCCAGCACATGCAGCATCGAGATCACGTAATCGATGTAGTCGTCCAGATCGAAGCTTCCTTCGGACAGCGGCACGGTGCGCGCATCGCGCCACTCGGTGATGTAAACATCATGATTGGGAAGAAACGCCTCGACCGTGCCGCGCAACAGCGTGGCGTAATGGCCGGACAGCGGAGCAACAATCAGCAACCGCGGTTGCGGCCGCCGCGGACGATGCTCGAATATGCGTTCCAAACGAACGAGCCGGCAAAACGCCCGCTCCCATACGCTCGTGACTTGCACGGGCACACGCTCGCCGCCAACCAGCGCCGACGGAATCCGCCAATCCGGACGGCCGTAGCGGCGCGTCGAGCGCTCGAACAGTTCCGCGGCCGCTGCCACCGATCTGCCGAAGGTGGTGGAGTAAAATGGATTCATCGGGTTCTTAAAGAGCAATCGCGTCGCGTCAGCCGCGGCACGCGCCGGATTCAGCGCGGCATGATTCATTTCGTAGAGCCAATAGAGCGGCGTCGATAACAACGCGCCGCCCGGCACGGCAGGCGCGCCGCCAAACTCTCCGATTGCAATCGACGATCCTTGCCCGGTTTGCTGCATTGCAGCAATATAAGAATGATCTGTCATACCGCGATCATAAAGGCAATTTTTTCCTT
>Ga0182024_10013463_pt1 | contig 15968 bp, 13 predicted proteins | sample P32metaG_FD_120480 | JGI IMG/M metagenome (GOLD analysis project Ga0182024, IMG submission 120480) | Permafrost microbial communities from Stordalen Mire, Sweden - P3-2 metaG (Illumina Assembly) | ecosystem: Environmental > Terrestrial > Soil > Wetlands > Permafrost | place: Sweden: Stordalen... | reverse complement strand
TTTGCGCGGTAATCATCCTGGTGGGCTGCGCGCGGAAGGCAGGGGTGGGGCCGAAAGTCGATCCTGCGTTGGCGACTCTGATTCCGGACGATACGACCCTGGTGGTGGGCACGCGACTCGAGGCACTCGAAAAGACGCCCGTTTATCAGAAGTATCTTGCCGATCGAAAATTTCCGCAAGTAGAAGACTTTGCGCGGCAAACGGGGCTCGATCCGCGGAAGGATTTGTGGGAGCTGTTGTTTGTTTCGAACGGCAAGGACAACGTTTTGCTGGGCCGCGGAAAATTTGCGAATGAAATGGAGCCTCGTCTCGAAAAAGGCGGCGCGAAACGATTCGGATATAAAGGATACAACCTGATCGGGGACGAGAAGGCGGCGGTGGTGTTCATCAGTTCAACCACGGCTGCGATGGGCGCGACCGAATCACTGCGCTATCTGCTGGATCAGCGCGGCGCGTCGAGAGGACCTCCACCGGCGCTCGCGTCGTTGATGAAAGATATTCCGGCGGATGCGCAATTCTGGGCTGCATATGCCGGTGGTCCGTTCGATTTGGCATTGCCGGGAAATCTGGCGAACATCACCAAACTGGTGAATTCGATTCAAACGGGCAGCATTTATTTCGATCTGCGGACGGGGTTGAATGGAGTAGCATCGGGTGAGTGTTCGACGGATCAATCGGCGGAGGAAGTGCAGGGCGCGCTGAAAGCGTTTATTGGATTGGGGCGATTGAATACGCCGGCGAATCAGCCGGAGATGCAGGCGGCATGGGACGGGCTGCGGACCACGTTACAGGATAAGCGGGTGAGGCTTTATATCGATGTTCCTCAGAATATGGTGGATCAATTCTTGGGTTTGTGGATGGGGCGGAGGCGATAATTATTTCTTGGGCGGAGGAATCGCGTTGCCTAGATTCGTCGAGGTGCCGCCCTCGCTGATGTAGTTGCGATTCCAGCCAGGTATCTCAACCGTTACGTCGCCCGTCACGACGGCTTGGCATGCGAGCCGCGAGTGAAGCGTCAAACCGGGGGCTTGATCGAGGCGGTCAAGTTCGTCTTCATCGGCAGGGTCAGGACTCAGATTCGCGTCGCCTTGCTTGACGATCACGTGACAGGTGGTGCAAGCGCAGCTTCCTCCGCAGGCGTGTTCGATATGCACGCCGAAGTTAATGGCGACATCCAGAACGGATTCGGGTTTGCCATGTTCATCGTACGGAAGCTTTCCGGACTCAAATTCGACAGTTTTCCCCTCCGGCAAAAACGTAACTTTGGGCACAATCTAATTGTAACGCGCCGACCTCTGTCATACTGGATTTTTCATGTTTCCTATCCTAGAAAAACGCATTGCAGAGGCTATTTCTGCGCGCATTCGCTCGTTATATGGCGTTGAAACACTGGTGCAAATCGAGCAGCCGAAGCAGTCTTCGTTCGGCGAATTGGCGCTGCCGGCAGCGTTTCAACTGGCTCGGCAATTGAAGAAGGCTCCGAAGGCAATTGCGGCGGAAATTGCTGCGGCGGGAAGTTCGATAGAGGGCGTCGCCTCGATGGAAATTGCGGGCAACGGGTATCTCAACGTTCGGCTCGATCGCGGCGCTTATGGCGCCGGAGTACTGTCGGGTGCGGGAGTGGTTTCGAGAGAAACCGCGACTAAAACAATCGTCGAGCACACCAATATCAATCCGAATAAGGCTGCGCATATCGGGCATCTGCGCAACGCGATTCTGGGCGATACCTTCGTGCGCATGCTGCGTGCGACGGGCGAGCGCGTGGAGGTGCAGAATTACATCGACAACACCGGAGTGCAAGTAGCGGACGTCGTGGCCGGGTTTCAGCATCTGAAAAAGAAGTCGATCGAGGAAGTGCGCGCGCTAATTGAGGAGCCGCAGTTCGATTACGTTTGCTGGGATGTATACGCCGAGACGTCGCAATATTATGAGGAGCATAAAGACGCGCTCGCATGGCGTCATGCGACGCTGCATTCGATTGAGGCAGGGCAGGGAATCGAGGCGGAGATGGCGCATCTGGTGGCCGACGCGATTGTCGATGCGCACATCGCGACGATGTGGCGGGTGGGGATCGCTTACGACGTGCTGCCTCGGGAGAGCGAAATTCTCCACTTGCAATTCTGGGCTACGGCGTTCGAGCAATTGAAGGTTCGGAAGGCGATTTACTTGGAGACCGAGGGCAAGAATATTGGTTGCTGGGTGATGCCGGGTTCCGCGTTTCGAGAAGGATCGGTGGAGGGCGACGACGATAGTAAGGTGATCGTCCGGTCGAACGGGACCGTCACTTACGTCGGCAAGGACATCGCATATCAGCTTTGGAAGTTCGGATTGCTCGGGAAAGATTTTTATTATCGCAAGTGGCACACTTATTCGAACGGCCACGAGTTGTGGGCTTCGACTGACTCGCCGCAGACGGGTACACCAGAATTTGGAAAGGGCTCGCGCGTGTATAACGTCATCGACACGCGGCAATCCTATTTGCAGGATGTTGTCGTGGCGGGATTGCGCGCGCTCGATTACAACACGCAGGCGGATAATAGCATCCACTTCAATTACGAAATGGTGGCGCTGACGCCGCGCACGTGCATCGAGATGGGAATCGAGCTCTCGGAAGAAGACAAGCGTCTGCCGTACGTGCAGGTCGCCGGGCGCAAGGGGATCGGCGTGAAAGCGGACGATCTTCTCGACAAGCTGATTGAAAAGGCGCTCGATGAAGTAACGTCGAGGCATCAGGAAGAGCCGGAAGAAAGCCGGCGGCGCGCGGCGACGCAGATTGCCATTGGGGCGCTACGCTACTTCATGCTGAAGTTCACACGCAATTCGGTGATCGCGTTCGATTTCGCGGAGGCGCTGAGTTTCGAGGGCGAAACGGGTCCTTATGTACAGTACTCGGTGGTGCGAGCCCGGAATATCTTGCGGAAGCTGGCGGAGCGGGGGGAATCGCTTCCTGATTTTGGCGCGGTACTGACGCGACAAATAATGGAGCGGCAGTTAATGCAGGAAGACTGCTGGCAGTTGTTGGTGGCGGCGTCGAAGGTGGGGTCGGTCATCGAGAGGGCCGTGGCGAGTGGTGAGCCGGCGCACGTGGCTCGGTATGCCTTTCAATTGGCGCAATCGTTCAGCAATTTTTATCACGAGTATCCGGTGCTTTCGGAAACGGACGTCGAGAAGAAGACGTTCCTGCTGTGGATGACGGAATATTTTCGCGCGCAGTTGGAGAAGACGCTCGGAGTGCTGGGGATCGAAGTGCCGGAGTATATGTGAGGACGCCGGAATTAGAACAGCTTCGCGATCCGGCAGTTGAAGCCTGGGAGCAGCGGCGTTTCGAGTGAGTCGGATTCCAGAAGAGTGCGAATCGGACCGGTTGCGGATTCCCAGACTTCCGCGGTGCGCGTTTTGGGATCGATGATCCACGCGAGCTTGCAACCGCTCGCGAAGAATTGACCGAGTTTGCGCTGCATCGCGCGGCGGGTATTCGATGGCGAGAGGATCTCGGCGGCAATTTCGGGGGCGCCTTGGATTTCCTGGTCGGGGTCGACGGTTCGGAATACAACGGAAACGTCGGGGGCGCGCTTTGTTGACGGGCCGAGGACATACAGAATATCGGCCCCAAGGACCTCGCCGATCGGATTGTTCTCAAGGTATGATCGCAAGGAAAAATACAGGTTGCCTTCGATGCGCGTGTGCCTCACTCGTGGCCGGGTCATTGTGATAAGTTCGCCCTCGTCGAGCTCATATCGGAACTCTTCTTCCTCCAACCGGTCGAACTCTTCGACGGAAATGAGTGTCTTCGCGCTCATGCTTCGATTCTACGCTTGCCCGCGATAAGATAGGGATACGCATGAAAAGTTTGAACTCCTTCCACGCCGCGGGTGAGCTTCGTGCCGGTGGCCGCACTTACGAGATTTTTCGCCTGGCTGCGCTGGAGGAGGCGGGCGTCGCTAAGCTTTCGCGGATTCCCTATTCGATCAAGATTTTGCTGGAAAATCTGCTGCGCTTTGAAGACGGCTCGACGATTAAGAAGGGCGATATCGAGTATGTCGCGAAGTGGGATCCGAAGGCCGCCGCGCGCGATATCAATTTCCGCCCGGCGCGCGTATTGTTGCAGGATTTTACCGGCGTGCCTTGCGTAGTGGACCTGGCCGCGATGCGGGACGCGCTAGAAAAAATGGGGGCCGATCCAAAAAAGGCAAATCCCCTGGTACCTGTCGACCTGGTGATCGATCACTCCGTGCAGGTGGACGAATTCGGCACGAAGGGTGCGTTCGCGGCTAATGCGCTGCTCGAATTTCAACGCAATCAGGAGCGCTATTCCTTCCTGAAGTGGGGACAGGGATCTTTCGAGAATTTTCGAGTGGTGCCGCCCGATACGGGCATCGTGCACCAGGTGAATCTTGAATATCTGGCCCCGGTGGTGTTCCGCGCGAATGGACAGGCATATCCGGATACGGTGGTCGGCACCGATTCTCACACGACGATGATCAACGGGCTTGGCGTGGTCGGATGGGGCGTCGGTGGAATTGAGGCGGAGGCGTGTATGCTCGGCCAGCCAGCGACGATGTTGCTTCCGGCGGTGGTCGGATTTAGGTTAGACGGCAAATTGCCCGAGGGTGCGACCGCAACGGATCTGGTGTTGTTCGTCACGCAGATGTTGCGGAAAAAAGGTGTCGTCGGGAAGTTCGTCGAGTTTTACGGCGATGGGTTGAGTGCGCTGAGTGTCGCCGATCGCGCAACCATCGCGAACATGGCGCCGGAGTATGGCGCGACCATCGGAGTGTTCCCGATCGACGGTGCGACGCTCGATTATCTGCGCATGACGAATCGGCCGCCGGAGCTGATCGAGCTGGTGGAGGCGTATGCCAGGGCGCAAGGATTATTCCGCGTCGATGGCGCGCCGGAGCCTTTGTATTCGGACACGCTGACGCTGGACCTTTCGACGGTGGTGCCTTCGCTCGCCGGGCCGAAGCGCCCGCAGGATCGCATCAATCTGCCGGATGTGAAGCAAAATTTCCTGACCACGTTGGGTGCTACGCCGAAGACGAATGGAATCGTTCAGGACGGCAGCGTGGTGATCGCCGCGATCACGAGTTGCACCAATACGTCGAATCCATCCGTAATGATCGCCGCCGGTTTAGTCGCGAAAAAAGCAGTGGAGCGCGGTCTCAAATCGAAGCCGTGGGTGAAGACGAGTCTCGCGCCCGGATCGAAAGTGGTGATGGACTATCTGACCGACGCGGGGTTGGTGCCGTATCTGGAAGAGCTGAAGTTCAACCTGGTCGGCTATGGATGCACCACGTGCATCGGGAACAGCGGGCCGTTGCCGGAAGAGGTCGCGGCGGCCGTTCAGAAAGAGAAGCTGACGGTGGCGAGCGTGCTCTCGGGCAACAGGAATTTCGAAGGCCGCGTGAATCCGCTGGTGCGCGCGAACTATCTCGCGTCGCCTCCCCTGGTGGTGGCGTATGCGCTGGCCGGACGAGTCGATGTCGATATTGCGAACGACCCGATCGGTCAAGATAAACAGGGTCGCGATGTATATCTGCGCGAGATCTGGCCGTCACCGGAAGAAGTGCAGGCCGCGGTTAAAAAATCCGTGCGCCAGGAAATGTTCGCGAAGCAATATTCCGAGGTCTTCACCGGAGACGCGACGTGGAACTCGATCAAAGTTCCGATTGGCGATCTGTATGCGTGGGATGAGCACTCGACTTACATCAAGCGGGCGCCCTATTTCGACGACATGGCCGATCCGAAAACGCACGTCAAAGATTTTTCGGGCGTCCGCGCGCTCGCCGTGCTTGGCGACTCGGTGACCACCGATCATATTTCTCCCGCGGGAAATATCGCGGTCGATAGTCCGGCGGGAAAATATCTCATTTCGCTCGGTGTGAAGCCTGCCGATTTCAATTCCTACGGCGCACGCCGAGGCAATCATGAGGTGATGGTGCGAGGCACGCTCGCCAATATTCGCCTGCGCAACCAGATGGCGCCGGGAACCGAAGGCTGCTGGACCACGCACGCTCCTTCGGGCGAGAAAATGTTCATCTACGACGCCTCGGTGAAGTATCAAGAGGAAGGTGTGCCCCTGCTGATCATCGCGGGCAAGGAGTACGGCTCCGGATCGTCGCGCGATTGGGCGGCGAAGGGCGTTTTGCTGCTCGGCGTACGCGTCGTACTAGCCGAGGGTTTCGAGCGTATTCACCGCTCGAACCTGGTCGGCATGGGCGTGCTGCCTTTGCAGTTTCTGGAAGGCCAGAATCGCGAATCCCTGGGATTGACGGGCTTCGAAACCTTCGCGATCGAAGGCATTCCGGAAGCCGTAGAGTCGAGCGGCAAGACGAAAGCATGCGTCATTGCTACTCACGACGGCGCGACGAAGAAATTCGAGGCGATCGTGCGCATCGATACTCCGCAGGAATCGGAATATTATCGCAGCGGCGGAATCCTGCCCTACGTTTTGCGCCAGCTCGCCGCCCGTTGATGTAAACCGACATGCGATTTCCAAGTACGCGACGCTCCGCCGTGCTGGCCTCGCAAAGCAGCGACCCGGCAGAGCGGCGGCAAGCGTTCGAATCGCTGGTCGACGCGTATTGGAAGCCGGTTTACAAATTCGTTCGTATCAAATGGCTTTGCGATCCCGACGACGCCGCGGATTACACGCAAGGCTTCTTCGCGCGCGCCATCGAGAAGGATTTCTTCCGCTCCTACGATCCTTCCAGGGGCAGCTTCCGAACATTTCTGCGCACCTGCCTCGAAGGTTTTATAGCCAATGAAAAGAAGGCCGCGACGCGATGGAAGCGCGGCGGTGGCGCGACCATTCTCTCGCTCGATTTCGCCACCGCCGAGGGCGAGCTGCGCGAGCATCCTCCCGCGCCCGATGCGAGCCCCGAGGAATCGTTCCATCGCGAATGGATCCGCAGCCTGTTCGCTCTAGCACTCGACGATCTGCGCGAACTCTCCGAGGCGCTCGGCAAGCAATCCGATTTCGAGATCTTCTCGCGTTACGATCTCGACGAGCCGACCAGTTACGCCGCGCTCGCCCAAGAGTTCGCGATTCCCGTGACCACCGTCACCAACCGTCTGGCATGGGCGCGCCGCGAATTTCGCAGACTCCTGCTCGACCGGCTGCACAGCGTCGATGGCCGCGAATCGGAGCTGCTGTGAAATACCTCTCCGACGACGCGGTCGCGCGATTGCGGCAAATTGTCGACGCGCCCGATCTCTCGGGCACCCGCTATCGCATCGTCGAAAAAATCGGCCGCGGAGGGATGGGTGCGGTGTACAAAGCCGAGGACACGGTGCTGAACCGCATGATCGCGCTCAAAGTCCTGGACGAAGAAAACGACGAAGCGAACATTATGGCCGCGCTCGAACATCTGGGCATCGTTCCCGTGCACGACGCCGGCCGCCTGCCCGACGGACGCATTTTCTACGCGATGAAGCTAGTCGACGGCGCCCCTTTCAACGAGCTGCGTGCCCCGCTTGCCGATCGTTTACGCGTGTTCCAAAAGATCTGCGAAGCCGTCGCCTTCGCGCACTCCCGAGGTGTCGTTCATGGCGATTTAAAGCCGGAAAATATCATGGTCGGCGCCTTCGGAGAAGCGCTCGTGCTCGATTGGGGCGTAGCCGCTTTGGCGCGCCGAGGCTCGATTGCGGGCACTCGCGGTTTTGTCGCGCCCGAGCAAGCGGCGGGAACTGCGATGGATGCGCGCTCCGATATTTTCTCGCTTGGCGCGATCTTGCGCGACGTGTTGACGGCCGAACCGGCGCGGCCCTCCCTCACATCGATTTGCGCGAAAGCGATGGCGGTAGAGCCGCGGGATCGCTACGCCTCGGCGCTGGAAATGACCGCAGAGATCGCACGTTATCTCGCCGGAGAGCCCGTCCAGGCACATCGGGAAACGCTCTCGGAACGCGCAGGCAGATTGTTCGTGCGTCATTATATGTGGATTCTGCTGATCGCCGCATACCTGGTGATGCGCACGCTGCTGCTATTGTTTTTGCATCGCTAGCGTCCTGATCCGAGGTCACGCCGGGAATAACTCACGTGATAAGTTCGGCTGGTTTTGGTGGCGCGGACTTTAGTCTGCCGCGTCGGCTTCAGCCGCGTCTTCACTTTTACATCGGCTGAAGCCAATGCTGCAAGCTAAAGCTCGCGCCAGATCCCGCCGGGTGCATCGTTAGCGGCGCATTGGTGAAGGAGCGCGCGCGTCGATCTGGACCAGGATGCGGTCCAGTTCCGCCTCCTTGATCGGCCGGCCGAGCAGGAAATTCCCGCCGTCCTCAATGCTCCGCGCGAGCTCCGCGTCGTAACCGTCGCTCACCAGAACGAACGCCGTGATCGATGCCCGGGCGCGCTCCTGAAATTCGCTCCACTTCGAATTGCCCGAGGGAGAAAGCCGCATCGCCCACAGCACAGCGTCGAATCGCAGGCGCTGCGCCAGGCTCGCCGCCTCCTCCTCCGAAGCTGGAACCACCCGATGTCCCCGCAGACTCAGCAGACCAAGAAGCTGGCGCTGCGGTCCCGGGTCCGGATCCACCAGCATGATGGTCAGCGCGCGCTCCGTTTTTCGCGCGTTGCTTGAATCGGAGGGAGTTTCGGTGCGAACAACGGGCAATTCCACTTCGAAGTAGGCCATCCCGCCGCGCGCCGTGAACCGCATCCCTCCGCCGTGATTACTGATAATGCTCCGGCAAACACCCAGCGACAAAGCTCCGGCGCCCCCGCCTGCACTTGATATGCGGCTCTCGCTGAACGGGTCCGCGTCTGCTCCGTCTGCGCCTTCGTCCTCTCGCGCGGAGTACCCGATTTCTACCATCAGCCGTCCCGCAATCACGCTGGTCGACACGGTCACGGTTTTCGAAGGCACTTCGGCCACGGACTGCTCCGCGTGCACCAGCAGGTTCAGAAACACCTGTTCGATTTGTCCCTGCGCGCCCAGGACAAACACCGGTTCCGGCGCCAGTTTGTTCTGCGATCGTAGCTGCATCGCCTTCCATTCCGGTTCGCGAAACTGCACCAGGCCTGCTAGTAACGCGTTTACATCGAAGTTCCGCGCGTCGGAATCCTCAGGCCGCGCGAAGGAGACCAGGCGCGACACGATTTCCGAAGCACGCCTCGATTCACCCGCCAGGAGGCGCAGATTGCGGTCCGCCTCGGGCTCCCGCACCGGACTGGCGAGGGTCGTCGCCAGTTGTAAGGACAAATGCAGAATCACTTCCAGAGGCGCGCGCAGTTCATTGGCGACCCCCGAGATAAGTTGGCCGGTCGCCGCGAGTTTCTCGCTGCGAAACAGTTGCTCGCGAATCGCGCGCTGCTCCTGGAGCTTCAGCGCCGCAGCCACTTGATTGGCCAGATGTTGGATGGAGGCCTGCTCCTCGATGGTGAAATATCCCACCCGGTTTGCGTTTCCCGCCTCCAGGATCCCCAGCACATCGCCTTGCGTGGTGAGCGGCACGATCATCGCCGAGCGTGGCGCATGCTGTTTCGTTCGCGTACTCGAATATTGGCTGCGGCGCGCGTCCGGAATGTCCAGTTGTTTTCGATTCTGAAAGCAAACTGCGGCGCCGCTTGCCAGCTCGTCTTCGCCCTGCGTTTCGATCGGGACCAGCATCGGATCCGGATCCGCTTCGGTAGACACGCGCTCCAGCGATTTCGTGCGGCGATTAAAAATATAGAGCCAGGCTCCCGTCGCCTGCGTGATCGATGGCAGAACCGTCATCAGCTTTTCGGCGATTTCCGATGGCGACGGGGCCGCAATGATCTCCTCGCAGAGTGTGTGAAATGTTCGCATCGCGCTGTGATGCTCGCTGAGCCGGCGTCCGCGAAGCCACCACAGGCCCATAAGGATTGCGCTCACCCCGACCCCGCCCAACAACAGTAGAGGCAGGATGCCGAACGCGGTCCCCGATACTTTCAAATCGCCGGGGGATGCCAGCAGAATCTGAAATTCGCCATTATAAGGAGGCCGCGGCGCGTATTGAGTCAACAATCCGTTGGCGTTCACGCGATCCCCAATCCGGATTCTGGCGAGCAGGTCGTTCACCGTCGATGGCGAACGTGCCAGAAAGGCCACCGCCGTCGCGCCGTGATCCGTAAGCTGCAGGGTGGTGCCGCCGACGTTCTCGCCAACCCTGGTCACCGTCCCGTGCGTTTCGATCAATAACCCGACATGACGAAGATTCGCGGCTTCGGAAAGGGCCAGCGACATTGCCGAAGGGGGCGGACCCTGCCGGACTCTCTCCATCGAATCGGGAACCAGCAGAGGCAATCCGGCGCGGCTCTCGATTTTACCGCGCGCCTCAATCCAATCGCCTGGCTCGTAGCTTGCGAACCGGTCGTGCTCGCCCTTCAGAATCAACCCATGCTCGCTCGAATCGCGGAGCGGAAGATAGTACATCCCGAACGCCCACATCGGCTGCGAGGCAACCTGCGCGCGCACAATAATCGTACGTCCCTCGTACACTGCCACGAAATCGGATCCCGTCCGCGATGCCGCCTGCTCAAGAGTGACAACCTCCTGCCCCCGGACGCAAAAGGCCGCAAGAATAGCGCATACTGCACTCGCGAAAGCCGGGGCTCTGTGGGGCAGGTTGTCAACCTGCCGCCGGCTTTCGAGCCTGCGATCTTCTGACCCGCCACCGACATTTGTCGAAGCTTTCATGTAGACCATTCGGCGCCCATCACTTTTTTCGCGTTCCCTCGGATATCGACAGTTGCGCCGAAAGCCATGATGCCAGCTCCGGTTGCAAAAAGTCGGGGACCGCGAGATCGACATTTTCAAGATTCGATGCATGCGTCAAAAGCCCCACCACTCTCATCCCAGCCGCACGCGCCGCCTGAATGCCAACCGGCGAATCTTCGAACACGATGCAGTTTAGAGGATCGACGCCCAACAACTCCGCGCCGCGTAGATAAACGTCCGGCGCAGGTTTGGCGCGCGCCACTTGCGATCCGTCGACGATCGCGCGGAAGTATTGCCGGACTCCCGCTCCATCCAAAGTAAAATCGACATTGGCCGGCTCCGCGTTCGTTCCCACCGCGAGGGGCACTGTCTTTGATGCCTCCGCCAGAAACTCCCGTACGCCCGGCACCAGCTTTGCTTCGAGTGTAGCGCCGATCATTTCACGAAACAGCCGTTCCTTAGCCGCACCGTGTTCGAAGACGGCGGCGGCGTCGAGATGCGATCCAAAAAGATCCCTGACCAGATCGTCGTTGCGTTTTCCATGCATGCGCGCCTCGACGTCGCGCGGGTCGATGCCGTTCGCTTCGAGATAGCGCTCCCATGCCAGCGTGTGCGTGGGCATGGAGTCGATCACCACGCCGTCAAGATCGAAAATCAGGGCCAGTTCCGGATTCAAGGTAATCACGTAATATTCTAAGAATACATGGGAGCCATCAAGGCACGCCGTTTCCTGATCTCCGGCCGCGTGCAGGGTGTCGGATACCGCTACTTCGCCAAGCGTTCCGCGCGCGAAACCGACGTTACCGGATGGGTCCGCAACCTCGACGATGGCCGTGTGGAGGTTCATGCCAACGGCACCGCGGAGCGGCTCGAAGACTTCGAAGCGCGCCTGCGGCAAGGGCCTCGCTTCTCAGACGTGCGATCGGTCGAGTCGTCCGATGCGGCGGTGTTAGAATTGAGTGGTTTCCACATCCGCTAACGAATGAATCTCAAATCCTTGATCCGAGAAGTGCCGGATTTTCCCAAGCCCGGCATCAATTTTTACGATATCACCACGCTGCTTCAGAACCCAGCCGGGCTGCGCGCCGTAATCGACGATCTGGGCGACGCATATGAAGGGAAGGGAATTGAAATCGTAGCCGGGATTGAAGCTCGCGGCTTTATTTTCGCTCCCGCCGTAGCATATGCGCTCAATGCCGGCTTCGTTCCCATTCGCAAACCCAAAAAGCTCCCCGCGCCAACCGAGCGCGTCGAGTACGAGCTCGAATACGGAACCGATATTCTCGAAATTCACAAGGACGCCATCGCCCCCGGCCAAAAAGTCCTCATCGTCGACGACGTTCTCGCGACGGGAGGCACCGCAAAAGCGGTGACGCATCTGGTCGAAAAACTAGGCGGGAATCTGGTGGGCCTAAGCTTCGTGATCGAACTCGATTTCCTCAAGGGCCGCGACAAACTCCCCGGCTACACAGTAAACTCGCTACTGCATTATTAATGTCTTATCCGTGTTCATCAGCGTTCATCTGTGGCCAAATCATTTTTTTCTCTGCGTTCTCTGCGTCTCCGCGTGAAACAGGTTTTTCCCAGTGACCCGCAAAGCCCGCCTGAAATCCCTGGCGAAAATAAACCTCGACCTCCGCGTCCTAGCCAAACGCCCCGACGGCTTCCACGACCTCCGAACGGTCTTTCAAACCGTCTCCCTAGCCGACGAAATCGAAATAGAATTTGAGCGGACCCGCCGCCGCGACGTCACAATCGACGACCCGCTGGCAATTCCAAATAATCTGATCCTAAAATCCGCGCACGCGATCCTTAATGAGATGAACCTCGCAGCCCGCATCCGCTTCCGGTTGGAAAAACATATTCCCATGGGCGGAGGCCTGGGCGGTGGATCGAGCAATGCCGCAGCGGTATTACTTGCACTACCGGTCTTGGCGGGCAAACTCGTTTCAATGGAACGTCTGACACAGATCGCGTACCAACTCGGCAGCGACGTCCCTTTTTTCCTCCAGGGTGGCACTCAACTGGGCCTGGCGAGAGGCGGCGAAGTCTATCTCCAAGCGGATGTGCATCTTAAGCCGATTCTGTTAGTTACCCCGGACATCCACGTTTCGACCGGGCCTGCGTACAGGGCGCTCAACCGAGGTTTGACTTTCACTTCTTCGTCAAGTAGTATTAATAATTTCCAGGCCTTCGTGCGCGCATTGGACGAAGGGCGCGATGTTGTGGCGGCAAGTGCGCTCAGCGCGAACGATTTTGAAACAGTCGTCTTCAAGCAACATCCCCAGCTTAGAAAGATCGCGAAACGGTTGCGAACATTGAGTCCCGGCGTCAGAATGAGCGGGAGCGGGTCGACGATCTTCGCGCTGTTCGATTCGGTCGAGGATCGCGAGCGGGCCGTGACTGCCGTCGGTAAGGACCGTGTATATAAAGGATGCCGCGTCATGAAAGCGGAGTTGGTCAGCCGGCGGGGCTATCAGAGGCTCTGGCGCAGGCAGCTTAAAGAACATTTAGTGCCTTTTAAGGAAGATTCATGGCCGCCCCGAGGCCGGTACGTGCAATGAGGTTTAACCACTTCAAGGTGTTCTCAGGGAATGCCAACCCGACCCTTGCCGGGGAAATCTGTTATGAGCTCGGCTGCCAGCTCGCCGCCGTGCGCGTGCGCGAATTTTCAGACGGCGAAGTGCATCTCCAAATCCAGGAAAACGTGCGCGGCGCCGATGTTTTCGTGGTGCAGCCGACCTGCACTCCAGTCGACCGGCATTTGATGGAATTGCTGCTGATGATGGACGCGTTAAAACGCGCTTCAGCGGAGCGTATCACCGCAGTGTTACCCTATTATGGGTATGCAAGGCAGGACCGAAAGGACCGGCCTCGCATGCCGATTTCGGCGCGTCTGGTGGCGAGCCTTCTGGAACGTGCCGGAGCCAACCGCATTTTGGCGCTCGATCTGCACGCCGCGCAGATTCAGGGCTTCTTCGATGTCCCGGTGGACCATTTATTTGGAATGCCGGTAATGATCGACTACTTCGACGAGATGCGTGGAGAAGGAATGACTGTGGTATCACCCGATGCGGGCGGCGTGGAACGCGCGCGTGCGTTCGCGAAAAGATTGGATGCGCCGCTGGCGATTATCGATAAGCGGCGAACGGAAGTAAATGTGGCCGAAGTAATGCATATCATCGGCGATGTGGAAGGGCAGCACTGCCTGATCGTGGACGATCTGATCGACACGGCGGGAACGCTGGTCAAGGCCACCGAAGCGTTGTTGAAACAAGGCGCGTTGAGCGTGCGTGCCTGCGCGACCCATGCGGTGCTATCGGGGCCGGCGGTAGAGAGAATTGAAAATTCGGAAATCAAAGAAGTGATCGTGACCAATTCGATCCCCTTGAAGGGGGCGGCGGACAATTGCCGTCGGATCAAGCAGCTTTCGGTGGCCCCGATGCTGGCAAAAGCGATTCAATCTATCCACGAAGATGGCTCTGTAAGCACTTTATTCGTGTAGTTTCGGGCAAGTTAAGGTCATTTAAGGGCAGTTAAGGTTCACTAAAATGAGAAAAGATATCACAATTGTGGCGGAACCGCGGTCCTCGCGCGGCAAAAATGAAGCACGGCGGCTCCGCGTTAGCGGGCAAACTCCGGGAGTGCTGTACGGCGCAGGCGGTGAGTCTGTCCCGGTGGCCGTAAGCCCCAAAGAAGTCAATAAGATCCTGCATAGCAAGACGGGCTACAACACCATTTTCAATTTGAGCGTAACCGGCGGCGAAACCGTCCCGGTCATGGTCGTCGATTGGCAGCACGACCCAGTCAAAGAAAACCTGCTTCATGTTGATTTAAAAAGGATTGACCTGACCCTTCGTTTGCGCGTCAAGGTTCCGGTGCATACCTCCGGTGAGCCGAAGGGCGTGAAATTGCAGGGCGGATTGCACGAACTGATCACACGCGAAGTAGAAATCGAATGCCTCCCGGACGATATTCCTGAACACTTTACCTTGGATGCGTCGGAACTGTCGATCGGCGAGAGCTTGCGTGCGAGCCAGATTCCGATGGTCGGGTCGATGAAGCTGCTGAGCAACCCCGAAGCCGTTATTTCTCACGTAGTTTCAATGAAGGCGGAAGAAGTGGTTGCGGTGGATGCCGCTGCTGTGGTTGCGCCCGTGGCCGCTGAACCGGAAATCGCTAAAGCTAAGGGAAAGAAGGAAGAGGAGGCGGCTCCGGCGGACGACAAGAAGAAGAAAAAGTAAGCGGTGGACTTTCTCATTGTCGGTTTGGGCAATCCTGGGGCGGAGTACGAAAATACGCCGCATAACCTGGGTTACCTGGTGGTCGACCGGTTTGGGATTGGGCATCACACGATCAAGGAACATCCGGTCGTGATGGCCAAGACCAAGACTTTCATGAACTTGAGCGGGCCGGCGGTAAAGGCGCTGCTCGAGCGGTACGAATTAACACCCGGCCGCTTGATTTTGGTCTACGACGAGCTTGCGCTTCCGTGGAAGGAACTTCGCATACGGCCGAAGGGGTCGTCGGCGGGTCATAACGGAGTGAAGAGCGTGATTCAAAGCCTGGGAACGGATGAGTTTGTCCGGGTCCGGCTGGGCATCAAACCCGATCATCCGATTGGGGATGGTGCGAAATTTGTGCTTGCGCCGTTTAAAAAAGCACAGATGCAGGAAGTGGAGGAAATGGTCGCGCAAGGGTGCGCGGCGATCGAATCCATAATCGCCGATGGCGTCGAAAAGTCCATGACGATGTTTAATCGTCGCGCCGGAGGCTTAAAACAAGAGGAAGAATGAGAGTCTACGAAGAGTTGTTTATCGTGAAGCCGGATGCGCCGGAAGAGGAGGTCAACACCTTTGTCGACCAACTCAAGACGCTGATCACAAACGGCAAGGGAACCGTCGACAAGGTCGATAACTGGGGCACCCGCAAGCTCGCTTATCGAGTGTCGAAATACGCCGAAGGGCATTTCATCCTGATTCAATTCAGCTCGTCTCCGGAGTCTGTGAAGGAGATCGAGCGCCGTCTACGCGTGGCGGACATGGTGATCAAATTCATCACGGTCCGCATCGACGAGAAGCAGAAAAAAATAGATAAGCGGAAAAAAGCGCGCGAGAAGCGTGCGGCGCGGCGGCCTGCTCCGCAAGTTGCGGCTCCGGCTGCTCCGTTGGGTGTTCCGGGGGCTCCGGCCGAACATGCCGCTGCTCCGGGATTGCCTGGGGCTCCGGCGCCAGCTGCACATCCGGCACCCGCAGCACCTGCACCAGAACCTGCCGCACCGGTGGCTGA
>Ga0182024_10013462_pt1 | contig 15968 bp, 9 predicted proteins | sample P32metaG_FD_120480 | JGI IMG/M metagenome (GOLD analysis project Ga0182024, IMG submission 120480) | Permafrost microbial communities from Stordalen Mire, Sweden - P3-2 metaG (Illumina Assembly) | ecosystem: Environmental > Terrestrial > Soil > Wetlands > Permafrost | place: Sweden: Stordalen... | reverse complement strand
GTCCCAATTCAAAATGCCGTAGATATTTTTGGACGATCATTGGCATGGTCATGCGCAAAGCCGAAGAGAAATTCTGCATTGCCATCGCTTCCTGCTTTGCGGGATTCGTCAGGAAATCAAACAGGCAATTTGCCAGGTCTTGCGCCTGCCCGGGCTTATAGAACTCGATTGCAATATCTTCACCATCCGCCATCTCGCGAAAATCGGGCAGATCGGCGCAAATGACCGGAACTCCATAGGCGCATGCCAAGTGCGCTACACCACTACATCCCGTGGACGAAGAATAGGGCATTACAGCTACTGAAGAGCTCTGGAATAGATCCGGCAAGCGCTCTTCCTCCAGATAACCGGTAAATTCGATTCGTGGATCGTGGGCCCACTTCTTCTTGACGGATTCCACATAACCGGCAGCCTGCGGATGATTGCCTCCAGCGATTACCAATCTGGCGTTTGGTAATTTCTTTCCCACCTCCTGGAATGCGTCGATCATCAGCTCAAGTCGTTTGTAAGTACCCCACTTGCCGAATGCCAGAATGCGATGCTCCCGATTGCCGCGCCGTGAAAAATCTGGCGCTTCGGGACGAGTGGTCAAAATGCCATGGGAGCGCAGGTGAACATTGTCGCGCCCGTACTTATCGTGCAGAATCTTCCGGTATCCCGGCATGAGCACGGAGACCGAATTCGACCGAAGAAGCATTTTGGTGGCAAAGGCGCCGGCAAAACGATACAGGCGCGCATGTTTGACGCCGGCATCCTTTAAATTCACGGTGTCCATGAGATGGTGCAGGGTGACGTGGGTGTAGCAGCCCGTCATGCGCGCCAGCAGTGGAGTCAGCAATCCGGCGAACGCAACCAGAGGATTCCGGCCGAATGTACTAAAGAGAAGATTGAACCAGACCACATCCGGTTTGAGTTTTCGAATGGTTTTAAGCAGTCGAATCGAGCTCGCTGGGTCGTCGAATGACCAGCAGCGTTGGATGGAAAATCCTTCCAGTTCGGGTTGGGAATTCGTCAATTCATCGGCGAGCACGGTGAGGCTGAGAAACGGATCCCGGCGCAGTTGCTGGGCGATGTGTAGTCCATATTCGCTCAGTCCTCCCTGGCTGGGTGGGAAAGTTGTTACCAGACAAATTTTCATTGGTTCTCCGGCCTCGTGGTCGCTTCAGGTTCGATGACTTCGGGGGAGGAGAAGTTGCTACTGTCTACGGGGTTTGCACTAGTGTGTTTCGACACTAATACGAAATTTTATGAACTTCGGCATATGGCCGACCTCCATCCAGCGGGGGAAGAGCTTGCAACACTTTTTTGCGAATGCTGCTTTGCATCGCCTCGACCGGTCCCGGCGCGATCACTGTGATGTTGCCGGCTAGTTTTGCCATAGCCAGATAAGCTGCCCGGTTGCGATGGAGAAACTCCAGGGGATATTCGGGCTTCCGCTTAAAGGCGGCCACTGGATCCGCATCGATCGCGCAAGCGACGTCAGGTTTAGGGACGAGTTTTAGCGTCAACCACACGAAAGCTCTGACGAATGCATTTTTCAGAGGGAGATTTGCGAGCTCGTCGTAAATATAGCGATCAAAAATCACGACGTCGGTATTTGTTTTTTTGATTCTGCGAATCTTTAGCGCGAGATGGACGGCGTCCGCAAAATAAAAGAAGAATCGGCTGGCAGTGACGGGCCACGATGTGACGTTTTTATCCCGGCGCTCTAAAGGCTTCTCTGGGCTTCCAATTCCCTGGTCGCCTTTAAATGCGCGATGACTCATGTACTCCCGCAGCCGGCACAGGACGACGACATCGTCCCAGAATGTCACCAGGGAAGTGCTCAGTCCTGAGCTTCGCAGCCAAGACTCAAGGCCGGCAATCTGTGTGCTCTTGCCCGCACCATCAATTCCGGAAAAACTAACGATCGTTGTCACCACTCATCTTCCTTAGTCGTTCCTTAGTCGGGCTTAGTCGGACTTATTCGCAGTTTGCCAAAACCTTGGTTGAATTCACCAGCTAGGAGCCTTAGCGCGCTCCAGGTGGTTTACTCGAAGTTGCGAGTGTTAGCCCTGCTATTGTTCCGACCGCCACACCGGCGCCAATAATCGCTCCGACTTTCAAGACCAGGGAACGAACCCGCCGCTGCTTGCCGGGAGCAATCGCCGTGCCAGCAGGTTGCGACGCCGCTATTCCCGTTGAAGGCACAGACCCCGCCGCGGCAGTGCCAACAGGCTTTTGCCCGGACTGCGTTTCTTGTGTCTTACTTGCGGGGGATGAAGTGTTCGGGCTCGCGTCTTGCGCGGTTGCCTGCGCCACGGTCAAGGGGGAGGATCGCGTGCTTTGAACTTGCGCGCTTTGAACTTGCGCCTGCGCTACCGAACTTCCGGGACTGTCCGGGAGTTCGGCGACGCAGTTTGGCGCTAACGCTGAGATTCCGCAGGAGACAGCTAAGCACCACACCACCCTTCGCGCCGCGGTATTCTGCTTTTTCATTGGACCTGGACACCTCTGTCCGAATGACATTAGTTCGCTGTCTTGAAGTCCGCCAACCCGTACCCAGAGGAGTACCACGGCTGGCTTTGGGGGGCGGCCACAGGCGCAAAAACCTGGAAGCTGCGAGTCGCCTCGTCGGTGGTGTCGAATACTTCGAACAAGCGATCCACTCGCATCAGTTCGAGAACGATCGCCGAAGCCGGGGAAACCGCCGCCAACTTCAGGTCGCCGTCGCGTTTCATCGCGGTATCGAGGCAATCCAACAGCATTTCAACGCCCGCGCTATCAATGTCCTGAATCTTGGAGCAATCGAGAACGATGCAAGGACGAGCGCTCTCAAAAAGCGGTCGTAATTCGCTCATGAATTCCTTGACCTGAGCTTGCTTGAGTTGTTCCGGAAGTTCCATGATGATTACTGGGCCCTTGCTCGACATTTTACTTGCTCCTGAAAGAAATACGGCATCCGATCGCCACATCAGCGGCTTCGACTGCTCTTTTTTTGAACCACCACTACCTGCATTATCTTTGTTGCGTACACGCTTCCCCGAGTTGTTCGAGCTCCCTGAGCGGGGACGCATAATACTCACGTCCGAAATCTCGACGGTTACATCGCGTCCCAAGCTCAATAGTTTGTTGCCACTGACCACGGCGTGACACACATCGAGCCAGATCCCAATATTCGTGTTCTCTAAAATGGAACTGTCTTCAACTACGGTGCCGCAATCCACGCAAGAATCTCTTTCGATGTTGCTGAACCGCGTGACGACAGCATCTGCCTTTATTTCGGCACCGCGGCCGATGTAAGCCGGAGCTACGATGCGCGCCCGGCGGTGAACTTCTGCTTTGTCATCCATCCAGACACCCGGTCGCACTTGCTTGCCGGAGGGCCGACTCTCGCAGCGGCCTCGAAGAGTATCCTCGGCAAATTGTCGAAGATCGCGGGGATGATTCAGCCGGTTCACATACTCGCGAATGAAATAGGAAGCCGCGCTACTCCGCGACTGGTCGAGTGAAATCTCAAGATTAGGGTCTTGCGCTTTTTCGCAATCCACAACCCAAAGCGCCAAGGCACCATGCCGGTCGAAACTTGAAGTTATGGCCTGCTTTGCCTCTCGGTGGAAGTAAAACAAATCAAGAAAATCTGTTTCGGCATAAACGTCAGCCGAGTTGAGGAAAGCATGGTCAATGCCAGCATCATTCAGGGCCTTTATTTTCTGCCGAATAGCAGCGGGCACATCCTTTACCTGCTCAATTTCCACTTGGTCTTTGTCGAAGGAGGTCCTGAACCTGGGCTTGTATCCTTCCGAAGCGATAAGAACCGAAACGACTTCAACGCCTGCAGAGAGGAAACGCTCGATCAGGCGTTCCGTCATGGACCGCCCTACGATTTCGACGCAGGCTAAGGGCCCATCCACCAGGAAATTCTTCCCCGGGTCTCTGAGCAAGCGGGGACGCGCTGCGTCTGGCGGCTCGATCTCACCCGTAGCTCCTACTACAACGATTGCTCCTAACCTCACGACTTCCCCATTCTCTAAGGGTCTTCGCCCCTATACGATCGTCATTTGTTAATTAAGAGTGCAATGGCGGTCTGATGGATTCAGGGCTATGCCGCCTCGGCATCCATCACAAACTCTTCAGCTTCGATTGCTTCGATTGCCGCTGCCTTCCGCGAAGCTCTCATCTTCGGGAACAGCACATCGCGCATTTTCATCTTCGCTTTGTGCAGTTGCGATTTGGAGTTCCCGATCGAACACTGGAGCAGTTCTGCAATCTCGTGATGCTGATAACCCTTCACCTCGTGCAAGTCGAAAATCTGCCGGCATCCGGCGGGCAGTTCCTCAATTGCGCGATTCAGAGCGATGCGGTCAACTGCTCCGCTCAGGCTCGGGTCGGCTCTTCCAACATCGCGCTTGAGCGATGGCGTATCCGACGATACCGGTTCATCCAAGGAAACCAATGGGGGAGATTTCCGGCGCCGCAACTTCATCAGCACCGTGTTAACCGCAATTCTGTAAAGCCAGGTTGAAAACGCCGAGTCGCCACGAAAGGAGTTGATGCTGCGGAAGACCTGGAGGAATGCTTCCTGAGTAAGATCTTCAGCGTCCGCTACGTCTTTCGTCATTTGCAGGCAAACTGAATAGACTCTTTTCTTATGCATCTGAAACAAAGTGCCGAAGGCATGTTCATCGCCCCGCTGCGCCCGTTGAATTAAACTTCGCTCGGAATCGTCGCGTACATCTTCGGTCAAAGGAATTGCGGAAATTGCGTTGATTGGCGGTAAATTAGTTGCTGCAGAAATCACACACGTGGCCATGTAGTCTCCTCAATCTAGTACTTTTGTCGCGCCCTTACTGCTCCCTCGAACTACATCTTCTGGAGACAGAGTAGCGAAATGAGAATGACCAGCACATCAGGAGGCTCCTGTACATGATTACGAAAGTTGCTGTACTGTGGATTCTTGGATTTATTTTGCGGAGAGCAAAACTTTTTGTGCAGGAAGTGTTACGTAAGCTGCTGAATCAAATCGTCTTCACAACATCGGTGTTGCGAAAAGCGAATTTAGGTTCCGCATGCCAACCTGCGCAAGCGGAACCTAATTCGCTATAAACATCGCCGAACCAAACTCAGTACAGGTGAAATCCAACTTCTACACTGATCTGTACGTTAACCGGTTTGCCATCCTTGAGCGCGGGTTGAAAGCGCCACTGCTGAACGGCCTCGATGGCTTTTGCGTCTAAACCGAAGCCCAAACCTCGAACCACCTTTATATTGCGGGGCTTGCCGGTTTCATCGACGATCATCCACAGAATGCATTTTCCCTGCGTCTTCGCGAGGCGCGCTTCTTCTGTGTATTCAGGATCGGGAGTCGCTACTGCTTGCGGCGCGGAGATGCCGCCGCCAACTTTAAACACGCCGCCACCCATCCCACCGCCGCTGCCAGAGCCTACTCCAGGCCCATGACCGACTCCGACTCCACCGCCTGAGCCCGATCCAATTCCGCCGCCCGCGCCAGTTCCGTTGGAAGGCATCGAGGGCAATGCCGGGGCCTGTGGATCACCCAAATTCGGCATGTGATTATCCGCCATCTTGATCGTGGGAGGAACCACAACCGTGGGCTGCACTGCCAGCTTTGGCTGCTGATGCACAACAATCGCTGGGGGCGTAATCTGCTCCATCGCAGGTTTCGGCAACGCGGCTTTCGGCGCAGGCAATTTCTCACGCGTTCCGCCGCCGCCGCCACCGGCTATGATCTTCTTAGCCACTGGCAGGGCGTATTCGTCGGGCGATGGCGCAATCAATGTCACGGTCTCATGCGGCTTTACGAGCTCTACGGCCTTCGGGCTGAAAGTGACGAAGAGAATCAAGCCGAGCAACACGGCGTGCACGACTACAGAACCCATTAACCCGTTTGATCGATAGTTGTTGTACTGTCCCCAGATCGCATCGGGGCCCATCACTTTGGTGTCGTTTTTCATTCTCTCCATGCGCCTTGGGAAACTATTTTTCTCGCGCGCGGCGTGTTCGCGGCCACGATGTAAAACGTTAAGCACTTCCGATGACGAAAACGGGGCGGCGGGCAGCGGACTCTGATGTGTCGACATATCGTTCCTTATCTCAATGAAAAAGTTATCGAGATTGTTGGCCGCCTTTAACTTCGGCCGTTCGATAAGATGCGATTGTTTGCACAGCGGTTTATTTTGCTTTTTGCTTTAGGGGTGGCCCGGGTGTTGTGCGGTATTTTTGTGCGGCGTCTACATGATTACCCTGATAGCGGAATGCGAATCGTTTGTGGGGAGGGTGGCGCGTTAACTATGTTCGTGCGGATGAAATGTGCATTCCTCAATTTTGCGGTGGCCGGGCGAGGACGCGCGGCGCTCCATTGCGCAGCGCTCGAGTGCGGTTTAGGCGATTCCTTCAAAGGCCGGATTGGGCTCTCCAGATAGGGACCGCGCGGGAATCACAACTTCTAGCAATGTACCGGGATCGGCGTTGCTCAAATGCAATTCGCCGCCGAACTCCTTGGCGCGCTGTTTCATTCCGCCAATTCCAACTCCCATGCTGTCGGGTTGTAGATCTGCCACTTTCTGAGCAATGCCTTTGCCATCATCCAATACCGATACTGATATGTGTCCGTTTTGCTGATGCAGATTGATCCAAACTTTGTGCGCTTCGGCGTGACGAAACACATTGGTCAGCGCCTCTTGCACAATGCGAAACACTGCAGTTTCCACTTCCGTTCCCAGGCGCGGAAAATTCTTTGGCTGGACGTCGAGAAATGTTTCGATCCCGCTGCGCTTGGTGAGTCCTTCCGTATACCAGGAGAGCGCCGATAGCAAACCGACTTCATCCAGCAATGGCGGATGCAGAAGGTGAGACATAGTGCGAACCTGCTGAATCGCCCTGTCCACAAGGCTGCTGGCTTGAATGCAGGTCTCGGGATTCTGCGGTAAAGAGGGCTTCTGCATCACCATCTTATCCAGCACCATCTTGGCGACAGTCAGTTCCTGTCCTAATCCGTCATGGAGTTCGCGCGCAATACGCCGACGCTCCTGATCCTGTGCTGACATGAGACGGACGGAAAGCCGGCGCAGGTCATTCGTGCGCTGGTCTACAATTTTTTCCAACTGGGCCGTATTATCGCGAATCGATTTTTCCAGCAGCTTGCTGTCATGAATATCGGAACACGTTCCGTACCATTTAACGACCTCTCCGGCATCGTTTTGGATAGGAACGGCACGGGCGCGGAACCATCGATACTCGCCATCCTTTCCGCGCAAGCGATATTCCACTTCGTAATTCTCTCTCGTTTGGACACAGTGAAGCCAACGCTGCTGACTACTCTCCTGATCGTCAGGGTGCACATATTCCCACCAGCCAAAGCCAACTGCCGAGCCCGGCGCAGCGCCGGTGAATTCGTAGAACCTATCGCTGAGGTAATCTCTTGCGCCGTCAGGCTGCCGGCTGAAAATAATATCGGGCGCAGTATGCACGATTGCATCGAGTTCCATGTTCTTCCGCCCCAGTTCGCCGTTGAGATTCATTAAGGCTTGGGCTTTGGATTCCAGTTCCTCGGTGCGTTCGGAGACTCGTTGCTCCAAATCGCGATTCAGCGCTTCCAGTTGTCTAGTTTTGCGGTGCAGATCGGAAAAGACTCTAACTTTAGCGCGCAGCAATTCCTGAATGACGGGGACAGAAATATAGTCTACCGCCCCATGCTCATAGCCTTTGAGACGATCGAGGTCGGTGAGGTGAACGGCGGAGATGAAGATGATCGCGGTCCGTTGAAAGCGCGGATGCTGACGAATCATGGCTGCCAGTTCGAAGCCATCGAGCTCGGGCATGCTGACATCCATCAACACGACGGCGACATCCGTCTTCAGAAGGATTTCAAGCGCCTCTTTTGCGGAGTTCGCTTTGATCAGGTTCTCGCCCAGTTCGGCCAACATGACCTCATAGCTGAGCAGCTTGGCGGGCTGATCATCGACCATGAGGATGTTGACTTTCTCGTCTTTACTCATTCGCCTCTCTCTCCCTGCAGCCGCAAAAAGCCAATTGCCTGCTGCCATCGCCGCAACCTATCTATGTAGCCACGCACGCAGCGATGAGAGTAGTTGCTCGGTATTGACGGGCTTGGCCAAATATTCAGACGCGCCAGCCTCCAGACATTTCTCGCGATCGCCCTTCATTGCTTTCGCAGTCAGCGCAATGATCGGCAAGCGTTGGAATTTCGAGTTCTGCCGGATCATGCGCATCGTCTCGTATCCGTCCATCTCCGGCATCATGATGTCCATCAGGACAATCGCGAGGTCCGGAGTTGTTTCAAGTTTAACAAGCGCTTCGCGGCCCGTACCCGCAGTGATCACGTCCATGCCGCGCCGCTCCAGCACGCTGCTCAGAGCGAAGATGTTGCGGACGTCATCATCGACCACCAGCACCTTCTTGCCGATAAGCGCGTCGTCCGAGTGATGCAAGCGGTCGAGCAGCCTTTGCTTTTCCACTGGAAGATCAGCCACCACACGATGCAGGAACAAGGCTGTTTCATCCAACAACCGTTCTGGTGACTCTACTCCCTTTACCACGACACTGCGCGCCAGAATGTGCAGGCGAGCATCTTCTTCGGGAGAAAGCTCCTTGCCCGTGAAGACTACGACCGGTACGTCGCCAAGTGATGGCGTGTCTCGGAAGCGCTCAAGCACTTCGAAGCCGGAAATATCGGGCAGGCGCAAATCGAGAACGATGCAATCGAAAGACTTCTCCTTCACCGCCTCGACCGCCTCCTTACCGCTCGATACGACGGTTACGTCGATATCGTCATACCCAAGCAATTCTTTGATACTCAGTTGCTCCGCCGGATTGTCTTCTACAACCAGCAGGCGTTTTCGACGAGGAGCGGAGTACTCCTTGATGCGAGTCAGCGCATCCCCCAAACCTTCCGGAGTGGTTGGCTTGGTGACAAAAGCGAAGGCTCCGCGAGCTAATCCGTGATGACGGTCTTCGTCTAGTGTCAGCATCTGCACGGGAATGTGCCGGGTTGCGGGGTCCTGTTTCAAGTGATTCAGCACTGTCCAGCCGAGCATGTCAGGCAGGAATACGTCCAGCGACACTGCGGTTGGATGAAATTTGCGAGCCAAGGCCAATGCTTCCGCGCCGCGCATCGCAACCAGGACCTTGAAGCCCTTGTCGCGTGACAGATCGCATAGCACGCGCGCGTAGTGGGGGTCATCTTCCACGATCAACAGGACGGCATCGTCCGGTTGCAAGTTGTCCCGGTCATCCGGGATTTTCTCAATCGGACTTTCAACGATGCTCGCAACCGCCAGCTGTTGGGCCGTCGAAGGAGCGCTTGAATATCTACGCTCCAGCGACACCATGCTCGACGGTCCGACATAGGTTTGCGGCAGGTAGAGGGTGAAGCTGCTACCCTTACCCGGCGCGCTGCGCAACTGGATTTCGCCGCCAAGCAGGCTAGCCAGTTCGCGGCTGATTGCCAGGCCGAGACCAGTGCCGCCGTACTTGCGGCTGGTGCCGGCATCTGCCTGTTGGAAAGCCTCGAAGATAATTCGTTGCTTGTCGAACGGAATGCCGATGCCGGTGTCGGTGACCTCAAACGCCACAACACCCGCGGCCTTTGCCAGAATTGGATGCTCCTCGTTCCATCCGCTCTTAGCCACCGATACCGACAAGCAAACGCCACCTTGTTCCGTGAACTTGAAAGCATTCGACAACAAGTTTTTCAATACCTGCTGTAGACGCTTCGAGTCGGTAACGACGCTGCGAGCGAGGTGGGGATCGGTGCTGACCTCGAAGGTAAGACGCCGGTTTTCGGCCTCGTGCTTGAACGGACGTTGCACCATATCCAGCAGGCTTGCGAAGAAGACTTCTTCGGCTTCGACCGATACTGTGCCGGATTCGATCTTCGACAGATCGAGAATGTCGGTGATGAGGTTGAGCAAGTCCGTTCCAGCGCCGTGAATGGTGCGCGAGAATTCGACCTGCTTCCCGGTGAGATTGCCATCCGGATTGTCGCTGAGTTGTTGTCCCAGCACCAGAATGCTGTTGAGCGGAGTGCGCAACTCGTGCGACATGTTGGCCAGGAATTCCGACTTGTACTTGGAAGTGAGGGCCAATTCTTTGGCCTTCTCTTCTAGAGCGCGGCGGGCTTGCTCAATTTCCTGGTTCTTGCGTTCTACTTCGACGTTCTGCTCAGCGAGCTGTTGCGCTTTTTGCGCCAACTGCTCGTTGGTCTGCTGCAATTCTTTCTGCTGCATTTGCAGCTCTGTCGCCAACTGCTGCGATTGCTTCAACAGGCCTTCCGTCTGCATCGTGGCTTCAATACTGTTGAGCACGATGCCGATGCTGGCCGTCAGCTGTTCAAGGAACGCGAGATGTGAGGTTGTAAAGTTGCTGAGCGATGCGAGTTCGATTACGGCTTTGACACGATCTTCGAAGAGCACCGGCAGAACAATTACGTTGCGCGGTGTTGCTTCGAATAATCCCGAGCGAATTGCAATCGTGTTCGGCGGCAAGTCGGAGATCAACATGCGTTGCTTTTCCGCAGCGCACTGTCCTACGAGTCCTTCGCCGACTTTCAGTCGACGCAGATGGCCATCTTCGCCATCGCCGGCGAAGGCCGACAGCAGTGTCATCTCCGCTGATTGCTCGTCTCCCATCTGGTAGATCACGCCTTGCTGCGCGCTTACCAGCGGAGCCAGTTCCGACAGTAGCATTCGTCCCACTGTTGCCAGATCGCGTTGCCCTTGCAACATGCCGGTGAAGCGGGCGAGGTTCGTTTTCAACCAGTCCTGCTCGGTGTTGCGATCGGTCGTCAAGCGGAGGTTATCGATCATCGTATTGATGTTGTCTTTCAACTCCGCGACTTCGCCGCTCGCTTCCACCTGAATCGACCGGGTCAAATCGCCCTTGGTGACGGCGGTTGCGACTTCGGCGATGGCGCGCACCTGGTTGGTCAAGTTATCAGCCAGCAGGTTGACGTTTCCGGTGAGATCCTTCCACGTTCCGGCGGCGCCGGGGACGTTCGCCTGTCCGCCGAGCCGGCCTTCGACGCCGACTTCGCGAGCCACCGTCGTTACCTGATCGGCGAAGGTAGCGAGCGTGTCGGTCATGTTGTTGATGGTTTCGGCGAGGGCTGCGACTTCGCCTTTCGCGTTCACCGTCAGCTTCTGCGTGAGTTGGCCGGTCGCGACGGCGGTGACGACTTTCACGATGCCGCGGACTTGTTCGGTAAGGTTGGCGGCCATTACGTTCACGTTGTCAGTAAGATCTTTCCACGTGCCGGCGACGCCCGGAACCTGCGCCTGTCCACCGAGTTTTCCTTCGGTGCCGACTTCGCGGGCCACGCGCGTTACTTCAGCAGCGAAGGCGTTGAGTTGATCCACCATGGTGTTGATGGTGTTTTTCAGTTCCAGAATTTCGCCTTTCACGTCGACCGTGATTTTGCGGGACAAGTCGCCGCGGGCCACAGCAGTTGTGACTTCGGCGATGTTTCGTACCTGGCCAGTCAAGTTGCCGGCCATGGCGTTTACTGAGTCCGTAAGATCCTTCCACGTTCCTGCCACGCCGGAGACGTTGGCCTGTCCACCAAGGCGGCCTTCGCTGCCGACTTCGCGAGCTACGCGGGTAACTTCGGCGGCGAAGGAGCGCAACTGCTCGACCATGGTGTTCAGCGTTTCTTTGAGCTGCAGAATTTCGCCGCGCACGTCGACCGTGATCTTCTTGGAGAGATCGCCGTTCGCAATAGCGGTTGCTACTTCGGCGATGTTACGGACCTGACCAGTGAGGTTGCTGGCCATGAAGTTCACGTTGTCGGTGAGATCCTTCCACGTTCCAGCGACTCCAGGCACCTGCGCCTGACCACCGAGTTTTCCGTCTGTGCCGACTTCGCGAGCTACGCGCGTAACTTCGCCGGCGAAGGCGTTGAGCTGATCCACCATGGTGTTGATGGTGTTCTTGAGTTCGAGAATTTCGCCTTTCACGTCGACTGTGATCTTGCGTGACAAATCGCCTCGGGCCACAGCGGTTGTAACTTCGGCGATGTTTCGTACCTGGCCGGTGAGGTTCCCGGCCATGGAGTTCACGGAGTCCGTGAGATCTTTCCACGTTCCGGCGACTCCGGGGACGTTGGCCTGCCCGCCCAATCGGCCTTCGCTGCCGACTTCGCGGGCCACGCGGGTTACTTCGCCGGCGAACGCGTTGAGCTGATCGACCATGGTGTTAATGGTTTCTTTCAGCAGCAAGATTTCGCCGCTGACATTGACCGTGATTTTCTTCGAGAGATCGCCGCTCGCGATAGCGGTTGAAACTTCGGCGATGTTTCGCACCTGGCCAGTAAGGTTGCTGGCCATGGAGTTCACGGAGTCGGTAAGATCCTTCCACGTTCCGCCGACGCCCGGCACCAGCGCCTGGCCGCCAAGTTTGCCGTCCGTTCCGACTTCGCGGGCCACACGCGTGACTTCAGATGCGAATGACCGCAGCTGATCCACCATCGTATTAATGGTGTCTTTGAGTTCGAGAATTTCGCCGCGCACATCGACGGTGATCTTACGTGACAAGTCGCCGCGAGCCACGGCCATTGAAACTTCAGCGATATTTCGGACCTGGCCAGTGAGGTTGCTGGCCATGAAGTTGACGTTGTCGGTGAGATCTTTCCAGGTTCCGGCGACTCCGGGTACTTGCGCTTGGCCGCCCAGCTTGCCTTCCGTACCTACTTCGCGAGCCACACGCGTTACTTCGCCGGCGAACGCGTTGAGCTGGTCGAGCATGGTGTTAAAGGTATTTTTCAGCTCGAGAATTTCGCCCTTCACGTCGACAGTGATTTTGCTCGACAAGTCGCCTCGGGCCACGGCTGTGGTAACTTCCGCGATGTTTCGAACCTGGCCGGTAAGGTTTCCGGCCATCGAGTTCACGGAGTCAGTAAGATCTTTCCACGTTCCGGCGACGCCCGGTACGTTAGCCTGTCCACCGAGGCGGCCTTCGCTACCGACTTCGCGAGCCACGCGCGTAACTTCGCCAGCGAAACGGTTGAGCTGATCGACCATGGTGTTCAGCGTCTCTTTCAGCTGTAGAATTTCGCCGCGCACATCGACAGTGATTTTGCGCGACAGATCGCCGTTCGCAATAGCCGTCGCCACTTCCGCGATGTTTCGGACCTGGCCAGTAAGGTTGCTGGCCATGAAGTTGACGTTGTCGGTGAGATCTTTCCATGTGCCGCCGACGCCGGGCACCTGAGCCTGTCCGCCGAGTTTGCCTTCCGTTCCTACTTCGCGGGCCACGCGGGTTACTTCGCCGGCGAACGCGTTGAGCTGATCCACCATGGTGTTAATGGTGTCTTTGAGTTCGAGAATTTCGCCTTTCACGTCGACAGTGATTTTGCGCGACAAGTCGCCGCGGGCCACGGCGGTCGTAACTTCGGCGATGTTTCGAACCTGCGCCGTCAAGTTGCTGGCCATCGCGTTTACGGAGTCGGTAAGATCTTTCCAGGTTCCGGCGACGCCGACGACTACGGCCTGACCGCCAAGTTTTCCGTCCGTACCAACTTCGCGAGCTACACGCGTTACTTCTGAAGCGAATGATCGAAGCTGATCCACCATCGTGTTGATGGCTTCTTTCAGCTGGAGAATTTCGCCGCGCACATCGACCGTAATCTTTCGGGATAAATCGCCGCTGGCCACGGCCGTAGCGACCTCGGCAATGTTACGCACCTGGCCAGTAAGGTTGCTGGCCATGGAGTTGACGGAGTCCGTCAGATCCTTCCACGTGCCGGCGACACCAGGCACCATGGCCTGGCCGCCAAGTTTTCCGTCCGTTCCGACTTCTCGCGCCACGCGCGTCACCTCGGCCGTGAAGACACCGAGCTGCTGAATCATCGTATTGACGATGTTTGCTGAGCGTAAAAACTCGCCTTCAAGCGGCCGTCCGTCCACGTCCAGCCGAACGGTTTGAGTCAGATTTCCTTGTGCCACGGCCGCGATCGCGCGGGTGACTTCCGCCGTAGGACGGAGCAAATCTTCGACCAGGGTATTAACCGAAACTTCAATGTCTCCCCACGCGCCCTTGGCTTCATGAAACCGCGAACGCTCCCGGGTTCGCCCTTCTTTTCCTACGACTTGACCGACACGCTTCAACTCCTGTGCCATCTGCTGGTTGGCAGCCACGATTTCGTTGAATGTGTCGGCGATCTTACCCTCGAGGCCCGTCCACGACCCCGGCAGGCGTACCGAGAAATCGCCGTCCCGCATAGTCTGGAGGCTGGCCAGAATAGCGCCCAAGTCGGCCGCAGCGGGCTGTTCCGTCAGCGCAGAGTGCCCGTTCTTCTTTTCTTTTTCTGTCACCTGACTGTCGTTGCCACTGGCTACCGCCGTTGCGGCGTCGCCATTGGCATTCGCAGCGGGCGCGCCTCGATTACTTCGTTTCATTGTGTTTCTCCATCACTGGGGGAGTTCCCAGAACGTGCAGGGTCAGATACAAATGTTCGAGGGATTACACCTATCCGGACTGTTTGGGGAAGGGCTACCAACGAACTCACGTCAACCCGCAGCATCATCTGTAAAAGTGGCTTTCAGCGTTGGCGCACTACGGGAAATCACGCACTAACCCAAATGTTTATCACGGACATTTAACGGATGACTCTAGGGTTTTTACTGTAGGAGATCGCGCGGTTCGGCTCCCAGCGGGCTATCTAGCGCAAGCATTGCACTTAGCCCGGGATTCCCCAAAACCGCCCGCTCGCCCGCGCTTAGGCTGCCACTTCTTGCATGATTTTCGACCGCGCCGGCTGGAGCGTTAGCGGAATCTGTTTGACCGCCGGGTACGGTAGCGTACTCTCCAGAGAGGCGGCTTCATAGGCTCCGGTCAATTGCATCATCTCGACTGCCCGCGTGGTTGAAGCCTTTTCCGCGCAGGCGATGTAAACAAGAACGCCCATCTCGCCAAGCTCGTTTTCAAAGCGCTGAGCCTCGTCCGCCGAGAAGCCGAGCTCAACCAAGCCATTCGAATGCCGATATGGCCCGTTTTTTGGCTCGGTCATCAGTGCCTCAAGGAACGCCTTTGAACGGATGAACAACCCGACCGTCGGAATCATGACTGCTCCAAATTTCATGAGCCAAGCCATCATTCCAGCCGTCGCGGCGCAGGCACCTCGCTCGGCATGAAGGATATTAGCCTCGCGCACCACTGTGGCCAGCGGATGCTTGGGCGATACCATCATGCATATATCTTCTTTCCCAAATCCCGAGCGATTTAGCGCCTGTACCACCTGTTGCAGCGCCACATCCTGGCGGTACATCCCGTAAGCAGCTGGCGTATTGATGGCCATAATCACCTCTTAATCTGCAAACAGAAACTTTATTGCAAAACGGAACTTCTGAGCTACAACGAGACGAAAGACGAGGGGTGCTGATGAACTTCTTTACTTTATGGCAAGTCGAAAGGGATGAAACTCGGGTAGATCATGTAGCTACTCAAAAAACTGTGAAAAACTCTCTATGATGAGCTCTCAGGATTTGAGGCTGCTGATGTTCAGCACAGAAGCGCGTCTACTTCGAATTGGCCTTCCACACGTAGAAGTTGCCCTCGTCGGCCACCGTTTCGATCTGCAGGCCCCGAGACGTTGCCGCGCGGTGAACCGCTGAACGCAGGTTCGCCAGTCCTACTCCGCCCACGTCCGACAGTGGAATTTCCAAGGCAGAACCGTCTTGCAATGTCAGCAACTCCTGAACAATGCCTTGAACGAGATCGTGGTGTTTGCCCTGGCGTCCTGTCTTGAGGTTCGCAATTTCCACCTGCCGGTATTTCGCAGCCGGGAGGCTTTTCTTTTTGCTCGGTTCGTTTGCCATAGTTCGCCTTCCGGGAGGAGGCGACGTCGTGACTGTGAGAAACGTAACTGTAAGAAAAAGGTGCCGGCAGACGCTCACATCCTCGTCGCGCAGAAGGGAATTCGCCGTTGCAGAATTGCTTCGCCATGCAACAATCAT
>Ga0182024_10013461_pt1 | contig 15969 bp, 17 predicted proteins | sample P32metaG_FD_120480 | JGI IMG/M metagenome (GOLD analysis project Ga0182024, IMG submission 120480) | Permafrost microbial communities from Stordalen Mire, Sweden - P3-2 metaG (Illumina Assembly) | ecosystem: Environmental > Terrestrial > Soil > Wetlands > Permafrost | place: Sweden: Stordalen... | reverse complement strand
TTTTCCCCGTCAGGAGCCTCGTAGTAACCGAGTTTGGTGCCACCCTGGCGCGACGTCCAAAGATTCTTGCCCTTGCGGCGGACGTTATTTGCCACGACCGTCGACGCCGCCTGCAGAATATTCTGTGTGGAGCGGTAATTCTGTTCCAGACGGATGATCTTGGCTTCCGGGAAATCTTTTTCGAATTCGAGAATGTTGCGGATATCGGCGCCGCGCCAAGAGTAAATCGACTGATCTTCATCGCCGACCGCGCAAACGTTATGGCGCGTTCCAGCGAGCATGCGCATGAGTTCGTATTGCGGACGATTGGTGTCCTGGTATTCGTCGATCAGCAAATATTGAAATCGGCGGTTGTAATACTCACGCACGGGCGCGGCGGTCTTCAGCAGCCGCGTGGCCTCAAGAAGAAGGTCGTCGAAATCCAGGGCGTTGGCTTTGCGTAGCTCCTTGCGGTATTCCTCGAACAGGTGCGCGATCTTCTCGGTCTTGGGGTCGGCCGATTGCAGGTAAAGTTCCTGGGGATCGAGCATGTGATTCTTGGCCCACGAAATGCGCGAGAGCACGATGCGCGGCGTGAGTTGTTTGTCGTCGAGGCCGAGGCGTTTCATGATGCCTTTGACCACGGATTGCATGTCACTCTCGTCGTAAATGACGAATTTCTTGGTGTGGCCGATAGGCGGCTTGCCGGGCGTCGCCGAGGGTATCTGCAAGGCTTCAATGTCGCGGCGCAGAACTCGCACGCAGAAAGAATGAAACGTGGAGATGACCGGCTTGGCGATGCTGAGCCCGCCGACAAGTTTTTCGACGCGCTCGGCCATCTCGGCTGCGGCCTTGTTGGTGAAGGTCATCGCCAGAATGGATTCCGGCATCACGCCCATGTGCTCGATCAGATAGGCGATGCGGTAGGTAATGACACGCGTCTTGCCGCTTCCCGCGCCGGCGAGAATGAGCACCGGGCCCTCGGTAGTTTCGACGGCCTCGCGCTGCTGCGGGTTGAGTTGATCGAGAAAAGACAATGCGGAAGTGGCTCCGAAGGTGATGATTTCAATTTTACAGGGTTTTCGATTCGATCCGAAGGCACACGAAGAGTAGTTCTTCCGGAGTCGCCACTCTAACCTGGAAGCTTGCCGCACTCTTCTACAAGTTCGGCCTTAGTCCGCAATTTGTATGTCCACGTTTTGAGGCCGTCACGGACGTGATCGAGATCGGCAAGTGCCTCGCTTTTCTTTCCGATGTTAATCAACGCCTCGGCACGGAAAAAATGCAGGGCCTCACGATAGAAGTCGTCCTTGTAGTGGTCGCAGAGCTCCAAGCCTCTGCTGAAGTCGCTCACCGCGGACTGATAGTTTCCCTGTTTCGATTCGTATCGTCCCCTATCCCAAAACAGCACCGGCTCCATTGAATTGATTGCTATAGCGTGTGTGAGGTCGGCCGTAGCCAGTTCATAATTGCTACCGCTGGCGTGGAGGTAGGCACGCAGCGACCAGGAGTCCATCTCGTCCGGATACTTTTGGACCAGTTCATTGGCTAGAGAGATCGCTCCCTCGGCGTCGCCCGAACGTTTCAAGCTCTTAGCCTTCGAGATGAGGCCATCCAAATCTGTGTCCATAGCTCAGCTTCCTACTCAGAACACAAGGGGTGATTCTGCCCTTGTAGGGAAGCAGTATAGGCCATCGAAGCGGTACCTAAACTTCCTGAGTAACTTGACCGCAGCACCGGGTAACCTATACTGAAACTGTCGCAGGGTGCTGTAATGCCCAGATTCAATTGGCCCCGAGCAATCGGGGCCTTCGTTTGTACGGAAGAAATCACACCCACGCGCCCATCAGATGTCCAATGCTGCCGCGCACGAGCAGACCATCTTTGCGGTCCCTGAAGTAGCGCTCGTTGAGTTCCTTGCCTTGCAGAAATTCTGTGCGGTGGAATCCCATCGTCTTTAGCTCGCCCTGCAGTTTTTCTGGATCGAAGAATAGTTGAAACGGTTCTCCGTATCTAGCTACGCGTGCGGATAGCGCATCGAGCGCCTGTCTCTGCCCCGCGTTCAGCAGCGCAGGGTCGACCGCAAAATCAAACACTACGCCGCTGCCGGCGGGCATCTTGGCGATGAAACTCAAAGTGGCCATACACGCATCGCGCGTGAGATAAGGAGTCACGCCCAGCCACGAGAAAAACGCCGCAGCCGTTGGATTGAATCCCGAGTGCGCAAGTCCATCTGCCAGCGTTTCTCGCTCGAAGTCGATTGGAGTGAAGGTTAAAGACGGCGGAATCGCAATGCCCGCCGCTTGCAATTGTTCGCGCTTCCATGCCTGTGTGGCGGGATGGTCCACTTCGAGAACTCGAAGTCCCGCGTGAGGGTTGCGATAAGCAAAAGTATCGAGTCCGGCGCCAAGGACAACATATTGCATCACCCCATGCGCAACAGTGCGTGCTAGTTCGTCTTCGGCATACCGGCTGCGCGCCGCCATGAATGCGCGGAATGCGCGAGAGAAAGCATGGTGCTCTTTTGGATTAGACCGAAGTTCTTCTGCGGCTTCTGAACCGATAATGCGCAAAGCAAAAGGGTCGTCGAGCACGCGAGGCAGGTCGAGAAGTTGGTGGGCAGCCCGTCGGATCGCTACTCGCTGCGCGGTTCTGCTGAAGGTTCGCTCTTGCATTAGCGGGGTTAGGCCCTACTCCGAAGTTTGCGTCGGGGCAAGCTTGCATTCCTCACACGGGCAAACTTCGCGCAGAAACTTCCACGAGTAAATGCCGAGGTCGTGATCGTCGTTCCACTTAAATCGGATGGCGTACTTGCCCATGCCTTCGGCAGAAACGGGTCTCGCGGCGGCTTTAAACATGGGCAACGCACCGAGGGCGAGTTTGGGTGGTTCGCCGGGCTTGCGTCCAGATTTGCCACGCTCTTCGTTGCACATAGCGCAAGGGCAAGCGTCGCGGAGGAACACGAAATCGTAGTGCGAAACGTGACCGTCCGCCCACTCGATATCCACACCCGTGCCGGTGGTTAAGTTCACTTTTACCGATTTAGGGTCTGTGGCCGCGGTGGGCGACTGAAGCGGGGACTGCATAGGTTCAGTATCGCATACGAACGCGGGAGGCTAGGAAGGCTCGCTCTAGTGGGCGGCGGTAGAGGCAGACTTGGGACTAGTTGCGACACCGAGGACGAAACCGCCGAGCGCCCCAGCGAGAATCCCCATCAATGCCAGCACGAGCGCGCTCTCTACCAAAGTTACTTTCCCACGACTGGCCATAAGTGCCCCCTGTGTTCGCTCAAATACAGCCCTATTCTACCTCACCCCGTCAACGCGGGCGACCTTACTTCAGACTCCCGATTTATTATTTGCGGTCCTGAAGAACGCCGCCAGGAACAGCAAGCCGAACAATACATCGACGCCGCCAAGCGCCAGATCCTGCGGATGGAGCCGCCGTTGCACGTAGAGCACGACCAGAGTAACGCCGTAACCAAACTTCTCGAGCACTGACGGAATCATCATCGGCCGGAGGCGAACAGGGTCTGTGGCGATTACGAAGAATACGACTTGAAAGGCCAGACCTACACCGGCGAAGCCGTAGTAAAACGCGGGATGGGTGATCGGCGGCGGATCGTTCCGCCCGATCGAGTCGAAGATGAAATATAGAGGCGTGAGAATCAACACGCCCCAAATGCCGGCGACGAAAAATACGATCCTGGCAAATTTCATGTTCCGTCTATATTCGTCGCGATTATTCGCCGCCGACCGTTAGGCCGTCAATGCGCAGCGTCGGCGACGCGACTGATCCGCGGAACTCAAGATCGTTTGCGATCTCGGAGATATTGAAAAAGATTTCTTTCAGGTTCCCGGCGACGGTGATTTCTTCGACAGGGTAAGCAAACTCTCCACCAGAGATCCACAAGCCCGAAGCGCCGCGAGAGTAATCGCCCGTCACCAGGTTCGCGCCGTGGCCAAGGAACTCGGTGACGTAGAGGCCTTCTTTGATCTCGGAAATCAATTGCTTCGGCGTTCGAGTTCCCGCTTGCAGAAAGTAGTTGCCGGGGCCGATGCCCGGTGTTCCAGCAAGTCCGCGCGAAGCGTTGCCAGTGGTTTTCAGGCCCAGCTTTTTCGCGGTGTAAGTATTCATCAGGTAAGAACTCAGCACGCCGTTCTCGATGACCACGGTGCGGCGAGTCGGAACGCCTTCGCCATCGAACGGACTCGAGCCGAAGCCGCCGGGGATGGTGCCGTCGTCGATGATAGTGACGTTGTTGCCGGCAATTTTCTGTCCCAACTTGCCGGCTAGAAACGAAGCTCCGCGGTACACGGAGTCACCGTTGATGCCTTCGAAGATGTGTTCGAGAATCGATGTGGCAACCATGGGATCGAAGATGATCGGCACTTGCGCGGTCTTGGCTTTACGCGCGCCGAGTCGGCGCAGCGTTCGTTCGGCTGCGACCTTGCCGACATGCTCGGGTGATTCGAGTTTCGAGAGCATGCGCGCGACCGAGAACCAATAGTCGCGCTGCATCGCTCCGTCTTCGGTTTGCGCAATGGGAACGGCGGAGACAGAACAATAAGACCGGCGGAACTCACCAACGAAGCCGTGCGAGTTTGCGAGGATTTTGTGGCCAGTAGCGGCGTCAAAAGATCCGCCTTCGGAATTCTTGATGCGCGGATCGAAGTCGAGCGCAGCTTTTTCAGCGCGGCGCGCATAGTCGATGCGATCGGGACCCGGCAAAGAATAAACGTCTTCGTGATAGAGATCGAGATCGCCGGTGAGCGAGCCGAGTTGCGAAGCGTCGGGGATTCCGCCGAATGGGTCTTCAGATGTGATCTTCGAAAGTTCCAGCGCGGACTTCACCATGCGGTCGAGACTATCGCGGGAGAAATCGCTCGAGTATGTGCTGGCGGCGCGCTGGCCATTGAAGACGCGCACGCCGATGGACCTTGATCCGGACTCTTTCAGGGTTTCGACCTGGCCGAGGCGGACAAGCGTAGAGAATTCGTCGCCTTCGCGAATCACGCACTCGGCAGCGGTTGCGCCGCCGTTCATTGCGCGGCGGACGATATCCTGGGCTAGGTCGCGGAGGTCGGTTTCGAGCTTGGGGCTTCTGGTTTCTAGTTCAGTTGGCATAAATGATTCATCGCAAGAGCAACAACGCTAGAGAGAAAAGACTCAATCATCTATTGTAACCCGGTGGGTCATGGGCGAGCGGCGCGGCGATTGACATCTATTTGCGAAGGGGCTACATCAAAACCTGTAGTACTTTGAGGCATCCGTGGAGGATCTATGTACAAGCTAGCTCTGTGCGTGGTCGTACTCGCAACAATGGCATGGGCTCAGGACAATTCAGCGGGGTGCGGTCCCGACCAGGCTAAGTTTGAAGTTAAGCGGGACTCTCACTCGCATCCGACAGGTGCGGCGCAAACCGGCAAGGCGTTGGTGTATGTATTCGGAGATTCGGAGTTGGACAACACTCCCCTCCGTATCGGAGGCTTGGACACGCGGGTAGGCGTCGATGGCGATTGGGTCGGAGCCTATGGATTCAAGTCCTACATGTATTTTTCGGTCGCTCCCGGCGAGCACCGCTTGTGCACAAGCCAGCAGTCCGCTCTTAAGTCGCGCAGGGATGATACCGCCTCGGCCATTACATTCACGGCAGAAGAAGGCAAGGTGTACTACTTCGGGACACAACCGACTCCGACATCGCTAGCGGCAAGCACGAAGACGGGCGTGCCCAATGGAGATGTTGAATTGGCAAAGCTCGATCCCGCGCAGGCGCAGCTCATGATGCGGAAGTGGGGTTACAGCACCTCGCAGCCGAAGAAGTAGCAGTGTGCGCCGGGATCGTTTGTAATGGGTCCGCGCAGGGTCAGATCGAATTTACGAGTAATTGTGTAATGAATACGCTCACCGTGACCGCGCGAGGCCAAGTTACACTTCGGAAGAAAGTCTTGCAACATCTCGGCGTTAAGCCCGGGGAAAAGATCGAGTTGGAGCTTCTGCCGGATGGACGAGGCTTGATCAAGGCAGCCAGACGCTCGGGCAAGACTGAAGATTTCTTTGGGGTGTTGGCTGGAAAAACGAAGAAGGTAGCAACTATAGAGAAAATCAATCAGGCAGCGGCCGACGGCTGGGCAGGCTTGGTGAAGATGGGCGAGAAATGAAGGTTGCCGTCGATACAAGCGTCTTGGTCCGCGCAGTCGGTGTTGCTGGCGGGAGCGTTGTTTCCGCAGACCCAAGAATCAAAAATCAAGCTGAAACGCCCTGGAGGGCCGCTGGTACTGCCGACCTGCAAGGGATCCTTCGACTGCGGTGGATCTCTGCGCTATGGCGCAGAGATCAGTCCTCGCTCAGGATGACAAACCTTTAGAATCCCTGCCGATTCGCGGGAATCCGTGGCAAGGTCCTACTGCATGAACCCGCCGGGATCTTTCTTGGCAGTCCCGCCGACAGTCAAACGATCGATCTTGATAGTCGGAATGCCCACGCCTACTGGCACGGCCTGCCCGTCCTTGCCGCAGGTGCCAACGCCTTCGTCTAGTTTCAAATCGTTGCCCACCATCGAGACTCGCGTCAGAACATCGGGGCCGTTGCCGATTAGCGTTGCGCCTTTGATCGGAGCGGTGATCTGGCCGTCTTCAATCATGTAGGCTTCGGACGCGCCGAACACAAATTTACCGTTGGTGATGTCGACCTGGCCTCCGCCGAAGTTGACGGCGTAGATGCCGTGCTTCACCGAGCGAATAATGTCCTCGGGATCGTCCTGGCCCGCGAGCATGTAGGTGTTCGTCATGCGCGGCATGGGGATGTGTTCGTAGCTCTCGCGGCGTCCGTTGCCGGTGTTGGCCATTCCCATCAGACGGGCAGAAAGTTTATCGCTTAGATAACCTTTCAGAATTCCCTTCTCAATCAGCACAGTTTCCTGCGTGGAATTGCCTTCATCATCCACATTCAACGACCCGCGGCGCCACGGCATAGTTCCGTTGTCGATGACCGTGCAGCCTTCGCTCGCTACGCGCTTGCCGATCAGTCCGGCAAAAGCGGAAGTCTTCTTACGATTGAAGTCCGCCTCAAGTCCGTGACCAACTGCTTCATGCAACAGCACGCCCGGCCATCCCGGGCCGAGAACTACTTCCATGTCACCGGCGGGAGCTTCGCGCGCGTCGAGCTGCAGAATCGCCTGCCGGGCTGCCTCTTTCGCGAAGAACTCAGGACCTTTTTCTCCGAAGAAAAAGTCGAGGGCGACGCGTCCGCCGCCGCCGGAACCGCCGCGAGCTGAAGTCTTTTCGGTTTTAGCAATGCAAGACACGTTCATGCGGGCCAGCGGCTGAGAATCTTCGGCGAACGTTCCGTCGGAACCTACGACAAGAATATTTCGCAGTTCGTCGGAGTAGCTGGCGCGCACTTCCTGAATGCGCGGATCGTACGCACGCGCCGCTTTATCGGCCCGCATGACCAGCTCAACCTTGGCCGTGATTTCAGCATCGACCGAGGGCAACGTCACGGGATACAAGCTGCGCGCCGCCGTCTGCCGGAAGCCAGCCACGGGAGTTTTCGCCGGAGCGCTTGCAATCAGAGCTGCGGTTCGTGCAGCGTGCAGGATGCGGCTGGCGGAAAGATCGTCGGTATAGGCATATCCGGTGCGCTCGCCTGAAACCACGCGCACGCCGCAGCCGGCTGAAATGCCCTGCGATGCAGACTTCACCATCGACTCATCCACCATCAGCGAGGTGGAAGACAGATACTCAAAATAAAGGTCGGCATAGTCGCCGCCGGCAGAAAGCGCGGCCGCGAGGTAATGTTCGAGGTCGTTTTCGGTTACGCCGTAGTGGTCGAAGAAGAAGCGCTGCTTGTCTTTATCCAGAACAGGCTGATGATTCAAGCTTTTACTCATAGGAATTAGATGCCGCCGCGGTAGAGCAGACTCAGTTGAGCGGATTTGTTCATTATCCCACAGGGAGCAAGAAAGGGATGGGCGAAACCTCCGCAAAAGAACTGTGACTATGGTCACATGTCACAGACATCGTTGCGGCAGTGACCACATAATCCTGTGGGAGATTTTCATGCCGACCGTGACGCCCCAGGCCTTAACTCGAACCGTGCAGGATTTTCTCAGCGAATCCGCGGGCGCAGTAGTGCTGGAAAACGGCACGCTCGCGTTCGATCTGTCGCAATCCAAGTATTCCATTTCTGGCGAGTACAATCGGTGCCTTCTGCACATGTGGTCGGCGGAGAGGAATGCCGTGCGGCGTGTGCTGGATGCCGAAGTCAAGAACGGCACTCTGCGTCTAGCTGTGCAGAAGCTGGGGCAGGCGCGGCCCTCGAAGTTGGAGATTTGTCGCGAGCGCGACCGCCGCTCCCCTACGGCCCGACGTGCCGCCCGCGTTGCTTACGAACAAAAGATGCGCCGAACGCTGGAACGTCACTTCCCTGACTTCAAGATCATGAGGCTGACCACCGCTGCGGATCTGGAGAAATCCTTTGGGCCGGTTTATACGCGAGGGCTTGTAAAGCAGGGGCGCTCGGCCTTTGCGGTACTTGGGGTGAATGCACGCGAAACACAATCCTCTATCGATGCGGCGCTCACCTTCGGAATCTTGTGGCTCGATGTGTGCCGGCAGTCCCAAGCGGCGAACGTGCTGGTGGAGGGACTGAAGATGTTTGTTCCAGCAGGAACATCCGCGCTGGTGCAGGAGCGCATGGCGAACCTGAACCGCGATGCCGCCAAGTGGTCGCTGTTTGAGCTGGAAGAACGAGACGACGCGCTGGTGGAAATCGACTGCGGGGATCGCGGCAATGTGGCAACGCGGCTGGTTCATTCCGCTGACGATGATGCGGCACGGGAACGTTTCAAAGATTCGATTTCGAGAATTCAGAAAATTCTGCCGAACTGCGAAGTGGGCATCCTGTCAGGGGCGGAGATTGCTTTTCGCTGGCGCGGCCTGGAGTTTGCGCGGGCGCGGCTGGGATGCGCTCTGGGATCGTTTCGCAGCTCGGAGGAAATCGTATTCGGCGTGGGCGCGGAGGAGCGCGTTCTCGAGGAACGTAACGAAGCCGAATTCACTGAGCTTGCCAACTGTCTGCGCGACACGCGCCATCCCTATGGGCCGCGCCACCATCCGCTGTGGCGGCTTCGGCCCGAGAGATGGCTGGAGTCGCTGGTGGTGGGCGATGTGAGCGTGGTGGATGGGAGACTCGAGCCCTCGTGCCAGTATTCGCAGATTCCGGCTTTTTCCGCCAGCGACCGCGCCATGCTCGACGTGCTCACGGCGACGCATGCGGGGCGGTTGGCGGTAGTGGAACTGAAGGCAGATGAAGATATCCATTTGCCACTGCAAGGCTTGGATTATTGGTCGCGTGTTGACTGGCATCATGCGCGCGGCGAATTTCAGCGCTTTGGATATTTCGAAGGCTGTGAGTTGTCCGCCGAGAAGCCTCTGCTATTTCTGGTGGCTCCGGCGCTGCATGTGCATCCGGCTACGGACACATTGTTGCGCTACCTTTCCCCTGAAATCGAATGGGAATTTGTAGGGATTGACGAGCGCTGGCGCGAAGGAGTAAAGGTTGTGTTCCGTAAACGAGTTGACCGGAGCACGCGACTTGGACCCCAGTTTCCTCACCGCGCAGCCAGCTGAACTCTGCGGTCCACCCCGCCCCGGCGCGCTGTTGAAACAGGTCAACCCCATATACGGGAGCCAGTGAGAGCTGTGCCTCGACACATCGGCATCGTCGCTTGCAGCGCGGAAGGCGCTGCGCTCTGTTATCGCACCATCTGCCTCGAGGGCGCGGAACTGCTCGGCTCGCATGCTCACCCTGAAGTCTCCATGCACGGCCACAACTTTGCCGACTACGTAAGGTGCATCGAGGCCAACGACTGGGCAGGCGTGGCCGAACTCATGCTCTCTTCAGCGGATAAGCTGGCCAAAGCTGGCGCAGAGTTTCTCATCGCTCCGGTCAACACAGTGCATCAAGCGTTCGACCTGGTTGAGCACCGCTCGCCGCGCCCCTGGCTGCACATTGCCATCGAGGTCGCGAACGAAGCCAAGCGCCACGGCTACAAGCGCCTCGGAGTCCTCGGCACGCGCGCGCTGATGGAAGGCCCGGTCTACCGCGAGAAGCTGAAAGCCGCGGGCATCGATCACCGCATCCCGCGAGCCGAGCAGCGCGAACGCATTCACCGCTTCATCTTCGACGAATTAGTGCAAGGCGTGTTCCTGCCACAAACCCAGGCCTATCTAACCGAAGTGATCCGCACAATGAAAAATGAAGGCTGTGACGCGGTAGTCTTAGGTTGCACCGAAATTCCGTTGGTGCTAACGCAAGAGCAGTCCCCACTGCCGATGTTAGACTCGACCCGCCTGCTGGCAAGAGCCGCGCTACGCAAAGCAGTCGAGGAATAAGAAAAATCCTTTAGCCGCGAAGAGCGCAAAGAACTGCCGCAAAGCTCACAAAGCGATGCACGGGTGGTCTTCACTTAGCGTCCTTAGCGGATGTTCTTTGCGAGCTTCGCGGTTAAAAGCTCTCGCCGGGAGCGATACAAATGCCTGAGAAGCTAAAGTTCCGCCAACTCCAAGACCTGTACGCAATCATGCGCCTAGCCACGCACGCACCGATCCCAGCCTGGGCCGCAAACGGCGAGTTCACCTCAATCACGCGCACCCCAGAAGAACTCTCCATCGTCTGCTCCACCGAAAACATTCCCAAAGACGTCGATCCCGGCCGGCGTTGGACCTGCCTCAAACTAGAAGGCCCGTTCCCCTTCTCACAAACCGGAGTGCTGCTCTCCTTCATCGAACCGCTCTCCAACAACGGCATCCCAATCTTTGCGATATCGACCTTCGACACAGATTATGTATTGATCCAAGAAGAATTTGCCGGAGCCGCCCTCAACGCCCTAGAAGCCGCCGGGCACGAACTCTGGCCGCGCGACGAAGCTGGACGCAAGCTCTTAGAATAAGCCGCGCACTCCGCACTGCAGTGGTCGCCATTCACCCCGCCGAATCTGCCGAACGCTGTCGCCAAGCCGACATTTATCCCCCATCCATGCTGTAATAAGACTATTCAATCATGCCATCAGCCCTAACCACCCTGCGCCGCCGCGCCAAAGCTCTACACCGCAACCTGCGCGGAGCTTCCATGGCCGCGCGCGCTCTAGCCTCGACCGATCATCCGCTGCTCGCGCACATCATTCCAGTCCGCCGCTGCAATCTGGCCTGCACCTACTGCAACGAGTTCGACGATTTTTCCAAGCCCGTACCGACGGAGGAAATGTTCCGCCGCATCGACAAGCTCGGAGCCCTCGGCACCGCGGTTGTCACAATTTCCGGAGGCGAGCCGCTGCTGCATCCTGATCTCGATGACGTGATTCGGCGCATCCGCTCCAACGGCATGATCGCCGGATTAATCACCAACGGCTATTTCCTTGTACCGGAGAGAATCAAGCGCCTCAATCGCGCCGGCCTCGAGTGGCTGCAGATCTCCATCGACAACGTGAATCCCGACGAAGTTTCGAAGAAGAGTTTGAAGGTTCTCGACAAGAAGCTGCAATGGCTGGCCGAACACGCCGAGTTTCACGTAAATATAAATTCCGTAGTAGGCGGCGGCGTTTCCAATCCGCAGGACGCCCTCATCATCGGCAAGCGCGCCGTTGAACTCGGTTTCAGCTCAACCGTCGGCATTATTCACGACGGCAGCGGACAGGTGAAGCCGCTCACTGGCGAGGAGCGCCGCATCTACGACGAAATGAAATCGTGGGAGAAGAGCAGTTTCACCCGCATCAACGCCTTTCAGGACAACATCGCGCAAGGCCTGCCCAACGAATGGCGATGCCGCGCCGGCGCGCGCTATCTCTACATCTGCGAAGACGGATTGGTTCACTACTGCTCGCAACAGCGCGGCTACCCCGGAGTTCCGCTAGCCACTTACACCCGCGACGACATGCGCCGTGAATATCTCACCGAAAAAGGCTGCGCTCCGAATTGCACGGTCTCATGCGTCCATCAAGTCTCAATCTTCGACAACTGGCGCGCCCCGCAACATCCTGCGGCGCCGGGTCCCGCACCCCAACCCGCAGCCGAACTCGTGCAAATCAAGTAGCAAGTAGCCACTGGCCGCTCGGTCATTGCTAACTGCCAATTGCTAATGGCCGCCCTTCCCCTGCGCCGTCGGCGGCACAATTCCATTCAACCGCAAATACATCGCGGCCGCTCCGTAATGATCGGACCACCCTCCCGCCAGAAAAAACACTCCCATGGCTCGCGGTCCCTGCACGCGTCCGAAGTCGACATTGTCGCCCAGCTTGGAGTCGTCGACATTGGCCAGAGCTGAGGTGCAGAAATCGAACGAGGCAGTTGCGGCTGCGAGCAGCTTGTCTTTGGAATCAGTCTCTTTGAGTTCCTCAACTTTCGGCGCGGGGATATCGGCGACCTTGGCGCACATGGCGTTGTTCGACTCCGTGATGTGGACAACCAGGTGCGCGAAACTGATCTGATCAGGAGTCGGCTTGTAACTGAACTTGTCGGCGGGCATCGCGTCAATAGCCGCGAGGATGTTCTTCTGCTGCCGCGGCAGAATGATCCGCAGCACGCTGGTCACCGGATTCTTTACCGGTGCCGCAGCGTGCGGAGCGGCGGCGGAAGGTTGGCCCATCTGTGCGCTCCCTGAACCAGGGATGGCACAAACGAAGACGGCGAACAGAAATGCGGCTGACATGCGGTTCATTGGATATCTCCTTAACAACCTTATTAGACTTCGATATCTCGCCGCGGTTAGCGGCACTCCGGCTATGACATGGAAGCAAGTCCCGCGGCTGCAAGCTTCCAGAACAAATACCATCCGGCAACCACTGCAATCGCCGTGCCCCGCTTCACTTTGCTGGTGCTGGAGAATCCAATGCCCATCAGCACGATCGTCCATATCGAGAGCAGATCCAGCGCAGACGCCAGGGAATAAACAAACTTGCCCGTGGTCGCCTTGTCGAGGAGATGGGCGAGATTGGTAGCGACGGGATTATTGATATCGAAGCCCTCCGGGTTCACCCCCGCGTACAGCGAGATGGTGCCCAATATTGAGCCTATGATGCCGGGCAGGCTGGCATAAAAAACGATTGCATATGCCGTCTTAAAAGCAACGTCAGCGCCCGTAGCAAACCTGAAAGTCACCCAAAGCACGACCGCGCCGAGAGCAAAGAAGATCAGGATCGTCAGCGGAGATCCATACGACATGTAGCGAATGAGAGTGCTGGTAAACCTGAGTTGCTTCTCTTGCTGGTCGGGTGGAAGCTTGTCGAACTGATCGGCCCGCGCGGATTGCGCTACGGCGTTCTTGCTGACCTGCTCGAATCCGATTTGCCGATCGATCGAGTACACAAAGATCAAGGCAAAGATGGAGATCAGTAGCCAAGGCCCCCACCAACTAGCATTGCGCCGCAAATCGGTAAACGTTTTCGAGGGCGCAATGAAAGTATCGACAATGCGCGCCCCCTCAGAAAGCGGAGCAGACTCCGGAGCGGGCACAGGCGCGGGCGTTGGCGGGAGCGGAGAAGCAGCCATATTGGGCTCCTAAGTGGATGCGAACGAATTCTAGCCGGGACCCAGTCCCGAACACAAGCTGCTATGCGGCAGAAATTTAGAGGCTATCCAAAAAATAGTTCGGGAAGGGCACGACGTTCAGTTCTTAGCGTCCTGAGCAAGCGAAGCGCGCCGAAGGGTGCCGCCCGGAGCCAAGAGAGGCGCGGGCTTCAGCCACCGAGGCACGTGTGTTCAGCCGACGAAGACTTACTAGACGCCTTCTCGTATGTGCGTCGACGCTGGACGGCGCGAGCACCGCCGCGTGCCAGCCTCAACGATTACTCATGCCAGCGTGGATTGGATCTGGGGATGTGGTTCTAAGCATGGTGCTGGACGAGTCCGATTTGCGGCGATGACCTCACTTGGCCCTGGGTGCGCAAACCGGCTCGACAGCCATTGGTTGCGGGTTGAGGAAGAAATGGCGTTGAAAGTACAAAGCCACATTGACCAGCGCAACCATCACGGGCACTTCTACCAGGGGCCCTATGACCGCCGCGAATGCTGCTCCGGAGTTGATGCCAAATACCGAAACTGCAACCGCGATGGCCAGTTCGAAATTGTTGGAGGCGGCGGTAAATGCCAGCGTCGTGGTCTTGGAATAGTCCGCACCCAATTTCTTGCCCATGTAAAACGACACCAGAAACATCAGCACGAAGTAAATCAAGAGCGGCACGGCGATGCGCAGGACATCCAGGGGCAGACGAACAATGTACCCGCCTTTGAGCGAGAACATCACCACAATTGTGAACAGCAGAGCAATCAGCGTCAGTGGGCTTACGCGGGGGACGAAGCTACGGTTGTACCACTCCTGCCCTTTGGTGCGAATCAAGGCAGTACGAGTCAGGAATCCCGCGAGAAACGGAATTCCAAGATAAATAAAGACACTCTTTGCAATCTCTGCTATCGACACATTAACAATGGCGCTCCGAAGGCCGAGCTTGGCGGGGAGGACGGTAATGAAAACCCAAGCGTAGAGGGAGTAGAAAAAGACCTGGAAAAGAGAATTGAAGGCCACCAGGCCAGCCGCATATTCCGTATCGCCTCGCGCCAGCTCGTTCCACACGATGACCATTGCGATGCAGCGCGCGAGACCGATCATGATCAACCCGGCCATGTATTCCGGATATCCGCGCAGGAAGACAATGGCCAGAACAAACATCAGAATCGGCCCTACAACCCAGTTCTGCACAAGTGAAAGGCCGAGCACCTTCTTGTTGCGAAAGACCTCGTGCAGATTCTCATATCGCACCTTCGTGAAAGGTGGATACATCATCAAAATCAATCCCGCCGCAATCGGAATGGAAGTTGTACCGACGTTAAAGCGATTCAGAAACGGTACGACTCCGGGCACAAGCCAGCCCAATACAACACCCAGGAGCATCGCCGCGAAGATCCACGCGGTCAGATAGCGATCGAGGAAACTGAGACGGCTGGTTGGCTTCATTTGTGATCTCTGTATGCGGCAATCCCCGAAGTGCAGCCTCTTTGTCGAACCCCGTTGCTATTCTTTGGTAACGGGTGTCATCGTCTGTCCGATGCTGTCGAGTTCCCTCTTGAGCGCAAGGTTGTCGAGAGTCTTCAGTGGAAGGCAGAGCAATAGGCTGATTCTGCGCTCCAAAATAAAAAACGCCTCGCGAAACGCCCGTTCCACTTCCGCTTTGGTTCCGTGAACCGCCGCTGGGTCTGGAGTGCTCCAATGGGCGGTCATTGGCTGTCCCGGCCAAATTGGGCAGACTTCCTTCGCGGCGTTATCGCAGACCGTAAAGACGAAGTCGATCTTGGGAGAGCCAGGCTGAGAAAATTCATCCCAGGCCTTGCTGCGGAGACCATGGATTGGGATGTGCGCCGTCTCGAGCTGTTTCAAGGCTTCCGGCCGAACCGTTCCCGAAGGATGGCTGCCGGCGCTGTAAGCCGTGAAATTGGGCCGAGCTTTAAAGTTGAGAATAGCTTCGGCCATGATGGAGCGAGCTGAGTTGCCCGTGCACAGGAATAAAACGTTGTAATGTCCTTGCATGCTGGTTCTCTCCTAGTTGCAGCAGGTCGGCCCGCAGCAACTTTCTTTTCGCTGAGGTTTCACGGCCCGCACAAATGCGCTCATGAACTTGCCATCCACCAGCGGCGCAATCGCATCCACGTCGACGTTTTGGCCTGACAGAAACTCGCGGGCATCCTCGATTCGATAAATCCTGGTTGGTTCAATCTCAATGTTCTCGAAGCCGGCCGTCGCGAGCTTGGCGCGATAGTCATTCTCTTCCAGTGCGCCCGCAATGCAGCCCACCCAGAGCAGCACGCTCTTGCGAACCTCATCGGGTATCTCGCCGCGAGTCACCACATCGGAAACGGCAAAGCGCCCGCCCGGCTTCAACACGCGAAGTGCCTCGCGCAGCACCTTGTCTTTATCCGATGAAAGATTGATCACACAATT
>Ga0182024_10013460_pt1 | contig 15969 bp, 15 predicted proteins | sample P32metaG_FD_120480 | JGI IMG/M metagenome (GOLD analysis project Ga0182024, IMG submission 120480) | Permafrost microbial communities from Stordalen Mire, Sweden - P3-2 metaG (Illumina Assembly) | ecosystem: Environmental > Terrestrial > Soil > Wetlands > Permafrost | place: Sweden: Stordalen... | reverse complement strand
TTTTGGCCCGCCGCTCGCAGCTCCATCACTTTGTTTCGCACCTGGACGATATCGGAAAAACCCACCTCATCCAACCGCTTGGCCAGTCGCATCGCGTCTGCCGCCATGATCTGCCCTCTGGTAATGTTCTAGCAATGAAGTCCAGATATCTCTACCTTGCGGCGTCTGTTGCTTTCCTCGTGGTCGCGATCCTGAAACTTCTGCCCCCACGCAACCTTACCGCCGCTGCTCTCAACGCGGTGACGGGCTGCATCTTCCTCTTTCTGGGAGCTGGTCCGCGAAAACCCATGTGAACTAAATCTTGATAAAGATCTTCCTCCGGTACAAAAGAAGGACCGGCACGAAGCAGACAAAAACGAAGGCAAGGGCATAAAGCAGCGATCCGAATGACGGATTGATGATGGGAAAGAACCAATGCAGGTAGATGTATTGCTGCAGGTCAGTGATCCTGCCGCCGTCATGGACGAAGATGGTCGAAAGCGCGGAGGACAGAAGCTCCGAGAAAACATACGCAGTAATGGCATTGGATCCGAAGACCAGCCATGGAAACGTCCAGCCGCGCGTCCACTGCTTGATCTCCACCGCGTAGAAACAGAGGGTAAGCAGCAGCAGAGTGCAGCCCGCGGCGAACAGCACATAGGAGCTGGTCCAGAGTTTCTTGTTAATGGGGAACCACACGTTCCATAGATTGCCCAGCAGCAATCCGCTCACCGAAGCAACCAGCAAGCCGGCGGCTTTCGTCGACAAAGCTTTGGGTCGCCGCAGCCAAATGCCGGTGAGCACACCGAACAAAATGGTGCCCATGGCGGGGATGTTACTTAGCAGCCCTTCCGGATCGCGCACTCCCTCGTAGAGGCGCCCGGGAAAGATTTTGCGGTCCAGATAGGCCACCCAATTCTGATTGGGGTCGAGCAAGGGCACGCCGTGGGTGGGAACTCCAACACCGGGAATGGGGACCCAGCGCATTAGTATCCAGTAGCTGAGCAACGCCACCACGGCGACGGTGGCGGCCACCCAGGCCCGGCTATTCCACAGGTAAAGAAGACTGGCGAAAAGAAAACAGATCGCAATGCGCTGCAGCACGCCGTAGATGCGCAGGGTCCCCAGGTGAAATAGCGGAAAGCCGTTGACCACCAGCCCCAGGAGAAACAGGATGACCGCGCGCCGGATTACGTGCAGTCGCAGGGCGGTTTTCGACTCGCCGCGCGCCAGGCGGGCCGCATTCGAGAATACGATGGAAATGCCGGCGATGAACAGGAACGACGGGAACACCAGGTCGGTCAAGGTCCAACCATTCCACGCGCTATGTTCCAGCTGGCTGTAGCTATATTTTCCGCTGCCGCCGTTGTTCACCAGGATCATGAACGCTATGGTGATCCCGCGCGCCACGTCGAGTGAAACCCAACGGCGCGCCGGGTTAACCATGGTCTGCGGAGCGGTACTTGTTGTAACCGTATTCTTAGTAGCCGCGGTTCCCATGTTGCAAAGTGTATCTGCTGCCCTGAAGGAGTGTCCATGCGCGGCTCAATCATCTGGTTTGTGCTGGCTCTTGCCTGGGGGCTTGACGGCGTTTTGGCCGCCGTCCATCGCAACCATCTGCAAGCCGCGCTCACCGCTTTCTTCGCCTGCTGCTTCTTAGCCGCCGGCCTGGCCTTCCGCAAACGTGAGCGGAAAGCTAAGCGGCGCTAAACTCTGAGGTATCGATCAGAGCGGACGGGTGCCCCAGGTTCGCCAAAGCGTACCTGGGCAATGATGATTGGTTTCCGATGCTTTTCCGGACGGTCGAATACGAAAACAATGGAAGGGCTTCGCCCAACTTCTTCGTCCCAAGTACGCTGCAGCGAACGTGGGGCACCCGTCCATGGTCTACCCTGCTCTTTTATCAGGTGGAGAGGACACCCGAGTACACCGCCATCCCGGCGACCGCATCCACGCCGATAGCGTCCAGGGCGTCGATCTCGGCCTGCTCGCGGATGCCCCCAGCCACTATCAGCTGCCGCCGGGTTGTTTGCCTCAGGCCCTTGGCCACCTCAATAGGGAAACCCTGCATAGTCCCCTCACGATCGATGTGGGTATAAAGAAAAGCCCCACAATAGGCCTCGAGCTGCGGAATGGCTTCTTCGGGGGTAAGTTCCACCTGGTCCTTCCACCCCTTCACCGCCACTCGACCCTGTTTCGTATCCACGCTGAAGACCAGCTGCTCCATCCCCACCGCGGCCGCCAGCGTCTGTGCAAACCCGGTGTTCACCAGGTTCGCTCCTCCAAACAGCGCCGAGCCCACGATCACCCGCCGGGCGCCGGCACTCAGCACCTCGGCAGCTTTCTCAATCGTGGAGATACCGCCTCCCACCTGGCAGGGCAGCCGGCTGGCGATTCGGGTGATCAGTTCGCTATTGTTTCCCTGCCGCATAGCGGCGTCGAGGTCGATCAACTGCACCAGTGGATAGGCTTGAAAACGGCCAATCCAATACTCAAAATCGTCGAAGGCCAGCTTGAGCGTCTCGCCCCGCACCAGCTGCACGATCCGGCCGCCCATCAGGTCGATGGAGGGAATCAGCATGGCAGCCTCACCGGGACGCCGCGCCGAGCCAGCTCCTGCTTAAGCGCCCGGACGTCGGCGATGCCGAAGTGAAAGATGCTCGCCGCCAGGGCCGCATGCGCTTTGCCCGCCTGGAATACCTCGGCAAAGTGCTCCGCCGTCCCTGCGCCGCCGGACGCGATCACGGGGATTTCTACCGCCTGGCTGACCATTTCTGTTAGCTCACAATCAAAGCCGGCCCGGGTGCCATCAGCATCCATTGAGGTCAAGAGAATCTCCCCCGCCCCGCGCGCTTCTGCTTCCCGCGCCCACTCGATCACCCGGCGGCCGGTACGGGTCCGTCCGCCGCTCACCAGGACTTCTGCCTCGCTGACCGGGCTATCCTGGACCCGCCTGCCATCGATGGCCACGATCACCGCCTGGGCGCCAAAGCTACGCCCGATGGCGTCAATCAGGTTGGGATCGGCGATCGCCGCCGAGTTGACACTCACTTTGTCGGCGCCGGCATCGAACACTGCCGCGGCCTCTTCCGCTGAGCGTATGCCACCACCTACGGTAAATGGGATGAACAGCTCCTTTGCGGTTCGCCGCACTGTATCGAGCAGCGTGCCCCGGCCCTCATGGGTGGCGGTGATGTCCAGCAAAACAATCTCATCGGCCCCTGCGGCCGCATGCCGCTTGGCTAACTCCGCCGGATCTCCCGCATCCACCAGGTCCACGAACTGCACCCCCTTCACCACCCGCCCACTGCGCACGTCCAGGCAAGCGATGATCCGCTTGGTCAGCATGCCAGCTCCACGAAGTTCCGCAGCACACGCATGCCGGCCGTTCCCGACTTCTCCGGATGAAACTGCACCCCCATTATGTTGTCCCGCTCCACTGCCCCGGAGAACGGTCCCCCATAATCGGTAATCGCAACTGTTTCATTAATCAAGGGCGCGCGGTAAGAGTGGGTGTAATAGACGAAGGCACGATCCTCGACCCCGCGCATCAGCCGCGACTGGGGTTCGACGCGCACCTCGTTCCAGCCCACATGCGGCACCTTAACTCCGGGGGTGAAGCGCTCGCATTGGCCGTGAAACAGGCTCAGGCCTTTGGTTGCCGGGGCTTCCGTGCTGCCTTCGAAGAGCCATTGCAGTCCCACGCAGATCCCCAGAAATGGGACGCCCTGCGCGATCGAATCAACGACAGCCGCGGCCAGGCCGGTGTCCGCGAGTAGTTGCGTAGCCTGAAAATGACCAACCCCGGGAAGGATGACTTTCTTGGCCCTCCGCACCACCTCAGGATCCGCCGTGACCGTTGCCTGGCAACCGAGGGCATCAAGCGCTTTCATCACTGAAGTCAGGTTGCCGGCCTTGTAGTCGATGACCGCGATCACAGCAACCCCTTGGTGCTGGGCAACATCTCGCCCAGTTGCTTGTCCCGGGAGCAGGCCACTCGCAGCGCCCGGGCGAACGCTTTGAACAGGGCCTCGATCTTGTGGTGGTTCGATCGGCCATACATGGTCATGATGTGCACATTGGCCCGTGCGCCGCGCGCGAACCCTTCAAAAAAATCCTCCACCAGCTCGCTTTGCAGATCCCCTACCAGGCGTTTCTTTACCTTGGTCTTGACCACGCAGGCCACTCGTCCGCTCAGATCGACGGCGGCGACTCCCAATGTCTCATCCATTGGCATCAGGAAGTACCCCGCGCGCAAAATACCTTTCTTGTCCCCCAGCGCTTGGTCGAATGCTTCGCCCAGCGCAATGCCTACGTCTTCCACCGTGTGGTGCTGATCCACATCCAGGTCGCCGTCGCATTGCAATTCCAGGTCGAAGGCCCCGTGCCGCGTAAACAGCTCCAGCATATGGTCGAAGAAGCGAATGCCGGTTTTGACTTTGTACCGCCCGCTGCCTTCCAGTACCAGCTTGAGCGAGATTTTGGTCTCGGTTGTCTTGCGCTCGATAGCGGCATGTCGCCGGACGGTTTTCTGCTTCGCCCTCATGCTTTCTCCCACCCGATCTCGTGCAGCGCTTCTGCCATCGCGGATATGGCCTGCTTCATCTGCGCCCGTGTTCCCACGGTGACGCGAACACATCCCGCACAGCCCTGATCCTTCGACCGGTCGCGCGTGAGCACGCCGCGGCGGTGCATCGCCTCTACGAACTCGGCGTGCAGGGGCCCGATCTTTACCAGGATAAAGTTGGCCGCGCTGGGCCATTGGGGCACGCCCAGGTGGCGGAGGCTCTGCACCATCTCGCTGCGTGCTGCTTTTACTTCGTCCACATACCACTGCAGGTACGATTCATCGTCCAGCGCCGCCGGCAGGCACGCCAGCGCCAGCGAGTTCACGCTGTAGGGGGAAATGACTGTCCTCAGCCATTGCTGTACGGCAACCGGCGCGGCCAGCATTCCCAGCCGCAGTCCAGCCAGCCCGTAGGCTTTGGAAAAAGTACGCGCCACGATCAGGTTGGGCGCCTCCCCTACCAGATCCATCACCGTCTGCCCGCAGAAGTGGTAGTAGGCCTCATCCACCAGAACCGCCGCCTGCGGGGCGCGATGGAGAACCTCGAGAATCTGCGCCCGGCTGGCCACGGTCCCGGTGGGGCTATTCGGGCTAGCGATGGCAATCAACCTGGTTTGTTGCGTAATCGCTGCCAGCAGAGGCTGGAGCGGAAAAGCAAAGTCTTCGCCGGATGGAACCGTCTTGACGATGGCGTCGGTGCAGGAGCCGTAAACCTCATACATGGAATAAGTCGGCGTAGGAAAAAGAAACTCGTTTCCGCGATCGAGATAGGTCTGGCAAAGCACGTGGATCGCCTCATCCACTCCATTGGTCAGCAGCACTTGATCAGGATCCAGCCCCAGGTGCTGCGCGACTTTGGCTTCCACCTGGCCCCGCTCGGGATACTTCGCCAAATCTGCGGCCGCGATCCCCGCCAGCGCTTCGAGCACCCGCGGGGAGCAAGCGACGGTGTTCTCGTTAAAGTCCAGCCGCAGTCCCAGCCGCCCACCCAGCGGAGGATGATATGCGCGCATTCGCTGCACCGCGGCTCGTGGCGCGGGTGCCTGTTGCAAAACTATCTCAGCCATCGATCCCCCTTGCCCGCACCGCTTCGGCATGGCCGTACAATCCTTCCGCATTGGCCAGTGTGATGGCTGCCGGTCCCAGCTTCTGCAAACCGGCCAGCGTATATTCCTGCACTGTGATCACCTTCAAGAAGTCCATCACGCTCAGCCCACCTCGCACCTGCGCCACCCCGCCGGTGGGCAAGGTGTGGTTGGGCCCGGAAACATAATCCCCCATGGGCTGGGGCGAGTATCGCCCGATAAATACGGAACCGGCATTGCGCACCCACGCGAGATCCTCTTTGCTATCGACGGTCAGATGCTCGGGCGCCAGGCGATTGGTAATCTCCTGCGCCTCCTCGACCGATCCGGCGACCACCGCCAGGCCATTCCGCTCCATCGCCTGCCGGGCAACAGAGTTCGTCTCCACCCGTTGTGCAACCTCCCTCACTACCTCGCGCGCAAGAGTGGCATTGGTGGTGATGAGAATGGCCAGGGCTTCAGGATCGTGCTCCGCCTGGGCCACCAGGTCCGCGGCGATGCCCACTGCCTCGCCGCTCTCGCTGGTCACGACAATCTCAGTTGGGCCGGCCAACATGTCGATGGCGCAATCGAAGGCCACCATTTTCTTGGCCGCGGTTACGTACCAGTTGCCGGGGCCCACGATCTTGTCCACGCGGGGAATACTCTCTGTGCCGAAGGCCAGGGCCGCTACTGCCTGGGCGCCACCGATGCGGTAGAAGGCGCTTACGCCCAGCAGCGCTGCGGCCGCCAGTGTCTCTTTTGCCGGCTTAGGCGACACCACCACAATGCGCTGCACTCCCGCCACCTGCGCCGGGATCACCGTCATGAGCAGGGTAGAGGGCAATGGGTAGCGGCCGCTGGGCACATAGCACCCTACTGCGCCCAATGCTCGCACTTGCTGTCCGGTCGTGAGCCCGGCCGCGGTCGCGGTCCATTGTTTAGGCATCTGCCGTGCGGCGAACCGCCGGATATTGCCGGCCGCGGTTTGCATAGCGGCCTGCAGCGGTTTGGGAGTCGCTTCCCAGGCCTGCTCCATCTCGGCACGACTTATTTCCAGCGGCATTTGCGCCGTCAAACCGTCCAGCTTCGCCGCGTAGCGCCGCAGAGCCTGGTCTCCACCCTTGCGGACATCCCCCACGATTCGCTGCACGACTGGCATCGCTCGCGCCGTATTGCGGGAGCCCCGCCCTTCCAGCTCGCTCAGCATCAGCCGCGTCTGCTTGCCGCCCCGGCCCTGTGTCCTCACCAGCCTCATGCAGCTTCCCCAGTGGAACGCAGTCCCGAAGGGACGGCTGAGAATAGCCCAGGACGCAGTCCTGGGATAAACACCGACAACAGTGATAAGTCCCGCAGGGACGGCTGAAAATAGCCCCGTACGCTGTGCCGGGCCTTTGCGCGAGACCCCGCACCGCATCCTTGGAAACTTTCAGTCGTCCCTGCACGGGACTCATCAAGCACCGTAAGCCAACCCAGGACTCCGTCCTGGGCTATTCTCAGACCGTCCCTGACGGGACTCAGTGTCGGTGGAAGTTTCTTCACAGTCTCTGCTCTCCGAGGCCCTAGAACACAATCTTATTCAGCGGATATTCCACAATCCCGCTTGCACCCGCACTCTTAAGCTTGGGAATTACATCCCGCAGCACGCACTCTTCGATCACCGTATTCACCGCTGCCCAGTCCGCATCGCTCAGCGTGGAGATGGTTGGCGAATCCAGCGCCGGCAGCATGGCCAACACCTGCTCCAGGTTCTTTTTCTCCACGTTCATCATCAATCCCACCCGGCCTTTCGCCCCGATCGCTCCGTTGAGCATGAGCGAGATGTTGTCGATCTTCTGCTTTTTCCAGGGGTCGCCGTAAGCGCCGCGATTGGCAATCAGATGGGTTTCGCTTTCCATCACAGTATCGATGATGCGCAGCCGGTTGGCCCGCAGTGAGCTGCCGGTCTCGGTTACTTCCACAATGGCGTCGGCCAGCATAGGCGGCTTTACTTCCGTCGCGCCCCAACTGAATTCCACTTTTACGGGAACGTTCTTGCCCGCAAAGTAGTTCCTGGTGACCTCCACCAGTTCGGTGGCGATGACTTTGCCGCTCAGCTCTTCGGCCCTCTGAAAAGGGGAATCCTCAGGCACCGCGAGCACCCAGCGCACTTTGGTCCGTGTCGCCTTGGAGTAAGTCAGGGAAGTGACGCTGACTACATCGAGACCGCTTTCCACCACCCAATCGATACCGGTGAGGCCGGCATCCAAAACGCCCTTCTCCACATACCGCGCCATCTCCTGGGCGCGGATGAGCATACACTCGATCTCGCTATCGTCGATGCCGGGAAAATAGGAGCGGCCGTTGGCATAAATATGCCACCCCGCATTCTCAAACAGCGCAATCGTCGCATCCTGCAGGCTCCCCTTGGGAATCCCCAGCTTCAGCTTATCTGCCATTCCGTGCCTCCATCTTCGCTGCTGTGGGCAGTTCGATGGGTCTGGTAAAACAGCTCACCGTTCCCTCGTGGCAGACTAGGCCGTCACCCTCGACGGTTACGCGAAAGAGGACAGTGTCCTGGTCGCAGTCCGACGCGGCCGACACCACACGCAGGCGGTTACCACTACTTTCGCCCTTCATCCACAGTTTTTGCCGCGTCCGGCTCCAAAATGTCACAAAGCCTGTCTCCAGCGTTTTGGCATAACTGGTCTCATTGAGAAAGCCCACCATCAGCACTTCTCCGCTCCCTGCGTCCTGCACGATTGCAGGCAGCAACCCATCCATCTTTGCAAAATCGAGCTTTACTGCTTCGGTCATTGCCGACTATCTCCCTTTTCTTATTTCTCACGTAAAAAAGCCCGCTTGCGCATCTCGCGCCGGCGGGCTCTTTCTGAATCCTGACTTCCTGGCCTCTACAGCTGGCCGGAACCGTCCGCCGACACACTCGTCCCATGATGATGATGGTGGCGATGATGGCGGGTGCGGACTTGCATATCTATTAAAAAGCTAACCGTCTCTTCCTCTCATGTCAACCTGCGGTCTGCTACCATGCCGCCTGTAGCATTACTATTGGCGTAATCGAGGAGACTGTTCTGAACGCGGCTATTTCCGCCGTAGCATGGCCGCACCTGGCGATTCACGCCAGATCACAGTAATAGTAAAAATGCCTTATTGGGTCCATGAAAACCAACCTCGCCAAACTTCCGTATCTGTTGCTGGCCATATTGGTTGTTGGTTCGACCCTGTTTTATGTAGCTAGCACGGCTGCGATTTTCGACAGCTTCCTCAACCCCAATCGCGCTCGGCCGCCGCTTGAGTATTCCCACAGCGCCCGTTTTCTGGTGCAACCACTGCCCGAGTCGCGCCGCGCCGGTATGGAGGCTGAAGACGAGGTCATCTCCGTGAACGGAGTTCCCTTTACAGGCATGGCTGGGCTGATTGGCCAGACCTTCCACGCTCAACCGGGGCAGACAATTTCCATCCTCTATCGCGATCGTTCGGGTCAGACCCGTACCGCACAAGTGGCGCTGATGGCGCATCGAAGGGTGCCGCCTACGCTGTCAGGATGGCTGATCAACATTGTTCTCGTGCTCCTCTTTCCTGCATTCTGCCTTTTGCTCGGTTATTGGGTGGTGCTGGCTAGGCCGCTCGAGTGGAATGCGTGGTTTCTGCTAGGCATCATGAACGTGGTTCCGGTCTTCATCGGCCGAACCGGATATTTCCCCGGCTTCCTCGCGCCCTTCACCATCCTGTGGCAGATCTTCGCCGTTCAATGGATGTTGATCTCCCTCATCCTGTTCAGCATCTACTTTCCCGTCCGCTCCCGTACCGACACTCGCCACCCATGGATCAAGTGGCTCATCATTGTTCCCCAGATCCTGATCGCCCCCGCCCAATTCGCGATCGAGTACGGCCTGCTGTATCACAATCGCTTCATTCAACCGTATCTTTCGGCCACCGATCCGCTGGAGTTCGCGGGAAATATCTTCGCCGCGATTTCTCTTTGCATCTTCATCGCCGCCATCGTAGGCAAGCTTTTCGCCGTTCCCGCTCCCGCGCCCGATGCCCGGCGTCGCCTGGGAGTGGTGGCCGCCGGTTCGCTGCTCGGCTTGGGCCCGGTGCTCGTCCTGCTGGTGACCTCTACCCTTTCCGAAAAGACAGTCATGGAAACGGCGCCTTCCTGGGCCCTCCTCACTGTAGCGGTCCTGTTCACCTTCTTTCCCCTCTCTCTCGCCTACACCGTCATCGTGCAGCGTGCCCTAGATCTGCGCATCATCCTCCGTCAGGGCACGCGCTACGCCTTTGCTCGTGGCACGCTGTGGGTTTTGCAGGTGCTCGTCTTTACCTTTCTAGGGTTTCGTATCTTCCACTTTGCCCATACCTCCGGCCGCGGCGCGCAGCTCATCGCCCCGATCGTATTCGTCTTCATCGTGCTGTTTCTGCGTCTGCGCATTGCCCGCCCTCTCTCCCTTTGGATTGACCGCCGCTTTTTTCGCGAGGCTTACTCCGTAGACCAAGTGTTGGTAGAGCTTTCCGAACAGGCACGCTCGTTCACCGAAACCGAGCCTTTGCTGCGCACCATCACCGAGCGCATCAGCCAGACTCTGCACGTCGAGCGCATCGCGTTCCTTTTGCGCCATGGCAAGCTCTTTCAACTGCAGTACGCGCAGGGAATTCCCAGCACCATCGACGTTTCTCTGGCGGAAAACTCCTCCACCATGCGCGCCCTCGCCATTGATCGCAGTCCCAAGCGGGTCTTCCGCGAGCATCCCGACCCCTGGTTGCAATTGGCCGCCCCTGCCGAGGTTTCAGTTCTCGACGGGCTGGAGGCAGAGTTGCTGCTGCCGTTGCCTGGCCGCTCCAGCCTGATCGGGGTGATGGCTCTGGGGCCCAAGCTCAGCGAAGAACCCTACTCCCGCTCCGACCGCCGATTGCTTTCTTCCGTGGCCCTGCAAACCGGGCTGGCGATCGAAAACAACGCTCTCGTTCACCACCTGGCGGAAGAATCATCCCAACGCCAGCGCATCGATCGTGAAATCGAAATCGCGCGCCAGGTGCAGGAGCGGCTCTTGCCGCAGATCTACCCCCTGGTCAAAGGCCTTGACTTTGCCGGCTTCAGCCGCACCGCGCAGGAGGTTGGGGGAGACTATTACGACTTTATTGCCCTCGACAATGGCCGCCTTGGTATTGCCGTGGGCGACGTCTCCGGCAAAGGCATTTCTGCCGCCCTCTTGATGGCTTCCATCCGCTCCGCCCTGCACGGGCTTACTTTTAGTGGCACGCTCAGTCTTGCCCGCATCATCGAGGGTCTCAACCGCATCATCTACGATTCCTCCACCAGCAATCGCTTCGTGACCTTTTTCTTCGGCGAATACGATCCTTCGACGCGCACGCTCGATTACGTCAATGCCGGGCACAACGCGCCCGTACTCTTGCGTCCCACAGCTCCGGGGCACGATAGTTTCTGCAGCCCGGAGGGCCCGTGCATGGTGGAGCGTCTGGAGACCGGAGGGCCGGTGCTTGGCATCTTTACCGACGTCCAATATGAACAGGGACGCTGCCAGCTGCAGCCCTACGACATCCTCATCGCCTTTACCGATGGGATCAGCGAAGCCATGACCGCCAACTACGAGGAATGGGGAGAAGAACGCCTGATCGCGGCAGCCAAGCTGAGCACCCAACGTTCCGCGCAGGATCTCGTCACGGCGTTGGTCCAGTGCGCGGACCGGTTCACCGCGGGCGCACCCCAGAATGACGACCTCTCCCTGGTCGTCCTTAAGGTGCTCTGATGTTTCGTCGGCTGCTTGCGTGGACCTTTCTCTGTCTGGCCGCTGCCGCTCTCCACGCGGAAACGCTGCCGGTGGAGTATGCCACCTTCATGAGCCATGGCAAGGCCGTCTCCTGTGTGGTTTATGACTCTCATGACGCCACGGCGACGATGATCGTTTTGCGTGGTTCGGGCCCTTCCGACCTCGCTGTGGGCCGGCTGCAATCGCGGTTCTTTGCCGAGCATGGTTTTCGTGTATTGCTGGCGGATTACTTGAGCGCCACGGCCACGGTCGAGCCTACCGCGCAAAACTACCGGCGCTGGGCCCAGGTGGTTGAGGACATAGTGGCCGATCTGCGCTCGCGCCCTATTCCCCGGAACCGGAAAATCGCCCTTGTCGGACTGGGCCTGGGAGCCTCGGTTGCCCTGGTTGCTGGTTTCCACAAACCGGCCGTCGATGCCATTGCCGAATGGTCCGGCCTTCTCCCCAACGAATTCTTTTCCCAGGTGCAAAGTCTGCCTCCCCTCCTCATCTTGCATGGCGAGCAGGATAAGCAGGTTCCCATCGTCAATGCCCGCCAGCTCGTTCGTCTTTGCGAGCTCAAAGACTTCACCTGCGAGGCCGGAATTTACCCTGATGAAGGCCACACCTTTAGTGCTCCCGCGATGGAGGCCACCAACCAGCGCACCCTGACCTTCTTCCGAACCTATCTATGGGCCAACCTACCGAAGCGGGCCGAATAACCGGGGAAAACTGGACGGGTGCCCCAGGTTCGTAAAAGCGTACCTGGGACGAAAAAGCCCAACGACTGTTTTCCTTTTCATGAAGCGCTGCCCTACCCTACGCTCCCCGTTGGGGGGAAGTGGAGGGACCTGCGGTTTCTTTTTCCCCAGTCCAAAGATCAGAGTTTTTCCGCGCAGCAGTTTCACCTACAGCAACCCAGCCAAATCCTCGGCAGGGTCTTTAATCCCCAGTCCGGTCAAGTGTCGCCGCGAAGCTTCCTGCATGTAGTAGTGCAACCGCCCCGCCGCTGCTGCGTAGCTCAATCCCTCCTCCCGGATGTTCGAGATGCAATTCCGTTCTGCATCTTTGCGGCCGATCCGCGGCTCCCAGGTAATGTAAGCACCAAGGGAGTCGGGGGAACTCAATCCTGGCCGCTCCCCGATCAGCACCACGGCCAAAGGCGCATGGAGCGCCTCCCCAATCGCGTCTCCAACGGCCACGCGGCCCTGCTCCACCACACACACCGGCGCCAACCGCCAGCCCGCGATGAGAGGCAAAACCTCCCGTACCAAACGCAGCGCGTGCCGTTCAGCGGCCAGGGCCGAGAGCCCATCCGCGATCACGAACACAACGTCGTATTCACCCGGGGCAAGCAGCGCCGCCGAATCCGCGCTCAATGCGCGGCCCAGGTCCGGGCGCCTCAGGTAGGTCCCTCGGTCATTGGCCTTGCTTTCCAGAGCCAGCGCCGCCAGTCCGCTGCGCCGCAGTTCATCAAATAGCATGCGCACATCGATGGCCGCATGGACTGCGTCGCGTGCCCGCGCATGCGCCAGTTGAAAGTCAAGCAGAGGACCGGTCGCCAGGCTTACCCCGGTGCGTTCGAGACCGATGCGCGCAGGGGTGTAACTGCGCAACGCCTCGCGGGCTGCGAGAGACATCTCCACCGTCGCCACGGACTGACACTGGATCGCCTTAGAATCCCGTTTCTGAGCCATCAAGCTACGCGAGAAAAGACGGTACATTTAACCCCAGCCGCGCATCACTGTTCAGCCACGCCTCGAATTCCGGCGCCGGCCGCAAGCCTAACGCCCGCCGCAAATACAGCGCATCGTGAAACGACGTGCTTTGATAATGCAGCATCACGTCGTCCGCTCCGGGCACTCCCATAATGTAGTTCACGCCCGCGGTGCCGAGCAGCGTCAGCAGCACATCCATATCGTCCTGGTCGGCTTCGGCGTGATTGGTGTAGCACACGTCACACCCCATAGGCAGACCCAGCAGCTTGCCGCAAAAATGGTCTTCCAGGCCGGCGCGAATAATTTGCTTGCCGTCGTACAGGTACTCCGGCCCGATAAAGCCCACCACGGAGTTGACCAGCATAGGCTGGTAGTGCCGGGCAACGGCGTAGGCTCGTGCCTCACAGGTTTGCTGGTCAACGCCGTGATGGGCATCGGCGGAGAGTGCGCTGCCTTGTCCGGTCTCGAAATACATCACGTTATTGCCCGCCCCGCGCTTGAGCGCCCGTGCCGCCGCGCAGGCTTCATCCAGCAGCGCCAGGTTTACCCCGAACGACTGATTCGCCGCTTCCGTGCCCGCGATCGATTGAAAGACCAGGTCGACCGGCGCTCCCTGCTCGAGGGCCGCCATCAGGGTCGAGACATGCGCCAACACACAGCTCTGTACCGGTATGGCATACTTCTGCCGCACATGGTCAATCAGCTCCAGCAGTGTCTTCACAGTGCTCACGTTATCCGAGGCGGGATTGACCCCAATCACCGCATCCCCGGAGCCCAACAGCAAGCCATCGACCATGGCAGCGGCAATGCCAGCCGGGTCGTCTACTGGATGGTTTGGCTGCAGCCGGGTCGAGAGCCTGCCCTGGAGACCCACCGTGGTCCGGAACCGTGTCACCACGCGTATCTTGCGCGCCACCAGGACTAGGTCCTGCACCCGCATCAACTTGCTGACCGCCGCCACCATCTCGGGAGTCAAGCCGGGGCTGAGCGCCGCCAGCGCTTCGCCGGTGGCGGCATCAGAAAGAAGCCAGTCGCGAAAATCACCTACCGTGAGTGACGCGACCGCTTCAAACGCGCTCGCATCGTGACTGTCGATGATCAGCCGGGTGACTTCGTCATCCTCATAGGGCACCAGCGCTTGCTGAAGAAAAGCGCGCAGAGGAAGGTCGGCCAGCGTCATTTGCGCCGCGGCGCGTTGCACCGCGCTCTCGGCGGCAATCCCGGCCAAGGCATCTCCGGAGTGGTAAGGGCTGGCCTTGGCCAACAGGTCACGCAGATCTTCGAAGTTATAAGTGACCTCGCGGATCTTTCTGCGCAGCCGCATAGTTGGACCCAATACTAATACGCTTTAGGGCGCAGTCCGGATCTGCTGATATTCTGCAAACCATCTTGACCACTCACAGTCGATCCCTTTTCTGTGTCCTGCTCGGCTTTGCCGCCGGAATGCCTGGCACTCTGGCGCAGGCTCCGCCTCCACCTCACGCGGTCATTCTCCATGCTGCGCGCCTGCTCGACATCGAAGGCGGCCGCATTCTTTCCCCCGGCGATGTCCTGGTCGAAGGGGGGAAGATCGTCGCCGCGGGCTCGTCGGTCGACCACGCCGCCGGAGTCGAAACCATCGATCTTGGGGACACGACCCTCATGCCCGGCCTGATCGATGCCCACGTCCATCTCTTCCTCCATCCCGGGGATGAAGCTCTTCAGACGGTGATGGAATCCGTACCCCAGCGCGTGATCACCGCCACTGTGGCCGCCAAAGCCGACCTGATGGCCGGTTTTACTGCCGAGCGGGACATGGGCACGGAAGGCGCGGGACCCGCTGACACTGCCGTCCGCGACGCCATTAACAAGGGACAGATCCCCGGCCCGCATTTGCGCGTCAGCGGCAACGCCATCAACATACTCGGCGGTCACGAGGATGCTATCGGCTTTAACCCCGAGCAGCACGTGCTCCCCAACGCCAGCTACGCCAACACCGGCGACGAACTGGTCGCCGTGATTCGCCAGCAGATCAAGGACGGGGCGGACTTCATCAAAATTTACGAAACCGGTCGCGACTTCTTCAAGGACGGCCAATTTCATACCATCGTCCAGTACACCGAACCGCAGCTGGCGCAGGCCGTCGCTGAAGCTGCACGCCTGCAAACCCGCATTGCGGTGCATTGCGAAGGTGAGCCGGGGGCGCTGTACGCTGCCCAGGCGGGCGTAGCTTCCATCGACCATGCTGACCAGCTGAGCGACGAGACGATGCGCCTGATGCATGAGCGGCGAATCTACGCCGTTCCGACGTTCACCATTCAGGAGTATTTTGCCGCCCACGAACCTGCCGAAGAGGCGGCGCAGGAGCACCAACTCCTCGACTATCACGTGCAGCAGTTTCACCTTCAGCTCGCTCACGGCGTGCCCATGGCCGTAGGTTCCGATGTGGGCCCTTTTCCCCACGGCACCCAGGCGCGCGAGTTGGAGCTGATGGTGCAGTACGGAATGAAACCGCTGGAAGTGCTCCAGGCTGATCTGCTCAACGGCGCCCGGCTACTCGACTGGGACCATGACCTAGGCGTGCTCAAAGCCGGCTACGACGCCGACATCATCGCCGTGCCCGGCAATCCTCTCGACGACATCCGCGTGCTCGAGGATGTCTCCTTTGTGATGAAGGGCGGCGTAATCTACCGCCGCTAGACTTTGTGCCCTGGGCGGGGTCCTCAGTCCGGTAGAAACGGCTGAAACTCAGAAACCGAGCGGATTTCGTTTCCTAGAGCATTTTCTGTAATGGTGTAGACTTGATTTGGCGAAACTCTGCGGCGAATAAAGAATGGGGAAAGCTTATGGGGATGACCTGCGCCGTAAATTTCTGTTGGCCTACGATCAAGGCG
>Ga0182024_10013459_pt1 | contig 15970 bp, 13 predicted proteins | sample P32metaG_FD_120480 | JGI IMG/M metagenome (GOLD analysis project Ga0182024, IMG submission 120480) | Permafrost microbial communities from Stordalen Mire, Sweden - P3-2 metaG (Illumina Assembly) | ecosystem: Environmental > Terrestrial > Soil > Wetlands > Permafrost | place: Sweden: Stordalen... | reverse complement strand
TCCTCTGCGAAGGACGTCGACTGCCGTCCTGCTCGCCGCGGGGGTAGCGACGGCGTCTATCGCCGCGTCGACTCCTCTTCCTTCTGTCTCGGACCTGACCTCTGCGAGCCAGCCATCCTTCGTCGGGTCGATGACTGTCGAGACGCCCAGCCCGCGGGCCAGCTCGGCCCTCTCCCGGCTAATTTCGAACCCGATCACCCTCCCGGCCCCCGCGAGTCTGAGGGCGCGCGTGAAGAGGAGACCTATCGGTCCGAGACCCACGACGCCAATAGTCTCGCCGGGATTGACCCGCGCCCTCTCAACGCCGTTGAGCACGCACGCGAGCGGCTCGGCGAACGCCGCTTCATGGAACGCTAGTATGGCAGGGACCCTATAGACGGTGCGCGAGTCGACCAGACAATACTCCGCCATTCCCCCATCCCTGTTCATTCCGGTGGTGACCATGTCGGTGCAGAGGTTCTCCTGCGAACATCTGCAGTAGAAGCACGTCCCGCATGTGAGGTTCGGGTCCGCGACCGCCCTGTCGCCGACCGAGACGTTCCGGACCGCCGCGCCGACCTCAGTCACCTCTCCCGCAAATTCGTGCCCGAGGATAACGGGAGGCCGCGTCCCTTCGTACTCCCCTCGAAGCATCTTGATGTCGGTCCCGCATACGCCGCACGCCTTCACCCTCAGCACCACATCCGAGGGTCCTCGGACATGAGGGTCTTCCGCCTCCATCACGCGCAGGTCGCCCTTGGAGCGGTAGAAGGCGCCGAGCACGGACGAGACCCGGGCTGGCCCTATCGTCCGGAGCCCGCGAAGTAGGGTATGATGTGTTCCCTGAAGGCCGCGATGTTCTGATAGGTCATGTCGGTCGAGGAGATCAGGATGAGAGTCCGGACGCCGGCCCTTCTGTACTGCTCTATCCTCTCTATCACCTGGTCGGGCGTACCACTCACGATGAGGCTCCGCACGGCTTCCTTCGGGATGCGCGCCGCGACCGAGTTTATCTTCTTGAAGTCCTCTGCGCTGAAGTTGGCCCTCAGGACGTCGACCGACTCGTCGGCGAGGTCGGGATAGCCCATGTCTGCGAGGAGCTTGTGCCGTATCGCCAGCCCTATCGCGGCTCGCTCTGCCAGCTTCGACACCTCCGCCTCGTCCCGGGTGACGGAGATGAACAGCTCCAGGGCCCTGTCGATCTGCTTCGGGTCCCTTCCGAACTTGGCCGCCTCTGCGTCGATGACGGCAGAGCCCGTCCTGTATGTCTCCGGTGTCTCGAGCCAGGGCAGCCAGCCGTCGCCGAGCTCCCCGGTGAGCGCCTTCATCCTGGGGCCGTATCCGCCGATGTAGATGGGAGGGTGGGGGCTCTGGATTGGGAGCATTCCCAGCCAGCCATTCGTAAGCGGGAAGAACTCGCCCTCTAGTGAGGCCGGTTTCTCCCTTGTGGCGGTCCAGAGCGCCTTGATCATCTTCACCGCCTCTCTGAGTCTCTTCACGGGCTTGGTCCATCCCACATTCCCCAGCGGCTCGAAGTTGAAGAGCTCCCCCGCCCCGATGCCCAGCGCCGCCCTTCCGTGGCTGAGCCTGTCGAGCGTCGCTATGAAGTGCGCGGTCGTCGCGGGATGCCTCCTGACCGTGTCGGTCACCGCGGGCATCAGTTTTATCCTATTCGTGCTCACCGCGGCCGCACCTAGGAGGGCATCCACGTCCCAGGCGGGCTTCGACAGGAAGACGTCCGACACGGGGTGGAAGAGGTGGTCCGGCATCCCGAGGACGTCGAAACCGGCCTCGTCGGCCTTCCTGACCCACTGCAGGGTCGCGTCGACGTCTCCATAGCTTATTCCCTGGAACCCGAGCTGTATCGCTTTGCTGGTCATTGCGAGATGCACCCGGTCTCCCTATGCTTTCAGCCGGGTCATGACGTCAGGGTTGGCGACGAACTCCGGCCGCTTGCCCGTGAGAACGTCCTTGACCGCGTTAGACATATCCCGCCTCACCCTTTTGTGGGACTCTTCGCTGTACCATGCCAGGTGCGGGCTCAGGATTACGTTATCGAGTCTGCGTAGGGGGTCGTCGGCCGCGAGCGGCTCCACCTCGAAAACGTCGAGGCCGGCACCGCCGATTGTCCCGTTCTTCAAGGCATTGTAGAGCGCTGTCTGGTCGATGACGGGTCCGCGGCTCGTATTCACTACGAGGGCGCTCTTCTTCATCAGCGCGAACTGCTTCTCACCGAGGAGGTGCTTTGTCTGCGGGGTCAGCGGCACGTGGACCGAGATGACGTCAGACTCCCGGAGGACCGTTTCAAGGTCCGCAGCTCTCTCCACGCCGAGCAGGCCGAACTCGGCCCTGGCCACCCACGGGTCGTATGAGACCACCCTGAACCCGAGAGCCTTGGCGCGCGTGGCTATCCTGCGGGCTATGTTTCCGAGCCCGAGTATACCGAAGGTGAGCGAGGAGTTGGCGTGGATCGGTTCCACGGCCTTCTTTATCTCATGCCCGGACCTTCCTTCCCGCATCATCCTGTCAATCTTGACGGTCCTTCTTGTGAGCGCGAGCGCCATCGTGAATGCGTGGTCAGCCACCTCCTCCAATGCGTAGTCCGGGTCGTTCGTTACGACGACCCCGCGCTCGGTGGCCGCCTTGAGGTCGACGTTGTCGAGGCCGATCCCGTACCTCGCGAGCACCCTCAGGTTTGGCATGTTCTCGATGACCTTGCGGGTGACGGGCTCCAGCGAGCCCAGCAGCAGCGCGTGCGCGTCCCCCGCGTACGAGAGGAGGGCCTCTTCGGTGGCGATGTCGCCGGTCGCGGCAGTGACGTCGGCGATGTCGTTCAAAACTTCACGTTCGATGTCCGCTGACGACGGCGAACATATCGCGACCTTGAATCGGGTCATCGGTCCGGTCGGACCGGCAGCGATTTTAAGGATTTGCGGCGAGCGACACGTCTACGCGGGGCACCGTGGGCCTCCCGCCCTGAAGGGGTCGGCTCGCGCTTACCAAGGTCGAACAGCCTGAGGCCCTTGAGATGAGACGGTATGGGCAGCTCCTCGAAAGAGTACGGGGGGCTCTCCTTTATGATCAGCAGTTTGCACGGCTTCCCGCTCGTGTTCCAGGCAGAATGAGGGGTCCCTGCGGGGAAGTAGGCGACGTCGCCGGGCTTCAGGACCCTGCAAACATCCTTCTCCTCGGTCGACCTGTAGACGAACTGCGCCTCTCCGGCTATCATGTATGCGAATTCCACGCACACGTGCGCATGATAGTCGTGGCCCCCGCCGGGCTCCAGGTCGACCTGTGCGACATACATGTGAGACCCGCCGTCCCTGGTGAGCAAGTTCGCGGCCCGCCATGTAGGACCCTCGGTCACGCTGGCTGGACTTGCGCCCTGGGCGAAAGTGCCGTTTTCCCAGCGCACAAAGAAATCCTCGTACTTCAGCGAATCAGCGTATCTAACCTCCGTGGAGTTCCAGACGGTCTTTTGCACGGAAACAGTAGCGTGGTTCGAGAGTTAAGCGTTCCCAGAACGGCGACGGTCTGAGCCGGCGCGGCCGAGACCCTGTGGGGCCGCTTCCGGCCTGGGGTACAGGGCCCAGCCGCCAGCCTCGGGCCCGGCCTAGCTCAACCCTTGATTGCGCCTATGAACTGTGCCTTGAGTATATATCGCTGGAAGATGACATAGAAGATGAGCATCGGGAGAGATACGAGCACCACCCCAGCGAACACGTTGCTCCAGGAAACGTAGTAGGAACCAGAATAGAGCAGCAGCCCTGGTTGGGCAGTCTCCACCTTCGGCGACGTGAGTATGATGAGGGTGTAGAGCAGCTCGTTCCACAGAGCAGGGAAGTTGACGATGAGAAGGATGACGACCACTATGGAAGACATGGGAAGGACTATCCTTCTGAAGACCCCGAGCTCGCCGAGGCCATCGATGCGACCCGCCTCTTCAAGGTCCTTCGGGAACGACCTGAAGAAGGCGCGCGACAGGACTATGGAGAACGGTATGTTGAAGCTGATGTAGGGCAGGATCAGTCCCACGAAAGTGTTGAGGAATCCCAGATCCCTTATCAGGAACACCTCCGGAATCAGGATCGCCGCAGGAGGAATCGCGATCATCGCGAGCATCAGGTAGAACACGGCGGTGTTGAGTTTGCTCCTCTTCGAGATCGCGTATCCGGCGGGTATCGCTATCAGCATGATGCAGGCGAGGGACGCAAAGACCACGATCCCGGAGTGTTCGATGAACGCGCCCAGGGGGACGTGCAGTTCCCCGCCTCCCGTGAGGTCATTGTAGTACGAGCTGATTGACAAGGAGGTGGGAAGGCCGAACGGGTTCACGTCGATCTGGGCGGTCGTCTTGAAGCCGCTGAGGACGGCCCACAGCATGACGCCGACCTCGGTGACGGCCCACGCACCGACGAACGCGTACATTGGGATCCGAGCGATGTTGAACCTCTTGCGACCGCCTTGGCCTGGGGCGTTTGCGCTCATGCTCTCACTTCTCGAACGTCCTGAAGAAGATCACAGCAACGGGGAAGATGATGAGGAAGATGACGATTGCTATCGCTGAAGCGTAACCAATCCTGAGCTCAGAGTAGGCCACGTTGAACATGTAGCTGACCAGGACCTGCGAGGCGTTTCCTGGACCTCCGCCGGTCATCGTGTATATCTGGGCGAAAGGCTGGGAGTTCCAGATGTAGGTCAGCGCGAGCATCGTGATTATCACCGGGCGGATTATCGGCACCTTGATGCGCCAGAAGATGTGCCACTGACTCGCGCCGTCGATCACCGCCGCCTCATACAAAGATGGATTGATGCTCGCGAAGGCCGCTATGAAGATCAGCATCGGGAAGGCAGCGTACTGCCAGATGCTCGAGCCGAGTACTGAGAACAGAGTCAGGCTCGGATTGCCGAGCCATTCGGTCTTGCTCAAAGCGGTCAGCCCGATGTCTTTGAGGCCCGCGTCTATTAGCCCTATCTCCGGGCTATAGAGAGCGAGGAAGAGATAGCTGACAGCGACCGTCGGGAGCAGCACCGATATGTACAGGACAATCCTGAAGAATGAGCTTAGTTTCCTGCCCATTATGTCAATCGACCCGGCCAAGAGAAGGCCGAGGAAATTGTTCGCCAGCAGGAATATCACCACCCAGATTATGTTGTTCTCGAGAGCAATCAGCAGGACTGGGTCATTAACCAGCACCTTGAAGTTTGTCAGCCCAATCCATACCGGCGATATGAACCCGCTGTACCTGGTGAAGCTCAGGTAGATTACCTGCGAAAGGGGATAGAGGATAAAGACGGAAGCGAAGAACAGCGGCGGAATCAGAAAAATCATAGTCGGCTTGAACTTGAAGGGCTCCTTTATCCATTGGATTATGCCCGCAAGTCTAGACGGCTTGTCACTCATCTTTTGCACTATTCTCCGTTTCACTAGGATAGGCTTGGAAAAGCAGTTGCGGTCAACTCGTTAGGAGGCCCAGAGCTGGGCCCCGGTAACGGATTGACCTTTGTTCCACCAGCAATTTTCTAGCTGGAGGAAGACGAGGTGGCGGTTGTTGGTCCGGTCTGGTTGAGTTGGATGGCGAGCTGCTCGACGCTGGCTGCTGCCTGGGCCGGTGTCTGGTTCCCTGACAAGACTGCACCGATTGCCGTCTCGATTGGGTTGTGCAGAGCTGTGTCGACCGCTGCTGCGAGCGATGGAACTCCGGTCAGGCTGGCGTTGAGGTTCAGCGATTCCTGCAGGTATGGGTCGCAGGTGATCGACGAGCCCAACGGGATGATTGGGTAGTCGCCGCCCGTGCATGGTGAGAGCCCTCCTGTGGCGGTCGGAACTCCGTTGAAGTTCGCAACCTGTGCCCCTGGTGCTAGCATCGCGTTGAGGTAGTCAGCTGCGAGCGTCGGGTTCTTGGTGTTGTGGAGTACGAAGTACGGGAGAGGGAAGCCGACCACATAGAGTGGGTTCGGAGGGGTCGTCGCTGTGTTGGCGAAGCCTGGTGTGAAGAGCGGGAGAGGCTTGATTCCGTACGTGAACGCCTTGTTGACGATGCTCTCAAGCGTTCCTGCGCCCCATGATCCAATCCAGTACATGCCCGTCTTCTGCGCTGCGAACAGGCCGGAGGCAGTGCCGTCAGACATGGTGATACTTCCTGGCGCAAGGTACTTCGACCCTACCACCTGAAGGTAGTTCCAGATGTCCATGACTGGTTGGCTCTCGAAGGTCATAGGTCTGCTAGCAAAGCTAGGAGAGTACAGACCGGAGCCGTAGTTCGTGGAGAAGGTTGTGTAGGCGTCGATTGAGACGTGGTTCATCAACCAGTCAGAGAACGTGTTCATGAACCATTCTGGCTGAGTCTGGTAGCCGTGAGCCACCGGGTAGATGCCCGCTGCGGTCAAGGCGGCGGCTGCAGTAGCCAAGCTGGCCTGGTCCACCGGTGCGGCGATGTTCAACTTGGTGAACATGTCCTCGTTGTAGTAGAGGTTGCCGTAGTAGATCGAGCCTTCCGTGAACCAGTACCAATGGTTGTTCACGTATCCGTATGCCGAGAATGTGCCCAGCGTCTCGTTTGCCCAGTCATAATTCGTCACGTATTGGTCGAGCTGGAGAGCATATCCTGGCGTCACGATCTGCGCGTTGAACGCAGGGAGCGTGGAGTTGTATACGATGTCCGGGGGAGGCCCAGACTGTACTGCAGTGATCGAGTAGGCGTTCATGTTGCACTGCGGGATAGGACTAGTCGTAACGTTGGCACCAGCGTGTGTCGCATTGTAGTTCTTAGCGACCCAGCCGGCCCATTCGTCACCACCGCCTGCGAGCGTCTGGATGACGATGTTGCCCGTCAATGGGTTGGTACCCGAGCCGCTTGCTGTCGAAGTCGTCGTCGAGGTTACAGTATCAGTTACGGTCGAACCTCCAGTACCATTGGTCACTGTCGTCGTCGACGTCGGACCTGTGATAGTGGTGGTCGCAGTAGAGCTTGAACTCGAGCTTCCGGCGAAGTATCCGCCGGCTACTCCGATCGCCAAGCCCGCAACTGCGGCGCCGACTACTGCTCCAGTACCCACCGCCTTCCTTCTGGATACTTTAGAATCAAATAATCCGTCTTTCTTGTTTTCTACAGCCGAACTTTTGTTGTTTGCGTTGATTACCTTTTTCCGCTTCTGGTCAGCCAAGGAGCCTGAGAAAGAGACGGAGGATATTTAAGACTTTGTTAGAGTGCTAAAATTTAGCGAAATATGCTAATTTTCGGTCGCGATGATGCGCACTGATTAGCATATTCGGGCTAATTCACATAAAAGTTGAAGGAAAGCCGAAGATGCATACCTACCCCGCGGAGCAGGCAGCAGGAGGCGGGGTGTTACTTCTTGGCAGCCTTGGCGCCCTTGACGGCTTCTTCGTAGTCCTTCTTGGCGGACGACTTTAGCAACCCAAGGTCAGCGGAGACGTTCAGCCAGGTGAAGCCCTGCTTCACGCGCCTCTCGATGTTGTCGACGGCGAGGAACCCGGCTGCGACATGGTGCTTCCTCGTCGCTGCGACGACCTTGTCGAGCGCCGCGTTGAACTTGGGGTTGTCGTACTGCATCAGCATCCCCAATGAGAAAGACAGGTCCGCCGGCCCGATCACTGCCGCATCTATCCCGTCCACCGAGAGTATCTCGTCAAGATTGTCGATGGCCTTCTTTGTCTCGATCTGTACAGCCAAGATTAGTTCATTCTCCGCCGTGGCGACATACTCCGGGTCGAACAGTGACGCCCTCCTCGGGCCGAAACCCCTGAGCCCCCTCGGCGGGTACCTTACCGCCTGGACGGCCCGTTCAGCCTCCTCCTTGGTGTTGACCCAGGGGACGATTATCCCATAGGCGCCGATGTCTAGCGCCCTCTTGATCATGACCATGTCATTCCAGGCGACCCTGACTATCGGGACGCTCTTCGAGCCGCTCATCGCCTGCATGAGGTTCTGGACGGTACCCACCTCCAGCGGCGCGTGCTCAGTGTCAATCAAAATCCAATCGTAGCCTACCTGCCCCAGCGTCTCCGCTATGTCGGGGTGACCGATCGAGATGGTAGTGCCGATGGTGACCTCGCCCTTCTTCATCTTGGCCTTGAGAGAGTTCTTCAAGTCTGGCTGGAGCCCCTCCCAGACGTGAGATAAGCGTTTCCCGCGCTTCGCGCCGGCCCGAGACATCTCCGGAGGAGGACACGCCGTGCAAAAGGCTTATTGAATTTCAATACACGGCGTGAGCGCTAATGTCGCACATCTTGAACGACGGTAGGGTCCTGGTCGCGTACATGGACGAGCAAGAGGCGACGTCCTTCCTCCGAAGGAGATGTGTCTTCGACGGCGACCCCGATGAGGAGGCGCGAAAGCTCTACGCGAGGTTCTCCCGCGTGGCCTCCAAGCTCCCGAGGTCGAGCACCAAGGTGAGAGTCAAGGACTTCGAACCAGGGATCAAGGAGTACCTGAAGAAGGTCCCGACCGACCGGATAAGGTCGGAGGCGGTAAGGGGATTGGGCTGGTCATTCAAGAAGGTGGAGATCGACGGGCTCATCTGCATCCAGAAGCACATCAACCTCTCTTACGTCAAGATGATCTCCCAAGGTTGTGATTTCAAAAAGGAAGAGGACCTTATCGATATCTGCTTCACCGACAGGTTCCTGAACCGTGCGTCGGCCGTCTCAAAGATGGCGGAGAACGAGTACAAGGTGAGCGCCGACGGAGACGACCTCATGATTCTGGGGTCCAGCTCCTCCTACGACGAACGGGGGAAGACCAGGACGGTCAGCACGGAGGTGGGATGGGGGGTGCCCTCGGTCCTGGTAGTGAAACTCGGGGAAAGATACATCCTGCAGAATGGGTGCCATCGAGTCTATGCCCTGCGAACGAAGGGAATGCGGTTCGTCCCCTGCGTGCTGGTTGAAGGAGAGACGTACGCGAACCTCGGCAGTCCGGGGCAGCCAGGCTTCTTCAGCGAGAGTCTCACGATGTCGAAGACGCCGCCCACGTTTGCAGCCTTCTTCTCGGACAACCTCTCGGCGAAGGTCAAGATGCGCCCTCGGCACACGATGATCACCATCTCGGCGCAGGTCCTGAAGACCCCTACCGAGGATGCGTTTTCAAAGAGGGTCCCCCGGGTCGCCCTCGATAGGGGGAAAGATGGAGGGGCGGGGGTCGAGGACGTCGAGGTAGTCTCGGAGGGGTGGAACGCCTATTCGCTGTCGGACGGCAACGTCCTGAAGGTCCGGCAGCTGGTCAGAGGGGTCGGACATTCGAAGGATTCGAGAGGTAAGGCTGTGCTTACGGTTTCGCAGACACCGCCAATCGTCGCCGTCATCCCGAGGGCGCTGGGGACCCCGGGTAATCGCGACTTTGGTGGTCCGGAGCTGGACTCGTCGGTGGTCGAGGCGGACGTCGAGTTCGAGAAGGTGAAAGAACCCGTCAACGAATACGCGACGGAGAGCGGACTGCGGTTCAATTTCGTACTCAGGTTGACCCGGGTCTCGAGGACCAGTAAGTTCGACCGCGACGGTGTCCCCATCTACCTCATCAAGACCGAGAGCCAGATAGATTCCGTCTGAGCAGGAAGGGCTCCGGGCTCAGCGGGTGTCAGAGCTCGAAATCGGGGAAGTAGCGCTTCAGTACCTTTTCGTCCAGCTCGACGCCCAGTCCGGGCTCCTCGCCGAGCTTGATGAAGCCGCGCTCGATTGGGGAACGCTTGGACTTTATCATCTCGTACCAGAACGAGAATCCGTGCGAATGGAACTCCAGAGCTCCGAAGGTGTTCGAGAGTGATGCTACCTGGGCGTTCGCGACGGTCCCTATCGGGGTGGTCACGTTGTGCGGGGAGACCTCGATATCGTACATGGCAGCCAGCTCGAAGATGCGCCTGCCCTCTGTGATGCCGCCCGCCTTGCAGAGGTCTGGCGTCCATATCCTAACTCCGAGGTTGAGCAGGTCCTTGAACTCGTAGACGGTGTAGAGGTTCTCTCCCGTCGCTATGGGTATCGGACACAGCGAGGTCAGCACTCCGAGCTCATCGAGGTTGCCGACTGACCTCGTGGCAGGAGTGAGGTCCTCGACCCAGTGGAGCCTGAACTGCTCGAGGCCCTTGCAGATTCTGAGCGACGAGTTGAGGTCGTATCGCCAGTGGAGGTCCACCATTAGCTCGATGTCGTCGCCGATGGTGTTTCTGACGCTCCTGACGATCTCGGCCATGTAGTCGGCTTCCTTGAGGGTTACCTGGCCGCTCCTCTTGTTGAACGGGTCCGTGTAGGGCGTAGGGATGTCGAGGTCGAACTTTATCCTCTGGTATCCTTCCTTCACCGCCTTCTTAGCGGCACGCGAGTAGGCCTCGGGAGTGAACAGCTCGCCGAACTCCTCCTTTGCGAGCCGGCCCATGACAGGGTGGTCCGAGATGGCGGCCTCGCCCTTGGCGGCCCTCTTCCCGGTCGAGTCGAGTTTGACGGGCGTGAGCAGGGCGTTGGTGGCCCCGAACTCCTCACCAGCGTGGAGGTCGACGTACACCCTGATCTCGTCGCGGTCGCCGCCTATCAGGCGCCACACCGGGAGGTTCAGATGCTTCCCGAGGAGGTCGTAGAGCGCTATGTTGACGCCGGAGAGCAGTGGGTAGATGCCAGACCCGGCGAAGAGCGTGGCGTGCCTTAGCTTCTCCTCGATCCTGTTGAGCCTGAAGGCGTCCTCCCCGACGAGCAGCTTCCTTATCGCGACCTCTGAAGCCTTGAGCCCCGGCGCAGCCGTAGCCTCCCCTGTACCGTACGTATCACCAGCGTAGATTCTGACGAAGGTCCATTCCGTGGTCGACTGAATGGTCTCGACCTGCACGTCCTTGATGGTGAGCGACATCCGGCGTGCGAGCCCGACGACCGCTTATAAAATATTAAAATTCTAAAATACCCACGTCAGAAATCTCGGCCTCGTGCCCCTCATTTCGCAGCAGGAACTACAGAGTTTTGTCAAGGAGATCTTCAAGGCAGCAAAGAGCAACGACGAAGAGGCCGGCTTCGTAGCCGAGTACCTGGTGAGGGCGAACCTCTGCGGAGTCGATTCTCACGGGATCATCAGGGTGATGGACTATGTCCAGGCGGTAGAGGAGGGAAGGATGATACCCAACGTCGTCCCCACGGTCGTGAGAGACAGGGGCGCGATGGCGACGATGGATGCCGGGCTGGGTTACGGCCAGGTGGGCGCCAAGGCCGGGATGGAACTCGCGATAAAGAAGGCCAGGGAATATGGGACCGGGACCGTGGCGGTCTACAACTGTAACCATGCAGGGCGAATCGCCGAATACCCACTTCTCGCCGCTCAGAACGACATGCTCGGGATCCTGATGGTCAAGGCGTTCGGCGCGGTGGTCGCGCCGTGGGGCGGGAAGGGGAGGGTCCTCTCGACGAGCCCCATGAGCTTCGCGATACCGGCGAAGACAGAACCGCCGATAGTGGCGGACTTTGCCACATCGATGTCCGCCGAAGGGAAGGTCAGAGTGAAGGCTGCGAGGGGTGAGAAGATCCCGTTCGGCTGGATACTCAACTCGGAGGGAAAGCCCACCGACAATCCGGCCGACCTGTACAACGGCGGGGCGCTTCTCACCTTCGGCGAGTCGAAGGGCTACTCTCTGAACCTCCTGATGGAAGCCGCCGGGGCCGCGCTCTCGGGTGCGGGCATCCTGAACGCCTTCACGGGTTCGAACGGTGTCCTGGCATTGGCAATCAACATCGACTTCTTCTCTGACGTCGGCGAGTTCAAGACGCGGATCGACAGCATGATCAAAGAGATCCGCAGCTCTCCTCCGGCCGATGGGGTCAAGGAGATACTCCTGCCCGGAGACCCGGAGGCCCGGGAGATGAAGAAGAGGCTCGCCAACGGAATCCCGGTGGAGGATAAGACATGGGACAGGTTGGTCGAGGTCGCCAAGAAATACCACGTGCCCGTACCTGCGGTACAGCCGCTGCAGCCGGCACCATCACACTAGCAGGATTAACCCATGAAGCGAATCCTAGCGGCAATGGGGGACATCCCGCCCCCTCACGCCGACGGACTTGACTTGCTGAGGACCGAGATGGAGGTCGAGGTCGCGACCCACCTGCTGTCGGAAGACGAGCTCGTCGACCGCATCAATGAATTCAACGTGGTCTTGCTAGGGGCGCCCAAGCTTACGAGGCGTGTCATCCTGGCTGCCGACAGGCTTGAGATAATCTCCCGCGGAGGCATCGGCGTCGATAACATCGACATACCCACCGCGTCCGAGAGGGGGATAGTCGTGACAAACGTCCTCGACACGCTCTCGAAGACCGTCGCGGAGCACACGTTCATGTTCATGCTCGGCATGACTAGGGATATCGCCGTCGCTGACAGGTCGGTGAGGAGCGGGAAGTGGAAGGACTTCGCCAAGGTCCCGCACCACGAGATCTACGGGAAGACGGTGGGGATCGTCGGGTTCGGCGGGATCGGCGTAGCCGTCGCCGAGATGGCGAAGAACGGTTTCGGGATGAAGGTGCTCACGAACCAGAACTCTCACCTGAAGCCTGAGAGGGTCGCAAAGACTGGCGCCGACGTCGTCTCGCTCGACCAGCTGCTGAAGGACTCCGACTACGTGGTCCTCTCTGTCCCGCTTAACAAGGAGAGCGAAGGGATGATCGGGGAGAGGCAGCTCGGCCTAATGAAGCCCACGAGCTACCTGATCAACGTGGCAAGAGGGAAGGTCGTAGACCAGCCAGCCCTCTACAGGGCGCTCGCGGAGAAGAGGATAGCGGGGGCCGGGCTCGATGTGCTCGCCAAGCAACCTCCAGACCCCGACGAGCCCCTGCTGAAGCTCGACAATGTGCTCTTCACGCCCCACGATGCGGCGATAACGATTGAGACGGGAAGGGAGGCGTCGCTCATCATCGCCAGGTCGATACTGGACCTTCTGCACGGCAGGATGCCGAAGTACCCCGTCAACGTTCTCAACCCGCAGGTCGCCGAAACGTACCTGAATCGGGTCGGTTCAGCGGGTCACTGAGTCTCGATTATCGCTATGACCTGAGCCACGGCGACCGTGTCCCCGGCTTTGGCGAACGTCTTCTTCAGAGTCCCTGCGACCGTCGCCTCGACGGGATACTCGACCTTCTCGGTCTCTATCATGACCAGGGTGTCGCCGACCTCGACCTTGTCCCCCTCTTTCTTCGACCACTCCATGACCTTGCCTTCGGTCATGCTGGGGTCAGCCTTCAGGAGCAGGACCTCGACGTCTGCTATCCCAGCCACCTACTTGGAGAGGACGGCCCTGACGGCCGTCTCTATCTTGGTGTCGTTGGGGAAGAGGGACTTTTCGAGCGGGGGACTGTAGGGGAAGATCGCGTCGGGCGTCGCCACGCGCATGATTGGTGCCTTGAGTGACGAGAATACTTCCTCTGAGATCATCGCGGATATCTCTGCGCCGGCTCCTGCGGTCTTGTTCTCTTCGTGCGCGATGACGACGTGTCCCGTCTTCTTGACCGAGTCGATGATCGTCTTCTTGTCGAGAGGCGCGAGCGTCCTGACGTCGACGACCTCTACCCCTATCCCTTCGGCCTTCAGCCTCTCGGCCACCTTGAGCGACTCGTGTACCATCTTGCCCCACGTGACTATCGTCACGTCCTTGCCTTCGTGCTTGATGTCCGCCTTGCCGAGAGGGATCGTGTAGTCGCCCTCCGGGACTGGTCCCTTGAGCGGGTAGAGCGTCTTTGTCTCGAGGAAGAGCGTGGGGTTGTTGTTCCTTATCGTGGCCTTTAGCAGACCCTTAGCTTCGTAGGGCGTGGACGGGATGACGACCTTGAGACCCGGTATGTGCATGTACCAGGCTTCCAGCGACTGCGAGTGGTGGCCGGCCGAACTTCCCTCGGCCCCCGTCGCCGTCCGTATCGTCAGGGGTACCGTGTACTGGCCGCCGAACATGTAGCGGACCTTGGCGGCCTGGTTGACTATCTGGTCGCTGGCCAGCGGCGTGAAGTCGACGAACTGAATCTCTACTATCGGCCTCAGGCCAGTCATGGCCGCGCCCAGACCGGTCCCGACGAGCGTGAGCTCGGAGATCGGGGCGTCCCTAATCCTCTCCTTCCCGAAGAGGTCCTGGAGGCCCTTACCCACCTGGAACGGGCCGCCTCTCTTGCCCATGTAACCCTGGCCATAGACTATGGTCGTCGGGTCACGGGTGAGTTCCTCGCGCATCGCCTCGTTTATCGCCTCGCGCATGCTGATCACCCTCGTGCCTAGGTTGTTCTTGTCAGGCTCGGACATGTCCGGGTTGGGGTTGACATAGTAGATGTCGGTGAGCGCCTCGCTTACGTCCGGGTACGGGCTCTTCTCGGCGAAGTCGACCGCCTCGTCCACCTCGGCGACGAGCTTCTGGTCGATCGCTGTGAACTCCTCGGGCTTGGCTATCCCCTCCGCGATCATCCGGTCCATCAGCATCTTGATCGGGTCCCTCTTGATCCATTCCTGCTTCTCTTCCTTGGTCCTTATGTCGGGGTCGCCTATGTAGTGTCCTCCGAAACGGTAGGTCTTCGCCTCTATCAGCGTCGGTCCTTGGCCGCTCCTCGCCCTCGCGACCGCGTCGCCAGCAGCCTTGTACATCGCGAGCACATCCATCCCGTCGACCGCTATGCCGGGTATCGAGTATCCGGCCGCCCTGCTCGCGACCTCGACGTTCTTCGATACGCTGTTGAAGGGCGTCCATGTCGAGTAGAGGTTGTTCTCGCAGACGTAGATGACAGGGAGGTTCCAAGTCGCCGCAAGATTCAGGCTCTCGTGGAACGCCCCGCTCGGGACCGCTCCGTCGCCGAAGAACGATACGGCCACCTGGTCCGTGTGTCTGACCTGGGAAGACAGGCCAGCACCCGTCGCTATCGGGATACCGGAGCTGACGATGCCGGTCGCCCCGAGCAGGCCGTGGGACTTGTCACCGAAGTGCATCGACCCTCCCTTGCCCCCCGAGACCCCCGTCTTCTTGCCGAAGAGCTCTGCCATGACCCTCCTCGTCTCCGAGCCCTTGGCCAGGACGTGCCCCTCCGCCCTGTGGGTGCTTGTTATCCAGTCGTTATCTCTAAGGTTCGCCGTGACCCCGACGCCGACCGCCTCCTCGCCGATGTAGGCGTGTGGGAAGGACGCGAGCTTTCCAATCGTGTAGAAGCTGATGACCTTCTCTTCGAACTTCCTGATTCTCATCATGGAAGTGTACATCTGAAGGAGTTTCTCCTTGCTAACATCCATGCCCTGCAGGCTAACAGTCATAGGAATGACCCTCTCCCAGCCTCTATTTTACGTCATCGACCGCACAGATGCGTCTCGGTCGCGACTCAGCTGCCGCCGGCGCGGACGCGTTTGAAGACGTAGGGCAGCACTCCGCCGCTGTCGTAATAGTCTATCTCGGCCTTGTTGTCTATCCTCACTTTCGCCTTGAAGCTGATCTCTCCTCTGTCAGACTTGGCGGTCACGTCGAGGAACCCTCCCGGCCCCAGGTCCTTCAGTCCATGCAGCGTGAAGAACTCGTCCCCCTTCAGCCCGAGGGACTTTGCGCCTTGCCCCGACGGGAACTCGAGCGGGATTATGCCCATGGCGATCAGGTTGCTTCGGTGTATCCTCTCAAAGCTCTCTGCAATCACGGCCCTCACCCCCAGCAACTTGGGGGCCTTCGCGGCCCAGTCTCTCGAACTGCCGGACCCGTACTGCTTCCCCGCCAGGATGATCAGCGAGGTCGTCTCCTTCCCGTACCTCATCGCCGCCTCGTAGACCGACGTGACCTCACCGGTCGGGAGGTACTTCGTGTACCAGCCCTCCTTTCCGTCTGCGAGCAGGTTGCGGAGCCTTATGTTCGCGAACCCGCCCCTCACCATGACCTCGTGGTTCCCTCTCCGCGCACCATAGGTGCTGAACCTGACCATCTCGACCTCGTGGTCGAGCAAGTATTTCCCAGCCGGGCTGTCGACCGCTATCGAGCCGGCCGGAGAGATGTGGTCGGTCGT
>Ga0182024_10013458_pt1 | contig 15970 bp, 13 predicted proteins | sample P32metaG_FD_120480 | JGI IMG/M metagenome (GOLD analysis project Ga0182024, IMG submission 120480) | Permafrost microbial communities from Stordalen Mire, Sweden - P3-2 metaG (Illumina Assembly) | ecosystem: Environmental > Terrestrial > Soil > Wetlands > Permafrost | place: Sweden: Stordalen... | reverse complement strand
TCAATTGGTTGGAGCAAATCCTCGCATCTCGATTTCTCCAACGGGAAATGGGTCGCTTTTGGCACCGGATACAACAAGGTGCAGGCCTTCCGTAGCCAAATTGAGAACTTTTCGCGGGCCATACGTGAGGAAGAGCCCCTGTTGATCACGGGTGAGGACGCAATTGCGTCGGTCGATATAGTCGCGTCCGCGTATAAAGCGCTCCGCCAAAACCAATGGATCCCGGTATCCAGATCGTCGAATCACACAGAGAATCGAAGGAACGCAAACTAACAGCGGAGCTCCAATGGCAACGAGCCTAACTATAGCTCTCTCTAAGGTGCGGATTCATTCCACGGCAATTGTGGAAAAAGACGTGCAGATCGGACCCGGCACTGCGATTTGGGACAACGTCCATATCCGGCACTCCGCGCAGATTGGGGCGGAGTGCATTGTCGGGGAGAAGACTTACATTGCGCCGGGCGTGCGCATCGGAAACCGCGTCAAGATCAACGCCTTCGTCTATATCTGCAGCGCGATGACGATCGAGGATGGAGTGATGGTCAGCGCAGGAGTGATATTCACGAACGATCGTTATCCGCGCGCCACCACTCCTGATTTACAGCAACTGCGTACTTCCGAGCCTGACGAACATACCTTGCCCACGCTCGTGAGCGAAGGAGCGACCATTGGCGCAGGTAGCAGAATTGGCTGCGATTTGACGGTCGGGCGTTTTGCCATGGTGGGAATGGGTTCGGCTGTTACGAAGTCAGTGCCAGATTTTACTTTGGTGCTGGGCTGCCCGGCGCGTCCGGTCGGATATGTTTGTCGCTGCGGCGAGCCGTTGCTCCGGTTTGATCCCAAGTCGTCGCCAAGCGACGCCACGTTGGAATGCAAGGTCTGCGCCCGCTCGTACGAACTGAAGGCAGGCGTAGTCTCCGAGTTGATTTCCAGGATCTGAGCCCGCGCTGATACCCCAATTGAAACAAAAATGATGCAAGCCGAGTCACAAGGTCGTTGGGCAGTCGTAGGTGGAGGGTTTCTGGGCATGACGCTCGCACTGCGTCTGGCCGAGCAAGGGAAATCCGTCACTTTGTTTGAGGCTGCACCTTCGTTCGGCGGTTTGGCTAGTGCGTGGCGACTCGGAGATGTCGTCTGGGATCGCCACTATCACGTTACGCTGGCTTCCGACTCCCACCTTCGCTATCTGTTACGGGAGCTCGGGCTGGAAGGCGATATGCAGTGGTCGAAGTCTAGAACGGGCTTTTATGTCGACTCCCAGCTCTATTCGATGTCGAACGCCGTCGAGTTTTTGAAGTTTCCGCCGCTGGGTCTCGGCGACAAAATGCGGTTGGCTGCGACGATTTTACGGGCGTCCAGAATCAAGGATTGGAAGCCGCTCGAGAAGATTCGCGTCAAGGACTGGTTGGAGAAATGGTCCGGGCCCCGCGTGACGGAAAAGATCTGGGTGCCATTGCTGCGCGCGAAACTGGGCGAGAACTATCACGACACTTCGGCAGCTTTCATTTGGGCGACCATCGCGCGGATGTATGCGGCGCGGCGCACGGGGATGAAGACCGAGCAGTTCGGCTACGTTCCTGGCGGCTATGCCCGCATCATTGAACGTTTTGAGCAAGTGCTACGGCAGAAGCAGGTGAAGTGCAGCCTCGGACAGCCGGTAAAGACGATAGCGTCAACGAACTCAGGGACGGTGCGAATCGAAACCGGAAACGGTGGCGTCGTCGAAACCTTTGATCACGTCGTCGTCACGACTGCTTCTCCTCTCGCGGCGAGGATGTGCCCGGAGCTGACGACAACGGAGAGAAATCTGCTGAACGGCATCCGGTACCAGGGAATTATTTGCGCTTCCCTGCTCCTGAAAAAACCGTTGTCCGATTTCTACATCACGAACATCACTGATGGACGGATGCCGTTCACAGCCGTGATCGAAATGTCGGCGATCGTGGACCGCGGCCAATTCGGCGGGCGAGCACTGGTTTATCTTCCGAAATACCTCCCATCGGACTCGGCAGATTTCGATTTGACCGATGATGAGATAAAGGAGAAGTTTCTGGCCGCGCTCGAGCAGATGCACCCGCAGTTCAAGTGGGATGACCTCTTGTGCTTCCAAATTTCGCGCGTGAAGTATCTCTTGCCAATCCCAACGCTGAACTATTCGGACAATCTGCCGGCCATATCAACGTCGGTGCCTGGCTTGCACATCATGAACTCGGCGCACATCGTGAACGGGACTCTAAATGTGAACGAAACCGTGCAGCTGGCTGAATCGACGGCACGGAAATTCGCAAGACAGCCGGTTGTTGCCGTACCAGTTCGGAAACTCACCGACCATGAACTCGCAGAAGCCACTCGCTAGCCTTTCGCTAGACGCCGACAACAAGTGGTCTTACCTGAAGACCCACGGAGATCCGGGATGGGAGAGTTTTCCTTCGTACCTGGATATCCTCGTGCCGAGGGTGCTTGATTTTCTTGCTCAGCGACAGTTGCAGATTACCTTCTTTGTCGTTGGCCAGGACGCCGCATTGGAGAAGAATCGCGATGCTCTGACCGCGATCGCCGCGGAAGGCCATGAAATCGGGAATCATTCCTTTTCGCACGAGCCGTGGATGCACCTGTACGACCGCGAAAAGATTGAAGACGAAATCAGGCAAGCGGAAGAACACATTGCGCGAGTTACGGCGCAGCGCCCAGTGGGTTTCCGCGGGCCGGGCTATAGCTTTTCAGACGCGACGCTCGATGTGCTCCAGAAGCGCGGGTATTTGTATGATTCGTCCACTCTGCCGACTTATTTGGGCCCGCTGGCGCGCCTCTATTATTTCTTCAACGCGCATTTGAGTGCGGATGATCTCGAGCGCCGGCGTTCGCTATTTGGCTCCTTCCGGAACGGATTCCGGCCACTGAAGCCGTACCGTTGGGGCGGAAAAGACGGATTGCTGGAGATCCCGGTTACGACGATGCCGATCTTCCGCGTGCCAATACACCTGAGCTACGTCCTGTATCTGAGCACATTCTCGGCAGCTTTGGCCGTGAGATATTTTCGGGCCGCGCTCGGTTTGTGCCGCATGACGGGCGTTTCTCCGTCGTTACTCTTGCATCCGCTGGACTTCTTGGGCGCGGACGACAAAGTAGGTTTGGACTTTTTCCCAGGGATGAAACTTCGCAGCGAACTGAAACTACAGCTCGTCGGCGAAGTACTTGGAGTCTACTGCGATGAATTCCAGGTAGTCAGTCTGAGAGAGCATGCCCGGCGTGTCGCGGAAGTTTCCCCGGAGAATGCCCTGGAGTGTCGTGCTTCGCAGCCGACGCCAACGCCGAGAAGTGAGTTGTAACAACTAGATGCCTACTTCAAGTTGCGAGCACTCCGTTACGGAGCACGAACAGGTGGCCTTCCAGACTCTCGTCAACCGTAATTTGAGAGTCAACAGGCTCACGCAGATTTTGAGTTGGCTGGGGTTCTCCGCGACGTTGGGCCTGGCGATAACTCACCAAAGTCTTTGGATGGATGAAGGCTATACGGTTTGGTTTGCTTCACAAAAGAGCATCGGATCTTTCTTTTCGGCCATGATTGGATCACCTGGCGCAACTGGCGACCCCCAGATGCTTTTCTATTTGCTGTACATGTGGGGGTGGGTGAAGGTTTTTGGCGAAAGTGAACTGGCATTGCGGGCGGCCAATGTTCCATTCGCGCTAGTCTTCATGGGAACAATAAGCTGGGCGTCTCGGCGTTTTCTCGGGCGGCCGAACCTCTGGGTCCTTTTCTGCTTGTCGCCGTTCTTCTGGTTCTACTTGAACGAGGCAAGGCCTTACATCGTCCTAATGGCGTTCTCCGCCGTGGCTATCGTCGCTCTGCTGGCCTACCTGAGGGACCCCGCTGAATATCGAACGTCAGGTCCGTGGTTGTGCCTGATCGCACTCCTATTAGCCTGGGGTACGCATATTTTGGGCGCGTTCCTGTTCCCCTCAATTGCCGTCCTAGCAGTGGCCGCAACGGCGGGAGCCGCAAGCGAAAGACACAGGTTTCTGCGGGATTGGTCCAGGCCTTTCTTGTTTTGTATGCCGGCATTTCTTGCGCTTGGAACATTTTTCGTTTGGGCATCCGCTCACGGCGTCAACAGAGTGCACGGCGAACCGGGACTATCCAACCTGGCGTTCATCTCGTATGAGTTCCTGGGATTTGGCGGACTTGGCCCACCGCGGTTTGAGCTGCGGCAGAATCCTCATCTCTATCTTTTCGCGCCATATTGGCCATTGCTCCTGCTCGGCGCTGCGGCGTTGTCGGCTGTTGGTATCTGCTTGTTCCGGACGCGCCCGTCCAATCTTGCCTTGTCCCTGGCCACTAGCCAGCTAGTTGGGATGGCGATCGCGCTGGGGCTCTCAAGGATCGCAAGTTTCCAGGTGATCGGGCGGCATATGGCCGTCTTCTTTCCACTGCTCTTAACCACTTTGATGCTCTGGCCAAAACCGTCGTTGTGGTCGACCCGCGAGCGATACGCAGCAATTGCTGCTCTCGTTGCGCTTGGGATCGTCTGGGGAATCTCGGATGCCCGGCTCGTCTATATGAGCAAGTACAAAAAGGATTCGTACCGCGAGGCCTCGTCACTCGCAGCGGCGAGGGCTCGCCAAGACGGAGGCAAGATAATGTGGGTTGCCGATACACATGCCGCCCGCTACTACGGAATCCAGGTCATGATAGGCGTACGTTCCCCGCAAATCGAGCCCGGTGACACACTCGATTGGCACGTCAGTAACCAAGCAATTGACGGCAAGAATTGGGAGCCCGCAGAAGCCGCGACATACCTCGATGGCTCCACCGAGCCAACTATCCTAGTGTTCAGCAGAGGCGACATTTTTGACATAAAGAGGGCTTGGAGTACGCTCATCCAGGAACAGAAACCCACAGAGATCGCTCAACTACCCGCATTTTCGATCTATGAGTGGCAGCCGAAAACTGCCCCTGCCGCAGGAATGGGTAGTCTCGCAGCACACGGAGCAATTGCCCACTAGCTTGGTCTCGAAAGCCTCTCAAAAAAGCTTGCTGATGCCCGCAGCATCGGCCGTAACAGACGTACCGTCTGTCCGCGCTTGAGCGCGACTTAACGGCTGACTCAAAAGCGAACCAAGTCCAGGAAGCTGGATCGGTTTGCGAATACTAATTCTTAGGCAGGGGGAATCTAACTTGAGCGTTGCGATCATTACGGGTTCAGCAGGATTAGTCGGCTCCGAAGCTGTCGCTTATTTTGCCTCGTTAGGAATGGGGGTAGTTGGGATTGACAACGGCATGCGCGCCGAATTCTTTGGCCCGGATGCCTCCACAAAGTGGGTCCGCGACCAGTTGACCCGCGACATTCCAACGTACGTGCATCACGAGGTGGACATTCGGGATTCCGAAGGCATCGAGCGCGTGTTCAAGCAATACGGGAATGACATCTCGCTGATCATTCACACCGCGGCGCAACCGTCGCATGATTGGGCAGCCACCAATCCCACTGTGGACTTTACCGTGAATGCGAACGGGACCTCCGTCTTGCTGGAAGCCACCCGGAAGTTCGCCCCCGATGCCGTGTTCATTTTCATGTCGACGAATAAGGTATACGGCGATTCACCTAACTACCTGCCACTCGTCGAGCAGGAAAGTCGGTGGGAAATCGAAGCCAAACACCCATATGCAAAAAACGGTATTCCCGAGACGATGTCCATCGACCGGACCATGCACAGCTTGTTTGGAGTGTCGAAGGTCGCCGCAGACGTCCTGGTCCAGGAGTATGGTCGCTACTTCGGCATGAAGACAGCGTGTTTCCGTGGAGGCTGCCTGACGGGGCCGAATCACTCCGGCACTCAGCTGCACGGGTTTCTGGCACACCTGATGAAATGCGCCGCGACGGGAGCTCCCTACACGATCTTCGGATACAAGAAAAAACAAGTGCGCGACAACATCCATAGCGCTGATTTGATTCGCGCCTTTCATGAGTTCTTCAAGAAACCCCGGCGGGGTGAGGTGTACAACATGGGAGGTAGCCGGTTCAGCAACTGCTCCATGCTAGAGGCCATCGAGATCTGCGAACAAATCTCCGGGAGACCTCTCAATTCACGATACGTCGAGGAGAACCGACGCGGAGATCATATCTGGTGGATTAGCGACCTTTCTCGCTTTCAAGAGCATTACCCGGAATGGAAACGTGAGTACAACGTTCCGCAGATCTTGGTAGAAATATTCGAGTTCAATAAGGAACGCTGGAGGCGTGAATGCGCAACGCAGGCAAACAAAATGTCCTCGGTATCCTGATTGACGCGGTGGACTATGATGCTGCGACGGAGTTTGTTTTTCACGCAGTCCGTGAAAAGCGAAGTGCCGCCATTTCGGCCTTAGCCGTTCACGGACTCATGACCGGTGTCATCAATCGCGAGCAGAAATTTCGCCTCAATCACTTCGACCTGCTCGTACCAGACGGCCAACCGGTTCGATGGGCGCTCAATCTACTCTATAAAACGCAGCTTGCGGATCGCGTCTACGGACCCACTCTAACTCGAAAGATATGCGCGCGGGCTGCGGTAGAAGGCACGCCCGTCTATTTTTACGGCAGTACACCGGAGATACTCGACGCACTGCAGCGGGAGGTGAAGAAGACGTGGCCCACGCTCCAAATCGCTGGAATGGAACCATCCAAATTTCGCCGCATTACGGCCGGGGAGAAAACGGACCTTGCCGAGCGTATCAACAGCTCCGGGGCTTCTATCGCGTTTATTGGGCTAGGCTGCCCGAGACAAGAAATCTTTGCGTTCGAGTTCCGGGAGACATTGAAGATGCCGATTCTCGCGGTCGGCGCAGCATTTCCGATCCTCGCGGGCAAGGTTCCGCAGGCTCCATCTTGGATGCAAGACGCCGGACTTGAATGGCTCTTCCGACTTGTCTTGGAGCCTCGGCGACTCTGGCGACGGTACATTTATTTGAATCCGGCGTATGTGTTCCTAGTGTCGTTGCAAGCACTCCGACTTTCACGCTTTGCCCCTGAGGGAGAAAGCCCAGCCAAGAAATTGCTTTATGGCTAGGCGTAGGAGCTAACGAATGAGGAGGTTGCCATTCGCATGGTGGCAGGTGGCCTGGCTCGTGCTGTTTCTGAGCGGACTGACCTTTCGGGCCCGAACGGCAGCGGAAATCAGTGATTCGCCCGTCGACGCTTTTGCCCTGTACCGAATCGCGTGCGTTGGTATTGTTGGACTATTTTTATTTCTTCGTCTGACCTTGAGAAAAACGAACTGGCTGCCTACTCTTCTCTGGGGCGTTATCGGACTCTTTGCACTGTATCCCCTGCTTTCTCTTGTTTCGATGATCTGGTCGGTCAATCCTCCCTGGACCATCTATAAGTCGGTTGAATTCTTGATCGACCTTGGTATGGTGTCAGCGATCATAGCCACGATTCAAGCGGTGGGCGAATGCAGACGGTTCGTAAATTGGACCTGGACTTTACTCGGAGTTTTGATTGTTACTGCTTGGATGGGTGCGCTTATCGATCCCTCGGACGCACTGTTCTCAGATCCCGGTCTTCACTTTGCACCACTTCCCCTGAGACTTGTCGGGCTCGTGCCGGTTGTATCCTGTAACGATCTTAGTGAAATGTCCGCGATCTTAGCCCTGGTGGCGTTGTGCCGCATTTTCCTTTCCGAAGACTCGCAGCGCGGAAAAACCCGATATTGGTGCCTGTTCGGCGCGGCTTTCGTGACGCTGGTCGTCACACAAACGCGCGGAGCGTTTCTTGCGTTCTTAGTTGGCTTAGTCGCGCTCTTAATTCTCGCTCGACGTTATATTCTTGTGACAATCGGAGGAGTTACTTCCTTTATTGTTGCTATCCCCTTGCTATTCCTGACGAAATTTGGCACGACCCTCCAAGACTTTCTTCTAAGAGGAGAAAAAGCCGAGGAAGCTACCGGTATGTCAGGACGCCTGGAAACGTGGCAGATGTCCTTCGACAAAATAGCTCAACACCCCTTGAGCGGTTACGGAGGATTTGCTGGAGCGAAATTCCTCGTATTGTCGAAGAACAGCGTGGCGTCGGATACGTTGAGCAGCTACATTGACAGCCTGCTCAATATCGGGGTATGTGGACTAGCAATCCTGATGATCGTCATGATCTGGGTCGGATATTTGTTGTTTAGGTCAATACGGGATTCCAGACTCTCGGAATCCGAGAATCATCTCGCGCTTGAGATGTTCGTTGCTTTTATCGTGGTGGCGATCCGGTCGGTTGAATCGTCGAACCTCGTCACCCATCCCATGCTTCCTTTCCTGACCATCTTAGGTGTAGCCGAATTGTTGCGCCGGAGCCGAAAACAAGGCGTGCTCCACTATTCTACGAGTGACCCCTCACTCATTTGAGGTTTTGAAGAGAAAATCGAATGCGCGTACTCGTCGTTGGACTCTCTCGATTTTCGGTGCCAACCGGCATCTGCCGTTATACGGATGCGCTCAGCCGTGCGCTCTCAGGGGTAAAAGGTATTGATGTAACGGTCGCCGTGGGGGCTTGGCAACATAGCTATTTTCGCGACCTGTTCAAGACTCATTTGCATTCGCGCTTGATGCCGGTTGACATAGGAAAGGGCTTCTTGTCGCGGAATGCCTGGTACACGCTCAAGCTGCCTGAGGTCACGCGCAAACTGAATGCAGATATCATTCATTTCGCTTATCCCGTACCGTTCCTGAGGAGTCTCCACGGTCCAACCGTGGTTACGGTCCATGACCTCTATCAATTCGAAGTGCCTGGAAATTTCAAGTTTCCCCTCGCCAACAGGGCCTTTTTTCGAGCTTGCGTGTACCGGTGCGACGCGGTGATCTGCGTGTCGAAAACAACATTGGGTCGATTGAAAAGCTTCTGTCCGGATATTACAAAGGGCAAGGGCATTCTGGCTCAGATATACACTCCGGTTGCAGCTCCGAAGGCGAGAACTGACCAGAAGCCAGTACAAGGCCTAACGTCTCTTCAGTTTATCCTGACTGTCGGGCAGCACCGGCAAAACAAGAATCTAGATCTCCTGCAGCAGGCTTTTGCAAGGCTACGGGCCACCGGGAAAGTGTCTTCCGATTGGAAGCTAGTGATTGTCGGCTCTGAAGATCGGAAAACTGCTGAGTTGCGTGAGCTTACTCTTCGGCTCGGTATCCCCAAAGAGGTAATTTATCTTTCGTCGATCACTGACTCTGATCTGGCCTGGCTCTATCACAATGCCGCGCTAGCAGCGTTCCCATCATCACACGAGGGATTTTGCTTGCCGCTGGTTGAAGCACTCTCGTCGGGTCTGCGCGTTGTTTGCTCGAACATCCCGACACTCAAAGAAATCGGCCGGGACAACTGCACATATTTTGAATTGGACTCAAAGCCAGTGGAGTCTTTGGCGAATGCGATATCGAATGCGATATCGAGCCCGGCTATCGCGCCGAGCGCGAGCAGTCCCTACAGCTTCCCTGTTGCGGCATCCCAACTCTTACAGGTGTACCGGTCACTCATATATAATGGGCCTACTGAGCAGGAGTCCTTTAATGGCAGCTTCGAGAAGAAGGAGGAGGTTGGTTCGCTGTGAGTTCCACGTCAACGACGTAAGGTCTTCTCTTAAAGGTTGCTTCTCAGTTGGCGAATTGTGATGAAAAGGTACCTTGGAAGTGTGCTAGCTCGCAATACGCTTTGGATGGTGTCGGGCCAGGGTTTGCGCCTCGTCATTCAAGCGGCCTACTTTACAGTGATCGCGCGTTCATTGGGTGCGAACAACTACGGCGCCTTCATCGGCGTGGTAGCGCTGGTCGGTATCGTTTACCCGTTCGGAACGCTCGGCAGCGGCAACCTCCTTGTAAAGAACGTCGCGCGTGACAAATCACTCTTTGCCAAGTATTGGGGCCAGGCCCTTCTGGTCACGCTCCTTAGCACTTCGCTTCTTTTTACAGCCGTTGTTTTCCTGTCGCATTTGTTGCTGCCTCCCGCAATTCCTTTTCGCCTGGTATTCCTCGTAAGCGGAGCTGACCTTTTCGGGCTCAGTACCATTACTTTGTGCGGATACGCTTTCCAAGCTCTCGAACAACTGAAATGGACGGCAACTATTAATGTGCTCATCAGCGTCAGCCGGCTTAGCGGGGCACTCGTCCTTGTTTCGATCCACAGGCATCCCTCGGCCTTACAGTGGGGATATTTGTATTGTTGCAGTACGGTCGCCGTGGCTATCACAGCTCTGGCCTTGGTTTCGGTAAAGTTCGGATGGCCACAATTCAACTGGGGACGCTCGGCATCCGAATTTCGAGAAGGCTTCTATTTCTCTGCCAGTCTTAGCGCGCAGACGGTCTACAACGATATCGACAAAACGATGCTGGCTCGGATCGGAACCTTGGATGCCACCGGTATATATGGGGCAGCCTACCGCCTCATCGATGTTAGCTTTGTGCCGATTTCATCTTTGTTGGCTGCCGCCTATACCAGCTTTTTTCGCAAAGGGACAGGTGGCGTCACCGCCACATTGAGCTATGCAAAACGCCTGCTGCCGAGAGCCTTAACATATGCAGTCCTGGCCGCCACTGCCATATTTTCATTTGCGGGGTTGGTGCCCTATGTTCTTGGCCCGGAATACGCGCGCTCCGTGGAAGCACTGCGCTGGCTCGCTCTGATTCCGGTGCTGAGGGCTTCGCACTACTTTATCTCGGAGGCTCTCACGGGCGCAGGTTACCAAGGGCTTCGATCCAGCATCCAAGCAGGTGTAGCAATCTTTAACGTACTGATTAATCTTTGGCTGATCCCTACGTACTCATGGCGTGGTGCTGCATGGGCTAGTCTCGCATCCGATGGCCTGCTGGTTTGCGGCATCGGCTTGGCCGTGTTTGTGCTCGATCGCCGGTCACAAAATGTTCTGGTCGATGTCACCGCAAGCGCTTCATCTGATTAATGAATCACCGGGCGCGATAAGCGACCTGTAGCGTAGCAGAACCCTGATTTTCCAGCCCACTTGGAAGCACCTGCAACAACGAGCCTAAGCATAGCTCTGCTTGCAACTTTGTTGAAACGAAAGGGCCAGGAATGAATCTAATCGAGGTTGTGGCGCGACGCACCAAGCGAGCATTGAAGCTTTCGGATGACTCTGCGCTCGTTTGCGCAATTCGCCCGCGATATGACTCCGTGCTCCAATACCTCTACGGTCGCAGAGGACTGGGACGGAAGATTCACGGAGAGGAGCCAATTCGCTTACTGCCGTGTGCTCGACTCACACCGGAGGACTATGAACCACAGGTGGTTACCCTTTTAAAGCGAACGATCAAACGAGGGTTCGTGATATTGGATGTCGGATCCAATGTTGGCGTTCTCGCGATACTCATGGCGCGATGGTGCGGCCCGAAGGGACATGTTCATGCTTTCGAACCTAGCCCGAATCCTAGGCAAGTCATGACCGAACACATCCACCTAAATGGAGTCGCGAACAGAATAACGGTGAGCCCTTCGGCGTTAAGCGATGTGGAAGGCGTAACTACGTTCTACGGCGCCGGCATCTCCGGCAAGAGCGGGCTGTCGAAGGAAACCATGGGCATGGCTGCGGATCAGTTCGAAGTTCCTGTTACGACCATAGATGCTTACTGTCGCACGCTAAACATTGAGCCCACTTTGATCAAGATCGATGTCGAGGGATTCGAATTTAGCGTTCTGAATGGGGCAAGAAACACCCTGAAAAAGTTTCACCCTTCGGTTCTTGTCGAACTACATCCGATGAATTGGCCAGCTCTTGGAATTGACTCACGTTGGGCGGCTGCCCAGTTGGCGGTATTGAACTACACCGTAACTGCTGTGGAAAAACAGGCCGATGTCTTTTCAGAACATGGGCACGTGATGCTTGAACCGCTACAATAAGGCTCTTCCAACATGCCGACCAGGGACGTCGGCTTCGCCTGAGGGCATTCACTGGCTGATATGAACAGAGCCGACAGTTTCTCCCAGTAGTTGTGAAGTGGGTGTGATATGCAGGTGCTGATATTCCCAAACGATAAGTCGAAGATTGGCAATCCATATTGTGGGTTGCTTTACAGCAATATGGAAAAGCTTGGAGTCGTCACAGAGGCCTTCACTCCAATGCGAGCCGTTTCGGGAAGGTACGACATATTCCATCTGCACTGGCCCGAATACTACCTTAGCCAGCCGCCCCTCAAGGCACTCGTGGGTACGCTGGGACTTTTGGCAATTGTGCTATGGCTGCGATGTCGCGGCACCCGCATTGTCTGGACAGCGCACAATACCCACAGCCATAAGAGGCTATATCCGAAGGTAGAGCACTGGTTCTGGCGAGTTCTGACGCCAATGCTGGACGGATACATCGGCCTGAGCGAAACTTCTGTTCTTCAGGTGCGCGCACAATTTCCTGCATTGCGGTCAACTCCTCGCTCCGTGATTCCGCACGGAGATTACCGCGGCAGCTACCCAGCGACCGTCGGTAAGTCTAGCGCTCGTCTGCGGCTAGGAATCGCAGCAGAAGAGAGTGTCGTGCTGTTTTTCGGGGGAATCAGCCCGTATAAGAACGTTCCCCATTTGATAGAGACGTTTCAGCGCGCGGCTCTGGCAAATTCCACGCTCGTCATTGCTGGATGCCCTGCGAGCCAAACCGATGAACGCCTCCTATTGGAAACAGTCAAGGAAAGCGATCGTATTCAACTTCATCTCGAGCGCATTCCCACGGACGAGGTACAAGTGTTTTTCGCGGCGGCTGACCTTGTGGTGCTTCCCTTCTTGGAAATCATGAATTCTGGATCGGCGATCTTGGCACTGTCATTCGATAGGCCCGTGTTGGTTCCCGATTATGGCTCCCTGCCAGAATTGCAGGCGCAAGTTGGTCCGGACTGGGTCCGCACATACCACGGCCAGCTTTCCGTGGCCGAACTCGAGTCGGGAATAGTCTGGTCACAAAACGGGAAACGTGCACCCCAAGCGAATTTGGCAGGTTTTGCTTGGCCTTCCATTGCTCGAGATACCCTCTCCATGTATAGCCAGCTAGTAGCTAGCGATTCCTCGGGCGACCGCACTTCTACCTGTGATACTGGCCGAGCATGAGCAAAAACGACTGTCGCATGAAGCTCGCAATCATGTTCAATATCATCGCTCCGGCTAAGATGCCTGTCTACTCAGGTCTGGCAGAGCATTTTGATTTGCTTTTGCTGCATGGTGGAATGGAAAGCAATCGCGATTCATGGTTTGGTCCTGAAGATAAAATCCCCGGGCTCAGAATCAAACGGGTATGGGGTTGGCAGATCCGATGGCAGAAGATGGCTGGCAAGATTCGCGATGGCCGCCATCTTCATATCACTCCTGGGTTTATCTGGCATCTGTTTCGTTTCCGGCCCGACGCAGTCGTAAGCAATGAGATGGGATTTCGCACACTCCAGGCGCTGCTGTACGGAACACTGATGCGAAAACCGGTTTGGGTATGGTGGGGCGGCACACTTCACACGGAACGCCTGATTGGCCCTGTTCGACGTACGATGCGCTTCGTTGTGTCACGCTGGGCACGCCGGTGGATCAGCTACGGACAAACCTCGACAGAATACCTGATGAGTCTTGGGGTTCCAAGGGACCGCATAGTTCAAATACAAAATTCGGTGGACGAAAGTCAGTACAGCGCGAACGCGGAGCCCGAATTCAATCTCCAGCCCCGGCCAGTTTTGCTGCATGTCGGGCAGTTCATCGCCCGAAAGGGCATTGATCTATTCCTCCGGGCATCTGCTGTCTTGCAAAAAGATGGACACGAATTTTCGTTGCTCTTCGTCGGTAGCGGGCCAGACAGGCAGAAATTGGAGCAGCTTGCAAGCGATCTCCAACTGAAAAATGTACATTTTCATAGCTCGCGCGAATCCGGGAAAATGCCATCTGTCTATTGCAGTGGAGACGTTTTGATTTTCCCTTCATTGGCAGACGTATGGGGACTTGTGGCAAATGAAGCCGTATTGTCGGGACTTCCTGTTCTGTGCTCAAAGCATGCCGGTTGCGCTCCTGAGCTGTTTACGGACGCCAGTATCTTTGACCCCGAGAATCCGGATGAATTTGTTGCGAAGCTGCGCGAAGCAGTTGCCGGCCGGCTTCCGGAGCCGGACATCTCGCGACTCAGGGCCACTCCTGAGATCGTGAGCCGAATATTTACTGCAATAGAAGCCTCGGCACCCAAGTCAAGTTGATGCAACCCACACGGCGCAAGTGAGGAAATAACATGAAAAAGTCAGCTATAATGGTAGTCCCCGTTTTGGTCCTTTTGAACCTCTGCCTGTCAAAAGCGGCTGTCCAATTCACTCCTTCCTCCCAGCCAATACCGCCGACTTTCTTCGGTCTGCACTTCCAGACCGGAAACACCCCTTGGCCGAGTGTGCCGGTAGGAGCGTGGCGGTTGTGGGATACTTCAACTCGATGGCCCGATATAGAGCCGAGTAAAGGACACTGGCAATTTAACTCCCTAGACAAGGACGTAGAACTGGCACAACAACATGATTCTGACGTTCTCCTTACGCTCGCAGTTACGCCGAAATGGGCGTCTGCACATCCTGACGTGAAGTCTGGTTGGCAGGAGCCTGGGCTCACGTCGGAGCCGCTCGACCTGGAAGACTGGCGAGGTTTCATCAGACAGGTGGCGACCCGCTATAAAGGACGCATCCATGCTTACGAGATATGGAACGAGCCCAATCTCAAGCAATATTGGGTCGGAAATACGGATCAGCTGATTGCCCTTGTCCGTGAAGCTCATGACATTATTAAGGGGATAGATCCCACAGCTATCATCGTTTCGCCCCCTGCTACAACAGGGAGCGGCATCGGTTGGCTGGATGATTTTCTGCGTAAGGGAGGCGCCCAATACGTTGATGTAATCGGATATCACTTCTACGTGTTTCCGCAACCACCTGAGAACGTGGTGGATCTCGTTCAAAGGGTCAAGCAGACACTGGCGAATAATGGTGTCGGAGACAAACCCATTTGGGGCACGGAAATAGGTTGGGCAGAACCTAAACCATTCCCGTCCGAGGAGCTGGGCGCTGCATATATCGCCAGGACCTACACTGTTGCCTGGGCCGCTGGAGTCTCGCGGCTCTATTGGTACTCGTGGGACAATCATAAATGGGCTGCCTTGGAAACGACCGAACAGGACAATCAGACGTTAAAACCGGCTGGGCAGGCGGACGGAGTCATCCAGCAGTGGTTGTCGGGCGCACGCATGGATTGGTGCAACAAAGGTGATGATGGCACTTGGACCTGTCAGCTGGATCGCGGCGGTGAAAGAGAGTGGATCGTGTGGAACTCTACCTCAACAAAGACGTTCTCCGTTCCTTCGTCTTGGCATGCGACAAGTGTTTCACCTTTACTCGGACAGCCTCAGCCGATAAATGGATCTAAAATCCAGATTGGTCAAACCCCGCAGCGGTTGACGGCTTCGCGCTAGCAGCAAAGGACAATCCGGAATAGATTCTGGTCCACGATATCGAAGCCGCTGCCAGATGTGCTTCTTTGGACTAGGGCATTTTCGGCCCTGGTCCGTCCGCCTAGGACTAGACAGTCTTGGGACCTTGTTCCCACGCATTTCCCTGCGATTTAAAATCGCCTAAATCCCCTGTTTGGATGAGTTCGGGCGTCAACGGTCTGCACTCCGGAGACTTCTTCGCTGCCCGAGGCCACCCAGTCGTACGTCGATTAGGGGTCTTTCCTTTTGCCCGCCCATATGGCAACATCGACGCTGTAGTTTTAGCTTGCCTGTCCCCTCCGTTGTGACTCATTCGAGAGGTTGGTAAATGCACAGCCTTTGCGCTTACGTGTCCAAAATTGGTGTGCTCCTTTCCATCGTGGGAGCACTGCTATTCGCTCCTACGGCCTCCTCGCAGGCGAACGTCCAGGGACAATGGGCAACGCTGCCCTACACGATGCCAATCAATCCGATTCATGCCGCGCTCTTGCCCAACGGCAAGGTTCTGGTCGTTTCTGGTTCCGGTAAT
>Ga0182024_10013457_pt1 | contig 15971 bp, 13 predicted proteins | sample P32metaG_FD_120480 | JGI IMG/M metagenome (GOLD analysis project Ga0182024, IMG submission 120480) | Permafrost microbial communities from Stordalen Mire, Sweden - P3-2 metaG (Illumina Assembly) | ecosystem: Environmental > Terrestrial > Soil > Wetlands > Permafrost | place: Sweden: Stordalen... | reverse complement strand
TTTCTCCTTTACGAGCGTTTAAAAAACTTCATTCCCTCGTAATGGAGAGGTGTTGTGCAGAGCGGCCCGAGCAGTCACAGGGCAGCCGGTTTGTGGCTGGCGACAGCTTTACCCTTGACGGCGAAGGGGCCGTCTCTGCTATGGGTTTCGAACGAGGGAATGAGGGGTTTAAAACGCGTAGAGAACAGGGAGCCTAATCAAGAAGATGACCGCATTCCATAAAGCAGAGGCACTGGCAGGTCAGCGCTACGACCGAGACAAGCTGCTCGCGATGGTGGACGAGGTCACAACGCATTTCCGCATGCCGAACAGTTTCGAGAGATCGAAGATGCGGGCGGTGTGCAGATACTTAGCCGACGCTCTCGATCGTTGCAACGGATCAACCCGCAACAACGCTGGGACGATTTCGAGAAGAGGTTTTGGCCGAAGTGGAACGCTGGGATCAACCGTCCCGGTGGTACGTATTGGACTTGGGGTGCGTGGGTCACTTTACCGTGGCGGCGACCGCGAGAATCTGCTTGTCGATGGAGGCGCGCAGATCCTTTGGCAGAAGGTCCGCCTGTTCGAGGCCCTTCCACGCGGCGGCGGCGCGCTCCGCCGTCTCGACGGCGATCCTCCACAGCGGGCTTGCGGGAATCCGGGCCGTGTCGGCAAAGCGCCGCATCTGGCCTGGCGTGATTTCGGATAAGCTGCGGCTGCCGCCGAAGCTCAGGGCGAGCTTGTCGTTGGGAATATAAGGAAGCGTCGCCACAAAATCGTATCCCGGCGACAGGATCGGCTTACGCCGGTCGGGATAGAGGAGCGACCAGTTCTTGAGATGCATATCGGCGTTGCCGATGACGACGGAGAACACAAGGCGGCGGACAAATTCCACGATGGCGTCTTCACCCGCCTCCGCCCATAGGACGGACGCGATGTTGGCATAGCTGCGAAAGTGGTACTTGTCATTTGGAAATTGGCCAAATACTTGCGCGAAATCCTCCATGTGAACGGGATCGCCTCCGGGGACGCGGTCGAAGCGCTGCACGGCGAGAGCCTTGCTTCCCGGCGCGCGCGCCTCTTCGGGGAGTCCCTTGATCTCCGACACTTCGACGAGGCGATTATCCGGCACCATGATGCCCGCGCGGCGCGCGAGTTCCAGCATCGCGAATTCATTCTCGGGGACGGCGGCGAAGCGGGCGGAGGGAAGCTTGACGATCCATGACCCGCCCATGCCACCAGCGGGAACGGTCAGGCCGCCGGATGCTTCCATGACGGCGGAGAACTTCAACTGCACGCCGGCGAGAGAAAACCGCAGCACGGCGTCGCGCGGGCGATCATCATCATGGACGGCATCAGCATCATCATGTTGGGCATCGTCCTGCTTGGCATCGTCCTCAAGCGGCGCGATGACAAGCGCTCCGGGGAGATCGGCGCCGAGGACCGCGAGGAGCAAGAATTCGCGCTCGGGATTCACGTCGGCAAGCTTTGCGAGATACTCGCGCAGGTGCCCTTCGGGAAGCAGGTTCGAAAAGAACGGCGGCACACGGCGCGGGGCCGGGCGCAGGGCGGTAACGAGCCCGCCGGTCCGGCCCTTGAACGAGAGGCTTAGAGTCGGACGCTGGGGGTCGTCGATGTAGTCCTGCTCGAAGGCAAAAATCTGCCGGTCGCCCGCAAGCCGATTGATGACGCCGATCTGTTTCCCATGCAGGCGGACCGAAAGTGCGTTGAGATTCTTGGGATCAAACTTCATCGCGTGGCTCCTGCGTGCTGTCCTCGTCGCCGTCGGCGTAGAGGGAGCGTTCCTCGCCTTCGCCCTTCTGGTCCGGCTGCAGATGATCGCGTATGAGCGACTGCACGACGGGGACGAGGGCGCGGGGGACCATGAGAAGATCTCGGTCAAGAATGCGGACCAGCTCAAGAAGAGTGTCGTAGCGGGGTACGATCTTGCCGGACTCGATGCCGGAGATGTGCGCCTGTGTTAGCCCGAGGCGACTGGCTAGGTCCCTCTGGGTCCAGCCGCGCTTTTCCCGCAACTCCTTCAAGGTCCGGCGCATGTCCTCGGGAAGGCACTCTAGACGCAGCGGCCTGATATGTTTTGTTATATCTGTATTCATTGTTGATATAATCTAGCATATCATAAAAGAAGCAGCAAATATCTTTAACTATATCCTCAGAAAGAGATTGATATACTTTCGTATATCAAGTCAAAGAAGAACAGATGGAAAATGCCAATTTAGAGACGTATGCCAATTCCCTGGGCGATCGATGAGTGATTGATTTCCAGCGCGGATGTCTTCGAGACCTCGGCCCCCAATTGGGGCCTGAGCTTTGCCAAGTCGTCAGTGAAGAGCGTGGCCTCGTGGCTAGCGCGAGAGATGGAGACGTAGCCGAAGCGGGAGTTGAGCAGGTCCGGGTGGACGCCTGTGTCGGCGTGAACCAGAACGCGTTCGGCGGTGAGCCCTTGGGCGCTATGACTGGTGACCGCGTAGCCGTGGTCCAGATGACGATGTTCGTTGGGGTTGAATTCGATCTGGTGGCTGTTGTCGAGGCGGACGGAGATGCGACCATCGGGGTGCATCGCCTCGATCGCGGCCATGTCGCGATTGGCAACGCCAAGTGATTTGTCGGGGGCAGTAAACTGGATGCGGTCGCCTACGGAGAACTCGCGCTCGGTCTCTCGGTAGACGCTGACGCCGGTGAGGCGACGGGGATCATAGGTGGCAAGTTCTCCGGTCGCTTTCTCGATCGTAAGTTGGTTGCCGGCTGGGTTGATCGCGACGACTGATGCATAGGCCGCAGCTTCGATTCCGATGGCTTTGCTACCCCGCGCGTAGCGAATTACGTCGTTGATCTCGTAATGGTTTGCCCATGATCGTTCTGCTCCGGTCATGTCCTGACGCTGAACCAAAACACGGAAAGTATGATCTTCGGGGCCAAGGGTTCCGGCGGCCTTCAACTCCTGGCGAACAGCGACGTTCAGCTCGTGGCGGGAAGCATTGTCCGGTGAGACGATCAGAGTGTTCTCAGGGGATTCTATGTAGGTCTTTGCGATGGTTCGGATGCGTTCTTCTGCGTTGGGAATTTCGTTCACACGACCCTGCTGTTGGAGTGCGTCGAGCGCGGCGGAAACTTGGCCTGTGGCGAGTAGTTCGACAGCAGACTTGAGAGTCGGATCCTGCTGGCGAACGATCTCATCCAGTCTGGCCGTGCGCATTCCCGCTTCCTGTAGTTGTTCGAAGGGGCGGCCCGCCTCAATCCCCTGATGCTGGCGAATATCCCCTATGAGAACCACGCGGTCGTGGGGAGCAAGTCGCGTGAGGAACTCGCGCATCTGGTTGGTGCTGGCAAGGCTCGATTCATCGACAAGGTAGAAGTGCTTTTCCTCTCGTAGGTCTGGATTTGCAGTTCGGGCGAGGAAACCTTGCAGGGTTCCGGCCTCGATGCCTGCCTCGTTCAGTTGCCGTGCAGCGCGCGAGGTCGGGGCGAATCCCTCGACGTGGTAACCCTGCCTTTCCGCGGCGCTGCGGATGATCGCAAGTGTTGTCGTCTTGCCTGAGCCGGCAAAGCCTTGGATTCCTTGGATGCGGTCTGGTGAGCTAAGAACATCTTCGACCACGCTCATTTGTGCCCGATTGAGGTGCGGGTGCTGGTCGGCAACGGCGATGGCCTGCGGTCGCGAAAGAACCGGCGCGATATGGTTTTGGCCCTCACAGACTCTGCGGATGATTTCATGTTCCGCCTCGATGGTTTTGGCGGTGGTGATCTGACGGCCAGGAGCGCTCTGAAGGCGCTCGACGATTCGAAATTCCCCGGAGGCCAGCCGGGCATCAAGATTAGCGCGGACTTGGGCATGGGTGATCTCGCCCATGCCTCGGCGAAGGCTATCGCGGATCAACGCACGTTCATCTACAACCGCCTCGCGTTCAAAGTTTTTGTCGCGGGAGAAGGTGAGAGATTCGCGAACCCGGTCCAACGAGTTAACGGGGCGCTCCTGAAGCTGACACCGTTCACGCGCTGCACGGACCACAGCCTCGGCTTGGTGTCCGAAGTCGGCCGCCAGCTTGCGGTGAGCGGCCATCACCTCTTTCGGCGAATGAATCTCCTTGCGGTCACGAGTCGAGTGTGCGGCGATCTCAGCAGCTTCCTTCCCCGAGCGGCCGGTGCGTTCGAGGTATTCACGAATCTGCTGACTGCGGGGACTGGATGCGTCGAGGTATTCCTGCGTGTAGCCCTTGATCTCCGGGGCACCGCTCCGCCCTGCTGTGACTTCGTATCCGAGTTGGCGGACCCTATAAGTCAGCTCGGATTGATAGATCGCCGTGGCAAATTGCTGCGACTGAAACAGCCCTCGTTCTTGCAGGGCACGCGTTTCTCCGTCGGCTCGCTCGGTCATGTTGAAGATAACAACGTGCGTATGAAGCTGCGGCGCAACGTAGCCATCGACTGGGCGGGCCGTATCGTGCTCAAACTTGGCAGCTATAAACTTCCCTGTCGTCTCGGGGGAATGATTGCCGCCTATGCGGGCTTGTGTGTAGTGTTCGAGCTGGTCGAGGGCGACGCGGACGCTCTCTCGGTGGGCTTCGCGGACTCGCTCATCGCCGCCGACTAGCGCAGTAAGAGAAATAGATTTGGGCGCGGAGAAGGTCGCATCCCAGCCGGCCCGGTGCTCCATTGTCTTGACAGTCTTGCCGTCTGCATCCTGATATTGATACGACGCTCGTTGCCGCACAAGCTGCTCGCCGGCCTGTGGATGCCGGCCCTGACTGAGTTTCGCGAAGTCCTCGGCAGAAACGGTCCCGGTAAGGCCGAACCCCTCGGCCAGTCGTCCTTGCCATTCGCCCGCGATGACACCGCGCTGTGACCAATAGTTCTGCTCCTTCGCGGTGAACTCCTTCTGGTGGTAGGTCTGTGCCTGACCGGCGGAGAGTGGCTTGGAAATGGTTAGCATCGCGGTTACTATCCCCGAAGATTGAGGCTTTGTTGGACGTTTACGTTCGTCTCAAGCTCGGTTTCCCGCTGCGGTATCTCAGTCGCTGTCCGTGGAGATTTTTGGGGCGGTGGGGGCACATCTGGCTCCGGCTTAAGCTCAAGCGGACGCGGCTGGGGTTTAGCCGACCCGATGTTTTTCGGATCGTAGGGGAGCTTATCGTCGGGCGTGTCGCGGAGATCGAAGTCACTGGTGACAGCGGGCATATCGAAGTACGGGAATGAGAAGCGCGTCACATAGTTCTCGTACTTCATATAGGCGTGGAGGTCCGGCAGTCCGGAGATTTCGGACTCCATTACCAGCGGCTCAACCTGACGGTCCAGTGCGAAGTTTCTCCCAGCGCGGGATCCGTCGAAGTGGGTCTCCCGCAGCCGTTCGATCTCGACTTTTCCAATGAACTTGCTGACCCACTCGCCAGCGGTTGGCTCTTTCGTCTTTAGCCAAATGCTGGTTGCGGGTTGGGACAGCATGACCTCAGCCAGATGGCCATATAGGTATTCGAGCTGGGCCTTTCCCTGGAAACCCAGAACCACAGGGTTGTTGCTCTTTCGATTTTCCGTAATGTCGGTATGGAGCTGTGGGAGCTTTTGCAAACTCGCCAACTCGTCAATCACGAACCATGCCCGCTTCTGACCCTCCTTCGGCTCGTTTAGCAGACGCAAGACGAGCAGGTCGATCCAAAGACTTTGGAGCGGTCGAAGTGCCTCACGTTCTGCCGGGAGTGATGTAATGAAGATCCAGCCCTGCCGCGTCTCGGCCCACTCCGTGGCCGACCACTCGCCATTCCCGTCGCCCTTGTTCGGCAAGAGGCGGAGGCTGTCGGCAACGAGTCCCAGCGAGCCAAGAACTCCGGCACGCTGTTGGTGCGCCCTCGGGTCAATTAGGTGAGCATGCTCTGTTCCTTTCAACCTTCGGTCGATCTCCTGCGGGTCTGACATCCACTTCACCAATTCCTCTGGCGTCGGGCCATAGGCCATCAGGAAGGCGAAGATCTTCTGCGGGGACTCGATGAAAAATTCTCCCTTCTTGTCTTGCGGCGGCTGGAAGAGGGACACCGCCAGGGCCTTCGCCTCGGAGCGTCGGCGGAGTTCTTCAGAGGGCCCCCAATAGGGGCACCGCTTATCGAGCGGATTCAGGATCACGTCACCGTTTTGGGGGTCGTAAAAGCGCTTGACGAACTCCCGCGCTGGGTCGTAGACGATGGCGGAATCGCCACGATGTTTTATCTGCCGAAGGATCTGGAGCATGATCATAGTCTTGCCCGCTCCGGTATCTCCGATGATCTGCATGTGCTGTGCCTCTGCACGCTCCGGTATGCGGATCATTGCCTTCATTTCGTCAGTCTTGATGCCTATGCCATCTCCTCCAACTCGGTTATTGAACTCCCTCGGCGTCATCATCTCGGGGCCTTTCAATCGTCGGCCGTATCTCAGTGCCTTGCGTCGTCGAACGTCCTTGGTGATGGAAAATGGGAGCTGGATGATCAGTGATACCAGTCCGAAAAGCAGTGGCAGCTTGTAGAGATCGAAAAGGCTGTCGCCACCGTAAACCGCAGTTTTGAGGTAGGCATACATGGGCGCGTCGATGTAGCTCCGCGGCGGTTCCTGATAAAGAAGAACATAGCCGTGTCCCAGGGCAGACTGCGACAGTTCCACCGGAATCGGCTTGCCGCCCGGTTCCGGCGTTTTGCCGTCTGTCACATCGGCGTTCGTCGCCAGACGCGGTGGAATTCCGCGGGCGCCCACCATGAGCAGCCGGTAGTTGTCTCTGCGGGTCGCCCCGATTGCACTCGCAACGCTCGATCGGATGTAGATCGGCGTATAGAAACGCTGCAGCGGGCTGTTACCGAAGGTGAACCGGCAGTAAAGAAACAATCCGGTCAGAACGACCGCCGTGAAGACCGCGCCATAGGTGTAAATCGGGCTGTGCGGCGGCCAGATGAATGCTTCTTTGCGTCCCCACTTTGTCATTGCCATCGCCTATTTTCTATCGGGAGGAGTGAACAATTTGGCAGCTAGCTGGTGCTTCGCGTCGCTGATTTCATCGAGCAGTCTGTCGAACGCCTCTGGCGTGAGTCTCTGGCCTGCAGCCAGAGGCCGCAACACGTTTACTAGCAGTAGACGAACCCCAAGAATCTCGGCCAGCGATGGGTCGCTCGCTGACGTTCTGCGCATTTCCCGGAGGATCACATCGCGTATCCATTCCCCACGTGCAAGTCCCTGCGACTTGGCAAATTCAGTGACCTTGCTCCGCTCCTCCTTCGTTAGCTTGGCGGTCACGGGGAAGACGCGATTTAGAGTGTGATCGTTGTCAGTAGTCGCGTCTGAGTTGGCTTTCAAAACTCGCATGTTCTCTCACATTTCACAGGTGCACCCTAGTGCACCTCAAATCTTTATGTCCTTGAAAGCGCTGTAAGTGCACCGTGGTGCACCTGCACGACCCTTTCAGGGATGGAGTGTCACAATTCTTCCGGTGCGAAGCACCGTTTTCACGCCACCACGAAAGTAAAAGCCGACTCACGCCTTCACTGCCCGCACAGAAGTCGCCGATTCTGCCCCGGATGCTGGCTTCTTCGAAGGCTGTATCGCCGCACCATTGCTCGGCGCTTTCCGCACCCGCAACGTGGATGAAACCTGCCTGGCCTGCAGCGTCTTCAAGAACTCCAGAAAGTCGCGGTCTTTCGAGAAAACATAGTTCAGCGCCTTATCGATGACATCGTCGGCGGATGCGCGGATGAAGGCGGCGTACTGATCGACCTGAGCTGCGGTTACCTCATCCAGGCGAATCGACGCGCTGACATGGCGGATTTGATTGACTTCGATTAGCGGCATTTTGTTCTCCTTATCATTGTTGTTGTGAATCAAGCAATTCGTCTTTTGCAAAGCCAGTGATACTGAGGGGCGAAATCGGGTGTGATGTCCGTCTCTAGGGTTTCCCATGTTGGGCTTCAAATACTGGTTCTATCTGAAAGCGTTTCGCATCGCGGTCGTATCCGCGAAGCGCCAGCACTTCGTGGATGATGCGGCGGCCTGGTTGACGTTCGACATGGACGACGAAATCCACCGCTTCTCCGATCTCAGCTTCGGTGTCCGCAAAGGTGCTTTGCGCGTGGTTTCGCATCACCAAATTGGCGAAACGGCGCAGCGCTTTTTCTGCCGAATTAGCGTGGATCGTGGCTAGCGATCCGGCGTGCCCAGTGTTGAAGGAGTCGAGCAACGTTCGCGCCTCGATTCCTCGCACTTCGCCGAGGATGATCCGGTCGGGTCGCCAGCGGAGAGCCGACTTCAAAAGGTCGTCAAAAGAGATATTGGCCTTGAACGTATCGGTCTGACATTCAACCGCCAGAATGTTCGGCTTCTGGATATGAAGCTCGGACGTATCTTCGATGACCACGATGCGATCCTGCTCGGGAATAAAATCAGCAAGAATCCGGAGCAGTGTGGTTTTTCCGGTGCCGGTTCCGCCACTGATAAGCAGCGTCTTACCGCTGCGGATTTGCTCCGCTAAGAAGTCGGCGAGCGGGCGCGTTAGCGTGCCGCGAGCGATAAGATCATCGACGGTGTAATGGCGGCTGGTGAACTTCCTGATTGTTAGCGCTGGCGAGGGTCTCACAACCGGAGGGATCACCGCGGCAAGACGGCTCCCATCGGGGAGCTGCGCATTCAGGACTGGGTTGTCTTCATCGAGCTTCTTGCCGAGTTGATTGGCAATCACTTCGAGGCCAGTACGGAGTTTTCCGGCATCGAAGGAAATGGTCTCTTCCCGTCGCATGATGCCGTCCCGTTCGTACCACCACGAGGCATCGGGATTGCCCATGATCTCGCTGATGCTTTCGTCCAGCAACAGCGGTTCTATCGGTCTCAGAAATGGCAGGATCAAGTCAAAGCTCATAGTGGGAACCTAACAGCCGTGGAAGCCCGGCGCTTAACCGGGCTTCCGACAGTGAAAAACAATGCTTATGCGGCCGCTTCCTCCTGCGGCAATTCCTCGTGATCCTGATCTTCCGGGGCCGCTTTCTCAGCGCGGTCCAGTTTCAGGATTGAAGCGACTCGAATTTCCCAGGCACGCTGCTTCGTGTCCGTCTTTTTGCTGGCGTACTCCCGGCTGCGCAGCTGGCCCTCGACCTGGATATGTGCGCCCTTGGTGAGTGTCTTGGCGAACTCCGAGAGCTTGCCGAAGACCACGCAACGGTGCCATTCGGTGTGCGAAATGTACTTGTCGTCCTTCTTGTAGGAGGACTTGGTTGCCAGCGAGAGAGTGGTAAAGCTGCCGTTGCTGGTTGCGCGAACTTCTGCGTTGCTGCCGAGGAAGCCGATGAGGGTTACTTTGTTCTGGTACATGAGTGTCTCCGTTTGTGGAATCTCCCGATCTTGGTCGGGGCACCAGTTGAGCGAGTGGGCCATGCTCCCAAGTGCCGAAGCTCTGCATTTACGGAGGGTCCGGAGAAATCTTTTCGGGCGCTTTTTCCGAACAAGATTTGGAGGGAAACCGCAACCCGCAGGGCGGCGCAGCCGAAGCAGAAGAGCGAGTTGCCGCCGGGCGCATGAAAAGCCCCGACGCGGTGCCCGAACAAAGGCGGGATATGCAAACGGCAGATACGCGCCAGGGCAAAGTTCTCATCTGCACCTGGCTGCGGAAGGTCAGCACAATAGCAGCCTGATTCGAGCAGGCATGTCCGGCACAAGAAGGAGGTAATTCGCAACCGTAGTTGCGCGTCGTAAGGCTCACGTTCGCGGACCCCCCAAGGAGCGGGAACAGGTGGGGAAAGCCAGCCGGATTGTGAGCATAAACGGACATGAATAAGGATCTGGGAATGTCGCTCAATCTCTAGCTGAATGCCTGATCGACCCGGAAGCGCACGATGGTCAAGCCCAGAGGATTAACGGCCAACTCGTTGTTCTTCACACTCTCGCGGAAGACGTATGTAACGCTGGCGGTCCATCGCTCCCGCTTGAGCTCGGTATGATCAGCCTGATTGGTGTACACCTTCTCGAACTCGATGCGCGCCGAATATGGCGACTGTCGCAAGTCGTCGAGGATGACGTTCTTGATCTCAACATCGACATACGGCAGGCTGCTGTCTTTGACATAGTTCTGAATGCTGTTGTCCTTGCGCTCCTGGTCGATCACCGCCCGTTGAACATCGCTGTTGAGAAAGTAAAGAGAGTTCGTCTGATCGTGCTCGATGGTGAAGCGATTGCGGCTGAAATAGAGTTCCGCCCAGCGCGAGAGATAGTACTTGTTCTCGGCTTCCTGTGGTCGGTATTGGAAGTTGCGATAGTCAATCGCTTCCGCGTGGCCCACGTCGTTGATCCGCACGATCATTGGGTGCATGTTGGCGAGCGCCTGCTGGCTCTTGAAGGTGAGAATCGCCAGCACGAAGCAGACGAAGGCGAGCACAAGAATGGTCACTTTGAGATAGGTATTCATGACCAGCGGATCGCCGTATTGCTCCAGGTAGCGTTCCGCGGCGCGGGTGATTTGCGGCGTGGAGTTCTCTTCGATGCTCGTCGTTTCTGCGCTCATTGTCTTTGTGCTCATTTCAGGCCTCGTTTCCTGTGTCTTTTGGTGCCACTACATCGCGGCTCGTATCACCATCATGGCCGCGCCCAAGCCCCCGCCGTGGCCGCCCGTGCCGCCAGTGAATAGGCTGTGGGTCATGGTCGGAATCTTGAAGAGGATATAGACGTTCACCAGCACCAGAAGCACCAGCAACGGCAGTGTTTGCACCATCAATGAAGGGTCCGACACGCTCTGGCCGAGTTGCAGGTAATAGTTCGTTAGAACGTGCGACAGAACGTTCATCGTGGCTGCAGCAACGACCTTGTAGAAGCTGAATCCGAGGTACGCCTTGAGCCAGCTCCAGAAAAGCCAATCGAGCTTGTCAAAGACCAGAAATGGGATGAAGATCGGCCCGAGCAATCCGATGATCGTCGCTGCAATTGCCCCATAGGCAAGAATGGCGGAAACGATCGCCGCCAGCAGTGCCAACATGAACTGCACGGCGAAGAACACAAGGGAATAGTAAGGAGACATCATGCTGGTCAGCATCGATGGCCCGGTCTTCGACGACGCCGCATGGATCTCGTTCAGCATCGTGGTGGAACCATCCGCCCCGATCAGGGCAACGAGATTGGTCGTGCCACCGTCAATGAAGCTCTTGATCGAGAAGTCAATCCCGGGGATGGAACTGTCGTAGTAATTCACCATCGCATAAGCGAAGGTCATCAGCATGAAGAGATTGAGGAACTTCGCCATGCTGAACCCCGGCCCACCGTGCGCCGATGCCAGCGCTTCCTGTACCCCGAACCAAACCAGCATGATGGTCGCCAGCGCGATGACGATGTGAATGCCCGTCGCGGTAATCGAAGGCGCTGCCGTGGCTGCCAGCGACTGGCAGGCCTGAGCAATGTAGTTAAAGAAACCGGTCCCCATTTTCTTGGCCTTTTATTTCCTCTTTTGCGTCGTACTCAGAACGATTGCGTGAGCAGACTCGAAGCCCCGCCGCTGGTCGTAATGATGTTGGCGTTGTAGTAGCTTTCGTAACCGGCAGAGTCACGGAATGCCGATTTCATCGCGTCCTGTTGCTGCTTTTGGGCAATGATCTGCTGCAGCGCAAGATTGGCATTGATTTGGTTCGCATCCTGCTGGGTACGAAGTTCTAAAAGCAGAGCTTGATTGATGCGCTGGAGTTCGGCCATGACGGTTTGCTGCGATGCGTCCTGGCTTTGCGTTGCGGCCTCAAGGTTGGCGATGTCGGTTTGCCTTGCGGTCTGATTGGCGCGGATCGTGCCGAGCACTTGCAGGTTGTTGCTCATTACCGAATCGCCGATGTCAACCGTGGCTCCCTGCGCGGCAATCTGTTGCTGCCCGGCGAAGCTTGCGGTTGCGTAACCGGGAACTGCATTGGCGGTATGAGGCACACTCACCTGCTGGTAAGAGGCAGCCGCTCCTTTTCCTGTATTCGCCGAATTAAGCCAGCCCATCGAATTGCCGTAAGTATTCGAGATTTGCTGCAACATCATCAGGTCTGAGGTGGGAGAAAGAAACCGCGCATAGAGCATCCTCGGCGCTAGGATCATCTGGTGTGCGAGTTCGTATTGCTGCTTCGCGACGTTGTAGGCTTGCAGGGCCGTCGTCGCGATCTTGACAGTATTGGTGAAGATTTGAGTTCCGTTCTCGATCTGTATTGCTTGATTTTCAATCGATTTCGATTCATTGAGAATTTGCGTGTAGGCGTGGGCGGATTGAGTAGGATCGTAGACAATGCCGGAACCGAATTGGGCTTGCGCGACAGACGGTAAGGCGATGGCAAGTCCGAGGGCAAGGGCAGCAAAAATCAAGTTCTTCACGGAATCCTCCTTAGAAACTCTGTGGAATGGTGTGGTTGGAATAAGCGGGAAGGAGCATGTCCTGGGTGAAATACACTTTCACGCGGTGTCCCTCTCGAATCGTGATGGTAGGCGGAATCTGAATGAAGCGGTCGAGAATGGTGGCCGCAGATTGCGAAACACTGCTCGATGCCCCATTGGTGAATGCCTGGGAGCCACTCGTTGTAATAGTCCCGCCTCCCTGCGTGATCTGACTGGCTCCGGCGACCACACCCAAAGCGATCGAGGTACCGAAGATCTGAAGGTAGTGGTTGTTGACCTTATCCTTCAGCCCTTCCTCTCCGATCTGCTCAAGCCCGTGGAACTGATCGAGATCGACGGAATAACCGTCCGGCATTATCAGGCGGTGGAAAACGACGGCGATCCTGCGCTGGTGACCGAAGCTTGCGGTTCCAATCTTCTTGGCTTCACCCAAAACAACCGTTCCTTCGGGAATGATGACGTGTTGATGATCGTGCGAATACATCGGGTTTGAGACCAGGACTTTGACCGGCCCAACGGCGTCTCCATCCAGGCGATTCATAAGAACAGTGTCGAGAACCGAACCTTCATAAATCAGGTAGGGCTGGCCGTTAGCCGAATCGATATTCGCCTCTACCGGGCGCTTGTAGCCTCCCGGCACGTCCTCTGGTTTTCGTTCGGCTTCGGGTGCGATGAGATTACTGTTTGCCTGCCGGTCGGCAAGACCATACTGCCTGGCTGCCATCTGTCCCGGTTGCTGTGCTTGCTCAAGAGGACGGGCGAACACAAGGTTGGAGGCGAAACGGGAGTTGTCCACCCGTTCGCGTTCTTTTGCGGCAATGACCTGTGCCTGCTGTTGCTCAGGCGTGAGTTGCAGCTGCATGTTGCCTTGCTTCATTTGCGGGCAGGGCCGGCCCGGAACGCATGGAACGTTCGGAACGGCAACGCCGGTTGGCCCGTAGGCCGCGGCGGCGGCCTGCTGTGCGGTCGTTGCAGATGTGAGTGCGGGATCTCCCATCGCAGCTGCAGCCGCCGTCGCTTGCTGCTCTTTCTGACGTTCCGCCTGAAGGTAGTTCTTCAATTCCTGCACGTTGTTGTCGGTGTTGTCCTGCAAGGTTGGTTGCGGTGGCTGCCCTTTGGTGGCCGCCTGTTGCGCGGGCGTCTTCTTGCCGGACGAACTGAACAGCGCCGCCACTATGACGAGCGACACCGCGCCGAGATAAACGAGGGTCTTGAGGTTCTTCTGCAAGACACCGCTTGGCTGCCCCAAGTACCGACGTAATGTTGGCTCGGTTTGCGGCCCGGTTTGCGGGTCGGGCTGTGCGGCAGTGTTCGGAGTAAGGATGTTCTCAATCATGGCGGCTATCCCTTGCGTGCGAATTCCATTTTCTTTTTGCCCAGTTCCACATATCCGCTGTCCATGACTTTCGGAATGATGTACGTTCCTTCGCGAAGGTCGTAAGTGATGAGGTTGGGCTTGCCGTCTTTCATTTCATATACGCTGAACTTCTCGGGCGCATTCGTCTTGATGTAGGTGAACTTGTCGTCGTGGTAGATCGACTGGATATTGAAGGGAGCTTCGTTCGCCTTGTAGACATAATCAAACTTGAGCTGTGTGAGATAAGCGCTCTTATATTCATCCACTGCCTGCGCAACGTGCGACTGAAGAGCGGCAAGCTGCTCTCGTGACTGTTCGAGCTGGGCGGCGGGCACGAACTGCGCAGGGCCGCTTGCGGCCACGATGGCGGAGCGGTCTGCCGGCACGATGATTACCTTCAAATCTGGAGTCGTCGATAAGGAGGAGATGTCCTGGAGCGTAAAACTGTAGATGTTCCCTTTGTCGGTGATGAGATTTAAGTTGGAGCTGATGCCTTGTTTCGCAGGATGTACAAAACAGAAATTGCCAACAACGTCCACGATCCAGAAATCCTTATCGCCGGTGGCGGCTTCCATGATCTTCTCGGTCGTGGGCAACTCGATCAGAGTCGTGTATTTGACCTTGGCGCGGATCGCAACGATATCCTGCGAGTGATATTGCACCGTGCGCGCGGAGTCTTGCGCTGAGGAGCCTACGACAGAAGAGGCGAGCAAAAGACACTGGATGACGGATTTCAGATAGCGCATAGCATTTTCTCCTTATCGATTCGTAGTGGAAGCAGATACGGCCAGCGCACGCGGCTGGAACGGATGATCTTCCGCCAGGCGGCGAAGGCCGTCGGCAATACCGAAGCGGTCGAAATAATCGCGCTTCTTCAAGTTGTCGCGCGCGTTGTTGGTCGCCATCCAGTGCGAGACGGAATCGACGTTCAAATGCACTTTCTTTGAGCTCTGTGCTTTTCGAATGAGCATCTGGCCAGGTGGAACGAGGCCGCCGATAATGTCCAGCTCCGTGTCGTTGAGATGAAATGCCTCGCGATAGACCTCACGGTTCATCTCCGGGTTGGCCAGAAAGATCTTGGTCGGACAGCTTTCGGCCACAATCGCCAGCATTCCAGATTCTTCAAGCTCCTTGATGGACTGTGTGGCGAGGATCATTGCCGCGTTGTGCTTGCGCCACGTCTTCTGTGCCTGAACGACGTAGTTGCGGATCGTCTCGTTCTTGATGAAGAGCCACGCCTCATCGAGCAGGAATATCTTAAACGTGGCAAGTCTTTTAGGGTCGGCAATTTCGTTCGATGCACGATGCAGAACGTAAAACAGCAGTGGCTCTAAAACCTCGGGTGCATCGTTCCAGCCGTGGAAGTTGAAGGTCTGAAAGCGGGAGAATGAAAGCGTGTCCTCGGCGTTGTCGAACAGGAAGCCGTATTGTCCGCCACGGGTCCAACGGTGCAGGCGTTCTTTTAGCTCGCCGATAATGTTTCCGAAGTTCGAGATCGTACGCTGATTCGGTCCCAGCACGTAGACGCGCTCTATGGCATCCCACAGACGGCGTTCTTCTTTGAAGTCGATTCGGTAACGCTGCTCGTTGCCCTCAATGAGCACCCGGAAGAAGCTGAAGAGAAATTGCAGGTTCTCTTTGGTCCGGGGCAGCGAGAAGGGGTTGATGGTGAAATCCTGCGCCTCCTGGCCGACATTCAGATACGAGCCACCGAAGATCGAGGTGAGTGACTGGAAGCTGCCACCAATGTCGAAAATGAAGGTCAACGGCGCGTACTTCTGCGCGTTTTGCAGGAGAAAATTGCAGAAATAGGACTTTCCACTGCCCGTCATCCCGAGAATCAGCGTGTGGGCAACTTCGCCGTTGTGCAGGTTGAGGAAGTAGGGAGTGCTGTTGTCGGTTTCGAGGGCAGCCAAGTACTCCGTACCAAGATGCGCGTTCGTCTTCTCGCCGGGAAGGATCGTAAACAAAAACGACAGGTCCGCATAGTTCGTGTTCAGCAGATACAACTTGCGCAGGTTCAGTGCATAGTTGCCCGGCACGGTGGCGAAATACGCATTCAGCTGGTTGTAGGTTTCCGCAAACAGGTTGCCGTCCGCGTTGGTGAAGACGCCGGTGAACTCGGCGACAAGTTGATCGAGTTCTGCGCTTGACTGATCAGGCGACGCCGGGCCATAAAGCACGATTGTCACCGAGAACTCGCCCAACGATTGGCCGTCGCCCAGGGCGCGCAGGCAGTCGCCTAGATTTTCGATGTCCGCTTGTTTTGACT
>Ga0182024_10013456_pt1 | contig 15971 bp, 9 predicted proteins | sample P32metaG_FD_120480 | JGI IMG/M metagenome (GOLD analysis project Ga0182024, IMG submission 120480) | Permafrost microbial communities from Stordalen Mire, Sweden - P3-2 metaG (Illumina Assembly) | ecosystem: Environmental > Terrestrial > Soil > Wetlands > Permafrost | place: Sweden: Stordalen... | reverse complement strand
CCAGGACCAGATTGACGGGTACACCGAGGCGCAACGCTATTTCCTCGGATTCGCCCAGGTATGGTGCCAGAACCAGACGGAGCAGTCGGCGCGGCAGTCGGCGCTGACCGATCCACACTCGCCGGGCAGATGGAGGACGAACGGAAGCGTGCAGAACTTCGACGAGTTCGGGAAGGCATTCAACTGCAAGAAGGGGCAGCCGATGTATCCGGAGAATTCCTGCCGGGTGTGGTAGGAACGTGAAGAAGTGAAAGAGTGAAAAAGTGAATGAGTGAACGCGCTGCATTTGTTCACTTCCTTCACTTTTTCACTCTTTCACTGCTTCACTGGTACTTCCAGTTCCGCTGCCTGCCTTCGGCGATCCACTCGAGGGCCTGCGTGATGCGCTTTTGCCGGGTTTCATCGCGCTTGGCGTCGGCGATCCAGTCGACGTACTCGCGCTTGCAGCTTGGGCTCAAGGCGGCGAAGACAGCGGAAGCCTTCCTGTTCTTCTTGAGCGCGGCGGAAAACTCGAGTGGCGTTTCCGGCGCAGGACGCGGCGCCTTGGCCACGCGATTGCGCGCGACGATGGGGCTGGTGTGCTCGCCGCTGTCGACGAATGCGGCAGCCTGGCGGATCCAGCCCAGAAGGGCCTTCTCCGCCGGCAGATCGGCCCGGCTGGTGATGCGGCCCAGCGAACCCATTCCGCCGTCGCGCAGCACGCCGGCGTCGTTGAGGATGGCGCCGATCTCCTGGCCCCAGAAGCCGAAGCTGCAATGCTCCTTGAAGGCCGACATGTTGCACAGGATCACGCCCTTGTACTCGAAAAACGGGCGGCTCCACTTGATGGCCTCTTCCACGCCCGGACAGGCCCGGTGCACCAGGCGGCGCAAGTGATCGAGGATGGGCTGCGCGTACGGCTGCGCCTTGGCAATGTATGCGTCAATCTTCGGATTCAGGCCATTGTCTCCCATCCGCGTGCGGTCCTTTCTGCTTGTGCGATGTTCCGCAGTGTACTACGGATCGGCCTGTGCAGAACGCGGCTTTAGGGGCTCTGCGGCACCGGGACGAAGCCGGGCAGAATGGTGGTCTCGGAACGGAAGAGATGATAGCGCTCAAAGGTCACGTCGTTGAGCACGGTTTTGAACGGCCCATAGATTTTGAAGCTCATACCCCACTCATCCATTTGCCACACGCGCCGCTGGCGGGATGTGGAGACGCTGCGTACGGGACAGAAGTAAGTTTGGCCTCCCATCTCAACCGGACCGTACTCGACCAGGATGTCGGAGTGTTCGAGGGGCAGGCGCGGCTCCAGATTGGCGACGACGGTGAGCCGGAGGATGTGGCCGGTATCGGGATCGGCGGCGAATTCGCCGTGGAAGGATGTGTGGCGGTCGAAGGGGAAGCTGCCCTCATCCACAGCCAGGCAGCAAAAGCCTACATCGTAAGTCCATGCCGTGGGCGGCGAGGTATACCGAAAGACCGCGACAGGGCCGGACGGGCCCTTCTCCCAGCGGCTCCAGGTGAGCGTGCCCCCAGGAGCAGCGGCGGCTTTGATCACCCCTACCAGGATCGAGCCGAAGGTGCCGGTGGTTTCGAGCAGGTCTTCCGAGGGCGATTCCCGGGCTTTCACCTTCTGCTGACTGGTAGTCTCCTTGCCGTTTTCGAAGTAGATATGCTCGGTAGCCGTGCGGGCATATTCGAGCTTGCGGTCGGGCTGCGCCGTCTTCCAGGTCTGGCCGGCCTTTGGCATGGGCTCTCCGAACTGGACCGTGGTGCGCTGGGCATAGAAGTTGGGCAGGCGCGGCGCCTGGCGGACCAGGAAGTTGGCAACGTGGGAGATCATGGCGCGCTGCGCAGCCAGGTCCGGCGCGGGCGTGGAGAGTACATCGTCTGCGGGAGGCTGAAGAAACGCCGATGCGTCCGCCACCGCAGTGAGCGCCTGGCGCGAGTGCTCGCCCGGCATGCGCTTCAGCCAACTCTCCAGGCGCGGTGTGTTGATGCGTTCGGTCATCTCGAGGCCGGCGAGTTCGCCCGCCAAAGCGCGATCACTCCATTTGCGTGCCAGCATCTCTTCGAGCTGGACCACGGTGAGCTGTCTGGATGCAGGCACAGGCTGGTCGTAAAACACTGGCTCATCGTAGTAGCCAGCAGTGGTATGCGCGATAAGGCCAGGCCCCGGCAGCTCCACGTTGATCCGGTGGTACTCATCCACGTTGGCCGTCTGGGGAGGATTGAACGTCAGGCGGTAGTAATGGCTGGCCTGCGCGATATGCTCCGCGATGAGGCGCGGGATGTTGTTGCGATCCGGTTGCGCTTCGTCGATCAACTCGTCGTTGGTGGTGAGCATCTGGCCGCCGGTGCGCATCGAGAGCACCTGGAGCGCTAGATTGTCGTAGTTTGAATCTTGCGCGAGGCGGACGCCGGAAGCGTACTGGCGCGCCTGTTCGTCGGCGAGGATGAAGCGTGCGTTCTCCAGCCACTTGTTGGTAATGGACAGCTCAATGCGGGCCTCGCGCAAGCGAGTGGCGAACTCGGTGATGGTTTTGAAGATGTCCTTGTCGGTCTTGAGATCGATGCGCCAGCCCGGACCGATCCAGAACAGGAGTTTGCGTCCAGGTTCGCGGCGCTGCTCGATGGCAATGGCGCCAAGCGCCTTGAGCGCAACGGGCAGCGGGACCTGACGGACGTCTTCATGCGGCAGGCTGGAGTCCGCCTGCCGGCCGGGGTAGAGCTCGATCTCGTTAGCGGGCCCGCGAATCACCTGCACCTGTGCCGTCTTCCACACCACGCGCATGCCCATGCCGGATGCGACCAGGTTCGCCATGGCATTGCCGTCCCGGGAGTACGGGATGCTGGCATAAAGCTTGTTCGAGGTGACGCGGTACACCGTGACCGTGTGCGTGAGCCGGCCGCCGTTGCTGCGCAGGAACTCCTCCACCACGGATTCCGCTTCCGTGAGGCTCGCGCGAGAGAGGTCTGCGTCATCGATGACGAGGATGACGGAGACGGCCGGATCGCCGGGAGCGGGACCGTCCGCCGCGGAGGCAGCGAAGGTGGCCAGCGTGATGGGCTGGCCCTCGTCCAGCAGTTTGAAGTCGGCCAGCCCCAGGCCGGTGACCGCGTGGCCGGAGGCATCGGTAACAGAAACATCGACGCCGATCCGGCCCTGCGATGGATCCATGTCCGGGCCGAGATACGCGGGCTCACCCTGGCCGAGGGGCATGAGACCGGCCGGAGCGTTCAAGTCTTGCTGCTGCGCGGCGGCCGGCCCCGCGAGGCAAGCGAGAAACAGCAGAAAGAGCGCTCCCGATCGATGAATCATCCATCCTCACTGTCTCCGCGGGGCGCGGAGCGGTTAGGGCGCAACACGAGCACGCGCCGGTTCGGCGGCTTGCGGATACCGCATCTTCTGGATCTTCGCTCGCGTATTGCTTCGGCGGAAGTATACCCTCTTTACAGGTTGACCTTTGCCAAACCTCGGCAGTCAAACTGCATAAAGCGCGCGCAATGAGTCACACCGCCGAAGTTTTGACCGGCAGCAATCGCCATCGATCGCAAGCTCCCGTCCTGGGAAAACTGGGTTTTTCCCGGGACGGGCAGGTAAACTAGGCACAGACTGCCCTTGGCTTTTACAATTCAGCAGGGACCCTTCCCAACCCAGCTCTGCTGCGGAACGACCATACTTGGCGGCGAACGCCGAACCAGGATGAAGGAATCGCATGAAGTTTAGGAAATTCGGCAAGGCCCTTCTGATGAGCGCTGTCTCAGCCGGCGCCATCCTCAGCGTTACGTCTTGCGTCCAGAGTTATACCGTCGGCTTTCTTTACGTCACCGGAACCCAGACCGCCGGGACCACGAGCCAGGGCGTCATCAACGGGTTCAAAATCGACCACAACACGGGTTACCTGACACCGGTCAATGGGATGCCGATCAGCTCCGGGGGAGCCAACCCCGGTCGCGCCGTCCTGGTGGCGGGATCCCGGTTCTTTTACGTGTTAAACCGGGGCGTGGACTCTGCCGGCGGCGTCAACTGCACGTCGGGGACGACTCCTTGCACGGGGTCGAATATCACGCTGTTCGCGGTGGGCTCGAATGGAGTGCTTTCGGCGCAGCCGCAGCAGTTCTACAGCCAGGGCTACAACCCCTTCCGCATCGTGGTCGACTCGCAGGGAAATTACATCTACGTGCTCGATCACGACGCGCCCGACAGCGGTAACGGGGCAGCATCGAACTCCTGCACCCTGGCGCTGGGCCCGGCGTCGAAGACCTGCGGCGACATCACAGCCTTCAAGATCGACCAGACCACCGGTCGCCTGAGCCTGCAGATCAACACCCAGGTGAGCACGTCCAGCGGCCAGCCGTTGCCGTACTTCCCGGTTCCGGCCGATCCCATCGACATGCAGATCAGCCACAGCTTCATGCTGGTGCTGAGCGGGACGCCCGCTACCGGAGACATCATCTTCCCCTACAGCTACTCGGGCTCGAACGGGCAGCTGACCGTCAGCCAGAACGGGTCGCAGCCTCTCAACATCTTCCAGGGGACGGCGCTGTCATCGGGCAGCAACTATGTTTACGTGATGGATAATGAGCCGCTGACGGCGAACGGGATCACCTCTCCCAGCCAGATCATCCCCTTCTCCGTGGGCACGGGTGGCGCGCTGCAGGCACAAACAGGCGGCGCAGTCGCGGACGATCCCACGCAATCGAACCCGTTGTTCCTGCTGCAGGAATCGAAGGGCAAGTGGGTTTACGTGGCCAACAGCGGCGACAACCAGAGCCAGTCGAACACGCAGAGCGGGATTACGGGCTACGTGATCGATACCAGCACGCAGCAGTTGACGACCATGCCGGGCAGCCCGTTCGGGACCGGCGCGGGACCACAGTGCCTGGTGGAAGATCCATCGAATCAGTTCATCTATACGGCCAACTTCAACAGCTCTTCCGTGACTGGCTCGTCTCTGGACGAAAACTCGGGCGTGCTGCGGCCCTTGCCCGGCAAGGCGAACCGATCCTTCAGCCTATCCGGACCGGCGGCGTTCTGCGTGATCAACGGGCGCACCAGCTAACGGCGAAGTGGCTTTTCGGACGGTGCGTTCCCGTGTGGTGCGCACCGCCCCGGACTCCGGAGATTCCGGATGCCGTAATCAGAATCCGGAATCGACGTGGCTCGCGGAAGCGAGCCGCCCGGAGACGGTTCCCAACGTGGTTGTTCCGGTCGGACGAACGATGCGCATGAAGTTGAACAAATCGGGCCAGTTGATGCTGGCCGCTGCGGCGAGTCTGGTGGCGGCGGGCCTGCTGACCGCCTGCAACCAGCTCACCGGCACGCTCACGGTGGACTTTGTCTACGTCACCAGCGCCAGGGCAGCCGGTCCTTACAACTATGGCGAAGTGGATGTGTTCGAAATCGACTCTGAGTCGGGCCGCATGCGCCAGATTCCCACGTCTCCGTTCCCGTCGGGCGGGCGCAACCCGGTGGCTGAAGCCACCTCGTCCGACCAGACCAATCTCTACGTGGTTAACGAGGACGACAACACCATCGTGCAGTTCGTCATCGGCAACGACGGCAAGCTGTATCCGCAGAACACGGTGAACACGCCCGGCGTGTTTCCGCTGGCGGTAGCGGTGGGCGGCAAAACGCTGTTTGTGGCCGACACCTATCAGCCTCTGCCCACGTGCTCGCCCGCTGCTCCTTGCCCCGGCTCCATCGCAGCCTATCCCATCAAATCCGACGATTCGCTGGAAGCGCCGTTTGTAAACAACGGGATCAGCGCCAGCTACTGGCCATTGACCCTGCCTGGCAGCCCTACGGACGTTGTGACGCCGACGGCAATCGCGGCGCTGCCCGGGGGATCGAACGTCTACGTGGCGACCTATGATTCCACCTCCGGGACCGGATACGTCTTCGGCTTCGCGTTGGGAAGCGGCGCGCTGACGCCGCTTAATGGAGGGGTTCCGTTTGCCGCCGGAATTCATCCTTCGGCAATCGCCAGCGATCCGACGGGAAGCTATCTTTACGTGGCGGACATGGGATCGAACAACGTGCTGGGCTTCTCGATCACCGCAGGCGGACTGACGCCGGTGAGCGGGAGCCCGTTTGCCGCCGGCAACAAGCCGGATGGGATTGTGATCGACGCTAAGGGAGCGTTTGCCTATGTGGCGAACGGGCTGGACTCGAACGTCACTGCGTATGGAATCAAACAAGGCGCGCTGATCCGCATAGGCAGTTATCCGGTAGGCACGCAGCCCGTGGCCATCGGAATCGATCCGGCCCTGAACCAGTTTCTCTACACGGCTGATTTTCTCGGCAACACCGTGGATGGATTCGAGATCGACATCGGCTCGGGTCTGTTGGTCGACTCGCAGTTTTCGCCGTATGGAGCCAGCGCAAATCCGACCGCGATCGCAGCCATTCCGCACGGGGCGGTCTCGAAGCAGTAGACGAGCAACGCGGGCCGGATATCCGGCGCGCATCGGGTGAAGGGCCGCGGGAGCAGCCTGTGGCAACTCACCGGCAACAACCATGAGGGCTTTACAATCCTTATGGACAACTAAAACAGCAATCATCGGGCTTTCCGCATGCATGGCCCACGACGAAGGAAGCGCATGAAGTTGAGCAAACCGAGCCAGCTTGTCCTGGTCTCCACAATCGGCCTTCTTGTGGCCACACTTCTCACCGCGTGCCAGCTGGTGACCATCGATTATGTTTATCTGGCCGGCACCACCGGAATCCAGGGATTCGCCGTCGATTCGCAATCGGGCGCGCTGCGTTCGGGCGTGCCGACCGTGGCCTCCGGAGGCAACAAGCCGGTGGCTCTGGCCCTGAGCTCGGATTTCGCCAATCTGTATGCGGCCAATGCCGACAACAACACTGTGGTCCACTTCGCACTGGATGCTAACGGCGTGCTGACCAAGAAGGACTCGATCACGCTGCCCGGCCCGCCGGCTGCCATCGCCGTAAACCAGGCGAACAGTTATCTCTACGTGGCCTATGGCTCGACGACCTCCAACCTGGCGGAGTATTCGCTCTCGTCGGGAACCATCGGATCGGCAGTGGCCACGGAACCGCTGACGTTGTCGGGATTCCCGACCGATACGCTGATCCCTACCGGCGTAACGGTTCTGGCCAATAATGCGGCCGTCTACGTGAGCGTATTCGATCAGTCGGCGTACAACCCCGGCGGCACCGCGACCAGCAGCGCAAACCCGGGATGGGTCTTCGGGTTCGGAGTGGGCAGCGGCGGCGCGTTGATGGCATCCACCGCCAGCCCCTATCAAACGGGCGTCAAGCCATCCGGGATCGCGGCCGATCCAACCAGCCGCTTTGTTTACGTGACCGACTACGCGTCGAACCAGCTCGTCGGATATGGCGTAACCTCGGGTAGCACGCTGAACTTCCTCCTCAGCGGGCCGTTCAAGACCGGTAGCGAACCTTCGGCGATCAACATCGATCCTCGCGGCAAGTACATCTACGTGTCCAACGCGCTGGATTCGTCGGTATCGGCCTACACGATCGACCTGGCCACCGGCATTCCCTCGAGCGTGGTGAACGTAACCGGAAGCCAGATCAACGCCACGGACACGCAGCCGGTCGCGATCGCGGTGGATCCGGCGCTGGGACGCTTTGTGTATACGGCGAACTATCTGGGCGATTCGATCTCCGGGTTCCAGTTGAATCCCGATACGGGCGCGCTTAAGCCAAGCCAGGCGACGCCTTACCCTGCGCAATCGCATCCGACGGCGATCGTGATCGTGCCGCACGGCAACCACTCGCTGGAGACCACCACCCCGTAGTCAGCGGGCGCATCCGGACAAAGCCCAGCCGCGTCGGCTGGGCTTTTCTGTTTCGCTGCGCGGCCGGCGCCCTGAGACCCACAGCGCACTTGAGCCGGAAATCCATGCTCTCTCAGCCATTCTTAAGGTGTCGCGTCGTATGCTCTGTGAACATGAGCGGACACTCGATGACTCATGAGCTGACGCTGCAAAGCCGCGCGGTGGTGAGCGCAGCCGTGCTTGGATTTGGACTGCTCCTGCCGGCGCCGGCCGCGCGAGCACAGGCGATGGCGCAGGCAGCAGACGCGGGAAAGCCGGTGGAGATCAGCCTGGACGAGGCGATCAGGAGAGCCCAGGCCAATGAGCCTGCCTACGCCGCCGCGGTCGCCGATGCCCGGTCGGCCGGCCTGGACCGGTTGAACGCGCGGGCGCAGCTTCTGCCCAATGTAATCTTCTTCAATCAGTACCTCTACACGCAGCCGGTGACGGTCCGCAACGCGTCCACCGTGAACGATTATCTCGGCACCACCACGCGGTTCATTGCCAACAATGCCGTGCACGAGTACGTGAGCCAGGGACAGGTGAACGAGAACCTTAGCCTTGCCGGCGGCGCGGCGGTGCGGCTGGCGGATGCGCAGGCGGCGCAGGCGGCGGCTGCGCGGGAGGTCGCGCGGCGCGGCCTGGTGTCCACGGTCAGCGGGCTCTACTACGGCGTCTCGGCGGCGGAAGGCCATCTGGCCGTGGCCCAGGAGGCGCAGAAGGAAGCCACGGACTTCAACGAGCTGACAAAGAAGCGCGAGTCCGCGCGCGAGTCCGCGCATGCCGACGTGGTGAAGGCGCAGCTTGTGGAGCAGCAGCGCGACCGCGAACTGGCCGATGCGCGCGTGATGCTGGAAAAGGCGCGGCTGGAGCTGGGTGTGCTGCTGTTTCCCGATCCTCGCACGCCCTTCACGGTGGAGAAGACCGGCATAATTCCCGCGCTGGCCACGCGCGACGAGGTGAATGCAGCCGCCGGCCAGCACAATCCGGACCTCCGCGAAGCGCTGGCGCAGATGGCCGCCGCCAATGCGCAGGTGCTTTCGGCGCGCGCCGCATACGTTCCTTCCCTCGCTCTGAATTACACCTACGGCATTGACGCTCCGCAGTTTGCGGAGTTTGGGCCGAACAACGCCAAGAACACCGGCTACTCCGCCAGCGTGACCGTGGAGATGCCGGTGTGGGACTGGCTCTCGACCGAGCGCAAGGTGCAGCAAAGCCACATCCGGCAGCAGGCGGCGCAGGTGGCGCTGACCGCCGCGCAGAAGCGCCTGGTGGCTAACCTGGACGAAATGTACTCCGAGGCGCAGACCGCGCGCGATCAGTTGCAGTCATTGGATGACAGCGTGAAGACCGCCGCGGAGAGCCTGCGCCTTACCGAGATGCGCTACACGGCCGGCGAAGCCACGGTCCTCGAAGTGGTGGACGCCGAGACCGCCTACATGGGCGCGGAGAACGCCCGCGAGGACGGCTGGGTTCGCTACCAGGCGGCGCGGGCCGATCTCCAATCCCTGACGGGAACACTGTGAGCCGATGAAGGAGACGAAAGCGATGGGGGCACGATTCCCGAAGGCTGAACCCGAAATGAGCCGGAGCACGAGCGCGCCGCGACGGAGGGCGCATCGCCGGGCGGCGCTCCTCATGGCGGGCGCGGCGCTGCTGGCTGCCGGATGCAAGAAGGAAGCGCCTCCTGAGACCGTGGTGACGGTGCAGGCCGAACATCCGGAACAGGGCACGATGGCCGAGCACGTTACCGCCGATGCAGTGCTTGCCCCGCAGGCGCAGGCTGCCATCACGCCCAAGATTACCGCGCCGGTGCGCAAGTTTTATGTGCAACGCGGCGCGCGGGTGAAGGCCGGCGAACTGCTCGCCGAGCTCGAGAGCGCCGACCTGGCCGCCGCGGCGCTCGACAACAAGGGATCGTACATGGCCGCGCAGGCCGCGTTTGACACCGCAACAAAAGCACAAGTGCCCGAGGACGCGCAGAAAGCCGAGCTCGACCTGGCACAGGCCCAGGCGAACCTTGCGCTGAACCAGAGCATTGTGACGGCGCGCAAGCAGCTCTTTGCCGAGGGCGCCATTCCCGGCCGCGACCTGGATACCGCCCAGGCCGCGCTGGTGCAGGCGCAGGCCGCCTACGACGCCGCGTCCAAGCATGCCGAGTCCATGAAACAGGTGACGCACGAAGCCGCTCTCAAATCCGCGCAGGGCGAGCTCACCTCCGCCGAGGGCAAGTACAAGGGGGCCGCCGCCACGGCCGGCTGCGCTCAGATCCGCAGCCCCATCGACGGCTTCGTCACCGATCGCCCGCTCTACGCCGGCGAAACCGCCGCCGCCGGCTCGCCGCTCATCACCGTGATGGACACCACTGTCCTGCTGGCAAAAACGCACCTGGCGCAGAGCCTCGTCCAGCGCCTGAAGGTCGGCGACGACGCCACCGTGACCACTCCAGGCGTGGACACGCCTGTTCCGGCAAAAATCTCCATGATCAGCCCCGCGCTCGATCCCGGCTCAACCACGGTGGAAGTGTGGCTGAAGATCAACAACAAATCCGGTGCGCTGAAGGTGGGCACGCCGGTCAAGGTCAGCGTCACCGGCCGCACCGTCGCCAACGCGATGAAGATCCCCATGAAGGCCGTGCTCACCGGCCAGGACGGCAGCAAGACCGTGATGATCGTCGGCTCCGACGGCGCCGCGCACTCCAAGCCGGTCACGCTCGGCATTCAGGATGGCGACGACGTGCAGGTGCTCACCGGACTTGCGCCCACTGACACCGTGATCACCAGCGGCTCCTACGGCATGGATGAAGGCACCAAGGTCAAGGTCGGCCCCGCCGCAGACGAAGACAAAGGCGGCGACGCGGATGATAAGAAGCCGGCAGCCGGAGGAAAGGACGAATGAGTCAACTCACCACCGTCCCACCTCCCGCGGAGCCCGGCTTCTGGCTCGCGCGTTCCACGCGCACCATCTTCTTCTTCGCCGCCGTACTCACCATCGCGGGCATCTACATGGCGACGAAAGTGCCCATCTCCGTCTTTCCTGAGACCAACTTCCCGCGCGTCGTCATCGGCGTGGACAACGGCGTCATGCCCGTCGACCAGATGCAGGTAACCATCACCAAACCCATTGAAGACGCCGTCAACTCCGTTCCCGGACTACTCACGGTTCGCTCCACCACCAGCCGCGGCTCTGCTGAAGTCAGCCTCTTCTTCGACTGGAACGAAAACATGGTGACCACGCTGCAACTGGTGGATGCGGCGCTGGGCAAAGTGGCGCAGGAGCTTCCTTCCACTGCGCGCATCACTACCAACCGCCTCACCTTCGCCACCTTTCCCATCCTCGGTTACAGCCTCACCTCCGACACCGTTCCGCAGACGCGCCTGTGGGAGATCGCCACCTATGACCTGAAGCCGCCACTCAATCGCGTGGATGGCGTCAGTACCGTGACCGTGCAGGGCGGCAAGGTTCCCGAGTACCACGTCGTCCCCAACCAGGCCGAGCTCCAGACCGCGGGCGTCACCATCCCCGACCTGGTCAATGCCATCCAGGCCTCCAACATCGTCGAATCGCCCGGCCTCTACGAAGCCAATCATCAACTCATTCTCGGCCTCGTCGGCGCGCAGGTGCACAGCATCGACGAGCTGCGGCAGCTCGTGGTCAAAACCAGCGCTGCCGGCGCGCCCATCCACATTGCCGACGTGGCGACCGTAGAGGAAGCAACGCAGCCGATGTACACCATGGTCAGGGCGAACGGCAAGGAAGCTGTGCTCCTGAACATCGCCCGCCAGCCGGCCTCGAACACCGTGTCCGTCGTCGATGCGGCAAACGCGGAGATGAAGCAGCTCAAGAACAAGCTGCCGCAGGGCGTCAAGGTGGATGTGTTCTATGATCAGTCGCAGCTCGTCCGCGACAGCATCAGCAGCGTGCGCGACGCCATCGTCATCGGGCTCATCCTTGCCTGCATCGTGCTCTTCTTCTTCCTGCGCGACTGGTCGTCCTCGCTGATCGCCGGCCTTGTCATTCCCGTCACCGTGGCCGTCACCGTGCTGGTGCTGTCCGTCATCGGTGAAAGCTTCAACCTCATGACGCTGGGCGGCCTGGCCGCCGCCATCGGCCTCGTCATCGACGACGCCATCGTGGTGGTCGAAAACATAGTGATGCACCGCGATAATGGCGAGAGCCGCACCGACGCGGTGCGCAAGGCGCTGGCCGAAATTACCACGCCCCTCATCGGATCCACCATCACGCCCGTGGTCGTCTTTCTGCCGCTCGTCGCCACCACCGGCGTCACTGGCAGCTTTTTCCGCGCGCTCGCCATCACCATGACCGCCGCGCTGCTCACTTCCCTGGTGCTGGCTCTCACCTGGACGCCTGGACTCAGCATCGTTATCCTGCGTAACCGCCGCGAAGGCGAGAACGAGGAGCATGGCGCCGGCCGCATGATGCAGTGGGTGCTGGAGCGGCATCGCCGCATACTGAGCTGGGCCCTGGAAAAGCCGCTATGGGTTGGCCTGGCCGCGCTGGTGCTCGTCATCGCCACTTATGCGGGATACAAGGCGCTCGGCTCCGACATGCTGCCACCCATGGACGAGGGCGGCTTCATCCTCGACTACATCATGCCCGCCGGAAGCTCGTTGAGCGAGACCAACCGCGTGCTGGAGCACGTCGAGCAGATCCTGCACGACACCCCGGAGGTGGAATCCACCTCGCGGCGCACCGGCCTGCAGCTCGGCCTGGCCGCGGTAACTGAAGCCAACACCGGCGACATCAGCGTGAAACTCAGGAAGAAGCGCAGCCGCGGCATCGACGACGTGATGGAGGACGTTCGCCAGCACGTCAAGGCTACGGAGCCGGAGCTCGACGTCGAGTTCACTCAGGTGCTCCAGGACATGATCGGAGACCTGTCCAACGCGCCGCAGCCGATCCAGATCAAGATCTTTGCCGATGATCCGGTCTTGCTGAATCAACTTGGGGAGCGCGTGGGCGACGCCATCGGCAAGATTCCAGGCGTGGTGGACGTGGAGAACGGAGTCGAGAACACGCTCAGCGGTCCGGCAACCAACTTCCAGGTCGACCCGGTGGTCGCGGCCCGTCTCGGCTTCACGCCGCAGGAAGTCTCCGAGGACGCGACGGCGATCCTCGACGGCATTGAAGCCACCAATCCACTGATCGCCAACGGCCGGCCTTACACCATCCGCGTGCGCCTCGGCGACGACCACCGCACTTCGCTCGAGGCCATCCGCAGCACTGTGTTCCTCAGCGCCTCCGGGCACACGGCCACGCTGGGCTCCATCGCCGATATCGCGCAGCTTCCCCCGCAGAACGAGATCCTCCGCGAGAACCTGCAACGGATGGTCACGGTCACCGGCCGGCTGGAAGGCTCCGATCTCGGCAGCGCTATGGCTCGCGTGCAGAGCACGGTTAAAGGGATGCACCTGCCGCCCTCGGTCCGCGTCGAGTACGGCGGCACCTACCAGGAGCAGCAGAAATCCTTCCACGATCTGCTCATGGTGCTGTTGCTCGCGCTGGCGCTCGTCTTCGGCGTGCTCCTCACGGAGTTCCGCAACTTCCCCGCGCCCATCGCCATCCTCACGTCTTCAGTGCTGTCCATCTCCGGTGTCATCCTCGCACTGCTCATCACCGGGACCACGTTCAACGTGGCCTCGTTCATGGGCCTCATCATGGTCATCGGCATCGTGGCCAAGAACGGCATCCTGCTGCTGGACGCCGATGAGAAGTACCGGGCGCAGGGCGCCTCGGCCTCTGACGCCATGCTGCACGCCGCGCAGCGCCGCCTGCGTCCCATCATGATGACGGCCATCGCCGCCATCTGCGGCATGCTTCCGCTCGCGTTCGCGCTCGGCGCAGGCTCGCAGATGCTCCAGCCGCTGGCTATCGCGGTTATCGGCGGCGTCAGCATCTCCATGTTCCTCAGCCTGCTGATCACTCCGCTGGTGTATTACTGGCTAACGCGCAACCGCGAAGAGCAGCAGGCGTAAGGGATGCATGCAAGAAGGCTGCACTCAATTTGTAGCGCTGGTAACCAGTAGCGCCGGCCTCCCGGCTGTAGTGTGGGCGACCACGCCCGCACCCGCCCGCTCCCGGAGGGAGCGTATGAGAATAGCCCCGGGTGAAGCCCGGGGAATAGGCCAACCAAAGAACCCCGCCGTCCCGTAGGGACGGCGTGACCCAACCCACCAGAGCCTGTTCTATTCCGTTCCCGCCAGCGGCAGCCGCACAGTCGCCTTCGCTCCCCCATCCACGCAGTTCTCGATTGCGATCGATCCGCCGGCACGATCCACAATTCCCTTGGCAATTGCCAGCCCCAGCCCCGAGCCGCCGGTGGCGCGGGCGCGAGACGGATCGCCGCGATAGAACCGCTCGAACACGTGCGGCAGAACGTCTGCAGCCACGCCGTCGCCATGATCGCGCACCGTGAGCCATGCGCTGCCCTCGCGCGTCTCGGCGCCGATCTCCACCGCGGCGCCTGCAGGACTGTGCTGAATCGCGTTGAACACCAGGTTTGAGACCAGCATGAAGCAGTCTTCCGGCGCAAGCCTCACCGCGGCGGCGCCATCGGCCGGCGCAAGCCGCACCGTGACCTGGCGCAGTTCGGCGACCGATTGCAGGTACTGGCGCACTTCTTCGGCGCAGGGAACCAGCTCGCACCTGGCCGCAGATGCGGCCGCCTCCGCGCTCTCCACGCGCGCCAGCGTCAGCATCTGGCCCACCAGCGACTCCAGCCGCTCGGTGTCGGCAAGGCTGCGTTCCAGGCCCTCCTCGTACTCCGTCACGGTGCGCGGCTTCAGCGCCAGCAACTGCAGCGACGATTTGATAACGGCCACCGCGGTCTTGAGCTCGTGCGCCGCGTCGGAGACGAACACCCGCTGCTGCGTAAAGGCTTTCTGCAGGCGCGCCAGCACGTTCTCCATCGCTGTGGTCAGCGGCGCCAGCTCCGGCGTGGAGCGCGCGGTGGCCGGCGGCGAAAACTCCCATGAATTCGCCGAGACCTGCGCGGCCAGCGCGGCCAGCTCCCGCATCGGCATCAAGCCGCGGTGCAGCAGCCACGCAATCAGCGGGCCCGTGACCGCCAGCAGCAGCAGGCTGCCCGCCCCGTAGAACTCCACCGCGCCACGGATCGCGCTCCACACCGGCCCGGTGGGCGCGCCGTAATACACCACCAGGTAGTGCAGCTTGCCGCCGCCCGCAGCATCAGGGTCGACCAGGCGCGTGCCGTGCAGCTCCAGCACCGCGTAATGCCTGTGGTCGAGCCTTGTCTGGCGATATCCGTCACGCCCCACGTGTCCTGACTGGATGACCGCGCTGTTCCAGTTATCGGAGCGGCCCAGCACCTGCCCATCCGTGTCCAGCGCCTCCCACACGTCGTCGGACGGGAGGTGCAGGTCCTGCCGGCTCATGATGAGAGTGTCCTGCGCATCTTCCGAGTCCTGGATGGTGCCGATGACCGAGTCCGCGCGCCCGTGCACCATCGTGTGGAACGCGTCAAACTGAACGTGGCGTTCGTAGCCGAAGGCGAGGAACACGATCAGAAGTGCGAACAGCGCCTCCACGGCGAGCACCGCGACCACCAGCCGAAACGCGATGGAGCGCCGGTTCCAGAGGGGGTTCATGGCGCAGTCTCCGCTGCCACGGCCAGCCGGTAGCCGCGCCCGCGCACGGTTTCAATCACAGCCGGCGCGCCGGGCTGCGAGGCCTGCAGGCGCTTGCGCAGGTTGGAGACGTGCGCTTCGATCACGTTCGAGTGGTGCTCCCAGTTGTAGTCGTAGAGATGCTCAAGGAGCTCGCGCTGGCTGACCACTTTGCGCGGATGGTGAATAAGGTACTCGAGGATGCGGTACTCGGTCGGCGAAAGGTCCACCGGTACACCCGCGCGATGGACGGTCTGCTCTAGCGTGTTGAGTTCCACGTCGCCCGCGCGAAGCGTGGGATGCGAAGCGCCCTTGCCGCGGCGGATAAGCGCCTTGACGCGCGCGATCAGCTCGCCGAGATCGAAGGGCTTGGAGAGAAAATCGTCGGCGCCGGCGTTGAGGAGCTGAACGATCGCGGACTTGCCTTCCTTGGCAGTCAGGATCAGGACCGGAGTCGCATCGCGGCGGCCGCGCAGCCGCTTGAGCAGGCTCAGGCCGTCGAGCCGCGGCAGCATCAGGTCCAGCACGATG
>Ga0182024_10013455_pt1 | contig 15972 bp, 13 predicted proteins | sample P32metaG_FD_120480 | JGI IMG/M metagenome (GOLD analysis project Ga0182024, IMG submission 120480) | Permafrost microbial communities from Stordalen Mire, Sweden - P3-2 metaG (Illumina Assembly) | ecosystem: Environmental > Terrestrial > Soil > Wetlands > Permafrost | place: Sweden: Stordalen... | reverse complement strand
CGCAATATTGAGCTCGAAGAGGTCGCGCCACATCAACGGCGAATTTTCAACGGTGCCCGTCCAGTCGAACTCTTCGGCCCGGTAGGTCGAGTCATCGAACGCCTCATTATCCCAGTCATCGCACTCTTTGATGACGTGGGCCGGATAGCCAAACTCGCCCTGCATGGGCATGAAGGAGACCAGGCGGTCCATGGTGCGCCGCACCAGCGCCGGGTCCATCGAGAATCGTGTCGCCAACTCACTGATTCGCAGTCCCTCGTCAGAAAGGTAGACCGCGTGCAGGAGCTGCAGCGTCTGTCCCAGCACGTCGTTGGTCGACGGACCGGCGAAGTGCACGTCGTCGAGGGACGGCCGCGTGGCGCGATTCACTTCACGCAGCCATTCACCCAGCTCACTCTTGAGCACCTTCGGGCTTTGCAGACGCACCCGGTCGGCCGCTTCGAGGGCAAAGCGCAGCGCGGCCCGGGGGCTAGAAAACGAGAGGCCCAGTTCAACCACGCCGTCCTTCTTCTGTGCCGCAAGCGCCTGAGGAAACTGGCGCAGCAAGAGATCGGCGTAGTTCTCGTTCGTGGTCACGACAACGTCAATGGGTCTCGGCGCGCGCGAGAACTCCGGGCGCCATGATTTAGCCAATTCCGCGGTAGCGTCGTCGATGTCGAAGACGTCGGGCAGCACCAGGGGCATGGAAGTCATGCGAGTGAAGCGGTAGCCCTTTACTTCGTCGGTTCCCTGGACGCGGGCCACGAGATACGTCGCGCCATTAAAGAGTCCGACGCTGAGCGGCTCCACGAGGCGGTTCTTATTCGTCGAGGACTGGTAGTCAAAACTTAAGGCTCGGCGCAGGTGCAGCGCGCGCAGCACCGGCGTGTAGTAGTTCGTGAATTCGAGCCCCCCGTCACTCGCCGGTCCGGCGTTAAACAGGCTAAATACACCCGAAGCGCCGAACCCGCAAAAACGCAGCGCCATCTGGACCACGCGCTCTTCATCGGGGGTGAACGCAATCATCGGCGCGTAGCCACTCGCCGGGTCGATCCGGTAGCCCACGTTGCCGTCGCCGGTGCTGATTGTCTCAATCTCAAAGCCCAGTTCGCGAATGCGGGCCTTGTCGCGTTCGAACTTCTGTCGCACCGCGGCCTCATTGCCTTGGTAGGCGCGGACCTTCTGTGGGCCCTTGGAACTCTCGGGATAGGCGTCAATCTCGAGGTTGCGGACGATCTCTTCCTGGCTCAGCGTGGCGCCGGGAAAGACGCTTTGGAGCAGCAGGACCAGCGCGATTAATCGCTCGCGACTCTGATCGTTGGTGACACTCGTGGCGCTCATGAAACTCCGTCTTTCTTACATCGAGAGTATCGGCACCTGATGATCTGGCGCACGACTAGTGAGCTTGATTACTGCCCGTTCGTCTTCTCGTGGCCCTCGCCAAGGGCCTCTTCGCGCCGCCAGGTGCCCGAACGTCCGCCCGACTTTTCCCACAGCGCCACCTCGCCAATGGTCATCGTGCGGTCGATCGACTTGCACATGTCGTAAATCGTGAGCGCGGCCACGGTGACGGCGGTGAGCGCCTCCATCTCCACGCCCGTGCGGTCCACCGTGTCGACGCTGGCTTCAACGTCAATGTGCGTATCGGCGATGGCAAAATTCACGTAGACGTTGCCCACCAGCACCAGATGCGACATCGGCAGCAGCGACGCGGCATTTTTGGCCGCCTGGATGCCCGCGACTCGCGCGGTTGCCAGCACGTCACCCTTGTTCGTCGCATTGGCCGCGACACTCGCGGTGGTCGAAGCGGACATTGTGATGCGGCACCGTGCGAGCGCGCGCCGCGCACTGACCTCAGAGGGCCCTAAATCGCGCGAGAAGGCCCCGTCATGCGGTGTTCTGCGTAATTGGTGGAAGTCGTCCACCGCGCCATGTTACTGAGGTCCTGACTGTCTGGAGGACGAAGGACGGTACACTGCCCTGGTCGCGGTCGCTACAGGAGTTTGCCGATGCCAACCTACGAATATGAGTGTCAGTCGTGCCACGAGCGCGTTGAGGCGGTGCAGAAGTTCACCGACCCCTCACTGACAACCTGTCCGAACTGCGGGGGTGAGTTGCGCAAGGTCTTTTCGGCCGTGGGCATTGTCTTTAAGGGCAGTGGGTTCTACAAGAACGACAGCCGGGGCGCCAAATCTACGACCACAACTGAGTCCGCGACGAGCGATACCAAAACGGCGACTCCATCGGGTGACACGTCGTCCACACCAGCGCCCGCAGCGACACCGGAGCCGAGCAAAAAGAAAGAATCCAGCTCAACGACCGCGTCAAGTTCGAGCGACTAGGACCCTGACACCGCGATGCCCGAAATCGCCAGCGACTGACCGGCGGCGCTGCCGGGCAACCACTCCACGTCGTTACCGACGTACATGACGTCAAGCAACATTCGCTGCAGGGTTGAGGCCACGGTGATTTCACGAACGGGCTCGCAGAGCTGCCCGTCTCTGATCATCAGTCCCGTGATGCCCACCGAGAAGTCACCGGAAATGGGGTTGACCCCGGAGTGCACGCCCGTCAGTGATTCAACGTAGATGCCGTTACCCACGCGGGCAAATATCTCCGCCTGATCTAACTCACCCGGTAGCAACGCCAGGGCGCGACATCCGGCACTGGGAGAACCGGCGATGCCGCCGCGCACCGCACTGCCGGTGGAGCTGGTGCCCGCGCGACGCGCCGACACCGTGTCGTAGACAAACGCCTTCAACTGACCATCTTCGATCATCACGTTTCGCCGACAGGCCAGTCCCTCACCGTCGAACGTGGACGCGGAAAAGTGGCGAGGGTCGGTTGGATCGTCGAGCAGAGTGAACAGCGGCGATGCAACCTCTTCACCGATTCGGTTGGCGAAGAAGGAGCGGCCCCGCACGACGGCCTCACCGCTCAGCGAACCGCCAATGATCGCGAGCAACGTCGCGGCCGTCCTTGGATCAAACACCGCCGTGCACTTCATCGAGGCTGGCTTTACCGCGCCCAGCATGCGTGTGGCCCGGCTCACCGCGTCGTTCGCCGCCTTTTGCACGTCCAGTTCGCGCGGGGCCCGACCGGCGCTTAACCCCCAACCGGTCTGGTCGTCCTTGCCGTCGTTGGCAATTGCCTCCACCGATACGTAGGCGCCCGAGCGCTCGTACGTGGCGCGCACGCCCAGCGTTGAGGCAATGGCCGCTTCGGCCACGTAGTCCGAATAGTCAGCGGATTCGACTTGGCGTATTCGTGAGTCGCCGTCGCGCACCAGTCGTTCGAGTTCCACGGCCATCGCAATCTTTTCGTCCAACGGGGTGGTACTCACGCTGGGGTCAGTGAGTTGCAATCTCGCCGGGGCCACACCATCGGGCCGAGCGAAGGCCACGAACTCATCTTCGGTGGCAAAGCGCATGTTGTCACGTGCCTCACGCAGCGCGTCATCAATCGCCTCGGCGTCGAGTGATCCGGCCCACGCGGTGCCGACTTGGGCGCCGCCCTCGTTGTCGTGCAACACCCGCACGCCAATGCCGGCCGACGAGGCCGTCGACAGCTGTTCTATCTCTCCTTGAAAGGCCCGAACTTCGGTATCGACGCCCCGTGAGAGGTAGATCTCGATCTCTTCGGACCCTCGAGCCGACTCGAGGATCCGTTCGGCTTCGGCCAGCAGATCGCTCATGACGCCGTGCCACCGATGGTCATGCCGCTCAGTCGCATCGTCGCCTGACCACAGCCCACCGGCACGCTCTGGCCGTCCTTACCGCAGGTGCCGGGCATCATAGAGAAGTCGCTCGCGACGGCGTCAACGCGTTGCAGCACGTCGGGTCCGTTGCCAATGAGGTTGCAATCGCGCAGCGGCGCGGTGATCTGACCATTCTCAATGAGGAAGGCGGCCGTCATGCCGAAGACGAAATCGCCAGTAGCGGTATTGACCTGACCGCCGCCGAGTTGTGCTACGTAGACGCCGAGCGGCGTCTGGGCAACAATCTCGTCGGCGTCGCTGTCGCCTTCGAGCAGGTACGTGTTGGTCATGCGCACCATGGGCAGGTGCTGATAGCTCTGGCGACGGCCGTTGCCCGACGAGGCCCGGCCCTCTTTGCGCGCCCGCAGGTAGTCCCACATGTAGTCAGTGAGCGCGCCGTTCTCGATCAAGACGTTGCGCGATCCCGGCCGACCCTCATCGTCCACGGCTAAGTAGCCCCACTCGCCGGTAGCCGTGCCGTCGTCAACGAGCGTGACCAGCGGGCTCGCGACCAGTTGACCCACGCGCCCGGTGTAGACCGAGGCCTGCTTCAAGATGGCGTCCGCTTCGAGTCCGTGACCGCACGCCTCGTGGAACAAGATCCCACCGGTGCCCCCGGCCAGCACGACGGGCAGGTCACCCGACGGCGCAGGGCGGGCGTCAAGTTTGGTGATTGCCTGGCGCGCCGCGCCGCGAGCCGCCTCGGCCACGGCGTCGGCAGTGAGAATCTCGAATCCCCGGGTGCCGGCAATCGGACGGTAGCCCGTCTGCATGCCGCCGTCGCCGGTCGCGACGCACGAGACGTTAAATCGAGTTCGGACTTGGTGATCGGCGGCGAAGACCCCGTCGGAGTTGGCGACCACGAAGTTGCGCGTCGAATCTCCGAGCGCCACTTGCACCTGGCTGATTGAGTTGCCTTCGGACCTGGCGACGTCGTCGGCGTGCAACAGCAATTCAATCTTCTTGGCCTTCGCGACGTCGCCCGGTGCGGTTTCGGCGAGTGACGGATAGTCAATGAGGTCGCTAAGTTTGATTTCGCGTACCCCGCCGCCGCCCTCGCGCGCCACGGCGGCGGCGGCCTGGGCCGCCGCGAGGAGTCCGCGCTCAGAAAGATCGGCCGTGTGCGCGAATCCCGTCGTTTCACCCACCACCACACGTATGCCGGCGCCGCGGTCCCGACCGGAACTCAGTTCTTCCACGCGGCGTTGATCCAGCATGGCCGACGACGTGGTGCGGTCTTCTACAAAGACCTCCGCGAACTCGCCGCCGCGCTCTAAAGCGGTGCCGAGCACGCGTTGCAGGACATCTTGTTCTACGAGGGGTGACATGAAAACAATCGTATCGGCTTGGTATTCAGGTGCGACCCGTCGCGAAAGGCCAAAACGGTAGGCTACATGGGTGATTCTTACGTCGATTGAAAGCCCCGCCGACTTACAGGGGCTGAGTTACGACGAGCTAAACCAATTAAGCGCCGAGATTCGTGAGTTCATCATCTCGACGGTGACCACGACCGGTGGACACCTCGGATCGAACCTCGGCGTGGTCGAACTCACGCTCGCGCTGCACCGTGTCTTCGAATCGCCCAAGGACATCTTGTTGTGGGATACCGGTCACCAGGCCTACGTCCACAAACTGCTCACCGGACGGCGCGAAGGGTTCGCCAGTTTGCGCCAGCGCGGCGGTCTGTCGGGCTATCCCAACCGAACCGAAAGCGAGCACGACTGGATCGAATCGTCGCACGCCTCCACGGCACTCTCCTACGCCCACGGCCTGTCGGTGGCGCTCGAGCAGCGCAACGAACTCATCGGTCACGGCGGCAAGCGGCACGTGGTGACCGTCGTCGGCGACGGATCGCTCACCGGCGGCATGGCCTTCGAGGCGCTCAACAATCTGGGCCACTCGAACCAGCGGGTGGTCGTAATCCTCAACGACAACGGACGCAGTTACGCGCCCACCATCTCGAAACTCTCCGAGTCACTCACCTCGCTGCGGCTGAACCGCACCTACGTCCAGATGCGCGAACGAATTCGCGGCACGGTGCCGAAAATTCCCGCCGTGGGACAGGCGGCCTACCTGGGCATGCACGGCGTCACTTCGGTGATGCGCGAGATGGTGACCCCGCACACGTTCTTTGAGACCCTCGGCGTTCGCTACGTCGGTCCCATCGACGGTCACAATATCGAGTCAATGGAAACGGCGCTTCGCAGTGCCGCGCGCTGGGACGGGCCAATTGTGGTACACGTGCTCACCGAAAAGGGACGCGGCTACGCGCCCGCCGTGAGTGACAACCTGAAGCTGCACGACTACAAATTGCCGCCTCGGGTCACCGACGAAGTGGTGGCGCCGGAGTCGTTTATTGACACGTTCGCCAACTCCTTGCTCGCGATGGCCGCCGACGACGAGCGGATTGTCGCCATCACCGCCGCCATGGCTGGTCCCATGGGGCTACTCGACTTCCAGGAGCGCTTCCCGAAGCGCTTCTTTGACGTCGGTATCGCCGAGCAGCACGCCGTGACGGCGGCCGCGGGCATGGCGATGGGCGGGCTCAAGCCGGTCGTGGCGATGTATTCGACATTCTTCTCGCGGGCCTTTGATCAGGCCCACTTAGACGTCGGACTGCTCAACCTGCCAGTGGTATTTGCCTTTAAGAGCGCGGGAATCACCGGCGACGATGGTCCCAGCCACCACGGACTCTTGGATATGGCGCTCTGCCTCGCAATTCCCAATATGACAATTTTCGCTCCCGCGACCGCCGAAGAAATACCGGTCATGCTCTCAACGGCCCTCTCGATGTCAAATCCCACCGCGATTCGCTTCCCCAAGACGTTGCCGAAGCCCTTTGACGGACTTGTCGGCGAAGGATTGCACGCTCGACAGGTCGTGCGCGGCGACGGCTCCCTGTGCGTGTTAGCCGTGGGCAAGATGGCGCCAAACGCGTACAAGGCACTGGAGTTCATCGGTGAGGAGAGCCTCAAGGTCACGCTGTACGACGTGCGCGTCCTACCGCCCGATCCGGCCATGATTGACGACGCCTTAAGCCACGAACGGGTAGTCACCGTTGAAGACGGCACCCGACACGGCGGTGCGGGCACACTGATGGTCTCCGCCCTGCGCAATCGCGCCCAAGAGTTGGCCCAACCCTTCCCCACCACGCGCATACTCGGGGTGCCGCGAGTATTTCTCGAACACGATCATCCCGACTCGCTGTTGGCCGAACTAGGTCTCGATCCCGAAGGACTGTCGGGTGCATTTCTGCGCCTGCTCGAAGACAAGCCCGAATTCCCAAGAGTGCTGCCCGAATCGCCCCACGCTCACTATTTGTAAGGTTGCCGTCGTTGTACGTCAAGGTACATTGAGTCCGTGACCTACGAAATCGAAAAGTCCAAGGAGCAGTGGCGCCAAGAACTCTCGCCCGAGCGCTACGCCGTGCTGCGCGAATCGGCCACCGAGCGCCCCTTCACCGGTTCGTTGCTGCACGTAGACACCAATGGCGTATTTTCCTGCGGCGGATGCGGGCAGCATCTCTTCACCAGTGGTCAGAAATTCGATTCCGGAACCGGGTGGCCGAGCTTCGACGCGTGTGAACCGGGCACGATCATTGAACGCACCGACCGATCGCTCTTTGGCAAGCGCACGGAGGTCCACTGTGCCAAGTGCGGCGGCCATTTGGGCCACGTTTTTAACGATGGGCCGACATCAACCGGACTGCGGTACTGCGTCAACTCCGCGGCGATTGACTTTAGCGAGGCGAGCGACTAAACGTCGAGGAATCTGCGAATCGCGACTGCCGATCCGACCGAGCCAATGACCGCGCCCATGATGAGCACTACGGCGTTCGAACCCACCAAATCGCCGATACTCAATTTGAATTGCGTCGGAAGCGGATACCACGTGTGCAGCGCGGTGACCGCGCCCATGGCCACAACCGCACCCAACAATCCCTGAATAAACCCTTCAGTGATGTAGGGAATCCGGATGAACCAGTTTGTAGCTCCAACTAATTTCATCACCGACACCTCACGACGCCGCGAGAAGATGGCCATGCGGATCGTATTGAGGATCAACACCAGGGCCGAGAAGAACAACACGCCCGCTAGCGCCAAGAAGATGATCTGCATCACGCGGATGACTTTGTTCATCTCGCGAATCTGCTTGTTAGGTGCCGTCACTTCGTAAATGCCGGGCTCGTTGGAGAGCGTCGAGCGCACGAGGAAGGCGTCAGATGGTACCGTAGGTATGCACTGATACGAGGAAGGCACTTCGGCGACCGTGAGCACCGACGACTCGGGCAGTGGCAACAGTTTCTTGGCTTCCTGGAAGTCCTGAGCCTGCGTGAAATAGACGCAATCCTTCACGATTGGCATCGTCGCGAGTTGGGTCTTAATGGTCGAAATCTCGCCCGTCGAGGCCGTGGGCTGCATCCAGACCGTGACCCGGGTACCTTGCTGCCACTGGAAGGAAGCCTGCGCCGCGCTCTGCTTTAAGAGCAGCGCTCCGCCCACGAGCGACAGGGAGACCGCCACGGTTAGTACCGCGGCCACCGTCATCATTCGGTTGCGCCACAGATTGCTGAAGGTCTCCTTGAAGGCGTAGCGGAAATAGACGCGCACTAGAGCACTCCCACTTCGTCAATGCCGTAGACGCCGCGCACCTGGTCGCGGATCATCTCGCCCCGGTCGAGCTCGACGACGCGACGACGCATGCGGTCGACGAGTCCCTTGTCATGCGTGGCCATCACCACGGTCGTACCGGTGCGGTTGATCCGCTCGAGCAGCGCCATGATGGATTCGGAGTTGGTCGGGTCCAGGTTGCCGGTCGGTTCGTCAGCGAGCAGAATGAGCGGACGGTTCACGAACGCGCGCGCGATCGCCACTCGCTGTTGCTCGCCACCGGAGAGCTCGTGGGGCTGGTTCTTGGATTTATCGGTCAGGCCGACCAATTCCAGTATTTGCGGGACCTGCGATTCCACCGTCGAGCGAGGACGACCAATTACCTCCAGGGCGAAGGCCACGTTCTCGAAGACCGACTTATTGGGCAACAACCGGAAATCCTGGAAAACGCAGCCAATGTTGCGGCGCAGATACGGCACTCGCCACTTAGGTAGGTCGCCAATGTCGCGTCCCGCCTCGAGAATCCGTCCGCGGTCGGGCAACTCTTCACGAAGCAAGAGGCGCAAAAATGTGGTCTTACCCGATCCCGACGCACCGACCAGGAAAACAAATTCACCCTTGTCGATGTCGAGCGTGATGTCTTTGAGCGCGGAGGTGCCGTTCTTGTAGGTCTTAGAGACATTCTCGAAGCGAATCATGGCAACACCCCCTTTGGGCTGATTGGAATCAGTGCGCAGGCGCTGACATACGTAATGGCCATTCTAGTTTGGCGATATGTCAATTCCGTGCCACCGAGACGACCGTGTTTCTCTGTTCTCACCTATGAACGCGCGCGCTGACGTCGAAGTTCGGCTTCCATGAAACCGTCGAGATCGCCCTCTAAAACAGCGTCCACGTTGCCCGTTTCGTAGTCGGTGCGGTGGTCCTTCACCAACTGGTAGGGCGCCTGCACGTAACTGCGAATCTGCGAACCCCACGCATTGTCGCTGCGCGTCCCGCTGAGCGCGTCCATCTGCGCCTGACGTTCTACCCGGGCCCTTTCGGCCAACTTAGCGACCAGTATCTGCATGGCGCGGGCGCGATTCTGGTGCTGGCTGCGCTCATTCTGACAACTCACGACGATGCCCGATGGCAGGTGCGTGATGCGGATCGCCGAGTCGGTGGTGTTGACGTGCTGACCCCCCGCACCCGAAGAACGGAACGTATCAATGCGAAGATCCTTCTCGTCGATCTCGACCTCTCCCGAACCCTCGTCGAGCAGCGGCGTGACGTCGATGCTGGCGAAACTGGTCTGACGACGGGCTTGGGAATCAAAAGGACTCATACGCACGAGTCGGTGCACGCCGCGTTCGGTCGAGAGCCAGCCGTAGGCGTAGCGGCCCTTGACAATGAACGTGGTCGACAGCAGCCCCGCCTCTTGGCCTTCGGTCACTTCGTCGATCTCGACGCCGTAACCGCGTCGCTCGGCCCAGCGTGAGTACATGCGCAGCAACATCTCGGTCCAGTCCTGCGCGTCGGTGCCGCCGGCGCCGGCGTGCAGTTCGGCGATCGCGTCATTGGCGTCGTAGGGTCCGGAGAGCAAGCTGAGCATTTCGAGCGACTCCAGCGAATGTTCGAGCTGGGACACGGTGATAGCGAGTTCGTCGAGCAGGGACCAATCAGCCTCGCCCGCCGAGAGCGCCTCGCGAGAGAAGTCCGCCAGCACCCGGCCGTCGTCCAACGCTTTTCGCAGCTCGTCAAAGGCGGCGAGATCGTTGGCCAGTCGTCCGAGCTCCGTCGTCACGTCGCGCGCCCGGTCCTGGTTGTCCCACAAGTGCGGATCGGCCACCTCAAGTCGGAGCTCTTCGTGGCGTTGTCGATTGTCGTCGATTTTCAAGTAGTCACGGGCCGCACTCCAGCGGGACTCGAGTTCGTCGAGTGTGCCCACCGCATCGCGCAGCGCGTTCTCCGCCTTAGGGTCGACCATGGCACTGCTTGAACTTGCGTCCCGAACCGCACCAACACGGTTCGTTGCGGCCAATCTTCTCGCCCTCTTTCCTGAGCGGCTTGGTCGCGGTCTTCGGTCCTGCACCGTGGGCCACGAGATCGGCGCCGCCGGGTGCGACCTGGTCGACATTGGTCAAGGCGCCTTCGAGTCCCTCGTCGACCTGCGCGTCCTCGGCGGGCGCCACGGCGGCCTCGACGTGCGTGATGTAGCGAACGAAGTCCTTGTCCACTTCACCGAGCAGGTGCTCGAACATCTGGTATCCCTCTTTTTGCCACGCCGACAGTGGGTCTTGCTGGGCGACCTGACGCCAGTGGATGCCGTCGCGTAAGTAGTCCATGTCCGACAGGTGCTCACGCCAGCGCTGGTCGAGGATCTGGAGCATGACGTCGCGCTCGATCTCTTTGGCCATGTCCAGGCCGCCCGGATAGTTCTCACACTTCTCTTCGTAGAGTCCAACCGCGTCGTCGACTACCAGGGCCACAATGTCATCGCGGTCCTCGTAGGTGTCGAGCGCCTCGGTATTAAGACGAGTTGGGTAGTAGGTCTGCAGATCCATCATCAGCGCGTTGATATCCCAGTCCTCGGCGAACTGCGCTTCGAGGCGTTCGTCGACCGCTTCGCTGAGGCGCTCTTCGATCATCTCGATCGTGGCGTCGTGAATGTCTTCACCGTCAATGACCTGCTGGCGCCGACCGTACATGACCTTGCGCTGCTCGTTCATCACTTCGTCGTACTTGAGCACGTCCTTGCGAATCTCGGCGTTACGACCCTCAACGGTGTTCTGCGCCCGCTCGATGGCCTTGGAGACCATTTTGGCCTCAATCGCTTCGTCGTCGGGCATCGTGCGGTCCATCACCCACGACACGGCGCCAGTCGCGAAGAGGCGCAGCAGGTCGTCTTCTAACGAGAGGTAGAAACGACTCTCACCGGGGTCGCCCTGGCGACCCGAGCGACCGCGAAGCTGATTGTCAATACGCCGTGAGTCGTGGCGTTCAGTGCCCAGGACGTAGAGACCCCCGGCGGCGCGCACTTCATCACCTTCAGCTTCGCACAGCGGCCGGAACTGATTGACGGCCGCCTGGTACGCGGCGTCAAACTCTTCGGTGCCCGGTGTGAGGCCCTTGGCCGTGGCCTCTCGTATCGCGAGGCCCTCGAAGTTGCCGCCGAGCACGACGTCAACGCCTCGACCGGCCATGTTCGTCGCGACGGTGACCGCGTACTTGCGTCCGGCCTGGGCGACAATGTCAGCCTCGCGGAAGTGCTGCTTGGCGTTGAGCACTTCGTGGACGATGCCCGCCTTCTCGAGCGCTCGCGAGAGCAGCTCTGACTTTTCGACCGATGCGGTACCGAGCAGCACCGGCTGGCCGCGGTCGCTGCGCTCGCGCACGTCATCGACAATTGAGGCGAACTTCGCTTCTTCGGTCTTAAAGATGAGGTCGGGCTGGTCGATTCGTATGTTCTCGCGGTTCGACGGTATCGGCACGACCGAGAGGCCGTAGGTGTTGCCGAACTCGCTCGCCTCAGTCTCGGCCGTACCGGTCATGCCGGCCAGCTTCTCGTAGAGGCGGAAGTAGTTCTGGAGGGTGACCGTGGCCCACGTGTGATTCTCTTCTTGAATGCGCACCCGCTCTTTGGCCTCTACCGCCTGGTGCAGTCCGTCCGACCAGCGCCGGCCGTCAAGGGTGCGACCGGTGAATTCGTCGACGATCTTCACGTCGCCGGCGTCGACCAAATACTCCTTGTCGCGATGGAAGAGTTCCTTCGCGCGCAGGGCCTGGCCCAACTGGTGCACGTAGTTCGTCGCGACGGCGTCGTAGAGGTTGCTCACCCCGAGCAGCTTCTCCACTTTCTCGATGCCGGCCTCGGTGGGGATCACCGTCTCCTTCTCTTCGTCGACCTCGTAGTCCACGTCGCGCACCAGCGTGCGTGCGATGGAGGCAAACTGGTAGTAGAGCTTGGTCACGTCCGACGCCGGACCCGAGATGATCAACGGCGTTCTCGCTTCGTCAATCAAAATTGAGTCAACCTCGTCGACGATGGCGAAGGGGTGGCCACGCTGGACCATGTGTTCGCGGCGCCGAGCCATGTTGTCGCGTAAGTAGTCAAAACCGAATTCGGTGTTGGTGCCGTAGGTGACGTCGCTGTTGTACGCATCGCGTTTTTCTTCAAACTCCGCAAGGTCCGGACCGACTCGTCCCACGGTCAGGCCCAGGAATCGGTGCAGTTGGCCCATCCAGTTCGCGTCACGCGTGGCGAGATAGTCATTGACCGTCACCACGTGCACGCCATTGCCCGCGAGGGCATTGAGGTATACCGGCAGCGTCGAGACCAGGGTCTTACCCTCACCGGTCTTCATTTCCGCGATCCACCCAAAGTGCAGCGCCATACCACCCATGAGTTGCACGTCGTAGTGGCGCTGACCGAGCACCCGGGTCGCGGCTTCGCGCACGACGGCAAAGGCGGGGATCAGGATGTCATCGAGCGATTCACCGTCGGCCAGACGCTTGCGAAAAATGTCGGTCTGTTCACGCAGCTCGTCATCGCTCATCGCCGCCATCTCGTCGGATAGCTCATTTATCGGTGCCACGAGTTCGGCGAGTTGACGGACTCGCTTGCCCTCGCCGACCTTCAAAATCTTGTTAAACACGCTCATATCGTGACTCAGCCTAACGGTCGAAAACGGTGTTGCTCTAGGGCTGTGAGTGTCTGACCTGGTCTTTGACCCCACACCTGCCTGCAGCGGTGTCCGTGCGCATTGCCGGCAGCTTGAGGCTCTCCGGCAATGAAACCGCACACTTCACCGGCTCTTGGTCTGATCACTCTGATCATTCCAAGGCAGGACTTACTTCTAAACCGCGCCATGCTCAGCATCAATAAGACGCCTTACGTGGGTCGTTTTGCCCGCGACTGGCATCGACTTTCAACCACAGAACCACTCACAGCCCTAGGGGGTCATTCTAGACCTCTTCGATTGGCGCCTTCGGTCGCACCAGTAGCGCCATAAACAGTCGCAGACCCAGCACCAGCGTCGCCACCGGCACCAGCAGGCGGCGCAGACCCTTCGCGGTCTGCAACTCAAATCGCAGCGCGCTCTTGTGGTGGGCAATGATCATCACCCGCGAAGCCCGCTGGCGCGAAAGGCCCTCAATGTGCGTCACGACCGCATCCTGGACACCCGCAACCGTGTAGCCGTGTTCGCGCACCTGCCAGCACAACGCCATGTCTTCGGCGAACATGAAATATCGTTCGTCGAATCCGCCAATCTCTTCGAAGACGTCCCGGCGGATGAGAAAGCAGGCACCCGACACCCAGTCGACGCTGCCGTCGGACCGTGGCGATCGATAGATTCGGGTCGCGGGATTTTGTGGCCAGGGTGACTCGAGCAGCGCGTGCGCGCCGGCCAGCCAGAGATTCGGGAACACCCGATGCGAGGGATAGATCGATCCGTCGGGTCGCTGGATCTGCGGTCCCACGACGGCCACATCGCGGTGCGTCTCCAAGTACGCCACCATCGCCGCCACCGCTCCGTCGTGAATCACCAGATCGGGATTGGCCACCAGCAGGTACTCGGCCGTCCCCGTCGCCGCGGCCCCGCGATTGACGCCGCGGCCGTACCCGAGGTTCTGTCCCGGTTCCACGAGCACCACGTCACGTGTGCCGAGTGCCGGCGGCGTTGATCCGGCGAGACCGTTCTCGACGACCACGATGTTGGTCACCAGATTGGCGTGCAGCGAGTCGATGCATCCGGTCAGTGCGGCGCCGGCGTGATAGTCCACCACCACGCAGGCAACGCTCGAGGTGACGTCACTCACGGTCGCAGCTCACTGCTCGCCGTTCGCGCCGACAGCAACCGGGTGATGCCGTCACGCCATTCGGGCAGGGCCAACCAGCCGCCGTCTATCCATTTCTGGGTGATGAGATCGCTGCGACGCGGCCGCGTCGCCAGCGGCGCCGGATCGAGATCGCTCGTCGAAATCGCCGTCACAAACTCGTCACCGCGTCCGAGCGATCCGCCCACAAATCTAGCGATGTCGCACCACGTGGTGGCGCCGGTGTTGGCCACGTGCCACACACCTCCCGGGCGGACACGTATGAGCGTCACGAGGGCACGAGCGAGATCGCTCGCCATCGTCGCCGTGCCCATCTGGTCGTCAACGAACCGCACGGTTGCATCCGACTCCGCTCGCTGGGCAATGACGTGAATCACGTTCTTTCCGCGCACACCCATGACCCACGACGTGCGGACAATGGTGTCGGTCTCGCTGCAGACCAGCTCCCCCGCCCGCTTGGACGCGCCGTACACGTTGAGCGGATTCGTGACGTCATCCTCGACGTAGCCGTCACCCTTTTCGCCGTCAAAGACGTAGTCGGTCGAAATGGTGATCAGGTGCGCGCCGACGTCGCGAGCAGCGAGTGACAGCGACTCGGTCGCGACCGCATTGACATCAAAGCACACGTCGCGTTCCGTCTCCGCTCGGTCGACTTGCGTGTAGGCCGCGAGGTTCACGATGACGTCGGGTCTACTGGCTGACACCGCGCGTGACAGAGCGTCGCGGTCGGTGATATCGAGGTCGTGGCGGGTGAGTCCCAGCACCGCGAACTCGTCACTCTCCACTCGCTGAGCGTCAGGAAGAAAACCTTCGTCGCCCCCGGGCGGTGTGGCCCCACTCAGGGTGTCGACGAGGTCGACTCCGACCTGGCCGGCGCTGCCAGTGACGAGAACACGTGTGGGGTTCACGTCGACGCGCCCAGTTGCGGGCGCACGTGCACCACGTCGCCGGTGGAAAAAAACATCTCTACGCCATCAACGTTGACGATGAGACGTCCGCAGGCGTCGACGCCGAGGACTTCGCCTTCGAGCTCGTCATTGGTGCGCTCAATGCGGACCCGCTGACCTAGCGTCACGAGCGCACTTTCGTACTCTTGGTGCACCGTCGCGCGGCCGTCCTGGGTGTGGAGTTGGGCGTAACGCCATTCGAGATCTTCTAGGAGAATGTCGAGCAGTCCGCGCGGGCTCAACGTGATGCCCGTCTCCTTTAACACGTCGGTGGAGACCACATCGTCGGGGCTCGCCGTCAGATTGATGCCAATGCCCACGACGATCGCGAGCCCGTCGTCGGTCGACACCACTTCAGCGAGCAGACCGGCGAGCTTTTGTTCGCCGACCAAAAGATCGTTGGGCCATTTGATGCTGGGCCGTAGTCCGCACAAGCGCACCAACGCCGAGCGCGCCGACAGGGCTACCGCACCAAGGACGAGCGCCAATTGATCGACGTCGAGTTCGGGACGCAAGAGAAAGGAGCACAACAACGCGGAACGAACCGGCGCCTCCCACTGGCGATCGAGCCGCCCGCGACCGGCCGTTTGATAATCCGCGAAAATTACGTTGCCCTCGCTGGCGCCGGACTTCGCCTGTTCGACCAGCCACCTATTGGTGGAGTCAACCTCCGCCACGCGCTCAACTCGCCAAATCATTTGGTTCACCCCTAAACATTAGAGTTTCAATGACGAGTGGTAGAAAATGACAGGCCCGCAACGGAGGTTCCCGTGTTACAGAAAGTCCTGATCGCCAATCGAGGCGAGATCGCGGTGCGCATCATGCGCACTTGTCGCGAGATGGGCATTTCTACGGTGGCCGT
>Ga0182024_10013454_pt1 | contig 15973 bp, 12 predicted proteins | sample P32metaG_FD_120480 | JGI IMG/M metagenome (GOLD analysis project Ga0182024, IMG submission 120480) | Permafrost microbial communities from Stordalen Mire, Sweden - P3-2 metaG (Illumina Assembly) | ecosystem: Environmental > Terrestrial > Soil > Wetlands > Permafrost | place: Sweden: Stordalen... | reverse complement strand
CCTTCGGGGTAAAGCCGGGAGATTCACCCAATCATGCCCGAAAAAATCGTTCACGGCGTTGCCCTTACGGCGCTCGGCTCGCCCAACTACGCACTTGTTTTCGGTTCGATATTTCTGCTGGCGACAATTTTCTGTCCGCATTTGCAAGCTCAGACCAAGGACGCGCCGCCCTACCAGCCCGCGGCGAATGCCGACGAGGCGCTGAAACGCATTGAGGAACTCGGCGGCATCGTGCGCCGCGTAGCCCTCAAGGACGACACGCTGGAGGTCGATTTCCGTAATTCCAACGTCACCGATGCGCATCTGCAATACCTTCATACGCTCAAGATGGTGATCGTCATCCACCTGCGGGAGACGCGCATCACCGATGCCGGCCTGCTCCATCTGGGCAAGATCACCACGCTCAAACGGCTGTACCTGGAAAAAACGGCCGTCACCGATGCGGGCATGAAGCATTTGACTGGCCTGAAGGAGCTGGAACTTCTCAATCTGTTCGGCACCGCGGTTGGCGACGCGGGGCTGGAGCCATTGAAGGACTTGCCGAAGCTCAAGTCGCTTTTCGTCTTTCAATCCAAGGTAACCGCCGCAGGGATCATCAAGCTGCAAAACGCGATGAGCGGCCTGCAAGTCGTTCCCGATCCGGTTCAGGACCTGCAGCGTGCCGAGGCTGCCTGGAAGATCGCCAAATCGGCTCTTGACGATGCCGAGAAGAAGATCGACGCCATCAAGAAGGAGGCGGAAGAACTGGCCCCGAAAGCCGCCCAGCTCAAGAAGGAATTTGACGAAGCGACCAAGGAAACCGCCAATCTGAAAAAGAAAGCCGACGAGATCAAGAAGAAGGCCGACGACGCGAGCAAACGAACCAGCGATTTGAAAACGCAGGCCGAGCTGGCCCAGAAGCAAGCCCTGAGCAAGCCAAACGACCTCGACCTCAAGAAACAGGCCGACGCCAAACGACTGCTCGCGGACGAGGCGAACCAGATGGGTCTCGAAGCGAGGAAGGGGTTGGAGGAGAGCCAAAAAGCGTTTCAGACCTCGCAAACGATCATGCAAGCAGCACAGCAACGATCGACAAGAGCGTCCAATGCCAAGAAAAACGCGGAGGAAGCCCAGAAGCACCTGGAAAACTACCGCCAGCTGGAAGAGGACGCCCGCAAGAAGCTCAACGAATTGCAACTCTCGATTCCGAAATAACCCTAGTTGAAACACGGATAGCGCTATCCCGTAGCCGCGTTCGTGAGAACGCGGGGGAAGCATGCAGCAACCGACCGTTCAGCCCGCGTTCTCACGAACGCGGCTACGGTGCCAATTTGCAGGAGGGGCTTTTGTGACGTAGATTGACAATAGCAGGTGGAAGGTGCGCCGGTAGACTCCCCTGTGCCAAAACCGTCTGGCACCGCCGGCCGCCGCGCGGCATTCTGGAGGTTTCGAGCCAAAATGAACGCCTCAGTCCAGGTTCCCCCCGAGGAGCTGCGGCGCGAGCCTGGCGCGCGCGAGGAAACGCCCGTGGCTGAAGAAGACCCGCACCGGGCGGCGCCGCCCCAGACCGTGATCGATTCGGCCCGGGGCTGGCAGCTCATCAACGTGCGGGAGCTCTGGCGCTTTCGCGAGTTAATCTGCTTTCTCGTCTGGCGCGACGTCAAGATCCGCTACAAGCAAACGGTGCTGGGGGCGGCCTGGGCCATCTTGCAGCCGGCCATGATGATGGTCGTCATGACGATCTTCTTCGCCCACCTGGCCCAGGTGTCGTCGGGGGGCATGCCGTATTATGTGTTCGTGTATGCGGGACTGTTGCCGTGGACCTTTTTCGCCACGGCCATCGCCAACTCCGCCAACAGCATCGTCGGGGCCGAACGGCTAATCACCAAGATCTACTTTCCGCGGCTGGCCATCCCGTTCGCGTCGGTGGGGGCGGCCGTGGTCGATTTTGTCGTCGCCTTCGGATTGCTGGTGGTCCTCATGCTTTGGGAGGGCATCGCACCGGGACTGAACGTTCTGCTGATGCCGCTGATTTTCGGCGTCATGGTGCTGGCGGCCGTGGGTGTTGGCACGCTGCTCGCGGCCCTGAACGTTTCCTATCGCGACTTCCGCTACGTGGTGCCGTTCATGATCCAGGTGTGGATGTTCGCGACGCCGACCATCTATATGCAGCCCCCGGAAGGCGGCAGCGTCATCGGCCGGCTGTTGCTGACCTTGAATCCCATGGCCGGGCTGATCGCCGCGTTCCGGGCCTCCTGTCTGGGAGGGGAGATACCCTGGGGCCAGTTCGCCACGTCAACGGCCATGGTGGTTGTTGTTTTCCTGGCCGGCTGCTTGTACTTCCGCAAGGTCGAAGATAGCTTTGCGGACGTTATTTGAAGCCGTGGAGGAACCCATGAAAGCAGCGATCAGCGTCGAAGGTTTGAGCAAGCTTTACCGCGTCAACCGCACGGGGCACGGAGCGCCGTACGGTACCTTGCGCGAGAGCCTGATGAAGCTCATGACGGTTCCCTGGCGCCGCCCGGCCCGCAGCCAGTATGACGACTTCTGGGCCCTGAACGACGTCAACTTCGAGGTGCGGCCCGGCGAGGTCGTCGGCATCATCGGCCGCAATGGCGCCGGCAAGAGCACGCTGCTGAAGGTTCTGTCGCGGATCACCAAGCCGACCAAGGGGCAGGTTCGCCTCCATGGCCGCGTCGGCAGCCTGCTCGAGGTCGGCACCGGTTTTCATCCCGAACTGAGCGGGCGCGAGAATATCTACCTCAACGGCGCCATTCTCGGCATGACGCGCCAGGAGATCGGCAAGAAGTTCGACGACATCGTCGATTTCGCCGAACTGGACCAGTTTCTCGATATGCCGATCAAACGCTATTCGAGCGGCATGTACGTGCGGCTGGCCTTCAGCGTGGCGGCCCACATCAATCCCGAGATTCTGCTGGTGGACGAGGTGCTGGCCGTGGGGGATGCGGCTTTCCAGAAAAAGTGTCTCGGGCAGATGGGCGCGGTGGCGCGTGGCGGGCGCACCATCCTGTTCGTCAGCCATCAGCTCGAGGCGTTGCTCAATCTCTGTCCTCGGTCGGTGTTGCTTGAAGGCGGCCGGATGGTGCGTCAGGGGGACACGCGGTCGATCATCGACGACTACCTGGCTCGCCAGCGCACCCTCATGAACACGCCGCTGGGCGAGCGCCGCGATCGGCTCGGCAAAGGTCGATTTCGTTTCACCGACTGCTGGTTCGAAGATCTCGACGGGCAACGGCTCGCCTCCGTCATGTGCGGCCAATCGGTCAAACTGGTGATGACGTACGAGACGACGCCGGGGACCGTGATTCGCCGGCCGCTTGTCTCGCTCGACCTGTTCACGTCGCAGGGCACTCCGGTGACGCGGTTCTTCAATAACGTCAGCGGCGACATGTTCAGCGACATCCCTGCACGCGGGCGGTTCGAGTGCCTGATCGATCGACTGCCGCTGAATGTGGGCAGATATGACTACAACGTGTTGTGCGAAATCGGCACGGACTACGAGATCGAGGATCGCGTCAACGGGGCCGGCTCCCTCGTCGTGGAGCAGGGAGATTTCTACAAGTCCGGGAAATTGATCCACCGCGACTTTCCGTTGCTTGTCGAGCACCACTGGCAAGTACACGGCGCATGAGCTTTCTTGACGAGCGGGGGGCGTAAGCCCCCTGAGACAGCATGAGCATCGGCATCCCACCCCTGAGCCAGGATGTGCGCGACGGCATTACTCCTCGCGCCGCGAATCCCAGTTATTGCCCGGACGGCGTTGCGCGCGCGTGGCTCCAGGACCTGGTGCGGCGGGCCGGAGAACTGGGCTGGGACGAGGCGTGGTGGCAAGCTGCCGGCGCCCTGGACCCCGAGGAAAGGGCCGCGCTGGAGCTGGCCGTCGGTGTCGAAGGGCGCGAGGGCTGGCAATACCTGGTGTCGCTTTCCCCCGATGCGGTCGTCCTGGACCTGGGCAGCGGCTGGGGGCCCATGAGTTGCGCCCTGGCGAGGCGGGTGGCCGAGATCTACAGCGTCGATCCCAGTCTGGAGCGCTTGCAACTGTTGCGGGCGCGGGCTCAGCAGCGCGGCCTGGACAACTTTCACTACCTGCTAGGGGGGGACGCTCTGCCGCTTCCTTTTCCGGACGCCTTCTTCGATTTGGTCAAGGTGGGCGAGGCTCTGGAACGACTTCCTTGCTTGATCGCCGGCAATCCGCGGCGGGTGCAAAGGCAACTGCTCCAGGAGATTCGCAGGGTCCTCAAGCCGACGGGCCGAGTATATGCGGGTGTGGAAAACCGCTTTGCGCGGAAGTTTTTCCAGGGAAAGTCGCAGGGCGCCAACCCGCGCTACGTCACGCTGATGCCGCGATGGCTGGCCCACCTGGTTTGCTTGCTCAGGCGGGGGATGGCATATCGCACTTACGCTTATTCAGCGGCCGGGATCGAACGGCTCTTCCGTCAGGCCGGATTTGCCGATGTGCAGACCCTGCTCCTTTCGCCTGATCGGCGCCAGTTCGACCGGGTGATGGCACGAGGCGACGCAGTCCAGCTGGCATCGCTTTTCAAGCCGCGGTCCGCATGGAAGGAACTGGGCAAGCGGCTGCTTGCCAAGGCCGGCGTGTTATCTCGGCTGGCGCCGGCGTTTGGCGTGGTGTGCGGCTCCCCGCTCCCCGATACTCGGGAGAGAGAGAACGGCCACTATTTCCTGGAACAGATCGTCAGCCAGGTGAGCCGCAATCAGCAAGTCCGTTATCGAATCACCGAAACCAGCTTGCGCGATTACGGCGGTTGCGTTCTCTTCCTGCAGGACCGCGATGAACCGGCCCGGAAAGCTGTATTGAAGCTCGCCCTTGACGACGGTGCCGAAAATCATCTGGATCGGGCCAGGCGCAACCTGGCCCAGATGGCGGAAACGTTAAAACATGCCACGCCGCAGATGCCACGGATCCTTGAGAACGGAATTGTCGATGGGCATGCCTATGTGCTTGAGGACCGTTTGCAAGGCTGCAATGGTTGGCAGATGATGGCTCGCGGTTGGTATGCGAGCCGGCTGGCGGATATCGTTGGGGATTTTCTCGAAGGATGGATGCGCGCAACTCGTTCGACCGTTCGCCTGAGTGACGCGGAGTTTTGCCGCTGGGTGCCCTACCAACCGGAGCATTGGCAGCGGCTTGCGGGTCCTCAGACGGCCGAGTTGGTCGGGGAGCTGATTCCGGCGCTGCGCACGTACATGGTCGGCCAGGAACGGGTCGTGGTGGCCAGTCACGGCGACTTTTCTCTGGGAAACATCCTCTTCCATGCAGGTCAGCCTTTCCAGGCTGACGCTCGTGTCAGGCTGGCAAGCCTGACCTGCGGCGCCATCAAGGGCATTGTGGACTGGGACTCCGCCGACCCCCGTGGGCTGCCGCTGGTGGACGCCATCAGCCTGAGCCAGTACCGGGATGAGACTTCGTTCGACCTGGGCTTCCCCGACGACTTCGCCGAAGCACATCCCGTCGATTCCCTGGCGGGGACCCTGCGGCGTGTCAGTACCTGCCCGGAGCACGCGCGCCTGGCGAGCATCCGATCGGAGTACGGCTACAACACCGATCGGGACGCCTATTTGGCTCTTTTCCTGCTCTTTTTGAAGCGACACCAGCCGGGTAGCCTGGCCTTGAGGAAACAGACGCGGAAGTGGGTCGAAGCTTTTCGCCTTCTGCTGGCGGTTGCCTAGTTTTTGCCAAGGGATGCGTGCATGAACCTTGTATCCTGCCCGTTGGAAAAAAATCCCGGACCGGACGAACCGGTGACCGATGGCGATGGTGCGCACGCCACGCGGACCGGTTGCAAACCAGTCCCCACGGAACGGGAGTTTTACAGCGGTTATGCCTGGTGCCTCAACGCCTATCCCACGGTGCGGGAAGCCATCGGCCATCTGCGCGCCGAGTTGGTCAGGCCGTTCGACGCCCTCAAACCGTGGCAGCGTGATGAAGTGCTGACGAACATTTACCTGCTCTCCTGCGGGATCATCAGCACGCTGGAGGACTACCTTCAGGGCGTGAAATACCGACTACCGTGGCGGCTGGCAGCGCTCCCGCTCAGCGGGGTTTTCCTGAAAGTCGTGCAAAAGACGGCCGACTGGCGGCTGAGGCGCCGGTGCCGACAAGCCCGGCAATGGCAGGAAAAGTGGGACCAGGCTCTCGCCAACTTCCTGGCCCTGTTGGTGGCCGAACAACCCGCGGCCCAGGAGTTGGACCGCGCACGCAAATGCCTTGCCGAGCTGTTGCCGCCGCCGCTGCCCAGCACCTTGGAGGAACTGCAACTCAAGGTTCCTTCTGGTTTCCGGCGGCAGGATCTGACGCATCAAGATGTGCTGGCACTGGGCCAGCATTTCGTCGTCAATCATCCGGAACACGAGTTGCCGCTGTTGGTCGTCGGCTTGCGAACCTCCGGCTCGTATCTGGCCCCGGTTCTGCAAGCCTTTTTGAAGAATGCCGGCTACCGGACGGTGCACATGATGACCTTGCGGCCGCAGCAGGGTGCGACCGCCGAGGAATGGAGCGGTTTGACTCGCGCCGCCTCCGGGGGATATCGGGCCGTGGTGATTGACGATCCCCCCCATCTGGGTACGACCGTCCTGGTCGCGGTGGACTTGCTGCGCAAGGCGGGGTTTGCCGCCGACCGGATCGACGTGCTGCTACCGGTCCACCCGGCGGCGCCAGGCCGGTCCAGTGAGCGGTCCGCGCAGGCGCTCTCCGACATCGCCGCCACAACGTTGCCGCAATCGAAGTGGCACAAGGCGCAGCTTCTCGAGCCGGCCCGCGTTGAGGTCCTTCTTCAGGAATACTTCCAGGGGCAAGGCTATCGGCAGGCGCGCGTCGTCTCGAGCCGATTCGCCGAGCGGATCAACGCCAATCTGCAAAAGGCCGCGGACTGCAGTCGAGGCACGCGGCTGAAATGCGTTTATGAAGTGGCCCTGGAGGATGAACAGGGGCGAACGGCGACGCGCTATGTGCTCGCCAAGAGCGTCGGCCTGGGCTGGCTCGGCTATCATGCCCACGTGGCCGGGGACCGACTGGCACGCTTCGTGCCGCCCGTTCTGTCCCTGCGGGATGGAATTCTTTACAGCGAATGGCTCGTGCACGAAGAAACGTCCGCGGACGGGATGCGCGAACAGTGGATCGACACCGCGGCCGATTACGTCGCCGAACGGGCGAGGTTCCTGCGCCTGGAGCAAGATCCGAGTCCTGAATTGTTGCGCGACCAGCGGCATCCTCTGATGGAGATGCTGGCCGGGATGCTTCGTGGAGCTTATGGCCATAACCGTGTGGGCGCCTTAATGCATGGCCGGCTGGTCAGCCGTCTCGCGGCCGTGCGCAACTCATTTCCCACGTTGATCGATGGCCGCATGCGCCCGAGCGAATGGGTGCGGACCGCCGGTTCCTTCCGCAAGACCGATTTCGAGCACCACGGGCTCGGCAAGTATGAGACCAATGTTACCGACCCCGCTTACGACCTCGCCGACTTCATTCTCGGCATGGGGCTGTCGGCCGCCGAGGAAGCGCGGTTGCTGGCCCGCTATGTCGAGCGCAGCAGGACGGGCTTGCTGGCCCACACGGACGAACCGCTTTTCATGAACAAGCTGCTGGCCGGGATCAACGCGCGCCAGGCCGCCCTGGCTGGTCTGGAAAGTCCGCTGCAAACCGACCGCCATGCAGAATTCCATCGCCAGTTCGTCGAGGCGTGGAACTTCCTGACCATCCAGACGGTGCGCCGCTGCGGCGGACATTGTCAGAAGCCCGAGAAGCCAAGTTGGCGATCACCGCTGGTCGTGCTCGACATCGACGGGGTACTGGACCGCCGGCTGTTCGGCTACCCGAGCACGACGGCGGCGGGGCTGGAGGCGCTGTCGCTCTTCCACACGCACGGCTTCGGAGTGGTCATGAACAGTGCCCGCTCGCCGCTGGAGGTGCGCGAGTATTGCCATGGCTACGGCCTGGCGGGCGGTGTCGGCGAATATGGCAGCTATCTCTATGACGCGGTGACGGGGCGTGAACGCGTGCTGGTGTCGCCGGAGTCCGCCGGGCAACTGGATCGGCTGCGCGAGGCCCTGTCCCGAATTCCCGGCGTGTTCCTGAATGACACGTACCAGCATTCGATCCGGGCCCACACTTACGCGGACGGCGGCCCTGTTCCCCTATCCCGGCTGACAATGCACCGGCTGCTGGCCGATCTCGGACTCGACCGTCTGCACTACCACCAGACCAGCATCGACTCGACCGTGATCGCCGCCGAGGTGGACAAGGGCCGCGGTTTGCAAGCTCTGCTGAGCTGGGTGGGACTCGAGGACGCGGACACAACGGCGGTCGGCGATTCGTCGCCGGACCTGGCGATGTTTCGCGTGGCCCGGCGCTGTTTCGCGCCGGCCCAGATCGGCTGCGCCCGCGAAGCCAGGTTGCTCGGCTGCCGCATCGCCGCCCAACCGGATCAGCCGGGGCTCTTGAACATTGCTCGCCAGCTGGTCCATCCGAACGGGAAGCGCTGCCCGCATTGCGATGAATTCACGCGATCCTGGCCTCGCGGTGAGCTGTTTTTTGATTTGCTCGAGGCGGCCGACAAGAGCCAGTGGTCCTTGCTGTTTCGCGCTGTGCTGGACCCCAAGGCCTGGCGGGTTTTTGTGAAGTGATGGCTCGCCCGTGCCACTTATTGGAGCAATCCGTGACGGACCCTCTGATCACCGCGGTGATTCCCACCTACAACTATGGCCGTTTCGTCGCCAACGCGGTCGAGAGCGCCCTGGCGCAGACGTACGCCCCTGTGGAAGTCATCGTCGTCGATGACGGCAGCACCGACGACACCCGGCAGCGTTTGACGCCGTACCTGGACCGGATTCGCTGCATCCACCAGGAAAACGGCGGACTGTCAGCGGCCCGCAATACCGGGATCCGCGCCGCTGCCGGGGAATGGATCGCCTTGCTCGACGCTGACGATGCCTGGCATCCGCGCAAGCTGGAGATGCAGATGCGCTGTTTGCGCGAACAACCGGCGGAGGTCGGCCTGCTTGCCACGGAGTCGTTCAGCGACCAGCGAACGAGCTGGCCGGCGGTGGACGACGCGCGGGCCGAGGTCGTCCGCTATGAATTGGCGGACGTGGTCGGCGTCTGCCGCTTCGGGCCCAGCAGTGCGCTGATCCGCAAGTCGTGCCTGGAGGCTGTGGGCCTGTTCGACGCCCGCTTGCGGTCGGTGGAGGATCGCGACATGTGGATCCGCCTGGCCGGCTGCTGCAGCCTGGCCAAGCTGCGGTTGCCGCTGCTGTTTTATCGGCTGCATTCGTCCAGCCTGTCGAATCAGGGCGCCGCGATGGAACGCTACGAGCTGCAAGCGCTGGCCAAGGCGTTCGCGGAGATTCCGGCGCTGCGCGGGCGCTGGTTGCTGAAGAGGCAAACCTACAGTCAGGCCGCTTTCACCTCGGCCCAGGTGTTTCGCGGCAACGGCCAGCCCGCCGCCGCGCTGCAGCGGATGCTTCGGTCATTTCTGTACTGGCCGTTGCCGTTGCGGGCCCAGGCCGAAGGCCGCTCCTGGATCCGGCTGCGCGTCGTCCTCAATCTGCTGCTAAGAATGGTTGGGCTCCGCGCACCCCAGACAAACCTGGCCGCCCTGGCGGTCGCCACGCCGCCCCCAAGTCCGCTGCCGCAAGCGGCGGGCGGCGGCGTGAACAGCCGGCCCATGCAGCTCGAGTACCATCTATAGACGGCGCGATCGCATGTCACATGTCATGTCATTTCACCTGGCTCCCTCCCGTGACATGAGATCATCCATAGGCAATCATGGTCGCTTGAACGTGGTGTGGGTTAGGATTCCGATCCTGACGTGTGATTCGGTCAGGATTGGAATCTTGACCGACGGTCGATCCGTGATCCGTGGCCGGGTCTGAGGGTACTCCCGAAGGCCCGGTGAACGCGCAATGGCATCATGTAACAGACAAAACCGGGTAAACATGAAGCCGCCGATGCTTCACCGGGCCTTCGGGAGTACCCTCAGACCCGGCCACGGCAACGCGGCAAGAAGACATCAGTCTCCACTATTGTAACCGGGCGTCTCCCTTTCAGTCGAAGCGGTTGGCCCCGTAATTGGTCCAGTAGGTGTTGGCCGTCGTCAGGGTGACCGGATTGATCGTGGTCGTACTCAAGGTATCCACGTGCCCATCGACGAAGCCAACGTTCAGCAGCCCGTTGTTGGATGTACCGCTTTGATCAGGTGAGATGGCGGGATGTCGGGCCGCGACGTTGGCGATGTAGTCGGCGTTGTTGGCGGGCGGGTTGCCTTGAAAGTTGGCTGTGACCTGGGCGCGGTATTCCAGCGCCAGGATGGTGCCGCTGGTGTCGCTCACCCGATTGGTTTGGCCGATGTAGTAGTTCATGCCGTAGTGGACGTTCGAAGCGACGTTCCCCGAGTCGCCGGAGAGTTGCAAGCCCATGATGCCCGTGTACTGGTCGCCTTCCCAGTTGCTGTTAGCCAGGATGCGGACGCCGTTGCAGACCTGAGGGGTGTCGAACGTGAGGGTTTGGCTGCCCGAACAGCCGCCGCTGACCGTGGCCTCTGGCAGAGTGAACGCACTGGTGGTTCCGCCGATCGAAACGTTCGTCCACGTTCCTCCCGCATTCCAGCTTGCCGCGGACGTGATCGGCGAGGTCGCGGTGGCGTTCGTGGATACCTGGACGTTGACGGATTGAAAGCCGCGGGTAAGACCACCTTGCTGGAAACCATTCCAGACGGTGATGCTGTTGATCGTATACGTGCTGCTCAGGACGAAGCCGACGTACTGCGGATAGAAAGGCGCCGAGCCGCCGCCGCCCAACCACATGGCATAGCACGTGCCGTTAGTGTTGCAGGCGGCCGCCATGTTGGCTGCGCAGCCGTTATACCCAAGGCCGGTGTTGTTGTTGCCCAGGCCAGGCGTCGTCGCGACCAGGGCGCTGGGAGGGTAATAGTTGCCGGGGTAAGTGCCATAGGGCGTGGACGAGACAGCGGTTTCCTGGTTGGCCGGCACCAGGCTCCAGTTGCCCGTGGCCGAGCTGGAGGTCAGGTTCACGGAAGGGCACATTAACGTGGAGCTGTTGTTTTCCATGTAGGGCAGCAGACCACCAGTGGAGGGATTCGTGGTGGTCCAGTTGTTGACATTGAAGGTGGCGCCCGAATAGGTCGCGCGCCAGTTGTTGTAGGCCAGGCAAATCTGCTTGAGGTTGTTGACGCATTGCGTGCGTGCGGCAGCCTCGCGCACCTTTTGCACCGCCGGCACCAGCAGGGCAATCAGGATGGCGATGATCGCAATCACGACAAGCAGTTCAATGAGGGTGAAGCCTTTTCTTGAGCGCATTGAAACTTCCTTTGCAAAAGATACATCAATAGACCGTTCGCCGCCTTTTCCAGCAGCCGTGACCTATTTCTGATCGCCAGTAAACCCGAGGCCAACGCCTGCCTTACGTTCGGCGAGGGCCTCGTAGTGTCCGCGCAGCTGGGTAGTCACCGCGAGGCGTTGGTCGGGAGCATCCTCCGCGCGGTAAACGGGGTCCGCGGGAAGCACGCCGCCGAAAACGCGCAGCAGCCCGGCATAGGCCGACTGCCGCACGGCGGCATCTGGGTTGTCCGCCATGGCCCTGAACAGCAGGGGGGCGCACTCCGGGTCCCGGAAACCGGCCAGGGCGCTGATGATCGCAACCTGGACCTCGGCATCCTGGCTCTCGGCCAGGACTCGCCGCAAGTGCGGAATGGTCTCCTGTCCCTTGGGCAACATGGATAATTCCACCGCCGCTTGCACGCGATCTTTCGGAGTGCCGGCGGACAACGCTTTTTCGGCCAGGCGCGCTGGATCAGGAATGTACGGACGATTCCAGGCTAGGAAACCTAGCAACGCCAGCACAGTAACACCCAGCGTAATCCCGTAGCGCAGTTTCATGGCATCATTTCCCTCACCGGAATCATCAACTGCAATTCGACGGGCAGTTCGGGCGTAGGTTTTTGACATTGGACCCCCATCAAAAATGTTACTCCAACTCTCAAGAAAGGATCAAAAAAAGCTACCGTCATGGTTCACACTGGCTCTGACCGCAGAGCCGTTCGATTTCGTCCCCCGCGAAGGGACGGGAAAAAAGCATGAATTCATCCATGCAGCCCGTGAAAAACCGCACGGGAGCATTGTTCATGTGCATGCCGACGTTCCAGTTGCCAAGCTCGGCGTTGCCGATCACGAGCGGGACATCGACGCGTATCGGCAGCTTGGCCACCTGCTTGCCGTTGAGGTAATGCGTGACTTTCCCCTCGGGCTGGTTGTAAACCACGGCCAGGTGCAGCCACTGGCCCAGCAGCCGCGGCGGCACGGCGTTGCGGGCGGGATAGCCGCTCGGGCGTTTGCCACCTTGGTTGACGCCCAGGCCGAGCCGGCCGTCGGAGCCGATTTGCCAGTGGGTGGTCCCCCGTTCCCAGCCGTCGGACATCATCAGCGAGTTAAACTGGTTGGGCAGGCGTTCGGGGCGGACCCAGGCCAGCATCGTCAGCGACTTGAATTCGCCCGGCCCATGGAAGCGCACCCGGTCGCCGACATTCTTGAATTGCAGGGCCTTGGTGCCGGGCCAGCGGCCGTCCGTCCAGGAACAACCGACAACGGCGCCGTCCCGTGCCTGTTTTTCCTTGCCGGACAGGTCGGGCACCTTCTGGTCCGGAAGCTGCTTGGCTCCGAAGCGATAGAAAATCTCCAGGTCCTTGTCCTTGCGCAGAACCTCGCAGGCGGCCAGCCAGTCCTTGTGGCGGGATTTGATCTCCTCCTGGGAACGAGCAGTCAGCTCCTCGGCCCTCAGGAACTTGCCCGGATTCGGCTCGATCAGGCTCACGAACCCGGCCTCATCCAGGCGAACACTTTGGCCGATCGTCAGCTCCTTCATCTTGCCGGCCTGTCCGTTCGGGCCCGACTCGGCAAGTTCCACCTTTCCCTGAAAGACGTGCACTTCGGTCCGGTCGCCCTGGCCCACGTCCAGCCCGAATTCGGAGCTGGTTTCGACGAGGCTCAGCCGGGCGGAACTGATCTTGAAACCTTTTGCTTGCGGAGGGACCGTGGCTCGCAATTTGCCTCGCGCACAGTATGCTTCGGAGCGCGACAGCAGATGGATTTCAGCCGGCCCTTCAAGAATGACGATGGCGCCGCTGTAAAACTCGAGCTGGGCGCCGCCCGATTTGAGCTTGAGCACTCCGGGCGGCAGGGCGCTGCCGACGCGCGTCGGCAAATCGGTCTGTTCCCACTCGGCCCCGGACGCCCGCACCAGCAGGGCCACGGTGTTATCCGTCGGCTCGTCCTGTTCGGCGACGGCGGGGGTGCCGGGATCCTGGACGGAAGGTTGCCAATCAATCCCCAGGGCCAGGAGCAGTGAGGCGGCCAGGGCCAGGAAACCGACCGATCCCCAGAGCAGCCAGCGGCGACGGGCCAGCGACGGTTGCGGGGCAAGCGGCCGAGGTCCATTTTCCGTCGAGCTTCCGGCTGGCCCCAGGACCTTGCGCGTCCCACCGCCGAAATGCCTGGCGAGATCGGCGACCATTTGCAGGTACTGGACGTACTGGGCTTCCGCTTCCGGGTGAGCGAGAACCAATTGCTCCAGCTGCCGTAATTGCTCGGGCGTGATCGTCTCTTCGCAAAGGGCGTCGAGAAGGGCACGAAACTCAGCCATTTCAGTGGGTGTCATGTCGGTTTCCACGTCAAGTTAGCGCTGGTTAGCGGTGGCCGGGTCTGAGGGTACTCCCGAAGGCCCGGTGAACCGCCGGCGACATCTAGCTTTGCCCATGGGCGAAGAGACCAAGTTCTTGCCAGGCTCACCGGGCCTTCGGGAGTACCCTCAGACCCGGCCACGGAACACGGCCACGGAACACGGAATCTCTCTCACGCTAAGGCGCTCTGAACACAATCAAACAGCCCCTGGCGAATCTTCGCCAACGCCTTGTAAACGGCGTCCACGGAGCGGCCCAGTTCCGCGGCCGTCGTTTGCGTGGTGGCCCCTTGCGAAAGTCGCCGGGTTAGCAGATCGCGGTCCTTGTCCTTAAGTTTCTCGATGCAGTCGGCCAGTGCGTCGCGGCGCTCATCCAGTTGCAAGCTCGAAGACTGTTCCGTCAGCGTCTCGACGAGCCGATCGAGCATCGGCTGGCTAAAGCAAACGCGACTGCGTCGGCTCTTCTTCAAAAAATCCAGCACCTTAAAATAGCCGATGCGGCAACCCCAGGCGGCAAAGTCGTCCGGCGGGTGCTTGTCATCGAACTTCTCCCACATCACCATGCTCGCCTCCTGGAGCACGTCATCCGCGTCGGTCCGGTTCGGCAGCAAGGTGAAAATGTAGCCGTACAGCCGGCGTTCATTCTCCAGAAAAAGCCGAAGAAACAGCTTGCCCTCGGCGGACCTGGACGACGCCGGTTTAGCCCCGCCCGAGACGCCGCCATCGTCGTTTTCGCTGTGCATGCGGATGTCCTCTACATAGAAGTGGACTGTCGGAGCCATTATTGGAAAAAAAACATGAAGATTTGGAAGATTTGTTGAGAATTTGGCAAATAGCGGCCCGTTTTACTCCACGGGTTCCGAGACGCCATGCGTTTTGATGATGAGCGGGATGTTGTTCGCGACGACAAACGTTCGGATCGCGGCAAAGATGTGCATCTTCAGGCTTTGCGCCAGCCAGTACCCGATGATAGTTCGCTTCTGCCAGCCAAAGATCCATGGGCCGAAAAGGGACAGGGTGATGATCGTCTCGGGGCCTCGGTCTCTGCCGACGGGGACCTTGGAGGGCAAGAATCCGTAGACGAGTTCCACGTCTTGACCCTCTGGACTGATGGCGTACGTTTTGGGATTCGGCGCCAGGAACCCGCGGCAACCGTAGGTGATGGTGGTCGGTGAGATGATCAGCCATTCCGACCAGCGGCGCGACAGGAAGCCGATGGGGACGGCGAGCGTGCCGAGCCAGCCGAGCCCGCACCAGAGAATGCCGAACCAGAGCACGAGCTCGCCTTGATAGAGCAGGCTGGACATGTAAACCGTCGCGGGGGCCCACATCAGCCAGAACAGAATGAGGATCACGGTTAGGCTGATTTCCTTCGGAGCCTTGCGATTGTCCCAGGCGAGCCGGAGCGTGCCGTGCTCCTCGACCTCCTCGATGCGGTATGGTTCAGACATGGTATCCTCTTGAGCACGCCCCAGTTTCCCCATTTGTTATTCGGAGATCTTTGACTAATCTTTGGCCGGACCGGTACAATATCACCACCCCCGACTGGAGAATATCATGATTGCCGCTGAACGACGCACAACCCCACCGAAAAAAGAGCTGCCGCCCTTGATGAACGGCGATCATCTGGATCAAAAGACGTTTCACGAACGCTACGAGGCCATGCCGGAGGTGCAAGCCGAGCTGATCGGAGGGATTGTCTACATGTCATCGCCCCAAAAACTGCGGCACGGGTATCACCACCTCAAACTCGCTCAGTTGACGGGCGATTATGCGGACGAGACGCCCGGCACGGAAGGATGCGTGAATTCCACCAGCATTCTCGGGCCCGATGCCGAACCGCAACCCGACACGGGGCTCTACATTCTTCCCGAATTTGGCGGCCAAACGGCGCTGGACGACAAGGGCTACCTGATCGGCGCCCCCGAGTGGGTCGGCGAAATCAGCGATAGCACCGAGTCGATCGATTTGAATCGGAAGAAACTCGATTATGAAAAGGCCGGCGTGCGCGAATACATGGTGGTGGCTTTGCGCAGCGAACAGGTATTTTGGTTCATCCGCCGGCGCGGCAAATTCAAGCCGCTCCCCGCGGACACCGATGGCATCATTCGCTCCGAAGTTTTCCCGGGCTTCTGGCTCGACGCCGATGCATTTCTCCAGCGCGATAACAAACGCCTGCGTGCGACCCTGCGCCAGGGATTCGCGTCGCCCGAACATGCGGCATTTGTGGCGAAGATTGCGAAACGCAAGGCGTAGATTCCGTGG
>Ga0182024_10013453_pt1 | contig 15973 bp, 15 predicted proteins | sample P32metaG_FD_120480 | JGI IMG/M metagenome (GOLD analysis project Ga0182024, IMG submission 120480) | Permafrost microbial communities from Stordalen Mire, Sweden - P3-2 metaG (Illumina Assembly) | ecosystem: Environmental > Terrestrial > Soil > Wetlands > Permafrost | place: Sweden: Stordalen... | reverse complement strand
CGCGGTCTCGGTGAGGAAGAGGTCCTGCACCACGAGATGTTCCAGCTCGGCCAGCGCCGCGCGCGCGTGCTGGACATCGGGGTCCGACATCGCCGGGTTTTCCCCCATGATGTACATGCCCTTGATCTCGCCGCGATGCACCGCGTCCATGATCTCGACCACGGTGAGCCCGCGCTTCTCGTCGAGCGGGGTCTGCCACAGCGCCTCGAACTTCTCGCGCACCTGCGGATTCTCGACCGATTGGTAGTCGGGATAGAACATCGGAATGAGCGCGACGTCCGAGGCGCCCTGGACGTTGTTCTGGCCGCGCAGCGGATGCAGCCCGGTGCCCGGCCGCCCGATCTGCCCGGTAACCAGCGCCAGCGCGATCAGGCAGCGCGCGTTGTCGGTGCCGTGGATGTGCTGCGAGATCCCCATTCCCCAGAAGATGATCGCCGATTTGGCGCGGGCATAGGTCCGCGCCACCTCGCGCAGGGTCGCCGCATCGACCCCGCAAATCTCGGCCATCTTATCCGGCGCGTAGTCGCGGACATGCTCGCGCAGCGCCTCGAAATCCTGCGTGTGCGCCTGGACGTACTGGCGGTCGTAGAGGCCCTCCTCGACGATCGTGTGGAGCATCGCGTTGAGCAGCGCCACGTCGCGCGCCGGTTTGAAACGCAGCATCTTGGTCGCATAGCGCGCCATCACCTGGCCGCGCGGGTCCATCACGAACAATTTGGCGCCGCGCTTTGTCGCCTGCTTGAAGAAGGTCGCGGCCACCGGGTGGTTCTCGGTCGGCCGCGCGCCGATGATGATGATGACTTCGGCGTCGGCGGCCGCTGTGAAGGGCGCGGTGACCGCCCCCGAGCCGATGCCTTCCATCAGCGCGGCGACCGAGGAGGCGTGGCAGAGCCGCGTGCAGTGATCGACGTTGTTGCTGCCAAAGCCGGTGCGCACCAGCTTCTGGAACAGATAGGCTTCCTCGTTAGAGCCCTTGGCTGAGCCAAACCCGGCAAGCGCGCGCTTGCCGTCCCGGTCGCGGATTGTTTTGAGGCCCGCGGCGGCGCGGTCGAGCGCTTCTTCCCAGGTCGCCTTCCTAAAATGGGTGAACGGGTTGGCCGGGTCGATCGCGACATCATCCTTTGCGACCCCGTCCTTGCGGATCAGGGGCTCGGTAAGGCGGTCGGAATGGTGCACGTAATCGAAGCCGAACCGGCCCTTCACACAAAGCCGGTTGTGGTTGGCCGGCCCGTCCTTGCCCTCGACCGAGACGATGCGGTCGTCCTTCATCTTGAAGATCAGCTGGCAGCCGACCCCGCAATAGGGGCAGACGCTCTCGACCTGCCGGTCGGGGGCATTGGCGTAGGTGCCGTTGTCGTCGACGAGGCTCGCCGGCATCAAGGCGCCGGTCGGGCAGGCCTGCACACATTCGCCGCAGGCGACGCAGGTCGAATTCCCCATCGGGTCGTCGAAATCGAAGACGATCTTTTCGTGCCAGCCGCGCCCGGCCATGCCGATGACGTCGTTGACCTGGACCTCGCGGCAGGCGCGTACGCACAGATTGCACTGGATGCAGGCATCGAGTTGCACCGCCATCGCCGGATGGCTGCGGTCGGGCGCCACCGGGGCGCGCCGCGGAAAACGGCTGTCGCTGACCTCGAGCGCGTCGGCCCATTGCCACAGCCGCGAACCCGGGTCGTGCGCCGCCGCGCGGTCCGGCTGGTCGCCGACCAGCAGCTCGAAAACGAGCTGGCGCGAGGCTTTCGCCCGCTCGCTCGCCGAGTGCACCTTCATTCCCGGCGTCGGCGGCCGGATGCAGGAGGCGGCGAGCACCCGCTCGCCCTCGATCTCGACCATGCAGGCGCGGCAATTACCGTCGGCGCGGTAGCCGGGTTTGGGTAGCCAGCACAGATGCGGGATCTCGACGCCCTGCCGGTTCGCCACCTGCCAGATCGTCTCCCCCGGCTGGGCCTCGACCTCGACATCATCGAGAAGAAAGCGGATCGGATCGGTCATGTCGGACCTCCGTCAAACACGTTGCAGCCGTTGGATGAAATCGTTGACCTCCGGCTGCGTCCAGGTGTCGCCGTGGTGCCAGAAATCGAGCAGATCGTCCTTGTTGAGTGATACCCAGGCGATGACGTGCCGAGACATCTGGCGAGTGATGCGGACCGGCAAACTGTTGGCGACAACCGCTGGCGTGTCGGAAATCGACACCGAAAAGCTCGGCTGCGTGCGGCCCGGCTGGATAAAATATTTGACCCGCGGACCATGCGCGCCCATTGCGGTGGAGATAAAGATCGTTCCGGTGACCCCGGTCTGAACGCTCGTCAGGTTGGCCATCTCGACGACTTCGTCCCGGGACAATTCTTCAGCCAATGGCGTGTCGGGCGGGATCTGTGGTGATCCGGTCAGAAAGCTCAACATCACGCCAGGTCCTCGCGGAAATGCTTCACCACCAGCTTGACCGGGTTCATCGCGGCCTGGCCCAGCCCGCAGATCGACGCGTCGCCCATGACCCGCGCCAGATCGGCGAGCAACGCCTCGTCCCAGCGCGGCTCATTCATCAGCGCCACCGCCTTTTCGGTGCCGACCCGGCACGGCGTGCATTGGCCGCAGCTCTCGTCCTCGAAGAAGCGCAAGAGGTTGAGCGCGACCGCCTTCATGTCGTCCTGGTCGGAGAGCACGACGACTGCGCCCGAGCCGGTAAAGCAGCCTTCGGCTTCGAGCGTCCCGAAATCGAGCGGGATGTCGGCGAGCGAGGCTGGCAGGATGCCGCCCGAGGCGCCGCCCGGCAGATAGCCCTTGAAGGCGTGCCCGTCGTCCATCCCGCCGCAGAATTCCGCGATCAGCTGGCGCGCGGTGATCCCCGCCGGGGCGAGCTTGACCCCGGGTTCCTTGACCCGCCCCGACACCGAGAAGGTGCGCAGCCCCTGGCGCCCGTTACGGCCCTGGCCGGTGAACCATTCCGGGCCCTTCTCGACGATGTCGCGCACCCAGTAGAGGGTCTCGACATTATTGATGAGGGTCGGCCTCCCGAAGAGGCCAACCTGCGAGGGAAACGGCGGCTTGTGCCGCGGCAGGCCGCGCTTGCCCTCGATGCTTTCGAGCATCGCCGATTCCTCGCCGCAGATATAGGCGCCGGCGCCGCGCCGCAGATGGATCTTGGCGTGCGGCGCGAGCCCGGCTGCCTCGACCACGGCGAACTCCTTGTCGAGGATCGCGCGGCATTGCGGGTATTCGTCGCGCAGATAGACGTAGACCGCCTCTGCTTCGACCGCCCAGGCGGCGATCAGCATCCCCTCGATAAAGCGATGCGGGTCGGTTTCGAGGAAATAGCGGTCCTTGAAAGTGCCGGGCTCGCCCTCGTCGGCATTGACCGCGAAGAGCCGGGGCTTGGGCTCCTGGCGCACAAAGCGCCATTTGCGCCCGGTTGGAAAGCCGGCGCCGCCGAGACCGCGCAGCCCGGAGCCTTCGAGGGCCGCGATCACCTCCTCGACTGGCCGCGCACCGGAGAGACAGGATCGCAGCAGCCCATAGCCGCCGCCGGCGCGGTATTGATCGAGACCGGGATAGGCGGGGGCGGCGGGGTGGGCGGCGCCCGCGGCAACCGCGGCGGCGACACTCCCCGAGGTGGCGTGCTCGTGCAGCGCATGGCCGATCGCGACGACCGGCGCCTTGTCGCAGCCGCCCATGCAGGGCGCCCGCACCACGCGCACGCCGTCGCCGAGGCGGGAGCGCAATTCGTCGAGCAGCGGTTCGGCGCCGTTGAGCGCGCAGCTGAGGCTGTCGCACACCCTCACAGTCAGCAGCGGCGGCGCCGCCTCGTCGTCCATCACGATGTCGAAATGCGCATAGAACGAGGCGACCTCGTACACCTCGGTCAGGGCGAGGCGCATCTCGTCCGCCAGGGCCACGAGATGGCGCGCGTGAAGACAGCCGAAATGGTCCTGCAGCACATGCAGGTGCTCGATCAAGAGGTCGCGGCGGCGCTCGCGCTCCCCGAGCAGCGCCGCGACCTCGGCGAGCGCGGCGAGGTCGATCTGGCGGCCCTTCGGGTGATCCGGCCCGCGCCGCCGCCCGGAGCCGGGGTGGATGCGCCGATCGTGGTGTTGCGCGCTATGTTGCATGCCAATCCCGCGTCCTTCGAGACGCTCCCTACGGGCGCTCCTTAGGATGACGATAGGGCGTCGATGGCATCAAGGAAACCCGTCATCCTAGGGTGTGGCTCAATCGCACCAATAGAGCAAGGCGGTGACGAGGTACAAGCCGACGAGGAAGTTGCGGGCGAGTTTGTCGTAGCGGGTGGCGATGGCGCCGGAAGTCCTTGATGCGACAGTTGGTGCGCTCGATGAGATTGCGCCACTTGTAGCGCTCGGCAGGGCGGCCACGCGCTATAGGTCCCGATATATCGTCTAGCGCGTCGTGACGAGGCCGGCAGGGCCGCGTAGGATCGCCCGGGCTTTCGGGCGAGGAGAGGGTCATGGCCGCTGTTCTGAAGAATGCCGCGAAGGAGCGGCTCGATGGGGGCGAGCTGGCCCTCGGGGTCATCCTGCGCCAGGCGCGCACGGTCGACATCGCGGGAATCATGAAATCCTGCGGCTATGACTGGCTGTTTCTCGACCTCGAGCACAATTCGATGGACCTCGACACCGCGGTGCAGATAGCCGTTGCCGCGCTCGGCGCCGGGATCGCCCCGGTGGCGCGCGTGCCCGCCGGGCAATTGTGGATGGCGACCCGGTTCCTCGACGGCGGCGGGCTCGGCATCGTGGTGCCGCATGTCGATACGCCGGGCGAGGCGCAAAAGATCGCGCAGGCATTGCGCTATCCGCCGCAGGGCCACCGCTCGGTCGCCGGCGGGCTGCCGCATTTCGGCTACGCCAAGGTAGGCCTCGCCGAGACCTGCACGGCGATCAATGCGGCGACGCTGGTCGTCGTCATGCTGGAAACCCCGACCGCGATCGCCAACGCCGCTGCGATTGCCGCGGTGCCGGGCATCGACTCGCTCTTGATCGGCACCAACGATCTGGCGATGGAGCTGGGCATCCCGGGCAGCTTTGACGACGAGCGCATCGTCGCCGCCTACCAGACCGTGTGCGACGCCTGCCGGGCAGAAGGCAAGTTCGCCGGGGTCGGCGGCATCGCCGACGAGGCGCTCCTGCGCCGCTACATCGGCATGGGCGTGCGCCTGGTGCTGCCCGGCAGCGATCTCGCCTTTATGATGGACGCCGCAAGCACGCGCGCCGCAGCGATGCGTGCTTGCCTCTGATCGGCAGGGCGAGGGCGCTTTCGTCCCGGTGACGGAGCCAGACGCCCGGGGCCAGCTTCCGGCAGCCATCGCCCGTCGGCAACCCGACGCGCTGCGCGGCATCCTTTTGATGTGCGCCGGCGCGTCGGTGTTCCCGTTCATGAATGCGGCGGTCAAGCTGCTCGGCGCGCGCTATCCGGTAGCCGAGATCGTTTGGGCCCGCTTTACCGGGCACCTGATCGTCATGCTGCTCGTGTTCCTGCCGCACTCTGGCTGGCGGTTGTTGGCGACGCGGCGCCCCGCCGTGCAGATCGCCCGCTCGTTCTTGATGCTGGCCGGCAACCTGCTGTTCGTCGTGGCGATCGCGCGGGTGCCGCTCGCCACAGCCTCGGCGATCGGCTTCACCGCCCCCTTGATCGTCACCGCGCTGTCGGTGCCGCTGCTGCGCGAGAGCGTCGGCATCCGGCGGTGGAGCGCCGTCGCGGTCGGCTTTGCCGGCGCCTTATTAGTGATCCGGCCGGGGAGTTCCCTGCACGATCCGGCCGTATTGCTGTTGCTGCTGTCGTCGGTCGGGAATGCGCTCTATCAGATCGCGACCCGTTGGGTCGGCTTTTACGACGAACCGGCGACCGGGATCGTCTTCTCGGCATTGCTCGGCTCGCTAATCATGAGCTTCGTGCTGCCGTTTGTCTTCGTGGTGCCGCGCAACCCGCTCGATATCGCGCTGTTCTTGAGCCTTGGCCTCCTCGGCGGCGCCGGGCACTACCTGGTAATCCGCGCCTTCCAGTTGGCGCCGGCCGCAATCATCGCGCCGCTCGGCTATGTCGAGCTCATCGGCACGACGACGCTCGGCTACCTGATCTTCGACAATTTCCCCGATCTGTGGACCGGGGTCGGTGCCGCGATCATCATCGCCTCGGGCGTCTACATCGCGCTACGCGAGCGCCGCCGGCGCGTCACCGCGCGGATCTCATAGCGGACGGAGAATTGCGAGATGGATTTCACGATCCCCGACGAGCTTGTCGCATTGCAGGAGCGCACAGCGCATTTCGTGCGCGAGGAGATCCTGCCGCGCGAAGCGGACAAGCGTCAGACGCCGCACGGCCCGACCGAGGATTTCCGGCGCGAGCTGGTGGCGCTGGCCCGCGGCAAGGGGCTCCTCTCGCCGCATGTCGGGCGCGAATGGGGCGGGCTGGGGCTCGACCACCGCGGCAAGGCGATTGTGTTCGAGGCGGCCGGCTATGCGCCCTTGGCGACGATCGCGATGAACATCTTCGCGCCCGACGAAGCCAACATGCATTTGCTGGAGCAGGTCGCCGACGAGCGGCAGAAGGAAAAATGGCTGCGCCCGCTCGCTTCGGGGGCGATCCGTTCCTGCTTCATGATGACCGAGCCGGAACCGGGCGCCGGCGCCGATCCATCGATGCTGCTGACGACGGCACGGCGCGAGGGCGGCCACAACGCCGCCGAATTCGTCATCGACGGCACCAAATGGCTGATCACCGGCGCGATCGGCGCGGAATTCGCGATCATCATGGCGAAGACCGAGAGCGATCCGCTGGGGCCCGCCGGCGCGACGATGTTTTTGGCGCCGATGAATGCGCCGGGCATTCACATCGAGCGCGTGCTCGACACGCTCGACCAGTACATGACCGGCGGCCATGCGGTGGTCCGCCTCGACGGCCTCAGGGTGCCCGAAACGGCGGTGCTGGGGCGGGTCGGCGAGGGCTTCCGCTATGCCCAGGCGCGGCTTGCCCCGGCGCGCCTCACCCATTGCATGCGCTGGCTCGGCGCGGCGCGGCGCGCGCACGACATCGCCACCGATTATGCAAGGCGCCGCACCGCTTTCGGCAAGCCCTTGGGCGAGCATGAGGGGGTCGGCTTCATGCTGGCCGACAACGAGATGGATCTGCACACAAGCCGCCTCGTCATCTGGCATACCGCCTGGGTGCTCGATAAGGGCGAGCGCGGCCGCCACGAATCGAGCATGGCAAAGGTGATCTGCTCGGAGGCGATCTGGCGCGTCGTGGACCGCAGCATGCAGATTCTCGGCGGGCTCGGCATCACCGACGATACGATCGTCGCCCGGATCTTCCGCGAGGTCCGCCCGTTCCGCATCTATGACGGCCCCTCCGAAGTCCACCGCTGGTCAATCGCCCAGCGCGTGCTGCGCGCGGCTGGGGTGGGATAAGGCCCTTTCGCAATGAGTGATGATGAACTGCTGGAGCGGATGCGCGCCAATCCCAGGGGAAATTGGACGATTGCCGACATCGAGCGACTGTGCCGAAGAAGCGGACTGACGATTACGGCGCCGCGCCGCGGGTCGCATTACAAGGTGCGCGATCCGGGTAGCGGAACCACATTGACGATTCCGGCGCGACGACCAATAAAACCCGTATACATTCGAGCGCTTGTCGCGGTTGTCGATCGGCGTCGCGCCAGCAAGGAAGCGCCATGATCTACCGTTACCGTATCAGCTTGAGACCACTTGGCGGCGAGGACGGTGGCGGCTGGCTCGCAGACGCGCCCGAACTTCCGGGTTGCATGTCCGATGGTGAGACGCCCCAACAAGCGGTCGAGAACCTGATGGATGCGATCACCTGTTGGATCGAGGCCGCCGAGGAGGATGGCCGGCCGGTGCCCGCGCCCGCCAACGCCGACGCCGCGTAACGGCCCCTCGGAAGTTCGCCCGAGGTCGGTGGCCCGTGCCAGAAGCCGTCAAGAAGCGCTCGTCAGCGGGAGGCATTCCCTACACCCGCTCCATTCGCGAGGCCGTCGAAACCGCCCTCGCCCGTCCCGAGAAATCGCGATGAGCGAACCCTCAATCGCCGAAGCGGCGGCGGAGGAAGTCGCGGACATCCTCGGCGCAGCGGTCGGGGACCGCGTCGCAGATGTTGTGGGGGAGGGCGTCATAGACGCGGAACTCGACATCGCCGAGGCGGCGGAAGGGCTCGTAATTCGCGACCGAGCCGACCGTCTCGCCGCCGGGGATGACGACAAGGGTGGGCACGCGGATGCGCGTGACCTCCCCGCTCCAATCGTAGCTCGCCATCAGGAGCACGAATTTGGCGATATAGACCGGGTCGTTTCGCCCGGCTTCGTCGAGGAACCAGTTGATAAGGCCCGGATCGGCATCTTTCGGCAGCCGGTCGGCGATCGTCTCGGCGAGAAAGCCGCGCAGCCCCTTCGCCTGGATCTGCGGGATCCAGCTCGGCGCCTGGCTGTTCTTGAGCCCCGGGGTCGAGCCGAAGAGGGCCAGGCTCCGGACCCGCGTCGGCCGGATCATCGCCAGCTGCTGGCCGAGATAGCCGCCCGCCGAATTGCCGACGATATGCGCGCTCTCGACACCGAGATGGTCGAGCAGCTCCGCAACATCGGTCACGAGGCGGTCGAGGGCGAGGGGCTGTTCGGGTGGCGGCACCTGCGAGCTTCCATGACCGCGCAGATCGAGCCGCACCACCCGGTACTCGCGGGCGAGATGCGGGACCCAGGCGAAATAGCGCCGGGCGCTGCCCATCGCCGCATGGAGCAGCAGGACGGTCGCCGAACGCCGCCAGGGGTCGGTGAAATCGTCGAGGTAATAGGCGAGGTTGAGCCCATCGCTGGTGGTGAACCGCGCCCTCTCGGTCATTTCGCCGCTTCCGCCGTCACGGGCCCGAGCGTCGCCATGAACTCGACGAGATAGGGCTTCCACAGCTTGGCGTAGTAATGGCTGAAATGGCCGTGGGTGTCGGGGCCGGCCGGGATCAGCACGTAGCGGCCGTGCATGACCCGTTTCATCGCCCGCTCGACGGTGCCGAGCTCGGGCGGGTTGGCGTGGTCCTCGGCATCGTTGATCAAGAGCACCTTGGCCTGGATCTTGTCGAGGTCGGGCTCGGGGTTGTAGTCCTGGATCGCCTCGATAGCCCAGAGCTGGTTGTTGGCGTCGCCCTTCCCCGCCTCCTCGAGCCGGCGCTCGTAGAGCGCGTTGGCGGCGGCGAGGGTCGGCGCCATCTCCTGGATGCGGGTCGGGCTTTCGGTGCCGAAATTCCCGGCGGCGGTATAGCGGTAATGGGTCGGATTCTTATCGTAGAAGCCGCCCTTCCAATCCGGGTCGTTGCGGATCGCCTCGGCCGCGGCGCGGCGGCCCAGCCAGTTGCGGCCGCTGATCTCGACGGGCTGGCAGGAGAGCGGCACCACGCCATCCATCAGGTCGGGGTACATCTCGGCCCACATCCAGGCGTGCATGCCGCCCATCGAGCTGCCGATCACCAGGCGCAGATGGGCGACGCCGAGGCCTTCGGTAATGAGGCGGTATCCCGATTCGACCATGTCGCGATAGCGGTAATGCGGGAACTTGCCGCGAAGGCCGTCCGAGGGCTTCGACGACCCGCCGCGACCGACCGCGTCCTGCATGATGATGAAGTAGTGCTGGGCGTCGAGCGGCTGGCCCGGCCCGAACAGCTCAGGGGCGAGTGTCGGGCGCAGCCAGTTTGCCCCGGTCCCGGTATTGCCCTGCAATAAGAGGACGCCGTTGACGATCTTCCCCGCCGCATCGCGCCGCGCGACCCCCATCGTGCGGTAATGCAGCCGCAGCTCCGGCAGCGTTTCACCCGATGCGAAGACATAATTCTGGATGGCGAAATCGGCTTCGTGGTAGTTCGGCCAGCTTTTGGTCGGATCGGTCGTCGGCATCGGCGGGTCTCCCTCTTCGCGCGAGTGCGCAGCATAGACAGAGCCGCGCGCCGGAGAAACCTGTGTCGGGCGGGTGGCCCGTGCTTGCGTCGTTGCGCAAGCTGCACATATTTTGCCGCTAATCGCTCGACCGCCGTGCACTATGATCCGACGCTGTGGCACGATCGATACCCCGACCGTCGATATTCGATGATCTTGAGTATCTCGGCGCGTTCGGAGGCGAGCGACGTTGGCGAAGCGATGGCGGCAAGCGGCTGTACACCTGGGATTCGCTGCATGGGGAAGTTGAGGTGTTCAACGCCAGAGGAAAGCACCTCGGTGCTCTCGATCCTGTGACCGGAGCATGGGTCAAGCCAGCCGTCGCTGGGAGAATAATTGATGTCTAGCCGGCGTGCATTCATAGATCTATGCGTGGAAGGCAAAGTCGCGCCGGACAACATAGACGATTTTGTCGACCAATGGCACGAAACCCCGGGGGGGATTGCGCTTCATGACCATTTAGGAATGACGCTGGAAGAATATTCATTATGGATGAGAGTACCTGATGCCTTGCCATACATAATCAAAACACGACAGGAAAGAAAATCTTTAACAGATGTAGTTATCAATGAATGCCAAAATTTGCACCTTGTTCGGCAAGGCGACGAAAAATTGAAAATCGAACGCCTCCAAAAATGGCTCAAGGCAAAGGGCGAGTTGATCTGAGTTTTGTATTACCGGCAATGAGGATTGTTGCCGGCGTCCTCGTCTGCTGCGCCATGACGGGGTTCCTGAGCGTCGCCGCGCAGGCGCAATCGCTGCTGCGCTGCGGGAAGTTCACCGAGGCCGTGCTTGACCCGCCCGAGCCGCGGGAAGCCCGCTGGCCGGTGCACGAGTTCGAAAAGATCGACATTGCCGTCAAGACCCAGCCCCACCGGGTGCTGTTTCTCGGCGATTCGCTGACCGAGCGGTTCGATCCGGAGCTGTGGCGGTTGCACATGGAGCCGCGCGGCGTCCTCAATGCCGGGGTCAGCGGCGACCGCACCGAGCATCTCCTGTGGCGCCTGCAACACGGTAATCTCGATGGCCCGGCGCCGGCCGGCGTGGTGATCCTGATCGGCACCAACGATCTCACCCATGACCGCTCGCCCGAAATCGTGGCCGAGGGCATCCGCACCGACCTCCTCTACTTGCGCCAACATCTGCCCCGTGCCCGCATCGGGCTCCTGGGCTTGTGGCCGCGCGCGATGTGGCCCGACGCCCCGCTGCGCGGCGCGATCGCCGCGGTCAACCGGCTGATCAAGAATTGCGGCGATGACCGGGCGGTGTTCTATGCCGATTTGGGCGGCCTCTTACTCGATCCCGAGGGCCGCCTCACCCCGGAGATCTCGCCCGACCGGCTGCATTTCAGCCGCCCCGGCTATGCTCGGCTGATGCCGCGGCTCGATGGGCTGATCGACCGGCTGCTTCTCGCGCGTTGACGGCGCGACACCCTGGTTAATTGTTTTATTAGGGCTAGCGGCTATGCTGCGCCGCTCCCGCTCGACAGGTGAACCATGGCGCACGGCTATCATTTCTTCATGAACCCAGGACCCACGAACATCCCGGACCGCATCTTGCGGGCGATGGACCGCGGCACGATCGACTTCACCGGGGCGCAGTTTCGCGCGATCTCCGAGGAATGTTTCGCCGGGCTGCAGCGAGTCTTCAAGACCAAGGAGACGATCCTCGCCTATGCCGCCACCGGGCATGGCGCGTGGGAGGCCGCGCTGGTCAACCTGTTCTCGCCGGGCGACAAGGTGCTGGTCGTCGAAAGCGGGTTTTTCTCGCTGAACTGGGGGATGCGCGGCGAAGCTTTCGGGCTCGAGGTCGAGACGTTGCCCAACGATTGGCGCCGCGCCGTCGACCCGGCCCGGCTCGAGACCCGGCTGAAGGAGGACAAGGAGCATAAGATCAAGGCGGTGCTCCTGGTGCACAGCGAGACCTCGACCGGGGTCGCCAACCCGGTCGCCCTGCTGCGCCGCGCGATCGATGCGGCGCGGCATCCCGCGCTCTTCCTCGTCGACACGATCTCTTCGCTCGCCTCGATGGATGTCCAGACCGACGAGTGGGGCATCGACGTCGTCGTCGCCGGCTCGCAGAAAGGGCTGATGCTGCCGACCGGCATGGCCTTTACCGCGATCAGCGCCAAGGCACTCGCCGCCGCCGCGCAAGCCAAATTGCCGCGGGTCTATTGGGACTGGAAGCGCCTCATGGGCGAGGGCAGCCAAGCCTATTGGAACGGCACCGCGCCGGTGCATTTCTTCTATGGGCTGCAGGAGGCGCTGCGCATGCTGGAGGAGGAGGGGCTCGACAACGTCTTCGCCCGCCATCATCGCCTCGCCGAAGCGACCCGCCGCGCGGTGCGCGCCTGGCGGCAGAATGACGGGCCGGAGGTCTTTGGGCTCGACCCCGGCGCGCAGTCGGACACGATCACCGCCGTTCTGGTGCCGGAAGGCTACAACGCCGACGAGGTGCGACAGACCTGTCTCGACCGGTTCAACGTGTCGCTCGGCGGCGGGCTCGACCGCCTCCGGGGCCGGGTCTTCCGCATCGGCCATATGGGCGACCTCAACGAGCCGATGCTCCTGGGCACGATCGCCGCCGTAGAGATGGCGCTCGACCTCGTCGGCGTGCCGCACGGCAAGGGCGGCGTCCAGGCCGCGATGGAGTATCTCGAAGGCGAAGCGTAGCGCGGTTGCGGACGCGGCGCGCCGCCGCTATATACCCGGCGTTGCCCGCTGGCTTACCCGAAGGGGGTCGCGCGATGAAGGAAGGCATTCACCCGGATTATCACGAGATCACCGTCGTGATGACCGACGGCAGCACCTACCCGACGCGTTCGACCTATGGCAAGGCGGGCGACACGCTGCGCCTCGAAATCGACCCGAAATCGCATCCGGCGTGGACCGGTGGCCAGCAGCGCCTGCTCGACACCGGCGGCCAGCTCGCCCGCTTCAACCGGCGCTTCCAGGGCTTCGAACGCAAGGCCTGACCCCGCTCGGCCCCGTATGCCCGAGTGCTGACGGCCCCTTGAACCGGGCAACCGAATAGCTATCTAACATTCGCGCGGTCGCCACTTGTGGGGCCGCGCACTGTAGACTGGTCCCGGCCATTCGGGCGGGGTCTCAATCCATGTTGCTCACTGGAGGATATGGTCATGGATCGTTTTGATTTCTCCCCGCTGTTCCGTTCGACGATCGGCTTCGATCGGCTGGCTCGCCTCGTTGATACGGCGACCCGCGTCGACAGCACGGCGCAGTCCTACCCGCCCTACAACATCGAGACGACTGGTGAGAACTCCTATCGCCTGACGATGGCGGTGGCCGGGTTCTCGCAGGACGAACTCGACATCACGGTGCACGAGAACACGCTGATCGTCACCGGCAAGGCGCAGAAGGAGGCCGAGAACGGCCGCTATCTGCACCAGGGCATCGCCCGGCGCGCCTTCGAGCGGCGCTTCAGCCTCGCCGACCACCTCAAGGTGACCGGCGCGAGCATGGACAACGGCTTGCTCCACGTCGATCTGGTGCGCGAGGTTCCCGAGGCGATGAAGCCGCGCACCATCAAGATCGCCGGCAGCGAGCCTTCCCGCCCGCAGGTGACCGAGCAGAAGGCCGCCTAACCCGCCGCCCGAACGGCAGCATCCCAAGTGAAACGCCCCCGGGAAACCGGGGGCGTTTTTTGCTTCAGAACCAACCGCGCCACTTGAACCATAAAAGCGGCGCCACCGCGCTCAACGCGATCAGCGCCAGGCCATAGGGATAACCCCAGTCCCAGGCGAGCTCGGGCATGTATTTGAAGTTCATGCCGTACATGCTGGCGACCAGGGTCGGCGGCACCCCGACCACCGAGACGATCGTCAGCACCTTGATGATGTCGTTCTGCTCGACATTGATGAGGCCTAGCGTCGCGTCGAGCAGCAGCTGCACGTTCTCGACGAGATGGGCGTCGTAGTCGCTGAGCGAGAGGAGGTCGTGGCGCACGGTTTCGAGCCGGGGCTTCACCGCCTCGGGGAGCCACGCCCCACCCATGCTTCCGACATAGGGCACCATGCGCGCGACGCCGAGCAGGCTGTCGCGGATTTTCGAGGCGAGATCGCCACTGGCCCCGACCCGGCGTAGGATGAGGCGTAAATCCGCGGCCTCGTGGGCGGGACGGTGGCGCCCGCCGCCCTGCAAGGTCCCCGACCGGAAAAGTCGGCGCGACAGCGTGTCGAGTTCCGCCGCGATCCGTTCGAGGACGTCGGCGAGGCGGTCGACAATCGCCTCTATGAGCCCGACGAAGGCTTCGCAAGCGCTCCCCGGCGCTGCTTTTTCGAAGGCGGTGAACGCGACCAGCTCCTCGAACCGCACCGTGACCAGCAGCTCCGGCCCGAGCACAAACCCGACCGGCGTTGTCTGGGGGTCGTCAGCATTAGTCCGATGCACGAGGGGGGCACTCAAATAGAGAATGCCGTTATGCGCCCGCAGCCGGCTCGAGCTTTCGATCTCGGAGAGGTCCGCGGCGCTCGGCAGATGCAGCCCGCTCGCGTGCTCGACGAGTGCCGTTTCGGCTGGGCTCGGGTTCAATAAATCGATCCAGACGGCATCGCGCATCGTCAGGGGCGCGCTCCCCAGATCGGTTGGCGGTTGAGCAACTTCGCCGGAGCGTGTGTGGAGGGTCAGCATGTTGCCGATTGTACAGGCGTCACCCCGGCAAAGCTCGCCCTGGTTGACACTAGAAATCGGGCTTCGGCAGGGGCCGTATCGGGGTACGGATTACGAGCGTTTGCGGCTCGTCTTCGGCCGCGGCCCAGCCCCATTCGAGCAAGGGCGAGGCGGTGCGGGCAAAGCCGAGGATGCGGGCAACGAGAGCCGGCGATTGCATCTCATCGTCGCTCAACGGAGAGCGGGCGGTGAACGACTTCCAGCAGACATACTCGGCGACCGGCGTGCCCTTGGCCGCCTCGAACCCGCGGGGCGGGCGGCTGAGGCGCTCGTCGCTGGCGACCGGGTGACCCGACGCGGCGAGCCGGCCGGCGAGCGCCAGAAAGCCGTCGGGGTCGCCCAGGATGGCCCGCCGCAAGCGGGCGAGGAGCGGGGGCTCGGGATGCCAGAAGCCGGCTGCCACCATCGACCCGCCCGGCTCGAGATGGAGATAAAGGAGGCCGGGGTCGCGCTTATCGCCGGAGCGGGTCAGCACCGCGCCGGCGTGCGTCTTGTAGAGCCGCTTATCGGGCGAGAAGCGCACATCGCGGTAGATCCGGAAGATGCCGCGCTGCGGGTCGCCGACCAGCGGCAGCCCGGCTTCCTCCAGCGCCGTCCCGACCGCGACGACCAGCTGTCTGAGCGGCGCCAGGACTTGCGTATCGTAGACCGCCTTCCTCGGCTTGAACCAGACCGGGTCGTTGTGCTCGCGCAGCCCCTTGAAGAAGCTGAGCGCCGCCGGCCGGAACCCGGGAAACGCAATACTCGTCGTCATCGCCTGTTCTCTTGGCGCCGCGCGTAGAGGAGAAATTCGCGGTTGCCGGCGGGACCCTGGATCGGGCTCTCGGCGATGCCGATCACGCCCCAACCGGGTTGCGCGTCGAGCCAGTCGGCGACCCCGCGGCAAACCGCCTCGTGCACGGCGGGGTCGCGCACCACGCCGCCCTTGCCGACCTCCTTGGGCCCGGCCTCGAATTGCGGCTTGATAAGCGCCACCAGCTGGGCCCTCTCGGCGGCGAGCTTGAGCGGCGCCGGCAACAGCGTCACGAGGCCGATGAAGCTCGCATCGCAGGTGATCACATCGATCGGCTCGGCGATCGCGGTGCGGGTCAGATAGCGCGCGTTGAGGCCCTCGTGGACGACGACCCGCTCGTCCTGGCGCAATTTCCAGGCGAGCTGGCCGCGTCCGACATCGACTGCGTGGACCCGGGCGGCGCCTTTCGCCAGCAGCACGTCGGTAAACCCGCCGGTCGAGGCGCCGATATCGAGCGCGGTCGCGCTGCTGACCGGAATCGCGAAATGATCGAGCGCGAACGCCAGCTTGACCCCGCCGCGCGAGACCCAGGGATGATCGCGGCCTGCGAGG
>Ga0182024_10013452_pt1 | contig 15974 bp, 15 predicted proteins | sample P32metaG_FD_120480 | JGI IMG/M metagenome (GOLD analysis project Ga0182024, IMG submission 120480) | Permafrost microbial communities from Stordalen Mire, Sweden - P3-2 metaG (Illumina Assembly) | ecosystem: Environmental > Terrestrial > Soil > Wetlands > Permafrost | place: Sweden: Stordalen... | reverse complement strand
GTTTACGTCGATTGCCGGCGCGGTCGGTGCGGATCATGCCGCAACGAAAAGGCCGGCTCCGAGATTCCCGGAACCGGCCGCTTCTTAGCAACCAAAGGTCAGTGGGACGGCGATCCGCCAATCGAGCCGCCGGTTCCGGTGCCCGACGTGCCACCGTTCGTCGAGGTCCCGTTCGGTTGCGAGCCGTTGGTGCCGGCGGCCGCGCCGACCCCCATATTCGTGTTGCCGTTTATCCCCACCCCGGCTTCTGGCGGGGCTGTCAGGCCGGCGGCGGGGGTGCTGGCCGTTATGGGAGCGCTCGATTGCGCCCAAACGGGAGCCGTGAAGATAAACACGGCAATTGCGGTAGTGATGGCCAATGTCGATTTCATCGTCGATTCCATCCTTGATGAAGACTCTCGCGTTGTGAACGTGACCCGGCCCGCTCCCGTTCCTGGACGTGCGGGGGGCGGCGAGTGTGGTAGGCTCGTCGATCCATTCCAGCCACGATGACTCCATGACGCTTCGCGAGATCAACGGCATGCGCGAGATCGCCGCCGAATACGACGGGCTCGTGCTCGATTTGTGGGGCGTCGTGCACGACGGCGTCGACCCGTATCCGGGCGTGCTCGACTGCATGGCGGCGCTGCTCGCCGCCGGCAAGCGCATCGCGCTGTTGTCGAACGCGCCGCGCCGGGCCGAGGACGTGGTGCGGCGCATCACCGCGATCGGCGTGCCGCGGGGGCTTTATCACGCGATCATGTCGTCGGGCGAGGAGGCGTGGCAATTCCTGAAGCGGCGCGACGACCCGTTCTATGCCGGGCTCGGCCGCCAATGCCTGCATATCTGCTCGGACCGCGACCTCGAAATCCGCATCGGGCTCGATCTCAATTATGTCGAGGGGGTGGAGGCGGCCGATTTCATCCTCAACACCGGTCCCGCCGGCTGGGACGACACGCTCGACGATTACGCCCCGATCCTCGCCGCGGCGCGCGCGCGCGGGCTCAAGATGGTCTGCGCCAACCCCGATCTGATGGTCATGCACGGCGCCAAGATGGCGCTGTGCGCCGGCGCGCTCGCGGTGCATTACGAGGCGATGGGCGGCGAGGTGCGGTGGCACGGCAAGCCGTACCCGTCGGTCTACGAATCCTCTCTTGATCTGCTCGGGATCGAGGATAAGAGCCGCATCCTGGCGATCGGCGACAGCCTGCGCACCGACATCGCCGGCGCCAACGGCGCGGGGATCGACAGTCTCTTGATCGCCGGCGGCATCCACGCCGCGGAATTCGTCGGCGCGGGCGGGCTCGATCTGGCGCGCATCGAAGCCGCCGCCGCGGCAGCCGGCGTGCGCCCGAATGCGGTCGCGGCACGGTTTATCTGGTGACAGCGCTCGTTTACCTGCCGCTTCCCGGCGAAAGCCGGGACCCATTTTTCGGCGTCACAGACGGTTGAACAATGGGCCCCGGCTTGCGCCGGGGAGCGTTGGGTTTTCGGCTCAGTGGCTCGAGCGGTGGAGGATAGCGTCCGTGAGGCCGGTGTCGTAGTCGCGGCCGGCGGCGAGCAGGGTCGCCGATTGCGGGAACTGCGTCGTGACGAGGCCCTTGCGTTCGAGCACCGCCCAGACCGCCGGGTTGCGCAACCCGGTCGCGTCCTTCGCCGCGACCACCGCGTCGCCGAGGTGGAAATGGTCGCCGTGCGGATCGGGCAGGCTGGTCAAGAGGATGCTTCCCTCGGCCTCGCCGGGCTTGGCGTCGGGCAACAGGGCCAGCGCCTGCAGCAGGGTCAAGGTCTTGAGCTGCAGCGGGTTGAGGTTCAACGGATTGTTTTTGGGCGGCATAGGGTTTGATTAGCCTGCCGACACCGGCGATGCAATCGCGTAATCTCGGCCGCAGCGGCGCAGCAGGGAGCCGATATGCCGGTCGTCGAGCGGGAATGGGAGTGGCATTTCGCCGCCTCACCCGAGGCGCTGTGGCCGCTCGTCGCCGACACCGCGCGGATTGGCGAGGCCGCCGGGTTTCCGCGCTATACGGTGACCGACATCGCCCGCCCCGACGGCAGCGTCGAACGCATCGGCAGCGCCCGGCGCCTCGGCATGACGATGATCTGGGAAGAGGGCGTGCCGGAATGGGTCGCGGGCAGAAGCTATCGCCATGAGCGGCGGTTCAAGAGCCGCCTCGTCCGCCGGCTGGCGAGCCGCATTCTGCTCGACCCCGAGGACGGCGGCACGCGGCTGCGCTACCGCACGACGATCGAAGCCGGCTGGCCGGTGGCGTTGATCCTGCGCTGCGGCGGGATGCGGCATATGGGCGGCATCCTCGATCGTTTGTTCCGCGACGCGGGGCGCCTTGCCGAGACCAGCCTGCCGCAAGGTTTTTCGGCAGCGCCGGCCGCGGTCTCGCCGGCGGTCCGGAGCCGCGTCGCGACGCAGGCGAAGGCGCTCGTCGCGCGCGGTCACGACGCGGCGCATCATCTGGCCGACCATCTGCTCGGCGCGCCCGACAGCGAGCTCGAACGGATGCGGCCGCGCACCCTGGCGCGGCGCTGGCAGGTGGCGCCGCGCGCGGCGATCGAGACCTGCCTCGCCGCGGTCCACGAGGGGCTGCTGACGCTGCGCTGGGACCTCGTCTGCCCGCAATGCCGCGGCGCCAAGGTGACCGCGACGAGCCTCGACCAGCTGCCGCAGGGCGCGCATTGCTCGTCGTGCAACATCGATTACGAGCGCGACTTCGCGCGCAACATCGAGGTCACTTTCGAGCCGGCGGAAGCGGTGCGCTACATCGGCGCCGGCGGCTATTGCCTGGCCAGCCCGCTGCTCTCCGAGCACGTCAAGGTGCAGCGGCGCCTCGCGCCCGGCGAGCGGGCGGTGCTCGCCGCGCTGCTGCCCGACGGCGATTACCGCGTGCGCACGATCGAACCCGGCGGCAGCGCCGAGCTCGCGATCGCCGACGGCCGGGTTCCGGCGATCACGCTGACCGAAGGCGATCCGGTGCTCGGCCCCGAAGGCGAGCCGGGAGAGATCGTCGTGCGTAACGATGGGCCGGCGGCGAAGATTCTGGTGATCGAGGACCGACGCTGGGCGCGGGACGCGCTCACCGCGCACGAGGCGACGACGATGCAGGCGTTTCGCGACCTCTTCGCCGACGCGGTGCTGCGCCCCGGCGACCAGGTGGGGATCGGCCGCATCGCCTTTCTGTTCACCGACATCAAGGGCTCGACCCAGCTTTACGAGCGGGTCGGCGACGCGCGCGCCTACGGCTTTGTGCGCGAGCACTACGCGGTGCTGACCCGGGCGGTGCGCGGGCATGACGGCGCGGTGGTCAAGACGATCGGCGACGCGGTGATGGCGGCGTTCACCGACCCCGCCAACGCGCTCGATGCGGCGCTGGCGATTCGCGATGACATCGTCGAGTTCAACCGCCGGCTCGCCGCCGAGACCGGAAGCGAGCACGTCGCGATCCTGGTCAAGATCGGGCTGCACAGCGGCGCCTGTATCGCGGTGACGCTGAACGACCGGCTCGATTATTTCGGCAGCGCGGTCAATCTGGCGGCCCGGCTGCAAGGCGAGAGCGCGGGCGGCGACATCGTGCTGTCGGAGACGATGGCCGGCGAGCCCGGCATCGCTGAGCGGCTCGCCCCGCTCGGCGCCACCAGCGAGCTGGCCCCGATAAAGGGCTTCGCCGAACCGGTCGCATTGCGCCGTATCCCGGCGCCGGAGCCCACCTAGCTGCGATAGGCGACGAGGATCGCGCCGCCGCCGATCGCCGCGACCCCGAGCCAGTTGATCCCCGACAGCCGCTCGCCGAGAAACGCGACGCCGAAGACCGCGACCATCACCACGCTCAATTTGTCGATCGGCGCGACGCGGGCCGCGTCGCCGAGCTGCAAGGCGCGGAAATAGCACAGCCACGACGCGCCCGTGCCCAACCCCGACAGCAGCAGAAAGAGATAGGTCCGGCCGCCGATCGACGATGGCGGCTGCCATTCGCCTGTTGCCATCAGGATGCCGGCGAGCACGATGACGACGACGATGGTGCGAATAAAGGTCGCGAGGTCGGAATTGACGTCAGCCACACCGATCTTGGCAAAGATCGCGGTCAGCGCGGCAAAGACGGCCGACAGCACCGCCCAGAATTGCCATGAGAGCATCAGGGATTTCATGCCGTCCTCCGGGCGGTCGATCGCGCAGGGCTGGATCATTGCGGCGTTGCGGCGGCTTGTCGATTGGCCGGGTTCGTGCGAGGCATCATCCCCGGCAGACGGATGAGGAGGCTACCGATGTTGCGCGGCAAAATCGCGATCGTTACTGGCTCGACCAGCGGCATCGGCCTCGGCATCGCCAGCGCGCTCGCCGCCGCGGGATGCGACATTATGCTGAACGGGTTCGGCGATGCCGTGGCGATCGCCGATATCGCTCAGGGCCTCACCGCCGATCATGGGATCCGCGTCGCCTATTCGCCGGCCGACATGGCGAAGCCGGCCGAGATAAGCGAGATGGTCCGGGCGACCGTCGAGCAACTGGGCGATGTCGACATCCTCGTCAACAATGCCGGCATCCAGCATGTCGCCAAGGTGGTCGACTTCCCCGAGGATCGCTGGGACGCGGTGATCGCGATCAATTTGTCGGCCGCGTTTCATGCCGCGAAGGCGGCGCTGCCGCATATGATCGCCGGTGGTTGGGGGCGGATCATCAACATCGCCTCGGCGCACGGCCTCGTCGCGAGCGGCGAGAAGGCCGCCTATGTCACCGCGAAGCACGGCCTCGTGGGGCTGACCAAGGTCATCGCGATCGAGGCGGCGAATAGCGGCGTCACCTGCAACGCGATCTGCCCGGGCTGGGTGCTCACCCCCTTGGTGCGGCAGCAGATCGAGGCGCGCGCCGCGGCGCAGGGCATTTCCTTTCAACAGGCGCATGACGATCTGCTGCGCGAGAAGCAGCCGATGCTGCAATACACGACGCCGGAGAAGATCGGCGGGCTCGCCGTGTTCCTGTGCGGCGAGGCTGCCTCGACGATGACCGGCGCGGCGCTGTCGATCGACGGTGGCTGGGTGGCGCAGTAGCCTGAGCCGTGCCGTCGGTTCGTTATCGCGAAATCGCCTCGAGCCGCAGGCCGGTCGTGCGCGGCCCCAGGATGGCGATGACGAGGAAGACAATGATCATCGCGCTGGCGATGAACGTGAAAACGCCGAGCGTTCCGTAGTTTCGCAGGAAAAAGGCGATGATGAAGCCGACGAAAATCGTGCTCATGCGGCTCCACGAATAGGTGAAGCCGACCGCTCGGGCGCGAATCCGGGTTGGATAGAGCTCGGACTGGTAGGCGTGGAAAGAATAGGCCATCACGGTGTTCGAAAACGCGATCGCCACCCCGACCAGCATGATGCCCAAGGCGGTGGTCTGCTGCGAAAAGATCAGGCCGAAGATCGCGATGGCGAGCGCCGACAGGGCGAGCTGCCATTTGCGCTCGCAGCGATCGGCGAACTGGGTCGCGGCCAAGGCGCCGAGCGGATTGGCGGCGGCGATGACGACAGTGTAGGCGAGCGATTTGGTGACCGTGATCCCTTGCGCGAGCAGCAGGGTCGGAACCCAGCTGGTGAACCCGTAATAGCCGACCACCTGCAATATCTGGAAGACGATCAGCATCAGCGTGCGCTGGAGATAGGGCGCGCGGAATATCTCGCGATAGGACCCTCTGCCCATCTCCACTTCGTCGTCGAGCACGCGGGGCGGCGGCAAGGTGCGGCCCGATTGCGTCTCGACCCGCGCCTCGATCATCCGGGTGACGCGCTCGGCCTCTTCGGTGCGGCCGTGCTGTGCCAGCCAGCGCGGCGATTCAGGCAAAGCGAGGCGCAGGAACCAGGCGACGATAGCGCCGCTCGCGCCGATGATCGCGACCCAGCGCCAGCCGTCGAGACCGAAGACGGTCGTCGGCACCAGTGCCCAGGCCAGAAACGCCGTTATCGGATAGGCCGACGTGCCGATCAGCGAGGTAAAGGCGAAGGCTTGGCCGCGCCGCTCCATCGGCACCAGCTCGGACAAATAAGTGTCGATCGTGACGAACTCGACGCCGATGCCGATGCCGGCGAAGAAGCGCCAGACCACCAGACCGACATCGCTCGTCTGCAGCGCCATGATGAAGGTGGCGACGCAGTACCAAACCAGCGCGTAGGTAAAGATCGTTCGCCGGCCGAAATGATCGGATAGCGGAGCCAGCCACTGGGTGCCGATGAACATGCCCACGAAAGTCGCGGCGATCAGGCTGGCATAACCGTGAATGTCGAAGAATCCCGCGGTCGTCGGCACCATCAGCCCGGCTTTGTAGAGACCGGGCGCGATGAACGAGATCAGCCCGTTGTCGAACACGTCGAAAAACGCGCCAAGCGCCAACAGTACGACGAGACGGCGTACATAGGACGACGGCGGCAGCCGGTCCATCCGCGCGGCGATCGTCGCGGCGGGCACGCCGGCGGTATCGGCAACAATGTCGGTCACGGTACGTCCTCCCCGCATTTTTCTTATTGTTCTGTCTTATCGAAGGACGACGCAAGCGCGCAGCGAAGTCGCCGCCGGTCGGTGAGCAATCCACGGATGCCCCCTTCAGCACCACCCCGACGAAGGTCGGGGCCCATTTCCGCCATGGGTCCCGGCCTTCGCCGGGATGGTTAGATTGTATCGATAACGACTAAACCGTATCGACCAGCACCAGCTCGGCGTCTTCGCTGGCGGTGACGTGCAGCACGGTTTCGTTCTCGACAGCGATTCCGTCGCCGGTCGCCGCTTCGATGCCATTGACCGTGACCTTGCCGGCGGCGGGCACGAGATAGGCGTGGCGTCCGGCGAGGCGATATTCGGTCTGCTGCCCGGCCTTCAAGGTCGCGCCGAGCACGCGCGCGGCGCTGCGGATCGGCAGCGCGTCGGTGTCGCCGGCGATGCCGCTCGCCAAGGTCACGAAATGACCGGAGCGGTCGTCCTTCGGGAACGGGCGCGCGTCCCAGAACGGCGCGCCGCCCTTTTCGTCGGGCAAGATCCAGATCTGGAAGAGGCGGGTCGGCACGCTCTCGCGATTGTATTCGGCGTGGCGGATGCCGGTGCCGGCGCTCATCACCTGGACGTCGCCGGCTTCGGTGCGGCCGGTATTGCCCAGGCTGTCCTGATGGGTGATCGCGCCTTCACGGACATAGGTGATGATCTCCATGTCCTGGTGCGGGTGCGGGTCGAAGCCGGTGCCGGCGGCGATCAGATCGTCGTTCCACACGCGCAGGCGCCCCCAATTGACGCGCTCGGGGTCGCGGTAATCGGCGAACGAGAAATGATGGCGGGTGTCGAGCCAGCCGTGATTTCCGCCGCCGAGGTTTTGATAAGGTCGAAGCTCGATCATCGGGAGGGTTCTTTCGAATGAGGGATTTTCCCTTAGATGGGTTGCCGGGCGGCAGCCGACACCGGCGCGAATGGCATGGCAGACAAATCGACCGTTGATACCGGCGGTGAAACCGTGCTCAGGATCGGGATGACCACGATTTAGGCAAGCCGGGTTCGCGACGCTACCGGCCGGTCGGCCGGCAATAAAGTCATCGGAGGAAACACCATGCCAGACAGCGGCGCATGATCGCTGCGCTGTCGCTATCGACCATGCTCGCGCCGTTTCGGGTGCGCAGCTTCCGCTTTCAGTTTCCGGCGGATCTGCTGACCTCGTGGGGCACCGAGATGGAGAATCTGGTGCTCGGCTGGTACATCCTGGTCGAGACCGGGTCGGTGCTGCTGCTGAGCCTCTTCTGGGCCTTGCAATATCTCGGCACGCTGCTCGCCCCGCTGTTCGGGATGGCGGGCGACCGGATCGGTCATCGCGCGATCCTCTGCGCGATGCGTATCGTCTATACCCTATTGGCGCTGGTCATGACCGGGCTGGCGGTCAGCCACGTGCTGCGGCCGATCCATGTCTTCGTCATCGCCACCGCCTCGGGGCTGCTGCGCCCGTCGGACCAGACGATGCGCAACGCGCTGATCGCCGAGACGATACCGCTGCAGGGGCTGATGCCGGCGATGGGCATCTCGCGCACCACCCAGGATTCGGCGCGCATCGCCGGCTCGCTGGTCGGCGCCGGGTTGTTCGCGGTCTTTGGCATGGGTGCGGTCTATATCGTCATCAGCCTGTTCTATGTCGGCGGGTTCCTGATGACGCTCGGCGTCGGCGGAAGACGCCTTGGGAGCGACGCGGCGCGGCCGCCGCTGTGGCGCGACCTGGTCGACGGGCTCGCCTATGTCTGGGACACGCCGGTGTCGCTGGCCGCGATCTGGCTGGCGCTGCTGGTCAATCTGACCGCGTTTCCGCTGACCGGCGGGTTGCTGCCCTATGTCGCGCGCGACATCTACCATATCGATCAGACCGGGCTCGGCACGCTGGTCGCGAGCTTCGCGCTGGGCTCGCTGATCGGCTCGATCGCGGTCAGCTTCGCCGGCCGCGCGCTGCGCCCGGCGCGGATGATGATCGTCTGCGCGCTGGCGTGGTACGCGTTCCTCTTGGCGTTCGCGCAGATGCCGGCGCCGGCGAGCGGGCGGGTCGCGCTCGTCCTGGCGGGGATGGCGCAGGCGCTCAGCCTGGTGCCGATGTCGGTGCTGCTGCTGCACAGCGCCGGCGCGCGCTATCGCGGCCGGGTGATGGGGGTGCGCACCTTGGCGATCTACGGCGTGCCGCCGGGCTTGCTGGCGGCGGGCGCGCTGATCGACCGGATCGGCTTTGTCGCGACCGTGTCGGTCTATTGCCTGGTCGGCAGCGTCTTGACCGCGCTGATCGCGCTGCGCTGGCGCGAGGCGCTATGGCCGCTCACCGCGCCGGCCAACGCGCGGCCGGCGCCTTAACCCTGCTGTGCCCGGCGGTTCTCGTAGACCTGGAGATGCGCATAGGCCGCGCGCAAGAGCGGCGTCGCCGCCCCGAGCGCGATTGCCCGACGGCGCATGTCGCCGATGATCCAGTCCGCCTCGGTGGGCGAGCCGTGCTGGAGGTCATGGTGCATCGAGGCGTTGTTGACGCTGCCCTTCTCGCTCAGCATCCGCGCGATGTTGTCGCAATAGGCCTGGCGTGGCTGATATCCCGCCGCCGCGGCGACAGCCTGGTTTTCGGCGAACAGTTGCAGCATCAGCGCGGTGCCGTCCTCCGTCGCCGCGATCTCGCCGATGGTGCCGCGCATCAGGCAGTTCATCCCGGCCATCGTCGTGATCATCACGAATTTTTCCCACATATCGAGCATCACATTGTCGCTCGGCGGGGCGGAGACCTTGCTGTCCGCGAACTCGGCGCCGATCGCCTGGGTGCGCGCGCTGATCCCGCCCGCGCGCTCGCCAAAGGCGATGCCCGAGAGCTGGTTGTGGTGGCGGATGCCGCCGTCGGGCTGCAGGCTCGCGCCGACATAGGCGACGCCGCCCAGGATCGCCTCGCCCCCGAACACGGCGGCGAGCCGGTCGAGATGGACCAGCCCGTTCAGCAGCGGCAGCACCGAGGTTCGCGGCCCGACCGCAGGGCGGATCGCGTCGATCGCCTGGTCGAGGTCGTAATGCTTCGCGGTCAGGAGGATGAGATCGTAGGTCCCGCCGAGCCGGTCGGCGGTGGCGAGCTGGGGCTGTACGGTGAAATCGCCGAGCGGGCTGGTCACCTTGAGGCCGCGCTCGGCGAGCAGCGCCGCGCGCGCCGGGCGGACCAGGAAGGTGACGTCGCGGCCCGCCTCGGCGAGCCGACCGCCGAAATAGCCGCCGACCGCGCCGGCGCCTAAAACCAGGATGCGCATCGTACGAACCCCCTTTTGCGCCTTGGCCGAGCTTGACCCGGCCACCCACGTCTTCTTCCGGTCGCCGCCTCGCGAAGACGTGGACCCCCGGGTCAAGCCCGGGGGAGGGGAAACAAAGTTTTGCCCTACTTGCCGTTGCGGGCGGTGACCATCGCCAGGCCGCGCAGCATGTCGAGCGCCTGGGTCAGCTGCTCGTCTTCCGAGCCGCCGAGATCGCCGGTGGCGACCGACGAGCGCGTGTCGTGTTTTTGCGGAGGCGCCGCGGCCTCGGGCGCCGGGGTCGTCGGCGCGCCAGGGGCACTTGACGGAGGCGTCGCCGGAGAAGCCGCCGGCGCTGGCGCGGGGGAGGCCGCCGCGGCCACCGGGTCGGTATTCTTTAGCGCGCCGGGCAGGTCGGCCTCGAACCGCCCAAACCCCTGGGCGATCTTCTCGAGCTTGACCGGCGCGACGACGACGTCGGGGTCGAGCCCTTTCCCCTGGATGGCGCGGCCGCTCGGCGTCACGAAGCGGGCGGTGGTCAACTTGATCGCGCCGTTGCCGGTCAGGGGGATCAGCGTCTCGATCGCGCTTTCGCCAAAGGTCTTGGTGCCGACCAGCACGGCGCGATGGTTGTCCTGCAGCGCGCCGGCGACGAGCTCGGCCTCGCTCGCGGTGCCGCCATTGACCAGCGCGACGAGCGGCAGTCCGTTGGTGATGTCGCCCGGGGTCGCGGCGATGTGCTTGGCGCTGTCGCTCTTGCGGCCCTTGACGATGGCGATATCGCCCTTGTCGAGGAAATCGTCCGCCGCTTGGACGCCCACGTCGAAATTGCCGCCCGGGTTGTTGCGCAGGTCGATGACATAGCCGATCAGCTTGCTGCCGGCTCGTTGCGACAGATCCTGGACCGCGGCGGTCAGCGCCGCCTGCGTCCCGTCATCGAACCCGGCGAGGCGGACATAGCCGATATCGTCGCCTTCGAGCCGCGAGGAAACGGTCGACCATTTGGACGCGACCCGCTTGACCTTGACGTCGAGCGGCTTGCCGGCGTCGCTGCGCAGCGTCAGCGTCGCCTCGCTGTCGGCGGGGCCGTTCAACTTCGTTTCGATCTGGGGCAGGGTCAGGTCGAAGACCGGCTCCTTGTCGATCGCGAAGATCGGCTCGCCGGGCTTGATCCCGGCTTGCGCCGCCGGTGAGCCGTCGCGCGGCGAGACCACCTTGAGCTGCCCGGCATCGATGGTCACGACGAGCCCCGTCGATCCCGTGTTTCCCTCGGTCGGGGTCTGCTGCGCCTTGTATTCGTCCTCGGTCAGGTAGACGCAATTCGGGTCGAGGCTCGCCAGCATGCCGGAGATCGCGGTTTCGATCAGCTTCTGATCGCCGACCGGCTCGACCGCGTCCTGGCGAATGCGCTCAAAGGCCTCGCCGAACAGGTTGAGCTGCTCATAGACGCCGCTCTTGCCGGCGGCCGTCGATTGCGGCCACGCGGCATTCGGCGCGAGCAGCGCGAGCAGCGCGGCCAGCACAAGCGTCGGCGTCGGCACCCGTTTGCGCATCAGCTCGGTCTCCATGAAAACGCCCGCACACTAGCCGAGATGCCGGGTATTGCAATGGTCTCGGCGACCGTGCCGGGCACGCCGACCCGGCGATTAAACCGGCGGTGACATCACGCCTTGCCGCCGCGCACCGGGGGTTGGAAACGCCGTCGCGCACGAGCGCCGCAATCGACCAATCCGGCAAAGCGTCGTATATGGAAAGCATGAGCGTCGTCGGCCGCATTCTCGTCGGAGCCCGCCACCTGTCGTTTGGCGGGCCGCTCGATCATCTGCTCGCGCGGATCGGCGAGCATCTGCCGCATTGGCACCACGCGACGACCGATCACGAAGGCAAGCCGGCCGATAACGGGCACGGCGACCCGCGCCAGCGCGTCACCTTCACGATCGCGGTCATCGCGCTCGGCGCCAAGATGGCGAAGGCCGACGGCGACGTGACGCGCGACGAGGTCGCCGCGTTCAACGAGGTGTTCAGCGTGCCGCCCGGCGAGGAAGCGCATATGCGCCTGATCTTCGATCTGGCGCGGCGCAGCGCGCACGGCTTCGAGAGCTATGCGCGGCAAGTCGGGCGCCTGTTCGCCGACGACCGCGCGGTGCTCGAGGATCTGCTCGGCGGCCTGTTCCATATCGCGCTGGCAGACGGCGCGCTGTGCGCCGCCGAGGATGCCTATCTGCGCGAGGTCGCCCGGCTGTTTGGCTTCGACGCGGCGGCCTACGCCCGTATCCGCGCGACCCATGCCGGCCCGCCGCACGAGGAGCCGGAGGATCCGCACGCGATCCTCGGTCTCGCCGCCGACGCCTCGGTCGACGAAATCCGCGTCGCCTACCGCCGGCTGGTGCGCGAGACCCATCCCGACGCGCTGATGTCGCAGGGGCTGCCGCCCGAGTGCCTGGCGCTCGCCACCGCCCGCATCGCCAAGATCAACGCGGCGCACGACCGGCTCGTCAAAGGGGCCGCATCACGGGCATGAGCGGGCTGCAAATCCGCGAACGCCCGTCGCCAAACCACGACAGCCGGGGCGAGGTGATCGCCGGGATGTCGCGCATCGACATGCTGGTGCTGCACTATACCGGCATGCGGAGCGCCGCGGCCGCGCTCGACCGGCTGTGCGATCTGGACGCGCGGGTCAGCTCGCATTATCTGGTCGAGGAGGACGGCGCGGTGTGGCGGCTGGTGCCCGAGGAACGCCGCGCCTGGCACGCCGGTGTGTCGTATTGGCTCGGCGAGACGGGGCTCAACACCGTCTCGATCGGGGTCGAGATCGTCAATCCCGGTCATGAATGGGGCTATCGTCCGTTTCCCGAGGCGCAGATGCAGGCGGTCGAGGCGCTGTGCCGCGACATCCTGGCGCGCCGCCCTATCCCCGCGCATCGCGTTGTCGGCCATTCCGACATCGCCCCGACGCGCAAGAGCGACCCCGGCGAGCTATTCGACTGGCCGCACCTCGCGCGCGCCGGGATCGGGCTGTGGCCGCCTCCCGCCGTCGAGCTGCGGCGGCGCCGCGGCCGGGGCGTCGGCGTGGTCGAGCGGGCGGGTGCGCTCTCCGACCTCGCGCGCATCGGCTATTGCGTCGACGCGGGAACCGAGACCGCATCCTTGGCCGCGTTCCAGCGGCGCTACCGCCCGGAACGCTGGGACGGCAGGCTCGATGGCGAGACCGCCGGCCGCCTCGCCGAGTTGCGCCAGGCGGTCGAGGCGGTGCTGGCGGTCGAGGAACTGGCGAAACGCGATAGGTTCAGGGGGTATCGGCGGCTCAATTGAGCTTCGTGGTCATTGCGAGGAGCCGCAGCGCGACGCGGCAATCAATTCATCCGCGACGAGGACGCGCGGCGCGGGCCGGTGGGGCGGCGGGCGACGAGCTGTCCGGCCTGGTGGTGCGCCATGCGCCACAGCCCTTCCTCGCGCACGAACCAGTTGCTGGCGATGAGCGTCCCGCCGTCCAATTCCTCCTCGCACACGACAAGCGCCATATCGCCATAGAGGAACACCTGCTCGTCATAGCAGGCGACGCGCGGCGAATCCGGGTTGGAGAGGATGCCGCGCCAGCTTTCGATCACCGCGTCGCGATCGGCGAGCGGCGGCCAGCCGGGGTGAACGCAGACGACGGGAGCGTGTCTGGCCCAGAGCCAATCCATCGCCGCGATGTCGCGCACCGCGAACGCGTGGTAGAATTGAAGATTGGCCGCGAGCACGGCGTCGCTGTCCTCCATCATCGTCTCCCCATCATCGTCTTCACTGTTGACGATTAAGCATAACGCCACGCGATGGTTAACGCCTGCTAACCATAACGCCATGCGATGGTCAACGCCCGCGACGAAACAGCCTCCCATTTGCTGCCTACGAATCCGACAAGAATTGCCTAAAAAATAATCATGGCTAAGAAATATGCAAAAGCGCCGGCGCTCACGCCGACGTGAGGCGCTTTGGCCTCGATCTTGCTCGATCCCCCTCGCGAGCGGCCCCCAAACGCGCCGCACAATCGCAGAACGTGAGGGAGAGATGAGGTTTTTCCAGGGGAGTTTCCGTGCGGTGCTCACCGCGCTGGGGTTGGTCGGCGCCGTCGCGGCGCATGCCCAGGCGCCGGATACGATCAAGATCGGCGTCCTGCATTCGCTATCGGGCACGATGGCGATCAGCGAGACGACGCTCAAGGACACCGTGCTGATGATGGTCGACGACCTGAACAAGAAGGGGGGTCTTCTTGGCAAGAAGGTCGAGGCGGTGGTCGTTGATCCGGCGTCGAACTGGCCGCTTTTCGCGGAAAAGGCACGCGAGCTCATTACCAAGGATAAGGTCGCCGTGGTGTTCGGCTGCTGGACCTCGGTGTCGCGCAAATCGGTGCTGCCGGTGTTCGAGGAGCTGAACGGCCTCCTCTTCTATCCGGTGCAGTATGAGGGCGAGGAAAGCTCGAACAACGTCTTCTATACCGGCGCCGCGCCGAACCAGCAGGCGATCCCGGCGGTCGAATACCTGATGAGCGATGAAGGCGGCAGCGTGAAGCGCTGGGTACTGGAAGGCACCGACTACGTCTATCCGCGCACCACCAACAAGATCCTCGAGGCGTTCCTCAAGTCGAAGGGCGTCGCGCCGGAGGACATCAAGATCAACTACACCCCGTTCGGCTATTCCGACTGGCAGACCGAGGTGGCGGCGATCAAGGCCTTCGCCTCGGGCGGCAAGAAGACCGCGGTGGTGTCGACGATCAACGGCGACGCCAACGTGCCGTTCTACAAGGAGCTCGCCAATGCCGGCATCAAGGCGTCCGACATCCCGGTCGTCGCCTTCTCGGTCGGCGAGGAGGAGCTAGCCGGCATCGACACCAAGAACCTGGTCGGCCACCTCGCCGCCTGGAACTACTTCGAGTCGGTCAAGAACCCGACCAACGCGGCGTTCATCAAAGAGTGGCACGACTTTATCAAGAACGACAAACGCACCACCAACGACCCGATGGAAGCCACCTATATCGGCTTCAAGATGTGGACCCACGCGGTCGAGCAGGCCGGCACCACCGACGTCAACGCGGTGCGTCAGGCGATGTACGGGCAGAAGGTGGCCGCGCCCTCGGGCTTCGAGGCGGTGATGAACACCAACCATCATCTGTCGAAGCCGGTGATGATCGGCGAAATCCGCCCCGACGCGCAGTTCGACGTCGTCTGGCAGACCAAGGCGCCGATCAAGGCCGATGCCTGGAGCCCCTACCTCGCGGAGGACAAGGGCAAGATCGCCGACTGGACCTATCCCTGGGTCTGCGGCAACTGCACGGCGGCCAAATACAGCGACTAAGCGCGTAGACGGCCCGGCCGCGGAGAGGGTGCGGCGGCCGGGAGAGCGGCGGGGGGATGGTCGCGTGGCAGGGCCATTTCCCTCGCCTCTAAAGGGCGATGGTCGTCGTTCGCCCCTGGTCCCCCCGCCTTCGCGGGGGTGACGAATAGTGTCGAGGTTAAGATCGCATCATGGTGCCCCGCCTTGCCCGCCAGCGGTTTGTACAGCTGATAGTGTTGGCCGTGTTGCTGGCGCTGACGGCACTGCCGGCGCGGGCCGACGACTACGCGACGCTGGTCGCCTCGCTCGGCAGCGACAGTTTCTCCGACAAGGAAAAGGCGATCGTTACGCTGGGGAACCTGGGCGACGCGCGCGCCGTGCCGGTCCTCCAGGCGCTCAACGACGACCGCCTGCGCACCGGGCCGAATGGCCAGGTGTTGATGGTGACGACGGCGCCGGACGGCTCGACCGCGCTGGTCGACGCGGTGAGCGGCCAGCTGGTCCCCGGCCTCGCGCTCGCCGACACCAACCGGGTTCTCGTCAACAACCGCCTGCGCGGCGGCATCGAGGGGGCGCTCGGCGGGCTGACCTTGTTCAGCTCGGACCGCGCTTCTCGTCTCTCCGCCGCGTACGACGCGCTGAAGCATCCTTCGGCCGAAAGCGTCACCCGCCTGAACAAGGCGATCGCGAACGAAACCGACGCCGAAGTCCGCGCGGCGATGCAGAAGAGCCTCTACGCGGCGCAGCTCGCCTCCGGCAGCAAGCCGGAACAGCTCGCGGCGATCAACGCCCTGGGCAACGACACCGACCCGCGGGTCAAGAGCCTGCTCGACGAGCTCGGCGCCGACCCGAACCTCGACCCCGAGCTGAAGAAGGCGGCCGACACCGCGATCGCCTCGATCGACCGGCGTCTCAAGCTCATCGGCATC
>Ga0182024_10013451_pt1 | contig 15975 bp, 9 predicted proteins | sample P32metaG_FD_120480 | JGI IMG/M metagenome (GOLD analysis project Ga0182024, IMG submission 120480) | Permafrost microbial communities from Stordalen Mire, Sweden - P3-2 metaG (Illumina Assembly) | ecosystem: Environmental > Terrestrial > Soil > Wetlands > Permafrost | place: Sweden: Stordalen... | reverse complement strand
TTCGGGATCTTTCTGCGAACGATCCATGACTGCGACCGCTTCCCGCATCGCCGCCAAATGTTCTTCCTCGATCCGCATCGCAGCCATCGCGGCGATTCCAGGCCCCAGAATCAAGCGGAGTTCCGCGAGATGATTCGAACCTTCCTGCTGGCCGATCTTGACCATCAGGTCGAAGGATTGCCGCGCAGCATGTGTAGTCCCGTCGGTGATGAAAGTGCCGCGTCCCGAGTAGGCTTCAACCAGACCTTTTTCGCGTAGTGCCTTCACCGCCTCGCGCACCGCAGTCCGGCTTACACCCAGACGTTGCGCGAGTTCGCGTTCCGCGGGAAGTTGGTCGCCAGGTTTCAGCGAGCCGTTCAGAACCGACTCTTCGATCTGCTGGACGATCTGCTCGTACAGGCGCGAAGTCCGAACGACTTTGTACACGGGTATTTCTCCTGCGGGAACCAGTTTTGCCGAACCGGCGATGGACTGGCTACTATACCGCACCTTAAAAGCGTGCGGTCGACGTTTTGCGGGTTCGGAGGAAGAACTAAGCATGCCGCGCGGTCTTAGGTACGGTGGTATGACAGCTAGGACAATAACACGCACGAGAAGTTGAACGCAAGCTGGAGTCAACTGTCTAAGGCTTGGATTGATGGGGAAAACTCCTCTTTTTCGGCTGGACCAATCAGGCGTCGTGGTTTGCGAGAGAGGGACGAAACCGAAAAATTACTTGACTTCATTTGGCGAGCGGTGGTATGGCTGTCGGACCAGAAAAAACGGAGGAAGTTCCGATGACATCTCGAACCACCGCTACGTCCACGGGTCATATCGGAGTGGCTACTCGGATTTTTCTCTTTGTGCTCGCACTGAGCCTGATAAGCATCCCGGCGCTAGCCCAGTCCACTGCCGGGCGCGTACTGGGAACAGTCACGGACCCGAGTGGCGCATCCGTCGCCGGCGCGACAGTGGTCGTCACCGACACGCAGCGTGGCACATCGCGAACCCTAACCACCGACTCCGCTGGAGAGTACGTCGCGGCCGACCTGATCCCGGGAACCTACAAGATTCGCGTCGAGGCCAAGGGATTTAAGACGGTGGAGCGGCCCAGCATGACGGTTGAGGTTGCGACCGACGTTCGCGCCGACATGACGCTTCAACCCGGCAACGTTTCCGAAGTTATAACCGTTATGGCAGAAGCTCCCCTGCTTAATACGACATCCGCCACTCTGGGGGGAACGCTTAGTAATAAGGAGATTAACGACCTGCCATTGAATGGCCGCAACTATGAAAACCTGTTGCAGCTTCGTCCCGGCGTAATGCGTTATCCGGGCGGAGGGTTCTCGACCACCAGCACCGATGGCTTGCGGGCAGAAGACAACGCCTATTTTGTTGAGGGCCTGTTCAATAGCGAGCCCTTTTCCGGACAAGGCATTATCAACGGAGCCGGCATTGCGGGAGATTCCGCGACCATCTTGCCAATCGATGCGATTCAGGAATTCAACGTTCAGGAGAATCCGCCAGCTGAGTATGGATGGAAACCGGGCGCGGTAGTCAACGTCGGGTTGAAGTCCGGCACCAACACAATTCACGGCAGTGCATTTGCTTTCGGTCGCGACGGGGTTATGGACGCGCGCAACTATTTCAACGATGCTCCCGCCCCGAAAACCTCGCGAACGTTGGAACAGTTTGGCGGCAGTTTCGGCGGCGCGATCGTGAAGGACAGGGCTTTTTACTTCGGCTCGTACGAGGGCCAGCGCTACGATGTTGGAAATTCCTATAGCGTTACGACGCCGTCCATGCAGCCGCTAACACTTGCGCCCGGCGCGAAGCCAAATTGCACGGCGCCAGCCCTCGCTGGACTCGACTGCAACGGCAGCATTCCGAATGCGATTGCCGATCTTCTGGCAAACGGCTACACAGTCGGAACCAAAGGCCCTTGCACAGGACCTTGTATCAGTCCAGCCAGCCAGCTGATCTCGGGATGCACGGTCTCGGCAACTGGTGCGGTAACCTGCAATGGAAGCGGCTTCCCGGTAAACAATACTCAAGGCATCAACATCGTGCAGGGATTCCCCAACAACGTTGGCGTCGATAACGCGCTGGGCAAAGTGGATTTCAGCATCAATCAGCACAACGCCATCAGCGGCATGTATTTCTACGGAAACAACAACGGGACGGTGGAGGATTTTCCCGAGTTGCAAGCGAAATGGCAATCTGTCATTCACACCCGCGCTCAGGTTGTAGGAGGAAACTGGGTTTGGACGCCCAGCGCGCGGTGGGTGAATGAAGCCCGGGTCGGCTATAACCGCCTCTACCAGCCTACGTTTCCCGGCGATCTCAGTACGCCCGCCTCAGGCTACGGTATCGATACCGGCGTAAGCGGCCCTTTTACGGGAGGACTGCCGCGTATTAGCTTCGGCGGAGCTTTCGTTCCCGGCCTGGGCGGTTTCAAGTGGCCGAAATTCCAAGGCCCGGACTCGATCACTCAGTTTATCGACCACGTTTCCTACACCGTCGGCAAACACGCCATCAAGTTCGGCGGCGAGTTGCACCGGAACGAGGTCACCGGCGGCGCTTTTGGCAATGCCAGAGGCAGCATCACTTTCCTGGGCGGCGTAGCTCTGGCCGCCTCCACACCCTTGGAGGATTTCTTCGCCGGAGATCCTTTCAAGGCATCGGTGCAAGCTGGCGATCCGGATCGGCAAATTCACAACTGGGCCTATGGAGCGTTCTTGCAGGATGATTGGAGAGCCACAAAAAATCTGACGCTCAATTACGGACTGCGTTATGAATTTAATTCGGTGATCAAAGAAGCCAACAATCTGCTCGGCAATTTCGATCCCAACTCGCCCACTGGCTTGATTCAGGCGGGAATGAACGGAGTGAGTGGTCCCTACAATCCTGATCATAAAAATTTCGCCCCGCGCTTGGGCTTCGCCTGGGACGTGACAGGCAAAGGCAGCACTGTGTTACGAGGCGGAGCGAGCATGGTGTACGAAACCATCAATTGGGAATCGCTTCTCGCCTTCAACAACGCTTTTGGCCTCTCCAATGTTCCCACGGGAGCGATCATCAATGCCGCAGGCGGAACTGCGGGAGGTACGATCACGGCGAGCAATTTGGCAATCCCTCCGATCCTTCCGCAATGGGATAGTGGTGTGCCGCTGTACGGGGCCAATGTCAGCACCAGCACGCCCAATTGCTTCAACAATCCCTGCCCGATCATGAGCGTGGATCGCAACATCACTACTCCCTACGTCTGGACCTGGACCTTGAACTTGCAGCATGCCTTCTCGTCGAATGTTTCTTTGGAAGTTGCTTACGTTGGCAATCATGGCTCGAATCTGACCGGTATCCGGGATATCAACCAGCCGCCGGTTGGCACGGACTACTCCCCTGCGTGCGCGACCGATCCAAACTGCGACCAGGACGCCCGTCCGTACAACGCAAAGTTTCCCTACCTCAGCAATATTTTTCAGATGGGGAACATCTACCGATCAAATTACGACGGTCTGCAAGTCACGCTGAACTCGAGAAATTACCACGGCCTGAGCATGGTGGCTGGCTACACGTACTCCCACTCGCTGGATGACGTAAGCGCGAACTGGGACTTCGGATACGGTGCAGGTCTGCCCGAGGACTCTTACAACGTCGGACGTGAATACGGGAACAGCGACTTTGACATGCGGCAGCGTTTCACGCTTTCGCTCACCTATGCCATCCCCGGACGCAGCGGCTACGGACAGATGTTGGAGGGCTGGGAACTGAATTCCATTGTGACGCTGCAGAGCCCGCAATTCTGGGGTCCGATGGATTTGGGAACCGACGTCGCGGGAACCGGCCCGCTGCCCGTAAGTCCGCCGGCTTTCGCGCCCGCGCGCTGGAGTTTTTATGGCAAGCCTTCCGACTTTCAGTCGGGCCCAACGCCGATCCCGTTTTTCCCGGGCGCGTCGAATCCTGCCTGTGCGGCTGAAGCGTTGGCCCTCGACGGCGGAACTGCTGGAAAGTCAACCGCGTCTCTGACTTCGTTCGGTTGCTATGCCAAGGGCAACTCGATCATGATTCCGCCGCCGCTGGGAGAATTCGGCAATATGCCGCGCAATCTATTCCCCGACTCGGGTTTCAAAGATTTCGATCTCTCAATTGCAAAGAACTGGCACTTGGGCGAGCGCGTTCACGCCCAGTTCCGCGCCGAATTCTTCAACGTACTCAACCATCCCAACTTCGCAAATCCCTACGGTGGACAAAACGGATTTGGATTGAATGACCCTTCGGTACAGCCGTTCGGATGTGGTTGTGCAACGCCTGATGTTGCGGCGGCAAATCCAGTTATCGGCTCTGGCGGTAGCCGTGCTGTGCAGTTGGGATTGAAATTTACGTTCTAGCTGCGTATGGAGTTTGCGTGTGCACGAAGGCCGGACGCAACTCCGTCCGGCTTTTTTCGTGAATGGCTTGCGGTTGGCAAGCCGGAAAGAATGGGCCAGATTATGAAAAAGCAAAATCATTTTTCTTTTCTCTTATTGCTGCTTCTTGCATTCATTTCCCCTAACGCTGTTGCGCAAAACGCAGAGCGTCGCGAGCGCACTATCGACGAGATTAAAACTGAGGCCATCCATCGCGCCGAGGTCGGCCAGTATCCGCTAATCGGGCTTGATCCCGCAGACGTGAAAGAAGCTTTTGAAAACATTCACACCAGCGACAAGGACGAATGGGCGGCCGCGTTCATGCACGTTGCCGATCGCTACTTCAACGAAGCGAAGTCGCTAGAGAAGTCCGATCCTGCGAAAGCGAATGCTGATTACATCCGCGCGTGGAGACTTTACTCCTTCGGACGCTGGCCGATTCCAGCCTCTCCGGGGAAGCAGCGCTCGTACGAAAAAGCTATCGAAGCATTTCTGACGCATGCGCAGTTCTTCGATCCGCCGCTCGAGGTTGTACACATTCCTTTCGAAGGCAAAGAAATCATCGGCTACCTGCGTCTGCCGAAGAATGCGAGAGGACCGGTGCCGCTGGTAATCGCGGTCAACGGTCTCGACAGCCGCAAGGAAGATCTTGCCGAAAGTTTTGGCGCGATTCTTCCTTTTGGAGTTGGTTACCTTGCGGTCGATGGTCCCGGGACTGGACAGAATCCAATCAAAGTAAGTGAGACCGCAGATCGCGTGCTGTCGCGGGTCCTCGACTACGCGCAGTCTCGGCCCGAGATCGATAAGAATCGCATCGCGATGCACGGTGTGAGTTGGGGCGCATATTGGGCGACGAAGATGGCGATCGTCGAGCGCGCGCGCCTGCGCGGAGCGAGCGCGCAGTCTCCGCCAGTGGACAGGTTTTTTCAAAAAGACTTTCTGATGAACTCGTTGATGGGCAATCGCGAGTATCTGTTCGATCAAGTGCCAGCGCTGATGAATATTCTCGAGGGTGTGCACACGTTGGATGAGATGGGCGACTACCTGCCGAAAATGTCTCTGGTGCATCAGGGATTGCTGGGCAAACCAATGGCTCCCATGTTGATTCTCGCGGGAGTTCTCGACACGCAGGTTCCCATCGATGACGAATATCTGCTGTTAAGCAAAGGCGACGTGCCGAAAGAAGCGTGGATCAATCCTCACGGCGGACATCTTGGCCGGCAAGTTGGAGTCTGGCCTGATCCGCTGATTTTCAAACAAGTAATTATTCCGTGGCTGGTGAAAACGCTGCAACCTCCGGCGAACTAACGAGCAGGGCCATAGCTGCAAGTCAAATACTGCCACTGCGGCGGTCGTCTATGTAGCGCCTTTCGCGAAAGCAAGTTTGCTTGTCGGCATAGAGATAGTGACCTCCGCGGCAATCACGTGCCTTGCGTGCAGGTTCTTGAGCTTGATGATCAGAGGTGGAGTCACCTCTTGCCCTCTGGAGATCAGCAAGACTCCATCGGTGCTGCGCACTTCTTGCTGAACGATCATACCTGGCGTGAGCAGTTCGATCCGGCACTTTCGTATTTGACCGTCCTCGGCGTTCGGATCCAATTCCACCAAGGCATCGAAGAACTCGGGACTGAAGTTCTTGTTTTGCAGCGCCAGAGTGTGTGCCGCCTCATTACGCGCAACCCCTTTGTGGATCAGCTTTTCATAAGCCAGAATCAGGCGGAGGATCCCCGCTCCCCGCCGCATCTCTGGCGTTTCGAGGTCGTCGAATTTGGGCGGAGGGAGAGGCTCGTTCTGGTGCTCAATCATCCACGCGATGGATTCCAGGCGCGGAATCTTCGACAGCAAATCGTAGGCGACACGCGGATGAGCATCATATTGTGCCTGCTCGGCCGGGGTGAGCGGCTCACCGTTGAACACGGCCTCGACCGTTTCTGGCGCTAGTGTGACACAGCCCAACTGGGACATCATGGCGGCGACCTCGTATTGCCAGGGGTCACCCAGTTTCATCGCGATTACGATGTGGTGGATGTAGCGGCGTGCACGCTCGGCGCGGCTGAAGGCAGCGGGGTTAACCAGGCTGAGAACTTCCGTCAGAACTTGCATGCTGCCGCTCAGGGTTTGTTCCAACAGTTGCTTTTCGGAGTTGACCAAGCGGTATTGCACCAGCGCCGCAGTCAGGGTTTTCGCCATCACTTCCTTGCTGCAAGGCTTGTTTAGAAAGCGGAAGATGCTGCCTTCGTTGATGGCATTGATAGCCGTGTCCATGTCGGCGTTGCCGGTGAGCATGACGCGGATGGTATCTGGCGACAGAGCCTTGATTCTACTCAACAGCTGGATACCGTCCATGCCCGGCATTCGCATGTCAGAAACCACTACCGCATAGGGTCCGTTGCTCGCTGCGAGTTGCAGGGCTTGCTCGCCGCCCAGGGCTGTTTCCAGCGAAAACTCGCGGCACAAACTGCGCCGATACCCGTCAAGGACGCTGTTGTCGTCGTCTACTAGAAGAATTTTTTCAGTCATACGGTTTCTCTTTCCTCATCGATTTCTTAACGTCGTTTGCGCCAGACGGCGCGTCGCGCCAGTCTTCGCTCGTACTTTCAAGATTTGCCGAATCAAGCTCTGGCCGCTAACTCATTGGCTTTGGAAAGAACCGCTGGGCCGGCTGATGCCTTCTGGGGGATGTGCACCAGCACGGTTCCCGCGATCGGGTCCCGCCGCAAGAAGTTTCGCAGCCGAGCCAGCAGGGCATAACTAATCTGTGTTCCTTTCGCAACCAATAGCATTTTGGTGGTTGTGCGGACGTCCTCTTGAAGAACCATGTTGCATTCCAGCTCTGAAATCGGGCACCTCCTGACTTCCATACGTTGGGTTTCGAGTTCGAGATTGGCCAGGGCATCCACCACCATGCGGGCGAATTCTTTGCTGCGAGATAAGAGCTGGGTCAGTGATTCCTTATGGCCACTCCCGCTACTCAGCAATTGATCGTAGGCAATCGCTACCCTGAGGATTTGTGCTCCCAGAGCAACCAGATCCTGCTTGAGATCAATCCCCGCAGCGGAATAGGGCGGAGCTGAATCCTGCTTTGCGATCATGTGAGCGACCGCTTCGAGTCTGGGAATATTCGACAACAACTCCGCGGCCACACCTGCATGAGTGTCGTAGCGGGCCTGTTCGTCCGCGGAGAGCCTCTTGCCGGCATAGACCGCTTCAATGGTCTCGGTGTCGAGCGTGACGCATCCCAACTGGGACATCATGCCGGCAACTTCGAATTGCCAGGGCGTGTTCAGGTGAAGTTCTTTGACGATGTGCCGCACATATTTTCCGACCCGAACACCGCGACTGAAAGCTGCCGGATTCACCAGGCTGAGCACCTCGGTCAATACTTTCACGCTGCCCCGCAGGGTTTTTTCCAGTAATTCCTTTTCCGCGACCACCAGACCATGTTGCACCAGTCCCTCGGTTAACGCCTTGGCCAGAACTTCCTTCTCACAGGGTTTGGTAAGAAAGCGGAAGATGGCGCCTTCGTTCACCGCGTTGCTGGCGGTTTGGATATCGGCGTAGCCGGTCAACGCAATTCTCACTGAGTCCCCGGAAATGGTCCGCGCTCGAGACAGGAACTGCACTCCGTCCATTTCCGGCATGCGCATATCGGAGACAATCACGGCGTAGGCATCTGGTTGTGCGGCGACGATAGCAGCGAACCCGTCGCGGGCGCTTACCGCAATGTCCACGGAAAACTCCTTATGCAGGAGCCGGCGGTATCCTTCGAGAACTCCAGGCTCATCGTCCACGAAAAGTATTTTTTCACTCATCATCCCTCCCTTCGTTTTTGCCCATCCGCATCGAGCTTGCTTCGCCATTGCATCTCTCGATCCGCGCAACCGATATCGGTGAGGAAGGTTGTGTCGATCGGCGTGTGGTCCCGCAGCCGCGAGCTGCGTTTCTCTTCGTGATATACGCTGGCCACATGCACCGCGGCCAGCGGCGAAAACTTCACGCTCAAGCTTCCAGCAGGCTCGTGATGCCAGGCCACGGCTTCCACAATCGTGCCCGGCAACCCCCAGACACCAAACAAATAAGCCGCGATCTGTCCATGGGTGCAGCCGAGCATTTCCGACACCGGCCTCCCGGCCGTACTCCAGCACCTCGCCGTACCGCGCTCCCAGGGTGGAAGCCAGGATGAGCTTCCCGGCATCGTGCAACAGGCCAGCGGTTAAAGACTCGTCCTGCGTGCGCTGATCGGCGTGTTCGAAAAGCGCAATCTTCCTGGCACTATTGCTGACGGCCAGCGAGTGGTCCGAAATCTGCTGCATATCCTCGGCGCTCAGCACATGACTTTCAAATTGCTCGAACACATGCGCCGTTAGTACCAGGGCCCGCAGGGTATCCAGACCCAGCAGTTTGACCGCGTGCGAGGCGCGGCAGACCTCGCAGGGCAAGCAAAAGAAAGCTGAATTCACCAGCTTCAGGACCTTTGCGGTCATAGCCATGTCGGCGCCAATCAGTTCGTCGATCTTGTGCAGCTCGGGTTCCGGACGGCGCAGCTCCTGATTCAACTGCAGGTAAACGTGCGGCAGACTGGGCAGGTTATCGAGCTTGGTGACCAATTCGCGGAGCTTGGGATTTTGCAAAAGATCTTTAAGCGCAAAGGCGCGGATGAGCCGGGACTTCAGCTCTTCCGCTTCGCAAGGCTTGGAAATAAACTGATGAGCCGGATTAACCGAGCGCAGAATGGTTTCCCGATCCGATTGCCCCGATAGCACCATGCGCAAGGTTTGCGGGGACCGCTTCTGCACTTCTTCGAGCAGCTGCGCCCCGTCCATTCCCGGCATGCGCATGTCAGTCACGATAATGTCGAACTGCTGCAGGTCCATGGCTGCCAGGGCTTCATTGCCGCCCGGCGCAAAAACCATTTCCCATTCCGAACGCATGAGGCGCAAACTGCGTTGCAGCCCGCTGAGCAGCATGGGCTCGTCATCGACAAATAAAATTCGTTTGGCCATGATTACGCACCTGCCGCCTGCAACGGTATGCGAATGTAGAATGTGGTTCCTTTTCCCACTTCAGAATCGAACCATATCTTTCCACCGTGGCGCCGGACGATGGCGGTGTGGGCGAGGGCCAATCCTTGCCCCGTTCCCTTGCCCACTGGTTTGGTAGTGAAGAAGGGCTCAAACACTCGCGAGCGCACCGCCTCCGGGATTCCCGCTCCGGTATCAGAGATAGAAATCTCAGCCCAGCCTTCGTCGTGGCTGGTTGAGACCACAATCTTTCCTTTTCCCTGAGAACCATCCCCAACCGACTGAGCAATGGCCTGCGCCGCGTTGATGAGCAGGTTGAGAATCACCTGGTTGAACTCGCCCGCGTGGCAGAGCACCGAAGGCAAGTCGGAGGCAAAGTGCGTTTCCACCTCGGCAACATACTTCCACTCGTTGCGCGCCACGGTGATGGTAGTCTCGATCGCCTTGTTGATATCAATCGACCGCTTTTCTTCCGCTCCCGGATGGGAAAACTCCTTCATCGCTCGTACGATCTTGGCCACCCTTTGGGTGCCTTCCAGGGACTGCTCAATCGCACGCGGAATCTCGGTTTGCAGGTATTCGAAGTCGGCTGCTTGCGCCAGCGCGTCAAATCGCTGCAGCGCCTGCGAGGAAATCGGTCCCAGTGCGGCTTCTTGCCTTATTTCTCGGCTAATCGCAATCAGTTCTTTGAACGACGGCCAGGATTCCTGCAGGAATCGCGTGTTATCGCCTACGTACTGAGTAGGAGTATTAATTTCATGCGCAATTCCAGCGGCCAACTGGCCAATCGCCTCCAGTTTCTGTGCCTGCCGCAACTGTTGTCCCAGAATCTCGCGCTCCGTCACATCCGAGCCGATAATCAGCAGCTCATCGATTTTTTCCTCAGGCGCACTAATCCAATTCAGGGTAAGGCCCAGAAACCGCGTCTCACCACCGACCACAAAGGGGAGCGTTTCGACGCGCCGCGATTCTTGGCCGGCACACCAGGAACCAATCTCAACTTGGATATCCGAGCGCCCCCAATGAATGCCACATTCCGCCAAGGGTTTTCCCACCACTTCGGCCTTGGCAAGACCAAACACCTTGGTGGCTGCCAGATTCCAGCGTTTAATCCGTGAATCCCGGCTGATGCCAATAAGAATGGACGGCACCGAGTTGATGAATAGCTCCGCCTCTTCATGTGCGCGGCGCAATGCATCCTGAGCCGCCTTTCGTTCGGTGATGTCGACGAACGTCACCACACAACCCACAATCTGGTTCTCATGTTTCCGGATGCGACCAGTATTCGACGGAAATCCTACCCCGCCAGTATGCCGTCATTGAGATAGTCGGCATTGAGACCCCTAGACTTGAGCAATACTTCCTACGAGGGCGATGCCCTTCGTTACCCCACGACGTGAGATCAGGTTGACGGAGGCAATCCGCAGCGCAATACGTAACTCTGATTTTTACGTGCTGATAACCATGGGTCATTCAGCGCGCCACTGGTTGAGTAGGCGAACTCGTTGGCTGCTGACTGGGAGGACGATCTGGTTCAGGCACGGTCAGCGGGAGACGCAGGAAAAATGTCGTGCCCTTTCCTACTTCGCTCTCGAACCATATCTTGCCGTCATGTTTTTTCACAATCACGGCATGGGCTAAGGCCAAGCCTTGTCCCGTTCCCTTGCCGACTTCTTTGGTGGTAAAAAATGGTTCGAAAATTCTGGCGCGAACGTCTTCCGGTATACCCGCCCCGGTGTCCTGGATCTGAACCTCCGCCCAATCATCCTCGCATTTCGTAGTGATCGTAATCGTTCCTTTGGCGGCGGAGCCTTTTTTCACCACGTCGCCGATGGTCTGCGCCGCGTTCATCAGCAAGTTCAGGATCACCTGGTTGAACTCACCGGCCAAACAAGGTACAGGAGGCAGATCGGCGGCGAAACAAGTCTGAACATCGGCCACGTATTTCCATTCGTTGCGGGCGACAGCAATCGTTGTTTCAATTGCGTGATTAAGGTCGATGGCGCATTTGCCTTCGGATCCGGGATGGGAAAATTCTTTCATCGCTTTGACGATTTTAGAAACCCGGCCTACCCCCTCTAAGGCCTGAGCAATCGCCTGCGGGACTTCGCGGAGAAGGTAAGTGAGATCGGCCTCCTCGGTACATTGCGCCAACTCAGCAATCAAATCTGGAGCAACACCTCCCGCCAAAGACTGTTCGCGAAGGCGCAAGCACAGGCTCAGGATCTGATTGACTATGGGGCAGGTCTCCTGCAGAAAGTTAGCGTTGTCGCCGACGTATTGGGCGGGCGTGTTTATCTCATGAGCTATGCCGGCGGCCAGTTGTCCGATGGCCTCGAGCTTTTGCGCCTGGCGGAGTTGCGCTTCCAGGATTTTCTGTTCGGTTATATCGGCGCCGGTGATCAGGAATCCCGTACCTTCCCCGCCAGGAATGAGGTCGACATTGATGATGGTCAGGCCGAGAAAACGTCGCTGACCATCTAGTTCAAACATCACATTCTCGCGTTTCTCCGAACTCTGAACCCGGAACCACGAATCAACTTCTTCGTCTATCTGAGCGTGCTGCCAGTGAATTCCACAGTGTCGCAGCGGTTGGCCCAGCACGGCGTCCGCAGAAAGACCGAACACGGTTGCGGCGGCAAAGTTCCAACGCGTGACTGTGCCCGCGTTGTCGGTCCCAATCAAGATGGAAGGAACGGAATTAATAAAGAGCTCCGACTCCGTGTGTGCGGCGCGAAGAGCCGCTTCGGCGAATTCGATTTCCCTTAGCATTTCATTGAAACCGTCCACCAGAAGGCCGACTTCGTCTTCGGCATATTTAGGGGCGCGGACGCCGAAATTCTTCTCTTTGGAAATCGTCCTCGTCGTCTCCACCAGATCAAGGATCGGTTTTGAAATAAAGCGCTTCAGCAGCAAGGCCACCAGGAATGCCGCTGCGGAGGAGGCGGCCATCAGAATCAGCCCGAACACGACAAAGCGCCGCATGCGGCTTTGAATCTCTTGCAAATCCGATACTAGATACACGTATCCGATCGATTCCCCGTCAAACAGGATGGCGTCGCATTCGGTCACTTGGTCCGGATCGAAGCGGCTGCTCGTGGTGGGCGAGATGAGCGGAAGCTGGACTTGGGTCGCGGACGGAACGCGCCGGTAGGATGCAAAGGCGTGACGGCGGCCATCGTAGATGCGGGCTGCGACGATGTGCGGCTCGGCTTGCAGGGCTTGAAGTACAATAGCTGCGCTCTTGGGATCGTTGTAGGTCAGGGCGGCCGCAACGTTGGCTCCGGTAATGCCTGCAAGACTATGAAGATGGTCGACAATGTTGTGGCGTAAAGTGATGACGTCGTAGCTCAGAAAAAAGATGCAGGCCACCAGCAGGGCAGCGCTACTGGTGGCCATCATTGTCAGAGTCAGTTTGCGCGCCAGGGGAATCTGGGGGCGGAACTTCATCGCTCGCCTCCACCTTGGGGCTGGGCCTTGACCACCCGGGCGACCACCAGCAGCCGCGAGCTGATTTTCAGGCCCACCGCATTGGAAGCCTCGGGATCGATCTCCAGTTCGATGGTGGCATGGTGCTGCGCCAAATTAATCATTCCTCCCAGCGAAATGAATTGATCGCTTTGCCCCACCGTGAGAACACTGGATCGTTGCAGTCCATTGAGCAGCTGCGCGATGCGTTCTTTATCGGAAAATCCGATGAACAAGACCTGGCAGGATTTGAATTCCGCAGAGGAGTGCGGCGCACGAAATTCCACCGGCCGCCCGTTCGCCTTTTTCCCTATGACTGCCGATTCCAGCACATCACTGGTGCGTTCATCTCCTACCACGCAGATCACAGCAGGATCGTTGGGGTTCCGGAAAACTTCCGGAGGCCAATCCACAAACTTGGCGAAGTTGTACAGGTACGCCGCCTTGACCCGACTCTCCTCGACGGTTTGGGCCGATGTCGGCGCCGATAAACCGAAGCAGACGCCGTGGATCAGAACCGCAATGGCAAATGCCCGTCTGATGCCGGCGATCTTCCGCAAGTCGGGCGCCACCCTGGCCGCCATGGCGTGGCAGCGCCTGCGGCTTGAGGAATCGCATTCGAGATGGCGATGAGTCGACATTACTTCTCAAAAGCTCATTGAAGGTGAAATGTGCGCGTGAGTTTTATGCGGAAGTCCCGGCCATTCTGCTGCACCGCAGAGCCGATGATCTCAGCCCCCACCGGATCACGATACTGGCAGTTGAAAACGTCATACACACTGGCAGAGAGGCGAAATCCTTTGGCGAACTCGCGGCTGGTGAGGGTCAGGTTGGTAAGGTGTTGCTGCCAAGCTGCGATCCGGCCAAAGTTGTTCTGGAATCGGTGTATTGCACTTCCAATCCAATCGTCAGCCTGCGGCGAGCCATGGGAAAAATGAGGTTAGCCTTGGCCAGTTGGGCGGGCGAATCCGGCAGCCAAAGGCCGGTAGACTGGTCCGCTGTCTTCTGCAGGGTGTAGCTCAGCCGGCCTTCGATGCCCGACGGTAGCTTTCCTCCCAATTCGGCCTCGAAGCCCTGGTTGTGCGCGCTTTCGGAGTTGTTGTACACAATGAAGCCGTTATTAGGATCGATTTCCTGATTGATGAGGTCGGTAAATTCATTAGCAAAACCCGAGGCCGATAGACGAAAATCAGCGCCCAAATCTTGCTCCCAGATCAGCTCTTCGGTGCGTATCTTTTCCGGCTGTAAGCGTGGGTTCGGTTCCACACTGACGGACTCGCCGTAGTTAAGCTCGTAGTTGTTGGGAGCCCGAAAGGCTTGACCGTAGATGAGCTTGAACGTGGTTCGTCTAAGGGGGCTGTAGATCAGCGCGAGACGAGGGTTAGTTGTTCCCCCAAACGTTTGATAGTGGTCGTAACGCAATCCCGCATTGAGAATCAGGTGTTTTGCAATGGTGAACTCATCCTCAACGAAAGCTGCCCATTCCTGCGAACTTCTCAGATCGTCCAGCACCGGCTGGTAGGGGTTTAAGTTATAGTTGGTCTGATCCTGGTGCAAATTGTCCCGAAAATGCACCCCAACCGTCAGCTTGTGCTTTCGCAGCAGCGTCTTGGTAATCCTGGCATTTGTACCAACAACGTCGCCGCGAGACGCGTCTTCGTTGAGAACATCCCCCACCTGACCGGCGGCCGGCGAATAAACGTAGACTCCGTGGTAAAGGGCGCGGTCAAAATAGACGTCAGCAGTGAATTCCGCATCCTGGAAAACCGGGCGGTTGTAGCGCAGGTCGATGTATCCGTTTGAATCCGTGGTTTGGCTGCGGTTGTCATTGAAGACTTGCCCAAAGGACGCGGTTGGTATGCCCTGCACGCTCGTTCCCCCCACAGCCTCCAGCGTGAAGTGGCGGAAATAGAGGCTGCCGTAGAAGCTTCTCGAGGCGTCGCGATCCGCATTCTGGGCAATTCCGTAGTTGGTCGCGGGGCTGTCAAACGCGGGAAAAAAGAGGCGAGCGGGGCCGGCGCTGTCGTACATCGTCCCGGATAACAGTCCCTCCACCCCGTGATAGTTTCCGCCAATAGTGGAGCGTCCCTGGTAAGAGCCGAAACCGCCGGCTTCGCCGTCAAATTGAAGTCCAGCAGCCGTTTGAGCGCTCTTTGTTATCACATTGATGACGGCAAGAAAGGCGCTGGTGCCATAAAGAGAGGAACTGGGCCCGCGCACGATCTCTATGCGCTCGATTAAATCGACGTCCAAGGGAAAATCGGTGCCCAGATGCGCCTGATCGTAGATATTGTCATTGAGGCGATGCCCGTTAATGAGCAGCAGAATCTGATCGTTATACCCGCCCGGGACGAGAGAATCCTCGCACGCCGACATAGGTATAGTTCCGGTCGTACGTAACGTCGAACCCACGCACGCTGCGTAGGGCATCCGCCAGCGTCCGGTAACCGAACTGGCGAATCTGCTCGGCGGTAATGACGGTCACCGAGGACGGCGCCTCCCGGTCGCTCTGCAGATACATCGATGCGCTGTAAACCTGAACACTCTTGAGTTCCTCAGGGTTCAGGTCCATAACGTCTTGGCTCTGCGCAACTGCCCCCGCGAAGGCGATCAATAACATCCAGAGAAGCGACGAAATCCGATACGTCCTAGCGTGGGATTGCCCAAAATGGCCAGTCTCTGCCCGACGCCCATTCTGTGACTTCATAGAGTTTTTCTTCGGTAGCCATGCTGCGAGTTCCGTCATTTCGACGCACACGGCCAACTAAGGCCGGCCACGCAGACACAGGCTTATTTATTCATCGGCACTAGCCTCCGAAACTCAATCAGCAATCCGTTTGGTTCATTGCCGGAATAACGTTTTTACGGGATTAGGCATTTGACGCAAGGTTGATTTATGGCGCATATTTCCCGTTTGTGGGGAGGTATAGACTAGGCAGCCCTTGTTAGTTCCCTGTATTCGAGGTCATCAGAGATCGTCAGGAGTCAAGCCAGTCTTTTTGGCGATACGGGATAGCATGCGAGGCCCGAGTTCCTCGCCGTCGTGAAACGACCATTCGAAAGGATGGAGGAAATTAGAGTGTCTGAGTTTAACGTGA
>Ga0182024_10013450_pt1 | contig 15976 bp, 13 predicted proteins | sample P32metaG_FD_120480 | JGI IMG/M metagenome (GOLD analysis project Ga0182024, IMG submission 120480) | Permafrost microbial communities from Stordalen Mire, Sweden - P3-2 metaG (Illumina Assembly) | ecosystem: Environmental > Terrestrial > Soil > Wetlands > Permafrost | place: Sweden: Stordalen... | reverse complement strand
TGCTGCTCGTAGGATTCGCGCACCAGTGAACCCACCCAATTCCCGCTGCCGATCGGCACCGTGGATTTGTTGACCACCACCAGAAAATCGCCGTCGTAGTGCTGTCCGATTCCCTGCGCGGCGGCCCGTAAATACTTCAGGTCGGGACTGCCGTCGGGCGAAGGCGGCGTGCCCACCGCGATAAAGATCACATCGGCGTCCTTCACCGCACCCGCATACTCGGTGCAGAACTGCAGGTTGTGCTGCGCCGCCGCCATCAGTTCCGTCAGAAATGGCTCGTAGATCGGCGTCTTTCCAGCCTGCAACATTCCAATCTTCTTTTGATCGGAATCGATGCACGTCACTTTGTGCCCCAGGTATCCGAGACACACACCGGTGGTCAAACCCACGTAGCCAGTTCCAATAATAGATACTTTCATTCCGCTTTGATCTCCTTCACTACCGTAACAAACAGCGCCTCGGCCGACCAATGACTCATAGTACTAATTTAGGCTCCTAGGGTACCGGAGCGTATAGTCTAAGGTCTTATCGCGTGAGGTCGGCAAAACTGATAGACCACGCCCGTCCACGGTCCGTTTCGCGAAATAAACCCTAGGGCGCAGGCTGGCGCCTTTGCGGTTCGGGCGGCACGCGCTACTTGTCGAGAGCCTGGTGCTCGAAAGTCCATTGCAAGGGCAAAGTCTGCGGGATGTAACACACGCGATCGTCGCAGGCCTGATAGCGCAAAGAACCGGACACCGTGAAGTTCCCCGATCCATCCACTGCCGATTTGAGCTTGTTCTCCGGAGATATCGTAATATCGCGCATCAGCCGGAAATGGCTGCGGAACGCGGGAACTGTCTCATCGATGGCCTTCAGGAAGAGCTTCTCGGCGCGGGGAAACACGGACCCATGCACCTGCGCCGCGTCGGAATCCAGCATCTTCCAATCGATCGGGATGTAGCCTTCCACGCCGGGTGCGTAGACGTGCATATTTGGCTCTAGGTCGATGTCGAGCGTCAGCGCGACGCGCTCGCCCGGCGCAACGGCGGAATTGCTTGCGCCGATCTTCGCCGTGAGTTGCTTGCCTTCCACTTCATGCGGCGCTTCGGAGGGAATCCATCCGAACTGGTGCACCAGAATCGCGGCCGAGGTGTAGCACTGGCCGGGGTCGTCTTCGAAATATTTGGCGACAATCACGCCCTTGGAATTGAGCACGAACCAACCAGGCTGGCTGGCCACGACGCGCTCATCGCCCATCGCCGCAATGTCCACACCCAGCTTCCGAAATGCCTCTCGATGTTGCCCGATCTCCAGAATCAGCGATCTGCACAGCGGACAGTTGTCGGTGGACGAATACAGGAAGATCGCCGCGCCTTTCGGTCCCACCAGGGTGCGAAGATCACCAGGAAACCGGCTGCCAATGGGCGGGCCAAGGCCGACGGCAGCAGCCGCCACAAGGGTGCAGAGTAAACTGATGATTGTGAGCCGCCGCCGTTTCATTGCCTCTCCCGCTTTATTATTGCTCGCCTTGTCTTCCCGCGCTTCCGCTTTGGACTACCAGATCCAAGCCAACATTCGTTACGACCACTATCCGGAGACCGTCCTCGATATCCTGCAGCCCAGCGCGCCCTCGCTGGCCGACCGCCCCGGAGTGATTGTCATTCACGGCGGCGGCTGGGTGCAAGGCGGCAAGGAGGACATGCTCGAAGAATATTGTCTGCCGTTCGTGCGGCGAGGCATGGTGGTGGCGAACGTCGAGTATCGGCTGGCAAGTTCGGCACCGGCGCCCGCCGCGGTGAACGATGTTCTCAAAGCGGCGCAATGGTTCCAGGAGCACGCCGGCCGGTACAAAGTGGATCGCAAGCGGATTATCGCAACAGGCGGTTCTGCTGGTGGACACCTGGCGCTGATGATTGCGATGGCGCCCGCCTCCGCCGATTTGGGTCCCGCCATCAAGATCGCCGCCGTCATCGATTTTTTCGGAGTGGCCGACGTCGCCGATCAGGTCGCCGGGCCCAATCAGCGGTCATACGCTGCCGCCTGGATTCCCGAGCAGCCCAATCGCATAGATCTGGCGCGCCGCCTCTCGCCAATCACTTACGTGCGCAAAGGATTACCGCCTATCCTCGCCCTGCATGGCGACGCGGACGACGTAGTGCCTTACGAACAAAGTGTGGCGCTAGTGAAAGCCCTAAAGAGTGCCGGCGACGACGCCGACCTGATCACCGTACCCGCCGGCCAGCATGGCTTCACGCCCGCTCAGATGGACCAGCTCTGGCCGCAAATCTTCCAATGGTTGAAGAAGCACAAAGTGGGAACTGAACCGCGACCGTGAGGAAGCGTTAATTCGCGAGCCGTTTCGCGACCACCAGCGTGATGTCATCGGCGGGCGGCGCGCCTTCCGTAAAGTCGTCCACCTTCTGGTTGATGGCCGCGATGATCGATTGCGCGTCCAGATCCCGTAACCCGGCCAAAACTTGCGCCAGCCGGTCCTCGCCGAATTCTTCATCGGCATGCGGACTCACCGGTTCTGTGACGCCATCGCTGAAGAGCAGCAACGCATCGCCGGGATCCATATGGCAGACGCCCTGTTGATAGGTCGCCATCGGCAAAATACCCAGGATCAGGCCGGTACCTTCGAGCTTCTCCACCGAACCATCGGCGTGCGCCACCAGCGGAGGATTGTGCCCGGCGTTGACGTAGGTCAGCTCGCCTGTCTTCGGCTCCAGAACTCCGATGAAAAACGTAATGAACCGGTTCGAAGGGCAATTGGATGTGATGATGCGATTGAGCCGCGTTACCAGAGCGGCCAAATTGGTCGGGTCGTCGAACAGCACCTGCACACGCGCCTGCAAACTGGACATCAGCAGCGCCGCCGGCATTCCCTTGCCGGCCACATCGCCCACCAGCAATCCAACGCGCCCATCGGGATAGGGCAAGAAATCGTAGTAGTCGCCGCCCACCGTGTGGCAGGCGGCGTTGTACCCCGCCAAGTCGACGCCCGGTACGCTCGGAGCTTGCACGGGCAGTAGGCCGCGCTGGATTTCGGCGGCCTGCTCGAGCTGTTTGGCATGGATGCGTTCGGCTTGTTCCACTTCCGCCAGACGCGTGTGCTCGATCCGGATGGCGGCCACGTTCGCCATCACAGTAAGCAGGCTGAGGTCTTCCTTGGTGAACTCCTTGATGAAGTGCGGCGAGTCCAGATAGATGAGCCCGATGACGCGATCGTCGGTCTGAAGCGGGACAGCCAGCATGCTGCGAATCTGTTGCTGCACGATACTCATGCGATCGGCGAAGGCCTCATCCAAACGGGCGTCGCGCACCAGCAGCGAGGTCTTCTCCTTGATGACGCGGTCGCGCACCGCGCTGCTGATCCGAAAACCTTCGCCCAGCGCCTCTTGCACCACTAGCTCTTTACCTTCCAGCGTCATCAGCACGCCGCGCGTCGCGCCCACGGCTTCCACCGACAGATTCATGATGAGCTTGAAAAGCTCCGCCAGCGGCATGTTCCCGGCCAGCTCGCGTCCGGCGCGAATCAGCGCGCGCATCTGCGGACCGCCTTCAATCTCTTTCTCCTGGCTCAGTACACCCTTCAGGCTGGTGGCGACGGTGGTGGAAGCGGCAGTGGCCGGTGTCAGGCCCTCAATGAAGATGACTGTATGGTCGATGGGAGGCGGCAGCGAATTCTCGCCGAAATCCAGCGCAATGTGCCCGGCGGTTACACGATCGTTCTTGGCGAGGGGATGGGCGCTGGTAATCCGGACGCCATTGACGAAGGTGCCGTTTTTGCTGCCTAAGTCGCGCACTACCCACGTATCGCCGTCCTTCTCCAGAGCCAGATGCTGGCGCGAAAGTCCGGCATCCTCCGGGTAGCACAGCTCGTTGGCGCTGGAACGCCCCAGCGTATAGCGTTCACGGTCCAGCGCGAGCGGGCGAGTTGCCCCGTCCGGCGTGTGGATCAGTAATTCTCTCGGAATGAATTTGGCTGCGACGCCAGCCATATGTATCTAGAGTAACTTAAATGCAGTGCCTGGTACTCCTCGATCGCGAATATCCCGCTTACGATGAAGATCTTTCTCTACTATGTCGGCAAGCCGCGCGATCCTCACGCCAATCGCATGGCTGAAGAGTTCATCCTCCGTTCCACCCGCTACGGCCGGTGTGAAATGCGCGAAATCGTCCCCGCGCGCTTCGATCCCTGGACCAAACATCCTAGCGCGACGAAAGTTCTGCTCCATCCCTCCGGCAAGAGCATGGATTCCAACCGCTTCGCCAAGCTGGTGTCCCAAGCCGAGCAGGATGCCCGCGATCTGGTTTTCTTGATCGGAGGCGCCACCGGCCTTCCCGAGGCTTGGATGGAAAGCGGCGGCCGGCAAAACCGTGGCATCCTTCTGTCCCTTTCGGAAATGACGATGCCGCATGAGTTGGCTCGCGTGGTGCTCGCCGAACAAATCTATCGCGCGTTCACCCTGCTGCGAGGGCATCCCTACCCGAAGTAGCGCGCCGAAGTCAAACGCGAGCTAACTCCTATACTGAAGTCTGCATGGCTTGGTTCACTCGAGAGAAACCTTCGCTCCAGCAGGGAGAAGGCGAAAAGCGCGTCCGCACCGAGGGGTTATGGCTCAAATGCAGCCATTGCGGCCAGATTGTCTGGCGCAAGGCTTTAGCTGACAATCATCAGGTTTGTCCCAAGTGCGGCCACCATGAGAGGCTGGACGCGCGCACCCGCCTGACCCTGCTGTTCGACGACGGAAAGTTCGAAGAATACGATCAGCGCCTGGTGTCCACCGATCCGCTGGCGTTCGTCGATTCGAAGAGTTATCAGGACCGTCTGGCCGCTTCGCAAGCAGCCACGCATCTCCGCGACGCCATCATTTCCGCCGGCGGAAACCTGAATGGCCGGCGCGTCCACATCTGCGCCATGGAGTTGAAGTTTGTCGGCGGCAGCATGGGGAGCGTGGTCGGCGAGGTGATCACTCGCGCCATCGAACGGTCCTTGGAGCAAAAGGTTCCGCTCATCATTATTTCGGCATCGGGAGGCGCGCGCATGCAGGAAGGCGCCGTCAGTCTGATGCAAATGGCCAAAATCTCCGGCGCATTGATGCGCCTGGATGAGGCTCGCGTTCCTTACATCAGCGTCCTGACCGATCCCACTACGGGCGGCGTCACGGCCAGTTTCGCCATGCTCGGCGATCTGAACATCGCCGAGCCGGGCGCCCAAATCGGTTTCGCGGGACCGCGAGTGATCGAACAGACCATCCGGCAGAAGCTCCCCGCCGGGTTCCAAACCAGCGAGTTCCTGTTGCAACACGGATTCCTGGACGCAGTGGTCAAACGTGGGGAGTTGAAGGACTATATCGGCAAGGCTCTGGATTTCTTTTTAGCGCCCGCTTAACCGCGCTTCCGTTCCGCGACGTTACCGTACAGCGACGCTAACTGAGCCGCGACCAAAGGGAGCGGTCTTCCCGGTCTATTCCGGCTTCTTGAACAAATTGTCGAACGCGGCGCGAGCGTCGTTAGGATTTCGCGGAACCTGCTGCGTCGCGGCGGCGGGATGGTGGTTCGCCGGAGCGGCGTCTCGGGCCACGGTCACGCGCGGCTTAAACAGCTCGCAGTCGTTCGCCTGGTCCTTCACCGCGATCCGTACCGGCACCGGCTTCAGGCATTGGAAGCGAGTGGACGGCTCAAAGTGGGCGCACTGCTTGCAGCAATGGAGCGCCGTTCCGCACTTGGGACATTTGCCCTTCCAATCGATATCGGGAGAGAGCGCCGTGGAGCAGTTGAAACAGCGGGCCGCCACTACGTTTTGAAGCAGCCGGGGCAGGCGGGGGCCAGTGACGTCAATCGGCGGCCGGGGACCGGAAGGCTTAGGCCGGTCGGTAAACTGGCGGTCTTTGGCTCCGCCATTGGTGTCCATGTAGCCCCGGTGTCGGTACTTACGATCATCGTCCATGTATATGATTGACTCCTGGATCTCGCGCCCCGCAACAGTACCTGTATAGGTGTTCGGCACAGGTCCATGCTAGTTAGCTTGAGGATCGATGCGGAGGATAGCTGCGGGAACCGGCTAAAGCTGGAAAAGACGTTGTCCCGCTTGCGCCTAAATAACTATGTACCACGAATCAATCCCAGAAGCTACTGAAATCTCACGGCGATCGGGTGGCATTGGCATGTTGGTACTAAGGGTTTTCGGGATTAGCCTGAACCGGCGCTCCATTTCAACAACGAGTTACACGGCCGGGTAAGAGGATCATCGTAGTGATTCGGGCTAATTCGTAGCGAATACCCGAGCCTGCCTGTTTGATGCGGCACGAACTCTTTTAAGAACACAAATTCGTTACCGGCTTGCTCCACCGCCGGAAGCGTCATCACTTGGGTTTCCTCGAGATTCCCGTTCACGCCGATGCGGCCGACCACCGCTTCCACGCGTACATCTTTCGGCGAGAGCCCGGCCAGATTGACCACCGCCCGCACCGGAATGGGGAGCCCGGTCAGCACCGACAGGTCCGGCCCAGGACCAATTTCAACAAAGCCGACTTTATCCCAAACGTCATGGACTCGCTGATTCCAACCCGCTCGATCGCGCGCCGGCTGGAAACAATCCCGTGACACCTCCAGGTAGGCCTGATGAGCGGGCTCGTAGAGTTGCGAGAGGTATTCACCCACCATCCGTCCGGAGTTGAACTGGTGGCTCAGATGCATCAGGGACTGCTTCACCCGGCGTACCCACTCCACCGGGACACCGCCCTCGCGGTCCTGATAGTACATGGGCACAATTTCGTTTTCGAGGATCGAGTAGATCGCGCGCGCGTGAATTTCGTCCTGGTCGTCGGAGTACGCTTCCCGGTCCCCGATGGCCCAGCCGCCCGAGATCTCATAGCCTTCGTCAAACCAGCCATCCAGAATGCTGAGATTCAACACGCCGTTGATCCCGGCCTTCATGCCGCTGGTCCCGCAGGCTTCTTCGCCTCTCCGTGGAGTGTTCAGCCACAGGTCGACACCCTGCACCAGCTCGCGCGCCACTTCGATGCTGTAGTCCTCGACGAAAACGATGTGCTTGGCGATCTCAGGCGCGCGCGACAGGTGCACGATTTCGCGAATCAGTGTTTTGCCCGGCAGGTCGCGCGGATGCGCCTTTCCGGCGATCACGATCTGCACCGGCCGCTCGGGATTGGTCAGCAGCCTCTTCAGGCGCTCCAGGTCGCGGAACAGCAAAGTCGCTCGCTTGTAGGTGGCGAATCGGCGCGCGAAACCGATGGTGAGCGTGTCCGGATCGAGCACTTCGGCCAAACGCCGCTGTTCGGCGGCTGGAGCCTTGCGCCCGACGGCGGCCGTCACCACGCGCTCCCGCACGAAGGAGACCAGGTAACGTTTGCGGCGGCGATGGGCCTCCCAAAGCTCCTGAGGCGGAATATCCTCCACCAAATCCCAGATGTGCGAATCCGAATTTCGCTCGCGCCAGTCCGGCTGCAAGTACTGATCGTAGAGCTGCGCCAGATCGCCGTTCAGCCACGTCAGCAGATGCACTCCGTTGGTGACCGAGGTGATCGGCACCTCCCACACCGGCAGCTTCGGCCATAACTCCTGCCACATTTCTTGCGAGACCTGGCGATGCAGAATGCTCACCGCGTTGCGGAACGCCGAGGTCTGAATCGCCGATATCGCCATCGAAAACGGTTCGTGGTGATTCTCGGGACGTAAGCGGCCCAAGGCCAGGAACCTCTCGAACGGAATGCCGCTCTCCAAACAATATTCGCCGAAATACTCGTACAGTAATCCGGGATCGAAGAGATCGATGCCCGCCGGCACCGGCGTGTGCGTGGTGAAGACGCTGTTGGACCGGCAGGCTTCGAACGCCTCCTCGAAGGTGAGCTGGTATTCTTTGATGAACCGGCGCATGCGCTCTATGGCCAGAAACGCGGAGTGGCCTTCGTTCATGTGCCAGACCGTGGGTTTCAAGTTGAGCCGGTCCAGCGCGCGCAGACCGCCAATTCCTAAAACGATTTCCTGCCGGATGCGCGTGAGATTGTCGCCGCCATAAAGTTGTGCGGTGATTTCGCGATCTTCGGCGCGCTCGTTTTCCGGAACGTTGGTGTCCAGCAAATAAAGCTTCACGCGTCCCACGTCGATGTTCCAGATCTTGACAGACACCACGCCCGTCGGCAGCTTTACCGTGACCATCGCGTCTTTGCCGTCTTCATCCCGCACCGGCCGCACCGGAAGCGTGTAGAAATCGTTGATCGGATTGCGTTCCTGCTGCCAGCCATCCGGGTTGAGGGATTGCTGCAGGTAGCCTTTCTGGTACAACAAACCCACGCCGACCAGGGGAACCGCGCCATCGCTGGCAGCTTTCAGGTGGTCGCCGGAAAGCACGCCCAAGCCGCCGCCATAAATCGGCATGCATTCCACCAGCCCGTACTCCATCGAAAAATACGCGATCAGGCGATCGTCGGCTGGCTCGGTGCGTTCCAGATAGCTGGTGTAGCGGTCGGACGCCCGGCGATAGGCCGCAAGAAATCGGGGATCCGATGCCGCCCGTTCCAACGTCGCTTGCGGCACCCGCCCCAGCATCAGGACCGGATTATGGCCGCAATTTTTCCACAGCGCCGAATCCAACCTGCGGAACAGAGATCGTATCGTGTGGTCCCAACTCCACAGAACGTTGTAGGCAAGATCGCTCATTCGGGCGAGCGCTGGGGGCAGTGCAGGCCGGACAAGGAATTCCTTAACCGGTTGAATCTGAAAGGGCATGGACTAGCGAGTGACTCTCAAATATATCATCGGAATGAGCGGCCCTATACGTTGGGACGTAGCTCTCGTCTTGTTCGGCTGCATAATCAGTTACATAAGCACCATTAAATTCTCTTCAACGCCGCTACCCAGCGCTGCGTTCCAGCCCCTGCGCCGTCGCACTACTTACCTACTTCTCCATCGGCAGGATGCGGATTTCGCCTAGGGTGACAACCGGAGAACTCGCTGGCATCTTGGGGATGTTTTGCGTCCTCCGAGCCGCCATGCGTAGCATGCGGATCCCCTGATGACGCATGGCGGCTCGGAACCACAATGCCCGAATCATTCGGCCATGAACTTTCTGGACGAAGTACCTGGGGTCCCGAGTTTCTCGTATGATGGTCGGGCCGGACCCGGGGTCCGGCGCGGACGAGGGCGTCCGCCCCACAGCGAGTTTCAGGATTCTAGTCTCATCGAGACATATAGGCCAACCTCACCATTCAGCCCTGCGGCTTTTCTTCAATTGATCGGAATTGCGTTGCTCTGATCGAGCGTTAGCGAGTTTGGGCCGGGCTTGAGCTGCACGGCCTGACCCCAGACCAGCGACTGGTTGTTGAAGAGACCGGAGATCATCAGGTAGTAGATTCCCGGAGCCACGCCGGGGAAGGTTCCGTTGCCGTTGGCGTCGGCCCGCACCGCCGAGACGGCGTCCGCTTTGATGGCGTCCGTCGTCTTTTGACAGTCGGGCGTCCGGTTGGCGCAAGCGGAGCCCACGTATTTAAAGGGCGAAATCCCTGGAGGCACGGAGACCCCGCCTTTTGCGAGTGCGTTCGCGTAGCTGTCGCGCAGAAGAACGTAGGGACGCCCGGCGAGCGGATTCGGAACGCCCGGTTGCGTATGGAATCCGGAGACGATGGACAGAGTGGCGTTGCCGAGCGGTGCGGCCGGTGTTGCAAGACCGCCGCCTGCACTGGTTGTCCCGGCGACCGCGGCGCCGCCGCCCGAGGGGATGGTTTTGCTTGGAGCGAGAACCGCAAGGTTGCAGGTCTGCTCCAGTGGAGCGAATGTGAAGTCGCCGTTGTCGTTCTGGCCGATGACGATGCGTCCGTGGACCTGATAGGGGCCGGAGCCGGCGTCGAGCGAGCCGTTTGAACCGAAGGTGAGAGTGAGCGGGTGATCCGGAGAGTCGATCTTGATGCCCGACTTGGTTCCGTCCGCGATCACAGTGTAAGGATAAGCGCGTGCGGAGTCGGGCCCGCAGCCGAGGATGACCGACTCAGGGAAGAACTGGACGCTGAAACCGGTGGAGGCGGCGAAGATACCGTGCATGCGAATGCCGGGCGGCGTCGGCGGACCTTTATCGCCGTCGTTGAACAGCGACTTGAGGAGGTCCGTCTGCATAGTCTGTACGCCCACTCCGGCGCCCTTTGAAGAGAGGTTTTGCGCGGGGCAAGTGGCTCTTCTGGAAGCGAAAGTAGCGTGGCCGGAATTGGCGGAGCGGGAGACGCGGTGGCCGTATTCATCGTAGACTGGCCCGGTGGCGGTTGCCGCGTCCACGCGCTGTCCGCTCGCATCCCGCAATCCACTGTCGTATCCGGTGACAATCACTCCATCGATCTGGACCGGACCCGGGCCGGCCATGGTTTTTCCGTCGGGCCCGAGCGTGAGGAGCAGAGGCTTCGGGGTGGTGTCGACGACGATGGCGGCCCGGTTGTTCTTGAAGTCGAAGGTGTAGCTGTGTTGATCGGGAGCGAGGAAGGCGCAGTTTACAAGGACTCCTCCGTCAATGAAGTCGAGCCGCCAGTTACCGGCGCCCTCGAAGACGCCCGCGATCTCAGGACCCGGAGCGGGTTCCTTGGCGGCGGACGGCAGAACCTGGGAGATCATCTGGCCAAAGGCCCCCAGGAGCGAGTTGCCGGTACAGGTCGCCGCGAGCCTTCCTGAAGACACGCAGCGGCGTATGGCGCGTTCCTCGGCGTTCTTAGGTGGCGTTGGCTGTGCGAATCCCTGAGGAGCCTGGGCCCCGGCGGCGTTGGACGGCGGAGTAGGCTGGGCGGCCTGCGGATTGGCCTTCGCAACGTTGGCGTCGTAGATTTCCCGCTGCTTCTTTTTGAAAGCTTCTGCCGCCGCAAGCTCCTGCGCGCTGGGCTGTTTGCATGTTGGGAAGAGCTGCTTCAGTTTGCCGCGCGTCTCGCTGGTGTAGGCCATGAAGCCGTTGTGTTTGGGGCGGTCGGGGTGGGCGACTTGGCAGGTGGAGGTGTCCGAGAGATCGCGTATGTTGCAGCTTTCCACGTAAATGCGTTCGCCGGCGCATACATAGGTGACGTTCAGCTTCACGTCTTGCGCGAAGGCGAAGACCGCGGGGCCGAGCAGCATCGCGATGCCCAGCTTCACGTTGAGGCGGATATTCTTTCGGTGGTTCGGTTCCATTAGTTCGGTTGCATTAGAACGGCGGCCGCATCATCCACTTGCCTGAATCCTTGTCGTTATAAAAATAGCCCATGGATATGTTGTTGTACATCCCGGCGCCGATATTCGCCGACGCGACCGGCCGGCTTGTCGCAGCCCTCCTTTTTGAAAAAAGCGATGCTGATTGGCTCGCTGTTGGTTACGCCCGGCGGGTGATTCATGGCGTACCCCATCGCGTCTTTCATCTGCGCTTCGGATGGTTTGGACCCCGCTCCGCCACAGCCGGCAAGCCCAAACGCCAAAACGGTAGACAAGACACAGCATTCAAAACGCACACGCATAGTTGGTCGCCTTTCTTTATTTCGCCGAACGGCGTCTGGATCGTTCCGTCGCCAGGTCCTGGGTATGAATGAGGCGCCGGGGCGAAAACTTGCAAAAAAGGTGGGCTGGCGCCGCACCGGGAATGATCAGGCATTCACAGAATGAGAACGAGCCGGCCGGTGAGCGCCGCCTAGGCGGGGACGCAGCACGCGGTTCCACCATATGATCGCGCCGGTTATAAACATCGCCGCGGGGGCTAGTCCGAATAACGCCCAAATCGCCTTCGTCGTCTGGTCGCAGAGCCCGGGGCCGCTGCAAGGAATCCCTATGCCTTTAATGCGGCCGAAATGCAAGTAGGCGAGCCAATAAATAACCTGATCGCCGATGCGAACTCCAGCATTGGCGGCAGTGAGCGGCTCAAGCCGGTCGGCGAGGTCCTGAATCGGATCGGGAAAACAGAGATAAATCCCGCTTACGCCAAACACCAACATGAATCCAAGGCTCCAAAAGCCGATCATACTGTGCAAGCTCCAAGTCAGGCGCTTCCATCCCACGCCGCGCTGCAGCGTCAGGCTGCGACGCCATGTTTTGACGCCCGGCCACCAGATCGCCAGACCTGTCACAGCAAGCGCGAGCAGCGCGAGTGCGCCAATACCATTCACTTTTCGGCCGGTTGGTCCGGCGAGCAGATTGTCATGCAGATCAAGCACCTTTGACACGAGCCAGAAACCGATGGGGACCGTATCGCCAAGATCGCTGCCGCTACGAGGATCGAACAGCCGCCTTTTCATCGTGCCGCCGCGGCGTAGCGAGACATCTACCGCCTGATCGAGATTTCGCATCCGGCTGATTTTCGCCACTCGATAGCCTGGATACAGGCTCCGGGCGGCTGCCGCGAGCTGGTCGTCGGTCAATCGTGGTCCTGAACTCTTCGAAACAATTGGATCGGGCGTCGCTGCCCGGTAAAGCTCGTTCCAGTAGACCAGCACGCTGCCGGTGACGCTGATCACGAGGATGTATAGCCCGACGGCCATGCCGCTCCATAAGTGGACCTGAAAAAAGGCTCTTCGTAACCAGATCTTCTGCGGCCGCCGAACCCAGCGCTGCCACACGGTCGGCTGATTGTTCCCACTCACTAAGCGACAGGCTATAACACACGGTCGATTGCGTCAACGCGTTGGTCCACGTGTTGGTCCACGTCACCGGTAGTACCGGGCCAACAATTCCGCTACACAGCAGGGCTTCTCGCCGCCTTGACACTCGACGGTTATCGAGTACGTGGCCTCGGTGGCATCTCCGACATCCCGGATCGATTGCAGAACGATCCGCGCCCGGATATGCGAGCCGGCTCGAACGGCCGAGGGGAAACGAACGCGATTCAAACCGTAATTGATCGCCATGCGCACGTCGCCGAGTTCAAGAGAATCGCTCAGGAACTTGGGTAGCAGGGACAGCGTGAGAAATCCATGCGCGATTGTGGCGCCATACGGAGATTCCCGCTGCGCGCGCTCCGGATCGATGTGAATCCACTGATGATCGTCCGTCGCGTCCGCGAATTGGTTGATGCGTTCCTGCGTGATCTCCTGCCATTCCGTGACGGCGATCTCGCGCCCCGCGAGTGCTCTGAGGCCGGTGAGGTTCATTTGGCGAGCTCGTATTTCGCGATGGCTTCCCGATGCACTTCGTCCGGACCGTCCGCGAGCCGCAACGTACGCGAATTCGCCCACGCCGCCGCGAGAGGAAAGTCTTGTGAGACGCCCGCTGCTCCATGCGCTTGAATGGCGCGATCCAGAACGCGCAGGGCGACGTTGGGCGCCACCACTTTGATCATCGCGATCTCCGCCCGGGCCACTTTGTTCCCGGCGGTATCCATCATGTAAGCGGCCTTCAATGTCAGAAGGCGCGCCTGCTCGATTTCCATTCGCGAAAGCGCGATGTCCGCGCGGATAGTTCCCTGCTCCGACAGCGCGCGGCCGAACGCAACCCGCGACTTTACCCGCTGGCACATGGATTCCAGAGCGCGCTCCGCTACTCCGATCAGCCGCATGCAGTGATGAATGCGGCCCGGACCGAGACGGCCTTGTGCGATTTCGAATCCACGTCCTTCGCCCAAGAGAAGATTTCCGACGGGGACGCGCACGTTCTCAAATAGGACCTCACCGTGGCCGTGCGGAGCGTGATCGTATCCGAAGACGGTGAGCATGCGTTTCCTGGTCACTCCGGGCGCGTCCATCGGGACAACGATCATGGACTGTTGTTTGTGCTTCGGCGCGGCCGGATCGGTCTTGCCCATGAAGATCGCGACTTTGCAGCGTGGATCGCCTGCCCCGGAACTCCACCATTTATGTCCGTTGATCACATACCGATCGCCGTCGCGCACGATGCTGGATTCGATATTGGTCGCATCGGAGGATGCAACCTTGGGCTCCGTCATCGCAAAGCAGGATCGGATCTCGCCGGCGAGCAGCGGCTTGAGCCATTTGTCTTTCAACTCAGCCGAAGCGTAACGCTCCAGCACTTCCATGTTTCCCGTGTCGGGGGCCGAGCAGTTGAACACTTCCGGACCAATCGGCGAACGGCCCATGATCTCGCACAATGGAGCGTATTCCAAGTTGGTCAATCCCGCGCCGTGTTCGCTCGTTGGCAGGAAAAGATTCCACAGTCCGGCGGCGCGGGCTTTGGGCTTCAATTCTTCGATGATGGGAACAGGTTGCCACCGATCCGGACCTTCACAGTGCTCCTCGTACTTGGATTCGTTGGGATAAATGTGCTCTTCCATGAACGCAGTGACGCGCTTCTGAAGATCTTTTACTTTGGGTGAGAAATCGAAGTCCATTGTTTTTTCTAGATTATTCACTTGACAAAAGTTGGCATCTGCCATAGAATTGTATTGTTAGCAAGCAAGTCACTGTTTCTTCAACGGTTTACCAGACGATTTCGCCACTCTCAACTGCTTCCGAATATCCTGTTTTATGGATGCCAGCAGCGTGCGTGTCGGGATGCGTTGAAGCGGGGTCTTTTCAGGCTTCTTGCTCATAGGAAATCACCATGACCTTGATTGATTTGACAGTTGCGTATGCCAGTGACGAGCGATGCCGCGAACTTCTGGAACGGCTTCGTTGGCCGGAAGGCCCTAAGTGCCTGCGTTGCGGTGGACCGGCGGTACGCCTGACGACAAATACGAAGAAGCTTCTGTACTGCAAGGAGTGCGACTACCAATTCACGGTTACCACTGCTACTATTTTCCACGATTCGCACTTGCCGCTCATCAAGTGGTTTACTGTCGTGCTCCTGATGTGCGAAGCCAAGAAGGGGATCAGTGCTCATCAGATCATGCGAACTGTTGGCATGGCCTACAAGACCGCATGGTATCTCTGCCATCGCATCCGTAAAGCGATGGAGGAAACATCCAAAACTACCGCGCAATTGGCCGACGGAGGGGGAGTGATCGAAATAGATGAAACTTACGTCGGCGGGAAGCGCCATGGAAAGCGCGGGCGCGGCGCTGAAGGCAAGGAGATTGTTATCGGTATTCGTGAGCGTGAGGGCGATCTTAGGTTTTTTAGAGCAGAAGACGTAAAGAGCGGCACGCTGGCAAAATACATTCAAGAGCATATTAGTGCGGACGTTGATGTCATTATGACCGACGATCTCAGCGCGTACAAAAAGGCAGTCGATCAAGAACGGCACGAAACGGTCACACATAGCGCCGGTGAATACGTTCGCGGCGACATTCACACGAACACGATTGAATCCGCATTCTCGCTCTTGAAGCGCGGCATCATCGGATCGTGGCACAAAGTTAGCGCGAAGCATCTTGAATCCTACCTTGACGAAATGACCTTTCGCTTTAACCGGCGCAACAAGTCCGATCTGTTCTTGGACACTCTGCGGCACATGGTTATCGCCGATCCCGTAACGTTCGAAGAGTTGACGGCATAGGATCTTCGAAGAGAAACTCCTCTAACACAAGCTTGGAGGCTAAGTCTACCGTGACTGGCTTCCTTTCGATTGCCAGACTCACCTGACCATCCACATCAATAGTGAAGCCGAATATTGTTGGCGTCGCAGGTGAAGGCACGCGTACCACGGTGATTGTTGAAGCTTTCGTGTCTAAACGCGCTTCTATGGTTTGTTCAGAGGTGCCAGACTCAGATCGAATAATAAAGCCAATTCCATTGACCTCTTGATAGGAAGCTGTCCAAGGCATATCGGCATGCCTGAACTCATCCGCAGCTTGCCTCAGCGATTCTCGAAACTTGATCCAGCAACCATAGCTGCCGGTTTTCAGAAGAGCGTCACGTTCGATTCTTTCTCTGACCCAGCCCATAAATCTGATTCCCCTTGCCTCTTAGCGGTCCACTCCGAAACAATATAGTTCGGAAACTAATCCCTGCACGGCCAATGCATATTCGGCTCTGCGCAGGAATTCGTGGGACGTGCCGGAATTGCTGAAGTTGGGCTAAACTCGCAGTTTGCCGACGGATAACGAGTTCACGAGGATCTTGGCTTGGCCTGGGTACCGGGTCTATCA
>Ga0182024_10013449_pt1 | contig 15977 bp, 16 predicted proteins | sample P32metaG_FD_120480 | JGI IMG/M metagenome (GOLD analysis project Ga0182024, IMG submission 120480) | Permafrost microbial communities from Stordalen Mire, Sweden - P3-2 metaG (Illumina Assembly) | ecosystem: Environmental > Terrestrial > Soil > Wetlands > Permafrost | place: Sweden: Stordalen... | reverse complement strand
TGTTCAACGCAACGCACGATCCGGTCGAAAATCGCTGGAAGGCCGCACAGATCGGAGGCATCAAGCATGATGCCCCGTATTCCGAAGCGCTCTATCACAATCGCCTGGCTGCGAACCTGAAGGCCATCGGCTATGACATCCGCCGCAAAGACAAGGCATTCGAGATAGCTGGGATTTCGGATGAGCAGATTAAGAGGTTCAGCCGGCGGACGGCAACGATTGAGGAAATGGCGGCGGCGCTCGGGCTGCGGAATCCCGAATCGAAGGCCAAGCTTGGGGCGACAACGCGGCTGCACAAAGTCGAACTCAAGGAAGCCGATTTGACGCGCTATTGGCACAGCCGGCTTTCGGACAAAGAGCGGGCGGGGATGGAAAAGCTCGTCGGCCACTCGTCGTATCAATCGGATGAGCGGCAGGCAACGCGCTACGCGATTGCCCACATGTTTGAACGCAGCAGCGTCGTTGACGAACGGCGGCTGTATGAAGCGGCAATCCGGCATGGCATCGGCTGCGTTTCGCCGGAAGGCGTTCGGGCCGAGGCCGTCCGGCAGGGTGTCCTATCGAACGGCAAGGAAGCGACGACGCGGGATCTGCTCGCCGAGGAACGCCGGATCATCGCATTCGCCCGCGATGGAAGGGGAACGTGCAAGCCGATGGCGACGGAGGAGCAACTCACGCGGCAAAAGGATTTTCAAAGGCTGTCGGCCGAACAGAAAAGCGTCGTCATGCATATCGGGCGTTCCACCGATCGAGTTATCGTCGTTGAGGGCGATGCGGGAACCGGTAAAACCGATGCGCTGCAAGTTACGATTCCGGGAATCAACACGCCGGGCGTCATGCTGGCTCCCTCGGCGGACGCCAGTCGCGGCGTGTTGCGGAGCAAGGGATTCGCAAACGCCGACACGCTGGCAAGGTTTCTGCAAGACAAGGAATTCCAGCAGCAAGCGCGGGGCGGATTTATCCTGCTCGACGAAGCGCCGCTGGCCGGCTTCAAGGACATTGACCAATTGATGAAAGTGGCGAAGGAAATCAACGCTCGGGTGATTTTGCAAGGGGATCGAAAACAGCATGGCAGCGTGCAACGCGGCAACCTCTTTCCCGTTCTGGAGCAATTCGCCGGGCTGCCTATTCGCCGCCTCACCGAAATCTGGCGACAACAGCACGACGGCTACAAGCAAGCGGTGTCGAGTTTGGCGAAGGGCGACATGATGGGCGGATTCGACCGGCTCGCCGCACTCGGCTGGGTGAAAGAGACTGGCAGCAACGCGCCGCTGGTTGACGATTACATGGCCGCCATCGTTGCGAATAAATCCGTGATCGTAGTTGCCCCGACCCACTTCGAGGTCGACGAAATCACGGTGGAGATTCGCAGCCGGCTCAAAGAGGCCGGCATTTTAAGCAAGGACGAAGAGGTCTTCGAGCAGCTCAAGCCTTTGTCCTGGACGGAGGCCGAACGAGGCGACCTCGGGCGATACGAGGGCAACGAGGTTTTGCGGTTTCACCGCAACTCGGGTTCTTTCCGTGCCGGCCAGCGCGTCCGGGTCGCGGACTGGGAGCCTGGGCAGCACTTCGGCAAAGCGTCAGATTTTTCGGTCTACGAACCGGCGAGCATCGCAATTGCCGCCGGCGACCTTCTTCGCGCCACGGCCGGAGGGAAGACGAAAGATGGGAAGAAGCACAAATTCGACAACGGCTATAGCTGCGAAGTTGCCGGCTTCACCGAGGGCGGCGACATTCGGCTAACAAATGGCTGGGTCATCGCGAAAGATTTTGGGCACATGACGCACAACTACGTGACGACAAGCCACGCCTCGCAAGGCCGGACACTGGATCAAGTGCTGATTTCGATGGGCGATGAATCCATTCCGGCGATCAACGCGCAGCAGTTCTACGTTTCGGTGTCGCGTGGCCGCGATAAGGCCACGGTTTTTAGCAACTTGCCGGCCGACGAATTGCGGCAACTGATTCAGCGGGCCGACAACCGGAAAGCGGCAACGGAACTCTTGGGTCACACAACGTCGAAACGAACAGATCGTCTGCGGATGTTTGCCAGACGCACGAGAGACGCATTTTGTCAATTGCGCGAAAAGGCGGTCGAAATCTTCCGAGACTTCTCGTTCGAAAGGGGGCGGGCAAATGCCGGACAACAACGATAACCATTCAAAACTGCGATCCAGTCTGTTCGGTGCAAAATCCGTCACCGCGCCGTCGGACGAAGAGCTTTCCGATTTCGAGTTGCCGGTCGCCTCGGCACCGTATCAAGCGTTTGCTCGCCCGGCGAATAGGCCGGTCTACACGCTGCATTGCGGGCTCGGCAAGGACGGCTTCCGCTCGTTCCAATACGTGCATTATGACTCTGACAGTTCGTTCAAGACCTTACCTTCCGGCCACGTCATCACGCTGCGATTCGCCGGCACGCAAGTCATGCAGGTCACGATCAAGGGGCGCAACCTTTGGCGGCTGTACGACTATCTTCACCAGCACTCCATTCCCTGGATCATGCGGGCGGATCGCGATTTGGCCGAAGAGCAAGAGGCCATTATCACGGCGATCGAAATTGCGGCGGTCGAAGTGCCGGAGACGGGTATAGCGGTTGAGTAGCCAGCAGATGTTGGAGCGTCTCGTTAAGGGATGCGCATTGCTCGACGAGAGAGACGCGACGGAACTGGCAACGGTTGCGGACGGGGTTTCGAGGCGAAGCTAGGGGAGGCAGGCCAAAATTTCTCTGAGCCGGTTGCGATGTCGCGAAAAATCCACAATTGGTTGCGGAAGCATCCCGACTGCTGTCGCAACTAATGGGCGCATCGCAACCGGCAGTTTTTCTCGCGATCGTTGACTCGCCGGAAGCCGGGGACTATAATCGGGTCAGCGCCGGCCAACCCTCAACCAATTTGTACTGTTTGGCGGTTGAATAGGCGTGGATCTTTTGCAAATGTTTCCTCTCTTCCGGCGGCGGGCTCTTTTCGGCCTGTTGTCGGGCGTGCGTGGAAAATCGGTAGATATTCACAATTCAAACCCGCCCACCGCACAAGAGAAAAGTGCAGTGGACGGGTTTTTTTGTGCCCATAGACGATTTTGGGGGATCAAATGGCTACTCGCCAGAATTCAAATGGAGAAATTCCTCGTAGGTCGGCCCCCGTGCGGTCCCCTGACTCACCATTGACGGGAAATAATCGGTTTGGGCATCGAGACGGGCTCGCAGAAACAAAGTGTCCAAGTGGGCAATCGTCAGCGATGGAAAACAGCAATCGCGCCACGGAGCATTTTCGGAATGTGAGCGCGATTGGTGAGGATGTATGGCCATTTCTAAAAGTCTTGCTTCTCTTCTACGAAATCGGCAATGCGTACCGGTGCGGCGCCCGCTCGCAAGCGGAGGTAATCGCGATGCTAGAGGAGCGCGATCTGCGGGGAAAGAATCATCACGACCTCCGTTGCTCGTCCGCCTCCGTGTCTCGTAACTGCAAGATCGCAAGCATGTATTTTGGGCGAGTGTTTAGTATGAATGGCGGAGCCCCTCTGTTCAAAAACAACGGGGTGGGAAAGGCTGTCAACGGTCTGACGCCATTGGGTTTGTACGCTTGGGAATTGACAGGTGCATTCTTGGTATCGCGCGGGATCGTCAACGAAAACGATTGACAGTTCCAGCAATTTCTGCACTCTTCGGCTGAGCAATATCTAGCGACCGACGGGTGAGGATGATTTCGTTGGGTGACAACAAGGAAACTCCCGAAGAACATTACAGGGGGCTCGACTTCTCGGGATTGTCGTTCCCGAGCGACGGGCTATCGATCTCGACGTTGCGCAAGCTGAGACCCGAGTTGTTCGACAAAGGCTTCGGGGATGGTGAAGACGCACAGCCGAAGTTCTTCTTTGAGGGGCGATATTCAGAAGATGTTATCGCAAACATGCTTTTTTGTGAGCGGTTGATTGCCACATTTGCCTACGCAGATGCACGCCGGATGGATCAACCGCGGTACGATTTGCCGGTTTTCAAGAATGAACTCGCCACTCTGTACGTGCGATACGGGATCGCGAGTGGTTCTCATCACGCGGAGCAACTGATCCGCGATATCGAGCGTCAGGGTATTGCCCTGGCAAATCAAAAGCAGCCATAAACGAATCGCTGCTTGTCCCTGTCGTCGATCAGACGGGGCTTCTAGTCGATTTCGCTCGAACGCGAACACCACCGTTTCATTCGTGGAATGGAGCTTCCCTTTCTTGCGACTCTTATAAGACTGAATAAGAACGAACGTCTGCATGGCGTTCACTCGAAGCACGACCCACAGTTGGATCGTCAAGGATTCGATCTCGGTATCCGATCGGCGCGAAGAGCAATGAATGGTTCGGCAGGGACTTGGCGATGCCGTTTCAAGACAGGCCGCGGCGGTTATTCTCCGTCAATCAACCAGGAGACCATGAAATGGCTGAAGTCGAATTCGCAAGACTGCCATTGTCAGACTTGCAACCACATCCGCACGCGGTTCGCGCAAGGAGAGACGAGGGCAAAACCCGGCGACTGGGCGGGTCGATCAAGAAACACGGCCAGATAAACCAGATCGTCGTGGGGCCCGACCGAAAAACGGTCTTGAATGGATGGGGCCGAGTCTTGGGCAAGCGGTCGGCGGGTGAAGAATTTGTAGACGCAAAGATCCTCGATCACTTTCCGAGTGATTTCGAGCTGAAGGTGATGAATTTTGTTGAGAACCAGTTGCGGGAAGGGTTATCGGCCTACGACCAGTATGTCACAGCGACCGACTGCCTCGGCATGAAGCCGGAAATGACCGACAAGGAACTTGCCGCTGAGTTTCACGTCACTCCGAGCAACATGGTCAGGATTCTCTCGCCCTCCAAGTGCGTTGGTGAGGTGCAGGATGCGTTGAAGCAAGGTTTGATCGGGCTGAGCGGGTGCTACGCCGTTTCCAAAATGAAAACGCGTGATCGTCAACTTGAGTTGCTTGCCAAGAAACTCGCCGGCATGGGACGGGACGGCCTCGAAGAGGAAGGCCGCCGGGTTCGGGCGCGTTCTAAACCAGCGGTCAAGGTCAGCCGGGCCAAGCTCATCCTCTCATCAGGTATCAATATCGTCGTTAGCGGCGCGGCGATCTGCCTTGAGACCGTAATCGATGCATTGAGCGAGGCAGCGAAACAAGCGCGTCGGGCGAGAGAAGAGAATCAGGATATCAAAGCGTTCGCGTTGATTTTGAAAAACAAAGCAACAAAAGGAGCGGTGTCATGAATCGTTTGAAGACCTTGGGGCAAATCGTGTGGCGCAGCCCGTTCGTAATCGTGAGCGTCATTACTTCGGTGGCGCTTTGCATGGTCACATGCCTTGATCGCCTTTTGCGGCTGCTGGTGCCGGCGATTTTCTCCATGCTGCCCGACGAGTATCGGCGCATCATTCATCTCGCGTCGGGAACGCCGACATTGATTCCGATCGTCTGGGCCCGCTTCAAACCAATGAGGGAAGCATGTTCACGCTGTCTCGCCTAATTCTGATTTGTTTCGTCGCCATGTGCTTTTGTTGCGCCTGCCTCGCGGGCGCAATGTTCGGTGGCCCAATTGTTGCGCTGATCGTATTCGGAGCCATCGTCATAGCTGCCAAACGGGGTCGGTTGTTCACTGCGTTCGGCACCGCGCGCGTTGCGACAGACGAAGAATTGCGAAGAGCCGGAATGCTGAATGGGCAAGGGTTAATCGTTGGCACGCTTCTCGGATCGCCGCGACCGCGATTCCTTGCGGCGATGCTTGGGCTGATAAATCCGTTCGTCAGGTCAGCGGACGCGACCAATGACTTTCTGCGGGCGATTTTCCCGAATCTCGATGTGAATCCGTCGATCGTGCGGCTATCCCGCGCAGTGCATACGGCGGTTTTCGCGCCGACGGGTGCGGGCAAGGGCGTGTCGTGCGTGCTTCCATTCTTGCTCACTTGCCTTGCCAGTTTGGTATGCACCGATTTCAAGGGCGAGCTGGCAATCCTTACCGCAGAACATAGGCGTCGGATGGGACAACGTGTTGTCTTGCTCGATCCGTGGCATCTGGTTACGAACACGCCGGATACGTTCAATCCGTTGGATTTCATCGACAAGGATTCGCCGAATGCGCTCGACGATATTCGCGACCTCGCCGAAGCTCTGGTCATCGCCACGGGCAAAGAGACCGATCCGCACTGGAATGAGTCATCGAAAATTGAAATCGTCGGAGTCACTGCGGCGGTCGTGCGATATGGCGATCCTGATGATCGCTCGCTCCAAACGGTTCGCAACGTGATCGCAAATCCGGAAAAGCTCGACCAAGTCTGCAAACTCAATCAAAGCTCGGATGCGTGGGATGGAATGCTGGCGCGACTTGGCTGGCAGATGTCGAATTACAAAGACAAAGAGGCGGCATCGGTTATGACCACGGCCAACCGGCACCTTAGTTTCCTCGACACGCCGGCGGTTGCGGCCAGCACTCGCTCCAGCACGTTCGACCCGGCAGAACTGCGGACGGGGAAAATGACCATCTATCTCGTAATCCCATTGGAGCATTCAGAGGCGGGCCTTTTACGCATGTGGGTCGGATCGATGTTGCGCGCGGTGATACGGGGAGGAACTCAAGCATGAACAAGATTCACTTTGTCTTGGACGAAGCCCCGATCCTCGGTCAAATGCCGCAGATTCAACACGCCCTGGATGTCGGGCGAGGCTTCGGGTGTCATTTGACGCTCATCTATCAAAGCTGCCCACAACTGAAGCGATGTTTTCCCGATGGGCAAGATGCGAATGTTCTGGCAAACGTCACCCAGGTCTTTTTCGGAGTGAACGAATTAGAAACGGCGGAATATGTTTCAAACCGGCTTGGCGAGCAAACCATTGTCGTCGAAAGCGGCGGCACAAGCCGCGGCACGTCGCAGCAATGCGGTGGGAGGGACTTCGGCAGCTACACCATTTCGTCTAACTCGAACCATAATTGGCAGCAACATGGTCGCAAGCTTCTTAAGACCGAAGAAGTCCTGGCTCTGTCGCCTCGGACAGCGATCACTTTCGCACCGGGCGTTCCGCCAATCTGCACGCGATTGATTCGCTATTACGAGGGACGGCCGGACGCTCTCTGGCGTCGGTTGGCGCGAGGACTGAGGGCAATCGCTTGCTCGCTGTTCATCCTTGGAGTGAGCATTTTCGTCGCTCAGAAATTGGAGAGCAGCTACCGGTACATGCTGGATCATCCGCCCGTGCGGGCGGTTCCGAGTTGGCAGTTTCACTAAGGAGGTGGGTTATGGAGTTCGGAAAAAAGTTGATGCAAATCTTTTCCAAAGGCATGAGCGAGATTGGGCAGGAGATTGAGCGCGTGGTCGTGCAGGGCGCTGCCGAGATTGGCTCGGCCCTTTTTAGCAATGGCAACGCATATGTGCCGTATGGGCCTGGCCAAAATCGAGACGGCGGTGTGCATGGTATGGAAGGTCTACACAACGAAGGGCAGGAAATGCAGCACGAGAACGAAGGGCGTTCGATGTAATTGTGGTTTCGGTTCCATTTCTTCATGCAAGGAGAGAGTCCCATGTTGTTCGCAGATTTTTTCGGCAATTTCATGCTGATGTCGATCGTGACGGCGGCCATGTTGATGCACCTTTGCAAGAAAGTGGCCGGCAGTAACAGCGAGGTTGCGGCGGCATTCAAAGGGGCCGCCACGAAAAAGGCGCTCGGCCTTGTCGGCAGGCTCCTGAAGTAGCTTGGGGCGGCGCGGACACGATTGTGTGCGTCGCGGCTGCGGCAATCGACCGATTGCCGACGGACGATGAGGGAGTCTTACGGCGCGGAATCATCGAGATTGCAGCCGCCGATCTCGGTGGTTTCGGTGCCATTCAGAAATCGCCGCATTCAAAGGGGATTCAATATGGAAAATCTTGTGCGGATGGAAGCGCTGGCCGAGGTCGCCGGGGTCATGCGTGACGGTTCTCAACTCATCTTCTCCGAGGCGACCGGCAAGGTCGAGAACGTTCCGTTTTCGCGATTGGATCGCGAGGGCAAGATGGAATTGCTCGCGTATGGCATCGACTGGGCCGAGTACGTCAACTGCGGTATGGAGCCAATTGAATCCGACCGGATCATCATGAACGCGGTTGACGGCAGGCCGCAAGAGCGGTGGCTGGAACCGATCGCCAATGAAGAAACATGGATCGCGGGGCGAGACGCAAACATGCACGAGGAGACCAACAAAATCCAAAGGTCCATCACCGAACGTGACAGCCGTTCTGGTCCGACCCTTTCCCAGCTACTGGAAAGCTTTGCAAGCCCGGAGCCGTCCTGCATGGAGATCGACCACGGGCGGGAGCGATAGGCCAAACGTCCGAACGAATGCGAATTGGGGAATTGCGATGAAGAGCTTAAATCGGCAGCGAAAGCCGCTGCCGCCAAACATGCCGTTGGTTTTTTCGGGGGATGTTGAAATTGCGATAACGAGTCGTTCACGTTCTTCGTGACCGGAGGTTGGAATGCTGCTGACGGTAAAGAGTGCGGCACAGAGGTTGGCTATTTCGCAGAGCTTGCTCTACGAACTGTGCGCCTCAGGCTCGTTGCCATACGTGAGGATCGCACGGCCCGGCTCACGCGGAATTATCAGGATCGAAGCTGCCGATCTGGATGGATTCATCGCCCGCCAAAGAATTGCCTGCAAGCCACAACCGAGGCTGCCGCCGACAAAACAGCCGTTTAAGCATGTGGTTTTGAAATGACCGCAATCGAAGGAGAAGCGATGGCCGAACGTGAAGGCCGATTGAGTCCGAGATTTGCCGAACTGTAGGAAGCATTGCGAGTCGCATTCGGAAAGCCCCGCCTTCCCTGGCTGGGGCTTTCTTCATGCGCTGCATGGTTCTAAAGAACCGCCAAGCCGTCCAAAACGCTGTGCATGGCGGCGTGTTCGTCGAACAAATGGCCGTAGGTCTTGCGGATCATTTTCAGACTGGAATGGCCCAGCAATTCCCGCAGATATTCGAGCTTATCAGGATGCTGCTTGATGAAGGTCGTGGCAAATGAGTGGCGAAGACCGTAGACGCAAATTCCGGCTGGCAACTCGATTCCATTTCGTTCCAGGCGGCGCCGCAGCTTGAACATCATCATCGTGACGGTGTCGCCACTGTAAAGCGTTCCCTTGGTATTCCGGAAAATCGGTCCTGCGGGATGCAGGCGATTGAGCCGTTCCACCAGCTTAATCATCTTCGGATTCAGCCAGATTCTCCGAACGTATTTCCTCTTGGAAGTCCGGTTGCGGTACAAGTCCTCAACGTCCCACAGTCTCAAATGAGGGACGAAGTGCCGAGCTTCGACACGGCGGATGGTCGATGGCCTGGCTCCCGTCCAGGCGCAAGCCCGCAGCAAGTCGCCGAAATTCGGATTCACGTTGGCCAGGACAAGCTTGAAGATTTCCGGCGTCCAGACCGCCTCGCCGCCACGCGATCCGCCTTCAGGGAGTACAATCTTGCCGCGCAGCGGATTGAATGCGATCAAGCGATTCTTTGCGGCGGCGGCCCAGTTCAATGCCGCCAGAATCATCGCCTTGTAGAGCCGCTTGGTGCCGTCCTTGGTGACGTTGGTCTTGCTTGTGACCCATTCTTCAACATGGCGGGGGCGAAGCTCTTTGACCTTCATTCCGCCGCCTACGAACGCAATAAATTCGTTGAGGCGGTCGCGGCATACCCGGTAGCGGTCCGGATCGAAAGTCTGTTGGACGTGTTCTAGCCAGCCGTCGGCAATCTCGGCAAAGGTCGGATTGCCTCGGATCGGCTCGGCCATGTCGGCCTTGTTCATCAAGAAGGCGAATTGCTTCTCGGCGTCGGCTTTGTCGATGCCGAGGCGGTGCAGCTTTCCTTCGATGGTGCAAGCGAATTGATTGAGCGATTTCGTCCAGTTGAGTTTGGGCTTGGGGCCAGGCATGTTCGCCTCCGGGGTTTACAGAGAACTCTTTCGCTATCCCTTTCGCGGGAATTGTATTCTTCGCGCAAGGGATGACAATTTTTCTCGGTAATTTCCGAAGCGAAACGCTCCTTCAAGCCAAATTATTTTGAATTATGCCGATAAACCCGATCCCCGCGATGCCGACTCGAAGCATTTTCGTAACTCATTGGGGGTGTTTGTGAGGGTATTTGTTTTACGAGTTTCCACGTTAATCAACTTCTTACAATACGGCAGGGTTATTCTTTGCGATTTGTTTTCCTTGGTTTCTTTTCGGTCGGCCGACGGGTCTTCCTATTGGACGGCAATTTTGCCACAGAGTGTGGCAAAACCTCCGTTGCGGCCTGCGATTCGGCGAGTTCATAAAACTCGTGGAGCTTGGCCTCCAGCAATTTCTTGTCCGGCATTTTAATTTGGTATTCTGCAACGAGCGCCGGCGACATCGACCGGTTGAGGGCGTATTCGACGACCTCGGAATTCTTCGTGGCACACAGCAACACGCCGATGGACGGCTGTTCGTGCGGCTTCTTCACGTCGCGGTCGAGCGCTTCGAGATAGAATTCGAGCTTGCCAATGTGCTCCGGCTTGAATTCGTCGATCTTCAATTCGATGTCGACAAGGCAATTTAGCCCGCGGTGGAAGAAGAGGAGGTCGAGTTCGTAGTCGTGGCCGCCAACTTGGACGGGATAATGGCTGCCGACGAAGCAAAAATCGCGGCCGAGTTCGATCAGAAAATCCTTTAGTTTTTCGAGAAGGCCCCGATGCAAGTCGCTCTCGGAATGGTCTTTGGATAGATTCAGGAACTCGACGAGATAGCTGTCTTTGAAGAAGGTGACGGCGTCGGAATGCAACTGTGTCAGCGGTGGTGACACTTTTGCCGGCGACAGGACGACTCGCTCGAAAAGGGCGCCGTCGAGTTGTCGCTGAAGCTCGCGCTTGCCCCATTTTTCGCGGGCAGCCAGACGCAGGTAGAATTCGCGTTCCGCGTCGCGCTTGGACCGGCTCATTATGAGGAGATTGTGGGTCCAGCTCAATTGTGTCACCAGTGGTGACACTTTTTCGTTTCCCCGATAGGTCTCATAGAACTGCCGCATCCGAAACAGATTACGGCCGGTGAATCCCCGCAAGTTGGGTTGCGCCCGGGCGATGTACTCGGCAAGTCGATCGACCACGCCTTCGCCCAAGGTCGCGGACTCGATCTTACGGCTAATGTGCTGGCCGATTTCCCAATAAAGCTGGATCAGCGTGGTATTCACGGCAGCGACAGCGCGAGTGCGTGCGCCGTCGATCAGCCGCAATACTTCGTCGAAATCGTCGGTCAACGAACAGACAATTAGCTTGCTCAGGCCCCGCTTTGGCGCCGCTGCGCGCGTCGGCTTTTTTGGCTTTTTGGTCATTGACAAACTCAGCTACGGCGTTGACTGGAGCCCAACCTATTTCTGCCCGCCAATTATTGTCATAAATCGTTGGTACGCGCCGTCCCAAGAATCGCAATCCTGCGGAAGATATTCCACGACCGGAAAGCTGTTGCGAATAACTTCGCGGGCCTCGGCGATGGAAGCGACGGCGCCGGCGGCGACGGCTTGCATCATGATGTTGCCGATTGCCGTGGCTTCGATTGGCCCGGCGACGACGCGGCGGCGGCAGGCGTCGGCCGTCATTTGGCATAATGGCTGGTTCTGTGCTCCGCCGCCGACGATGTGGATCGTTTCAATTCGCCGACCGACAAGCTCTTCGATCCAGCCGAGCACCTGGCGATAGCGAAGCGCCAGGCTCTCCATCGTGCAGCGGACCACGGCGCCAACGCTCGACGGCGGCGTTTGGCCGGTGCGGTTGCAATAGTCGCGGATCGCTTGCGGCATGTCGGGCGGAGCCAAAAAGCTGCCATCATCGACGTCGACGAGCGCTGCCAGCGGCGGTGATGCGGCCGAGAGATGATTCAAATCGTCCCAACTGTGAGCCGCGCCCGCTTGATTCCAACAGCGGCGGCATTCTTGCACCATCCACAGGCCGCAGATATTTTTCAGCAGCCGCGTCGTGCCGCCGACCCCCCCTTCGTTCGTGAAATTGTGCGCCTGGCATTGCGGCGTGACCACCGGCGACGGCGTTTCGACGCCCATCAACGACCAGGTGCCGGAACTGATATAGCACCAATCCGGCTCGGCGCCTGGTCGACTTTCCGCCGGCACTCCCATCACGGCGCTGGCCGTATCGTGCGATCCCGGCACGACGACATCGACGCCCGACAGCCCGCTCGCCGCTTGCACGGCCGGCAGCAGCGGGCCGAGCTTCGTGCCGGGCGCGACGATCGTTCCCAAAATTCGCGTTGGCAATTGGAGACGTTCGAACAAGTCGGTCGCCCAATTGCCGCGGCGCGGGTCGAAAAACTGGCTCGTGCTGGCTTCCGTCATTTCGTTGACTTTCACGCCAGACAGCAGCCAATGAAACAGGTCGGGCACCATCAGCATCGAATCCGCGACATCCAACAGGGGCGAGCTGTTCAGCCGCATCGCCAGCAATTGATAGAGTGTGTTGAACTGCATAAACTGCAGGCCGGTTTGCGCGAAGATTTCCTCGCGCGGGACGATTTCGAAGGCTCGCTGGAGCATCCCCTCGGTGCGCGAATCGCGGTAGCAATAGGGATTGCCGAGCAATTCGCCGCCACGCCCCAGCAGCCCGAAATCAACGCCCCAAGTGCAAACGCCGACGCTTTGAATCCGCGAGCCGAACTTGCCGGCCACGGCGCGCAAGCCTTGCACGACATGATGCCACAGGCCCAGCACGTCCCAATAAAGATGCCCCGCCGCCGATACTGGACCATTGCCGAATCGATGCACTTCCTCGAGCGACAATCGATGGCCGTCGAACCGCCCGGCGACATGCCGCCCGCTCGAAGCCCCGAGATCGACCGCCAGAAAAACTTGCTCGGCCATAGGCCTGGATTCTCCGTTGAAAGGTCGATAGGCAGGGATGGATTGACGGCCGGAAACGACGCAACACGATCCTGACGCACCTCTTGCCGCCCGTCAAGCGATTCGCCAAGTCGCCGTTACAACCGGCTTAAAGTGAAGAATCACGCTTCCGGAGTCGATAACCGATGATAGTTGACTTTGGCGAGAAAGATTACTATCATTCCGCAGTTAAGTCTGCTTACTGCGGTAGTGGGGAGGGAGAAGCCGCAGATGCAACAGTCCACTGCCCAACCGACGCTCGGGGTGGTAATGATGCCCGTTGTTCCGGCTTACACGCCTCCGCCTCCGCCGGAACCCGAAGTGCTGGAAAAACTTCGCGAGGAAAGCCAGCGGCTGGAATCCGCGTCGCCCGAGGAAATCATCCGTTGGGCCGCTGAACACTATTTCCCGAAGCTGACGATGGCCACGGCCTTTGGTCCCGAAGGGTGCGTGATCATCTATTATCTATCGAAGGTCGAGCCGCGGGTGCCGGTCTTCAATCTCGAAACCGGCTACCAGTTTCCCGAAACGCTCGCATTGCGCGACGAAATCGCGCGGCGCTATGGAATCGAAGTGGAACTAAAGCGGGCCGACAACACCGTGGAACAATACGAAGCGCTGCACGGCGGTCCGCTTTATAAAAGCGATCCGGATCAATGCTGCTTCGATCGCAAGATCACGGTGCTCCGCCGGGCAGCCGCGGGGTTCGACGCTTGGATGAGCGGAATCCGCCGCGACCAAAGCTCCGATCGCGCCAAGGCGCCGATCGTCGGCTGGGACCGGAAATTCGGCCTGGTCAAAATCAGCCCGCTGGCGAATTGGACCAAGAAAGACGTTTGGAAATTGATCTCGGAAGAGAAGATTCCGTACAACCCGCTGCACGATCAGGGCTACACCAGCATCGGCTGCTGGCCATGCACCCGGGCCGTAATGTTCGGCGAAGACGAACGGGCCGGACGCTGGAGCGGCACGGCCAAGACGGAATGCGGGCTGCACACGGCGCATTGAGAATGACGAATGTCGAATGACGAATGTCTAAAGAATGACGAAGCACGAATGAGGAAAGGACAAGTCGGAGCCGCCGTGCCATTCGGACATTCGAGTTTCGTCATTCGTCATTCCCTTAGACATTCGTCATTGGAAATTAGTCATTTCGACCGATGAAGCTGTCCGCCAAGACCGAATACGCCTGTATCGCGATGCTCGAGTTGGCTCGCCGCTATGAACGGGGCGAGCCGGTTCGGATTCGCGATATTGCCGACGAGCATGGAATCCCCTCTCGCTTTCTCGTGCAGATTCTGCTGCAACTGAAGGGCGCCGGTTACGTGGCCAGCACTCGCGGCGCGGCGGGCGGATATCAGCTTATCAAGGCGCCGGCCAAGATTTCGCTCGGCGAAGTGATGAACGTGATCGAAGGAAAAGAAAACGGCCATTCGGCCGCGTCGAACGCCAAGTCGCCGACCGCCCGAGTCTTATCCGGCATCTGGCGCGACATCACGGCCCGCGAGCAGGAAATGCTCCGCGCGATCAACTTCGCCGATCTCGCCGAAAAGACAAAGCAGACGGCCGCGCAGATGTATTACATCTGACCTGCCGTCAACACGCCGCTGGTTTGGAATGGAAAACTGAACAAAAAATTCCACAGCGCGCGGCGGTAGTCGGCCTGGCCCGAGAGATGTTCCTGCCACATCCGGTTGATTAAGTCGTAGCGGAACCAGCCGCCTTGGCGAGTTTGTTCCAAAGCGGCTTCCATCCGTTCGCGCAGAATCGTTTTTAGCCAGGTCGCTTGAGGCACGCCAAATCCCTTTTTCTTCTTGTGGAGCAGCGCCGCCGGCAGGAGCTTTTCCGCGACCTGCCGCATCAAGTATTTTCCCTTTCCGCCGCGGAAAATCAGCGACGCCGGTAGATCTGCCAGGAACTTCGCCAGCCGTGGGTCGAGATACGGCGCGCGAACCTCGAGCGCGTAGGCCATGCTCGATCGATCGACTTTCGTCAGAATCGAACATTCCATGTAAGTGCGAATCCAAGTTTGAATCTGCGCATGAACCTCGCCGACATTGCCGGCCGACATAAACGCCCGCCGCGTCGGCTCCAACACCTCTTCGACATCGACTTGCCGGGCCAAATCCGGGTGCAATGCGTTCATCGCCAGCCACAGCGGAAAGCTGGCCATCCAACCTTGGATTCGCTCTTGTGGCGGATGCAGCAGTCCTTGCGAAAAATGCCTCGCTATGAACCGCAGCGACATATTCGAAGGACTCGCCGGCGACAGCCATTCGACTGTTTTGCCCGCCGCATACCAAAGCCGCCGCGGAAGCAGCCGTTCCATGATCCGGGCCGGACGCCATGCCCGAAATGGATCGTAGCCCGCCTGCAGTTCGTCCGCTCCGTCGCCGCCGATCGCCACGGTCACATGTTCCCGCGCGAATCGACAAAGCAGCGACATCGGCACCATGCTCGGATCGGCGAACGGCTCGGAGAGCGTCTCCCAGACATGGTTCAATTCGCGCTCCAATTCGGCATTGTCGATTACCAGCACATGATGCTCGGCATCGACTTTCTTCGCCATCAGCGTCGCGCTCCAGCGCTCGTCGTACGATGGTTCCTCGAATCCGATGGTGAAAGTGCGCAGCGTGTCATTTGGACGCACCATCCGCCAAATCGCGGCCAGCAGCGAGCTATCCAATCCGCCGCTTAAGAATAGTCCGACGGGCACATCGCTGCGCAGCCGCAACGCGAAGCTATCTTCCAGCAAGCTGACGAATTGTTCTTCCGCATCGTGGAGATCGATCGCCGTTGGCTGCGGTTGGAATTGCCAATAAGTGCCGCCGTTCAGCCGGGTTCCTTCCGGGTCCAACTCGATCCACGAGCCGGCTGGCAGCTTTTCCACTCCGCGGTAAACCGTTCGCGAATCGGGCATGCCGTCGTAAACAAGGTAGCGAGCGACGCCCAAGGGGTCCGGCTCCGGCGGTCCACCGGGCAAACAGGTGAACAGCGACAACTCCGAGGAAAACGCCAGCACGCGGCTTCCATCGTCCAGTCGCGCGCGGCCCCAGAAAAGCGGCTTCTTGCCCCAGCGGTCGCGGGCCAATATCAAGCG
>Ga0182024_10013448_pt1 | contig 15977 bp, 8 predicted proteins | sample P32metaG_FD_120480 | JGI IMG/M metagenome (GOLD analysis project Ga0182024, IMG submission 120480) | Permafrost microbial communities from Stordalen Mire, Sweden - P3-2 metaG (Illumina Assembly) | ecosystem: Environmental > Terrestrial > Soil > Wetlands > Permafrost | place: Sweden: Stordalen... | reverse complement strand
CTGGCCAATGCCACCCTGCAAGTGGGCGGCGCCACGGAAACCGTTACCATAGAAGCGCAAGCCGCCCAAGTGGAAACTTCCAGCACCCAGATTGGCGCGGTGATGAACGACGTCGCGGTAAGCCAGCTACCGCTCACCAGCCGGGATGCCTATCAGCTCTTGCAACTCCAGCCGGGCGTGCAGTCCCAGTTGGGGGCGGATTTGTTTTACGGCAGCAGCAACGCGGGCGTGGTCTCGGTGAACGGCGGCCGTGGCCGTGCCAACAACTACATGGTGAACGGCGGAGACGGCAACGATATCTTCGTGAACCTGCCGGCGATTCAGCCGTCACCCGATGCGATCGAAGAATTCCGGGTGCTGACCAATACATTTGACGCCGAGTACGGCCGGAACTCGGGGTCGGTGGTAAACGTGGTGACCAAGTCCGGCACCAATAACGTGCACGGCGACGTGTACGAGTTTTTCCGGAACAAGGATCTAAACGCGCGCGGCGCGTTCGACGACGCGAATCCCAAATACAACCAGAACCAGTTCGGAGCGACGCTGGGCGGTCCGATCAAGAAGGACAAGACGTTTATTTTCGGTTCTTACGAAGGCGATCGTTTACGGCAGGGTATTCCGTCGGGCTCGGTGACCTTGCCATCTGCCGCCGAAGCCGGCGGCGATTATACAGCAGGTCCCACGTTCGTCGGTACCATGGTCGACCAGACTTTTGCGAGCCAGGTTGGTGCGCGCACCACCGGCGGTTCCGGCACCACCTGCGATGCCGCAGCCACCGCGCAAGAAGTTGCCGCCGGCAGCTCGTACCAGGGTGGGGTGACCAATAGCGCCGGCCAATACTTCCAGAATATTTTCCCCGGCAATGTGATTCCGGTGCAGTGCTATGATCCAACCGCGCTGGACCTCTATAACGGATACGTCAAGCCGTACGGGACCGGCACCGTGGGGCTTACCCCGGTGAAGCCGGAGCGCGAAGATCAGACCACGCTTCGCCTCGATCAAAAGCTCACCGGCACGCAGCAACTCAGCGCTTACTACTACTTCGACGACGACAACCACACCGATCCGTTTTCCGACTTCCAGGCCGCGGGCGCCAACGTTCCGGGCTTCGGCGGAGAGTTCAAGACTCGAGTGCAGCAGATCAACGTGAGCCACACTTGGACCATCGGCTCGAGTTCGGTGAACGAGGCGCGATTCAACTTTTTCCGTGAATCGCAGGGCGCTTTGAATCACCCTCAGCGGACCCTGGCCAGCGTTCAGAATTCCTGCCCAACGGTTGCCACCACGAATTGCTTTGCCGATCCATCGAATCCCTCCGCGGGGATTACCACCAACCTGCCGGGAAGGACCGGCGTTCCGTTCATCAGCATTGATGGCGGTTTCGCCATCGGAAATAACTTTGAAGGTGAATTGCCGCAGACTGGCAACACCTTTCAGTGGACCGACAATTTCACGCACATCTTCGGCAAGCACACCGTAAAATTCGGCGGCGATTTCCGGATCCAGCGCTTCAACCAATTCCTCTACTACAACGTCAACGGTGACTACGACTTCCTGAGCGACACCACGTTGTGTTCGCCAACCTATTCCGCGGCGACTTGCGACGCTCCCTACACAAACGACGTGGGCTATCCGGATTCCTATCCCAACTATTTCCTTGGTTCGCCCAGCACCTACTCGCAGGGCGCCGCCCAGGGTTTGACCAACCGCAACAAGGCGCTTTATTTCTTCGTACAGGATAGTTGGAAAATTCGCCCCACCGTGACCCTCAACTACGGCTTGCGTTGGGAGCTGAACACTCCTTACATCGACACGCAGAACCGATTGCAGACATTCCGGCCGGGACAGGTGACCAGTCGGTATCCTTGCTGGCTGTCCGCGGCCAGTGCTGCAGGCTTGGGACTCTCACCGGGAGATTGCGGTCCAACCAGCGCGAACAACGCGGTGTTTCCGACCGGGCTCGTCTTTCCGGGGGATAAGGGGGTGCCGCAGGGCCTGACTACCACTTACTACAAGGCGTTTGCCCCGCGCATCGGTATCGCATGGAGCCCGAACTGGACCGATGGCTTGTTGGGCAAGATCGCGGGCGATCCTGGGAAGTTCAGCGTCCGTATGGGTTTTGGACTTTTCTACAATCCGATCGAGCAGTTAGTCATGGAGCAGTTCAGCGCGGAACCTCCGTTCGGAGGCAGCTCGTTTTTCTCCGATCCGCTGTTCAATACCCCGTTTTTGCTGCAGAACGGCACCCAGGTGCCCAATCCTTTCAGTGGTGTGATTCATCAGAACCCCAACACGCCCTGTTTTGATTCATCCGGACCTGCCGGTTGCGTCGATTGGTCGAAGTTCCGCCCGATCCTGCTTTTCGGCGAATTTCAACCGCACCTGCGCGCGCAATATTCCGAACAGTACAACCTGACCATCGAGCGGCAAATGGCCAAGGACACCATTCTACGCGTGGCCTATGTTGGCACGCAGGACCATCGTTTGCTGGCTTCGCATGACCTGGACATTGGGAACGCACAGACCTGCCTGGGACTCGCGGCCATCGCCAACCAGGATCCCACCGGAAATAGTTTGCTCTCAGCTCCCGGTGGATCGCCCGGAAATACCTGCGGACCGTTTGGCGCTGATTCGGAGTACTATGTCGCGCCCGGCACGGTGATTCCGCAGATCACTCCGACGTCTACCAATCCCAGCGGCGGCCTGGTCCTGCCTTACGGTCCGACCGGGCAGACCGTCCTCAATCCCGGCACCGTGGTAGGCAGCAACGGAATCGTGCTGGTCGGTCTGCGAAAGTATTCGTCGCCGCAATGCCAGCCGTTGAGCGGCGGGCTGATGACCGGTTGTCCGCAGGATGGCGTGCCGGTGTTCAGTAACATCTTCGCCGAAGACACCATCGCCAATTCCAACTACAACGCGCTGCAAGTTTCACTGGACCGTTCGATGGCCAAAGGTCTGTTTTTCAATTTTTCCTACACGTTCAGTAAGGCCATCGACCAGGGCGCCTCTTTCGAAAACGAATTGAATCCGATCAACTACAACCTGAGCCGCGGCCTCTCGTTGAATTACGCCAAGAATCGTTTCGTATTCAGCCCGATCTGGGAAATTCCCGCTCCGAAGCTTGAGGGATTCGCCGGCAGGATGGTGGATGGATGGGCGCTTTCCGCAATTGTTACATACCAGTCTGGCTTCCCAATTCGCTTCTACACCAGCGACGACCAGGAACTGGAGAGCAGTTTCTTCTTCGAAGATGCGAATACGCCGCAGATTGATGGCAAAGTCCAGTTCACTAACCCCAAGACCAATGGCGGCTATTATTTCAACATCAACAATATTTCCGATCCCGCTCGCGGACAGTTCGGTAACTCGCCGCATTCACTGTGCTGCGGGCCGCCGCTCAGCGAAACCGATATGTCCATTCAGAAGCGGACCAAGATCAACGAAAAGTTGAATACCGAGTTCCGGGCTGACTTCAGCAACGTCTGGAACCATACCCAGTTCGAAAATCCGGACGGGGATTTCAGCGATACCACGTTCGGCCAGGTGCTGAAGGCGCGCGATCCTCGTGTGCTTCAGTTCGGATTGAAATTTTTGTTCTAAAATCAGCCGGTTCTTCGCTTTCGACCGGAAGAACCGCGCCAGCGGCGGGAAAAGGCCCGGGGTCGAAGCCCCGGGCCTTTGCATGTCCGTTCCCAAAAATGGCAAGTTTGATTTGGTGAGATTAGCCCGCTTCAGGAGGCAGTGATGCACGAAGGTCTACAGCAAGAACTGGCAACATACGAGAAGCGCACGCCCAAGTCGCGCGCGGCGCACCACAAGGCACTGACGCGGATACCGCTGGGAGTGGCCAGCAATTATCGCGCCTACGATCCGTATCCGATATTTGTGCGCGATGGGCGCGGCGGACACATCCACGACGTGGATGGCAATGAATATATCGATTTCAACCTGTGCTTCGGCGCGCTGATGGCCGGGCACCTGCATCCGGCGGTGGTGAAGGCCGTCGAGGCCAAGCTCGAGACCGGGACGATGTTCGGCATGCCGCACGACGCCGAGTTCGAGCTGGCCCAGGAAATTTGTAAGCGCTATCCGGTGGATATGGTCCGCTTTAGTAATAGCGGCACCGAGTGCACCATGCACGCGGTGCGCCTGGCGCGCGCGGCAACCGGACGCGACAAGATTATCAAGATGGAAGGCGGCTACCACGGTCTGCACGATTCGGTGCTGGTGTCGCTGAAGCCCAAGCTGACGGAAGTGGGTCCCGCGGATGCGCCCATTTCGGTGCCGGGTGGCGAGGGAATTCCCAAGGCCTCGGTGGCGAACACTTTAATCGCGCAGTTCAACGACGCCGCGACGGTGGAGCGACTTTTCCAGAAACACCCCAACGAAATCGCCGCGGTAATTGTTGAGCCGATCATGATGAACGTCGGCATCCTGATGCCCAAGCCGGGTTACTTGGAGTCGCTGCGTTCGATCACCAAGGCCAACGGCGCGATGCTGATTTTCGATGAAGTGAAAACTGGCGCGAAGCTGGGCTACGGCGGCGCGTGCGAGTATTTCGGAATTCAGCCGGACCTGGTTTGCCTGGCGAAATCGATTGGCGGCGGCTTCTCGCTGGCGGCTTTCGGTGCTCGCAAGGAAATCATGAATCTGATCTCGGATCATCGCGTGTTCCACGGTGGCACCTACAACACCAATCCGGTGGCCATGGCTGCGGGTCTGGCCACTTTCCGCGAAGTGCTGACCAAGGACGCCTACGTCCATGTAGATCGCCTGAACAAGAAGCTGGTGGGCGGCTACGAGGACGTACTGAAAAAGACCGGCCTGCAGGCTTACATGGTGAGCGCGGGAGCCAATGGGGCGCTGATGTTCTTCCCCAAGTCGATTGAGAATTATCGCGATTGGCTGGGGGTGGATAGCGACCTGTGGCGGCACTATTGGTTTGCGATGGTCAACCGCGGCGTGATGGCCCAGCCCTATTGGTGGGACGAGCAGTGGACCATCTCCGTCGCCCATACCGAGGCGGACATCGACCGCCACATCGCCACCTTTGCGCAGATTGCTCCGGACCTGGTGGCAGCTCAGAAGGGACATACGGCTACAACTGCTCGTTGATTTGAGCCCGGCCCCGGAGAGCGCGCGTGCCAGCGAACGAAACCGAAGCAAAGCCGCACCTGCAGCGAGTCCTGGGGCGCTGGGATCTCGTGCTCCTGTTTGTCGTCGCTGTTTTCAACCTCAACGTACTGCCTTCGATCGCCGCCAATGGCGGGGTCACCATCTGGCTGTGGATCATTTCGCTGATCCTGTTTTTCTGGCCGCAGGGAATTGCGGTGATCGAGCTTGCCAAACGCTATCCCGGCGAGGGCGGCGTCTACCTGTGGACCAAAGAGATTTTCGGCGACTTTCACGGTTTCCTTTCCGGCTGGTGCTACTGGACCAACAACATGCTGTACGTGCCGACGGTGCTTCTCTATTTCGTCGGCGTCTGTGTGTTTGTCCCGGGCGGCCGATGGGTACATCTCGCCGACAATAAATGGTTCGCGTTGTCCGCGTGCCTGGTCTTGCTGGTGCTGCTGGTGGTACTCAACATCGTCGGCCTCGGCGTGGGGAAATGGATCAACAACCTCGGAGGGATAGGAACCGGGATCGCCGCAGCCACTTTGATCGGCCTGGGGATTATCGTCTGCGCGAAATTCGGCACCACCATTACTCCAGCAGACTTTCGAATTCCCGCTAATCCGCGATTTGTGCTGAACGCCTTTGGGGTAATTTGTTTTGGACTGGTGGGGCTCGAGCTCGCCTCGGTGATGGGCGACGAAATTCAGAACCCCGCGAAGACCTTGCCGTTCGCGGTGGTGTGGGGCGGGTTGATTTCCGGGGCGCTGTATATCGGCGCCACGCTCACATTATTGATCGCGGTCGGGAAGAACGACATCAGCGTGCTGCAAGGAATCGTGCAGGCCGTGAGCCACATGGCGGCGCAAGTGGGTGTGGGCTGGATCATTGCGCCGTTTGCTTTGGTGTTGAGTTTGTCCATCGCCGGGATCGGATCGGCGTGGCTGGCCGGGTCGGCGCGAATTCCCTTCGTTGCGGGGCTGGATTCGTATCTGCCAGCCTGGCTGGGCGAGTTGCATCCGCGTTACAACACGCCGTACATGGCGCTCAGCGTTCACGGCGCGGTTTCTTTTTTGCTGTGCCTCATGGATTTTGCCGGCGCGGGCGTGCAGGAAGCGTTTCAGACCATGTTGTCTTTGGCGGTGGTCTTGCAGTTGATTCCATTCCTTTACATTTTCATCGCCCTATTAAAGATCGGTGCCGCGCCGCCCGATGGCAAGGGCCGCTATTCGCAGCCGGTATTGCTGCTCTCCGGCGCCAGCGGGTTATTGACCACCATTTTGGGCATTACCTTGGCCTTCTTCCCGGCGCAGCAAATTACGTCGCTTTGGCTGTATGAAGTGAAGATGCTGGTGGGTACGCTTTTCTTCATTGGGCTCGCATGGTTCTTTTTCTTTGTGTACGGCCGGCGCCGAACGGTGCCCGCGGCGCAGCACCCGTAGCACCTGTAGCACGCATCGAATAAGTGTCGGGAGATGATCATGGCTAGCAGTGCGCAGACCAAAGTCCGGAAATATCAGATGTTGATTAACGGGAAGTGGCACGACGGCGACGGCGCCAAACCGCTTTCGGTGCTTGACCCTTCGACCGAAGAAGTAATCGCCACGGTGCCCGACGCGGGCCCCGAAACCGTGAATGCCGCTGTGGCTGCCGCCAAGGCCGCCTTTGAAACCGGGACGTGGAGCTCGACTTCCGGGCAAGAGCGCGGCCGCGTGCTTTTTCACTTGGCGGAAAAAATACGTCAGAACACCGATATGCTCGCGCACATCGAGTCGCAAAATTCCGGTAAGCCGATCGTTGAAGCGGAATACGACATCGCGGACGTTGCCACCTGCTTCGAATACTACGGTGGGATGGCCACAAAAATTACCGGGCAAGTGAATCCGGTTCCCGACAACGCGCTAAGCCTTTCGATGAAAGAGCCGGTGGGCGTCGCCGGACAAATTATTCCCTGGAACTATCCACTCCTGATGGCGGCGTGGAAATTGGCGCCGGCACTGGCGGCCGGCTGCACTTGCGTGCTGAAGCCCGCGGAACAAACCCCGCTCACCGCGCTCGAAATGGCGGCGTGGTTTCCGGAGGCGGGCCTGCCCGACGGCGTGGTGAACATCATCACCGGCCTGGGCGAGTCTACCGGCGCGCCGCTGGTGCGGCACCCGGACGTGAACAAGATCGCTTTCACCGGCAGCGCGGAAGTGGGAAAAATCATCATGAAGTCCGCGGCGGATACGGTAAAGCGCGTGACCCTTGAGCTGGGAGGTAAGTCTCCGAATATTTTCTTCGCAGACGCGGATTTTGAAGCGGCGATCGACGGTGCGCTATTCGGCGTGTTCATCAATCAGGGCGAGGTGTGCTCGGCAGGCAGCCGCATCCTCGTCGAAAACCGAATCTACTCGAAGTTCGTCGATGCCATGTCCGCCAAGGCGAAAACCATCCGCTTGGGCGCTCCGCTCGATCGCGAGACCAAAATGGGCCCGCTGGTGAGCAAAGATCAGTACGACCGGGTGCGGTCGTATCAAGAGATTGGCAAGAAAGAAGCCAAGGTAGCGGCCGGAGGTGGCCGCGCGGCGCACATGGATCGTGGATTCTACGTCGAGCCTACCATTTTCTACGACGTCGATAATTCCGCGCGTATCGCGCAGGAAGAAATCTTTGGACCGGTGGCCGCGGTGATTCCGTTCGCCGATGAAGCCGAAGCTATCCGCATCGCCAACGCTACGCCTTACGGTTTGGCGGCGGCGGTGTGGTCGCGCGACATTTTCCGCGCATTGCGCACAGTGAAGGCGTTACGCGCGGGAATCGTCTGGGTCAACCACATGCAGCCGACCTACGTCGAAGCTCCCTGGGGCGGTTACAAGCAGTCGGGATTTGGCCGCGAGCTCGGCGCGTGGGGCGTGGAAGAGTATCTCGAGACCAAACAGGTCCACATCAATCTCAACGAACAGCCTATTGGATGGTACTGACATGCCCTCGATTGAATTGCGCACGGTGATACCTGGACCGAAATCGGACGCGCTGATGCATCGTCGCGTCGCGGCGGTTCCACGAGGTCCGGCGCACGCGACGCCGGTGTTTGCTGCGAAGGCCGAAGGCGCGGTGGTGGAAGACGTCGATGGAAACAAGTTTATCGATTTTGCCGGCGGTATCGGCTGCGTCAATGTCGGCCACCGTTCGCCGCGCATCCTGAGTGCCGTGCAGACCCAGCTCGAGAAGTTCATTCACACCTGTTTTAGCGTTGCGCCGTACGAGAGCTACGTCGAGCTCGCTGAGAAATTGAACGCGCTGGTTCCCGGACATTTTCCCAAAAAAACGCTGTTGGTGAATACCGGAGCCGAAGCCGTCGAGAACGCTATCAAAATCGCGCGCAACTACACCAAGCGTCCAGCCATTGTTTGTTTCGAAGACGCGTTCCACGGTCGCACCATGCTGGGAATGTCGCTGACTAGCAAGACCAATCCTTACAAGGCAGGATTCGCGCCATTCGCCTCCGATATTTATCGTGTGCCGTTCGCCTATTGCTACCGCTGTTCTTATTCGCTTGAGTACCCGTCATGCAAGGTTTTCTGCGCGGCGCACATTGAGGACACCTTCAAGCGGGTGGTGGCGGCGGATTCGATCGCGGCGATCATTGTCGAGCCCATTCTAGGCGAAGGTGGATTTGTTACCCCACCGCCGGAATTTCTGCCCATGCTGCAGGCGATTTGCCGGCGCCACGGGATCCTGTTGATCGCCGACGAAGTGCAGACCGGGATAGGGCGCACCGGGGCGATGTTCGCCTGCGAAAAGTTTGGCATCGAGCCCGATATTCTGATCACCGCGAAATCGCTCGGTGCTGGTTTGCCGATTGGCTCGGTCACCGGCCGTGCGGAAATTATGGATGCGCCCGGCAGAGGCGCACTGGGGGGCACTTTTACCGGGAATCCTCTGGCCTGTGCCGCGGGCCTGGCGGTGATCGAGGAATTGCGAAACGGGCGACTGATGGAGCGTGCTGTTGAGCTGGGAGATCGCTTCGAGCGGCGCTCGCGCCAGTGGCAGAAGCGCTGGGCCATCGTCGGAGATTCCCGCGGGATGGGCGCAATGCGCGCCATCGAACTGGTACGCTCGCGCGAGACTCGCGAACCGGCCAAGGAAGAGACCGAAAAAGTGGTGCAATACTGTTACGAACATGGCTTGCTGACCATCTCCGCCGGTTCTTATGGCAACGTGCTTCGGATTTTGGTGCCGCTGGTGATTACCGGCGACCAGTTCGACGAAGGACTCGGCGTGATCGAAGCCGCTCTGGCTTCGGTTTGTGGATCGCGCGAGCCGGCCGGCATGCACACGGCGTAAAGCCATCTCAAGTCTGAGGAGTTGAAATTGGCGCCCATGGTTTCGAACTCGGTGATGACTCACGGCTTCTTGCTCGACGGCAAATGGATCGCCGAGGGCGAGGGTATTTCGATTCGTTCGCCGTACGACGGCGCGGTGGTGGGCACCACATTTCTGGCCACCTCCGCCAATCTCGAAACTGCCATATCGTCGTCAGTTCGCGCGTTTGAGATCACCCGCAAAATGCCCCCGTACGAGCGGCAGCGCATCCTTCGTGCTGTCTCCACCCAGTTGGCTGAGCGCCACGAGGAGTTTGCCCGCTGCATCGCGTTGGAGGCGGGCAAACCCGTGCGCACCGCGCGCGCGGAAGTTGACCGCGCGATTTTTACTTTTGCGATCGCGGCCGAAGAAACCACCCGCATCGGCGGGGAATGGCTACCCCTCGATCTACAAGTGGCCTCCGCCGGCCGCAGCGGAATCGTTCGCCGCTTTCCGCTGGGCCCGATTGCCGCAATCACCCCGTTCAATTTTCCGCTAAACCTGGTGGCCCATAAGCTGGCCCCGGCCATTGCCGCGGGCTGCACGGTGGTCCTGAAGCCGGCCCCGCAGACGCCGTTCAGCTCATTCTTGCTGGGCGAAGTGATCGAGGGCGCGGGCTGGCCGGCGGGCGCGTTGAATATTTTGCCGTTGTCGAATTCCGACGCGGAAAAAATGGTCGCCGACGACCGCTTGAAGATGCTCACGTTTACCGGCAGCGGCAAAGTGGGCTGGATGCTCAAGGCCAAGTCCGGAAAGAAAAAAGTTATCCTGGAACTTGGCGGGAACGCCGCGGTCATCGTTCACGGCGACGCCGACCTGGGCTTCGCGGCGGAGCGCTGCGTGGCAGGGGGATTTTCCTACGCCGGGCAGAGCTGCATATCAGCGCAGCGGATCTACGTGCAGCGCGGCGTGGAACAAAAATTCACCGAGGCCTTGCTGGCGCGCGTTGCGAAATTGGTTACCGGCAACCCACTGGATGATGCCACCGATGTGGGTCCCATGATCAACGAAGATGCGGCCCGGCGTGCGGAATCGTGGATCAACGAGGCAGTACAGCAGGGAGCCACGCTGCTCGCGGGCGGCACCCGGCGCGGAACGGTTCTCGATCCCACAGTTCTCTCGCACCCGCGCCCAGAGATGAAGGTGAGTTGCGAGGAAGTGTTCGCGCCGGTGGTCGTCGTTCAGCCCTACGAACAGTTCGACGCCGCTCTGCGCGGCGTAAATGCCTCACCCTTCGGATTGCAGGCTGGCTTATTTACGCGCGACGCAAAACTCATCTTCCAGGCATTCCAGGAGTTGCAAGTGGGCGGGCTGATCGTCGGCGACAGCTCCGCCTTTCGCATCGACCACATGCCCTACGGCGGAGTGAAGGATTCCGGACTTGGCCGCGAGGGACTGCGCTACGCCATCGAAGAGATGACCGAGCCGCGGCTCCTGGTTTTGAATCTCGGCTAGTGAGATTTGTTTTGCTCTTTTTTGTGGCGCCGCCCCGCTCTGCAGGCGGTGAGGGCCCCGATGTTTGTTCTCCACACAGCGCCAAAAGCGCGACGCCGGCGCGCCGCAAGTTCGTGGCTACACGGTGGAAGAATTGTGAGCCTTGCTGGAGGTATGGTTGCGACGGTTCCTGCTCAGCCTGCGGCCTATCCAGATGAGCGGCACACCGGTAGCGAACAACAACAACGACGTTGGCTCCGGCACCGGCGCGCTGATGGCAACAACCTGGTTCACAATTCGGAAGGGCATGGCCGTCCGGCCCTCTTTGGCCAAGCTCTGGGGGCCATTGAAAAAAGCATACGTAATGCTGTCGCTGCTCGGCGCGCCGATCGCGCACGAACCCAGGTCACTGCTCGGCGTCGTCGCGCTGTGCGTGTTTGAGGCAGCTACTCCGGTGCCCGGCATCTGATTCACAATGGAACAAGTGAACGAGCCCGCATGCGGACCATCAAAAATTGCTTCCAGATTGATCGGCGGACTGGTGTTCGACGGCGGTTTGAGCGTTCCGTTCCGTACTTGAACGTCGGGATTCCTACTGAGGATGAGTGCCTGCGGATCGAAGGCCTGAACGCCATCTGCACGAAGGTCGGAGGCACCGAGCATCAACAGCCCGGAAACCAACAGCAACCGTGCGTACCTCATTTTTACGCTCTCCAGGTACTTCCTACATGGTATAGCAAGCTTTATACCATACAATGAGAATCGTTATAATTTTATAAGTGTCATAGTATCAGTTATTTAGCTTGTTGAAAACTCCTGTCCTAGTAGCAAAGTGCTAAACTTTTGCACATTTTGGCTACGTCGCTCCACTACCTGTATAGGACGCACGGCAGTTCCCTTAGTCCTAAGCGCCCGCGGACCGCCGGTGAGTTCACTCTCGGCATTGTCGCCTAAGTGAACGCCACGATCCCCGTTCGGGCAAAAAATGGGACACGTTGCGTCAACCCGTGTCCCTGTTCAGCGCACTTTTTAGTGCGGGTGACCGCCGGAATGCCCGGAGCCGCTGGCAGCATGTCCTCCGCCTCCGGAAGAATGCCCGCCTGAATTCCCACCGCTGTGAGTGCTACTAGAATTCGACGGGGCCCGATTGTAAGACGGACTGGGATTCGGTCGGCCGCCAGATCCTCCGTTCGAGGGAGGATGAAAGGTGTTGGTCGGCGGGCGAGACGTATTGGCCGGCGCGCGGTAGGTGGAATTTCCGCCGCCGTAAGAAGGCGCGGCGCGAGGCGCGACGATCGGTCGGCTCATATTGAGCGACGGACGAGAATCGTTGCCCTTGTTCGGCGGAGTGAACGTGCGCGCGGAATTGGATGCGCCCCCGGCATTTCCGGTCGTTGCGTGTGGCGGTGGCGTGAACGAGTGCCAGTTACCTTGCTTTGGTGCGGAAGAATGCGCAGCGGCGCTCCCATTCACATTGCCATCGGCATTCGCGCCAGCGCGATTCGCGAAGCTGGCGTTGCCATTGGCCACGGAGTGAGTAGCCGTCGGCGGTGTGAAGCCGCGGTTGCCGCTTCCATTCGTGGCGGGAGACGCATTGTGGTTCACCGTCGAATTGGGAAAATTTCCACCTGGGCGGTTCGATCCATTCTGCGCGGCGCCATAGAAGTGTTGGCCCGCCATCGAATGGGCCGGGACCGCCGCCGGATTCACCGGCCGGCTCACCGATTGATAACTTTCTCTGGTGGGCTGAACCGGCATGCGCCCGGAAACCATTCCGCCTTGGCGAAACGTCCTGGAGTCGATGGCCATCTGGTGCGCAGGGACTGCCGCACGGCCGAATTCATTCGATCCCATCGAAGAGATCCCACTGCGGACATGTGCGTTAGTGGCCACCAAGCCGACGTTGGAATACGGATGAGCTAGTCCGCGCGGGTACAGAGGTGAATAGCCGCCGCCCACGCGCGCGCCGATGGCCGTCACGCCATAACCCCGGCTGTAAGCGCCGTACCACGGATGGTAGAAATCTCCAGGCCCGATCGGCAGCCAACCAACGCGGCCGAATCCGAAACCCACTCCGAATCCAATACCGAATCCGAACCCAACGTGCCCCCCAAAGCCGAAAAACGAAACGTACGCGGGCGCCCACACCGGGTAATAACCCGGGTAGCCGATCACCGGTCCCGGCCACCAGCACCAGCTACCGCCATACACCATCCACCGTCCGTAGTGATACGGAGCCCATCCCCAGGGTTCGTACGATACCCACGTCCATCCGTAGTAAGGCTCGTAGGTCCACCGTCCATCGCGATACGGAGCCCAATCAGGATTGGCCGCAGGCACCCAAACGTTGCCGTAGTCCGGGACGTCCTGCCAGTGGCCATAAGCATCCAGGTCTTGCGTTCCAACGTAGTAACGATCCGTGTGCTGCCAGCTCGTCGCCTGATTGATGTGGCGATCGCGTTCGCTGTTCCATTGATCCCACTCATCGCGCGCTGGCGCGTTGCTGGTCTGATACTGAGGATTATCGGTGCCCTGAATGGTGATCATCTGGCCGGCCGAAACTCGAGTGCTGCCTTGCTGCGTGCTCACGTCCGCTTGGCCACGCATCACGATCACCCGAGTTTCCGAATCCGAGCGAACTTCCACGCGGTAACTGCCCTCACCAGCCGGATGTATTCCCACGTTGGGAGTGTCGATTTCTGACTGCACTTGATTGCCCGCGAGAACGTTGAAACTCACCAACCCCGACGCCACTTGCACCTGCAAATGGTTGCGGGTGAGGTCAGCGACTCTGGCGTTAGTGTTCTGGTCCATACGAAGAACATTGGCGAAGTCCAACTGCACCTCAGTGCGCGCACCAGCGCCGGTAGCAACGCTATCGCCACCGACAACCGGAGTGTTCATCGTTGCGGCGGTCCAATCCGTCGAGCCGTTGTGTTGGGTAGAAACGTCGCCGCGAATCAGGCTGACGCGCCCCACTCCCGGCGCCGCAGCGGCGTCGCCTTGCCCATCGGTAGCAGGCCTCTGTCCATCCGGGGAATCCCCCTGCGCATCGGCGGAATTGATCTGCGCATCTGCAGGGCTCCCTTGCGCATCCTGCGCGCGGGCCGTATTCGCAAACGCTAGAACCACCGCTGCCATCGTTAGGAGAAGTTTTCTCATCTCGCACCCCCAACCCATACCGAAAAATTCCACCATCCCACGGTTGGTAATGCAGTTCCGGGACCAAACCGGCACACTTGCCTGGATTTATCTAAGTTATTGTATCTACACAAGTTGTATTGCCATTATTGGAGCGAGATAAAGATGGAAGGCGAGTAGAACCGGTGGCTTTCAGCCACCAGTGGTGGTTTTCAACCACCTGCAACTCCAGACTTTTGAGGTACTTGAGGAACGCGCGGAACACCACCGCAACTACGTTTCACCCTCCATAGGATTCACAGCACCCATCGTAGTCAGGCGATACCGCAGCGCATTCCGCGACAGACCCAGCGCTCGGGCCGCCTGGCTCTTGTTGCCGTTCGCCCGCCGCAGCGCCTCGCGAATAATTCCATGCTCCCATTCCTCCAGCGTTTTCCCTTCCGGCAGGAGCGGCGAGGGATGCGCGATCGCCCGCGAAGAAGAGCCAGAGTCGAGATGAAAATCGGCAACGTCGAGCGTCGCGTGCGCCGAAAGGGTGATGGCGCGCTCAATAATGTTCTGCAACTCGCGCACGTTTCCCGGCCACGAAAAATCCACCAGCATTTTCACCGCGGCGGGGGTCACCGCGCGCACCGGCTGCTTGGCATCTTTCGCCAAGCGCTTCAGGAAAAAATCTACCAGCGCGGGGATGTCTTCCTTGTGATCGCGGAGCGCGGGGACATCGATGGCTACCACGTTCAGCCGGTAATAAAGGTCTTCACGAAACGTGCCATCTTCCAGCGCCGCCCGCAGATCCCGATTGGTGGCGGCCACCAACCGGACGTCCACCTTCAGTGTCTTGGTGCCGCCCAGCCGCTCGAACTCGCGTTCCTGCAGCACGCGCAGCAGCTTCACCTGGGTGGCCGGAGGCACGTCTCCGATTTCGTCGAGGAACATTGTTCCTTTATCCGCCAGCTCGAACTTGCCAGGCTTACTGGTAGCGGCGCCCGAAAAGGCGCCTTTCTCGTAGCCGAAGAGTTCGCTTTCCAGCAGATTTTCGGGGATCGCGGTGGCATTGATCTTTATGAATGGGCCGGAAGAGCGCTGCGAATGTTCGTGAATTGCGCGGGCGATCAGATCCTTTCCCACGCCGCTTTCTCCGCCCAGCAGAACAGTGGTGTTGGTTGGCGCCACCCGCTCCACCATCGCCAGCACCGCTTGCATGCGCTCGCTGCGCGCCACGATATTTTCGTACTGGTAACGCTGGCCCAGCGCTTCTCGCAGAGTGCGATTTTCCTCCACCAGTTGGTTCGCGGCCAGTTCCTTGCGCACTACCATCAACATTTCCGCCAGCGCGAACGGCTTGAGCACGTAGTCGCTGGCGCCCTGCTTCATCGCCTCCACCGCGGACTCCACGGTTCCGTAAGCGGTCATCACCACCACCGGCAGCCGGGCCGTTGCCTTCTTGATGGCGTGCAAGAATTCCAATCCGCCCATTCCTGGCAGGCGCAAATCGGTGATCACCAGGTCGATGGTCTCCCGCCTCAAAATCTTGATGCCAGTCTCAGCGTCCTCGGCCGAATGTGTCAGGTATCCTTCCTCGCCCAGGCTCAGCTCCAGTAGTCGGCGCATTTTGGCTTCGTCTTCGACGATCAGAATGGATGGCATGCTGGTAATTCTATCTCCGATCCGCCGGGGACATCCTCAGCCCTGCAATTTCGACGAAACCGCAGGCGCAGCCGCCGGCCCTGGACCCACCTCTGGCGTGGCCGGCAGAAATACCAAAAACCGCGCGCCCTGACCCGCTTCGCTCTGCAATTGAATCGTGCCGCGATGATCGTCGACGATTTTCGCGACGATGGATAGCCCCAACCCCACCCCGGTTTTCTTGGAGGTCACGAACGGATTGAAAATTTGTTCGCGCAACTCAGCAGCGACGCCCGGGCCGGAATCATCTATCT
>Ga0182024_10013447_pt1 | contig 15979 bp, 10 predicted proteins | sample P32metaG_FD_120480 | JGI IMG/M metagenome (GOLD analysis project Ga0182024, IMG submission 120480) | Permafrost microbial communities from Stordalen Mire, Sweden - P3-2 metaG (Illumina Assembly) | ecosystem: Environmental > Terrestrial > Soil > Wetlands > Permafrost | place: Sweden: Stordalen... | reverse complement strand
CGCCGTCAGCACGCGGAAGGGCGAGCAGGACACATAATCCATTCCCACCTGGTGGCAGAACTCCACCGAGGAGGGATCGCCGCCGTGCTCACCGCAGATCCCTACTTCGAGTTTGGGACGCGTCTTTCGGCCGCGCTCAATGCCGATGCGAACAAGCTCGCCAACTCCATCGCGGTCGATAGAAGCAAATGGATCTTGTTTGAGAATTCCTTCCGCCAAGTAAGTCGGCAGAATTTTGTTTACGTCGTCGCGCGAGAAGCCGAAAGTTGTTTGCGTCAGATCGTTTGTGCCGAAGGAGAAGAATTCCGCTTCTTTCGCAATTTCGTCGGCGACCAGGCAGGCGCGCGGCAATTCGATCATTGTGCCGACCAGATAATGAACATGCCTTCCCTTTTCCTTGAAGACTTCTTCGGCGACGCGTTTTACGATCGCACCCTGGTTGGCCATTTCCTTCACCGTGGAAATCAGCGGGATCATCACTTCGGCGTGAGTCTTGATGCCCATTTTGTCGACCGCAACGGCCGCCTCAAAAATTGCGCGTGCCTGCATCTCGGTGATTTCCGGATACGTGATTCCTAAGCGGCATCCGCGATGCCCCAGCATGGGATTGAACTCGTGCAACTCTTCCACTCGCGCCAGCAGAGCAGAAAGAATCTTTTTCAAATCGCCGGCGCCTTTTGCGCCATATTCGTGATATTCCTCGACGAGAGATTTTTTCTGCTTTGCATCGGCGCTCGGCAAGCTCGCGATGTCGACCATAAGCTTCTCGCGCTTCGGCAAGAATTCGTGCAGCGGAGGATCGAGCAGACGGATCGTCACTGGCAGTCCGTCCATCGCTTTCAGCAGGCCGATGAAGTCGGCGCGCTGCATGGGTAGCAGCTTCTTCAGTGCCGTGCGCCGATCTTTTTCGTTGTCGGCAAGAATCATGGCGCGCATGTGCGGAATACGATCGGCCGCAAAAAACATGTGTTCGGTGCGGCAAAGGCCAATGCCTTCAGCGCCGAAAGCTTTGGCTTGAATTGCATCGCGCGGAATGTCGGCATTGGCCCGCACTCCGATCTTGCGAAACGGCTCGGCCCAGCTTAAAAGCTTCTGCAACTCTTCATCGTCGGAGGAAGCTTCCAATGTGTTCAGCTTGCCTTTGATTACGCGGCCAGTTGTACCGTCGAGCGAGATCCAATCGCCTTCGCGAAATACCTGCCCTTTGGCGCGCATCTGGCCGGTGCGCTCATCCACTTGAATATCGCCCGCGCCCGCGACGCAGCACTTTCCCATGCCGCGCGTGACTACGGCAGCGTGGCTGGTCATGCCACCTCGCGAGGTGAGAATGCCGGCAGCCACTTCCATACCTTGAATATCTTCCGGAGTGGTTTCCGCACGCACCAGGATGACAGGATTTTTCTGCGCACCGTGTCCCGCTTTTTTTACCGCCTCTTCCGCCGTGAAAACAATTTGACCTACGGCAGCGCCCGGCGATGCAGGCAAGCCGGTAGCAAGAACTTCCACCTTGGTGCTTTTTTCATCCAGCCCCGGCACCAGGAAGTCATAAAGTTGATTCGGTTCAACGCGGAAGATGGCTTCTTCTTTCGTGATTAGCCCTTCATCCACCATCTGAATCGCCACGCGAACAGCGGCGCGCCCGGTGCGCTTGCCGTTGCGGGTTTGCAGCATGTAGAGCTTGCCATCCTGAATGGTGAACTCGAAATCCTGCATGTCCTTGTAATGTTCTTCCAGTCGAGTAGTAATGTCGCGCAACTGGTCGTAGACGTGAGGCATGATCTTGTGCAGCTCAGAAATGTGCACCGGAGTTCGCACGCCGGAGACAACATCTTCGCCCTGCGCGTTCATCAGGAACTCGCCATAAAATTCTTTGGCGCCCGTCGCCGGATTACGGGTGAAACCCACGCCCGTGCCGCTGGTATCGCCGAGATTGCCATAGACCATGGCTTGCACATTCACCGCGGTGCCGAGCATGTCGTCGATGTTGTTGATGCGGCGGTAGTGTTTGGCGCGGTCATTTTGCCATGAGCGGAACACGGCATCGCGAGCCATCACCAACTGCTCGTGCGGGTCCTGCGGGAAGTCGCGCTTGGCGTGCTTTTTGACGACCTTCTTATATTCGTCGATTACTTCTTTCAGCGCCTTGGCATCGAGTTCGGTGTCGAGCTTGGCTTTTTTCTGCTTCTTCTTCGCGTCGAATACTTCGTCGAATGCGGACTTCGGAATCTCGAGCACGACGTTGCCGAACATCTGGATCAGCCGGCGATAGGAGTCGGCGGCGAAGCGGGGATTGTTGCTGCGCTTGATGAGCGATTCCACGCTCCTATCGTTCAACCCCAGATTCAGGATCGTATCCATCATGCCGGGCATGGAAAACTTTGCGCCCGAGCGCACGCTCACCAGCAAAGGATTCTCACCCGTCCCTAGCTTTTGGCCTTGCAGCGCCTCAAGCTTGGCGAGAGCCTCGTCCATCTGACGGTCTACTTCTTTCGAAGCCGCTCCATGCCTCATGTATTCGCGGCAGGCCTCGGTTTGAATTGTGAATCCGGGAGGGACAGGCAAGCCGGCATTCGTCATCTCTGCGAGACCTGCGCCCTTGCCGCCAAGATCATCTTTCATCTTGCCGTGGCCGTCCGCCTTGCCGTTGCCGAAGAAATAAACGTATTTGGTTGTTGTTCTTTTGTTCTCTTTTTTGTTCTCTTGGACCGCAGCTTCAGGAAGAGTGGTCGTTGCCATGAGTGATCAGTCCTTTGTCGTACGATTCTGTAGCGCCGGCGTCCCGCCGGCAATCCGTACATCTAAACTCGACGGTCAGGAATTTCTGGCGATCATCCCTTCCCTTCCGTCACAATCTCTGAAAAATCCGCGATCGTGGAAAACTCTTTCAATAGAGTTCGCAGCAGAGCCATGCGATTGGCCCGCACTTTCGGCTCTTCCACCATCACCATTACTTTGTCGAAAAACGCGTCCACCAGCGCGCGCGCGGTCGAAAGCAACAAAAGCGCCTCGACATATTCTTTTTTCTTCCGCAACGCTTCAATCTTTGGGCTGTTGACCTCAAGATAGGATGCCAGGGACTTCTCTTCTTCGGCAGAATCAGGCAGGCACTTGAATTTGGCAGCCGGCTCGATTCCCTTCTCTTCCGCCTGCTTCAGGATATTCCGCATGCGCTTGCATGCCGCACCGATCGCCAGAAATTCGGGCATGTGCAAAACCTGCTTCACTGCCTCGGCGCGGGCCAGCACATCCACCACATTTTCGGCATCGGCCGCCAAAGTGGCTTTCACCACATCGTAGGCATAGCCGCGGACATCTTTCAGATAAAACTCCAGCCGCTCGCGGAAAAAGGTTTTTATCGACGCATCGAACTTGGCGCCGTCGACAAATTTCTTTTCGGCTGCCGAACCTTCATAGCCGGCACGCGCGTCCCGCATCAGATCGCTCAGTCCGAATGGAAGTTTTTTCTCTGCGATTATTTTCACGATCCCATTCGCTTGCCTGCGCAATGCGAAAGGATCCTTCGATCCCGTCGGAACCAGGCCCAGCGCAAACATCCCGGCGATGGTGTCGGCTTTGTCGCCGATGGAAAGGATTGCACCTTCCGTCGAACGGGGAACGTCGTCTTCGGTCGACTCGGGTTTGTAATGGTCGTAAACAGCATCCGCGATGGCAAATCGCGTCGCCTGCGGCAAAGAGTGGTCGAGCTCCTGTACGCGTGCATACAAGCCGCCGACAATGCCCTGGAGTTCGGTGAACTCCTTCACCAATTCGGTGGTCAGGTCGGCCTTGGCGAGACATGCGGCTTTGTGAATCACTCCGGGGCGAACCGGCATGCCTTCGCGCTTGAGCAATTCGCTCAGCCAGCTGCACAGGCGTTGAACGCGGTGAGTTTTTTCGTAATAGCTCCCTAAATCTTTTTGGAAAGTGACGTGGCGCAGCAGATCGAGACGTTCCAGCAGAGATCGCTTCTGATCCGTCTGCCAGAAAAATCGCGCGTCGTTGAAGCGGGCCCGCAGCACGCGCTCGTTGCCATGCCGTATTAAGCCCTGCGGATCGCTTTCGGTATTCAGCACGGCAAGAAAATGGGGCAGCAGCGCGCCCTGCGCGTCTTCGATGGCAAAGTATTTTTGATGGTCGCGCATCACCGTGACCAGTACTTCTTCCGGCAACGCAAGACAATGCGGATCGAAACTCCCAAGTACGACCGATGGAAATTCCGTCAGGTTTACGACGGTTTGCAGGAGCGATGCGTCTTCCCGCCAGCGTGCGCCCACGATGGTGCGAGTGGCCGCGTCCAGCGCCTTGCGGATTTGATGCTCGCGTTCGGCGCGGCCCAGCACTTTGGCAGACCGGAGCGCGTCGATATAGCCAGAGCCGGCATGCGAAATCGTTACGTCGGCCTGAGACAGAATCCTGTGTCCGCGCGAGGTATTACCCGCAAAAATTCCATCGAACTCGAGCGGAATGGTTTCGCCGTCGAGCATCGCAACCAGCCAGCGCACCGGACGCACGAAGCGCTCGTTCTGCTTGCGCCAGTACATATTCTTCGGCCAGTAAATTGAGGAGAGTTCTTTGGGCAGATTCTCGGCAAGAATCTCAGCCGCGCCTCGACCCTTTTTTGTAACTCTCGCGGCTAGATACTCGCCCTTCGGGGTGGTAACTTTTTCCAACTGCGCCACGTCGATGCCGGACTTCCTGGCGAACGCGTGGGCAGCCTGGGTGGGCTGACCGTCCTTGTAGGCAACGTTGAAAGACGGGCCGGTGACTTGTTCCGTGACGTCGGGCTGAGCGGCCGGAATTCCGGAGGCCATCACCGTCAGGCGGCGGGGCGTGTCGAATTGTTGAATGTCGGCGGCAGACAGGCGTTCCCGCGTCAGTAGCGCGACGACGCGATCGCGCAACTCCTGCGAAGCCGCGTCAATCATTCGCGCCGGAATCTCTTCGCACCCGATCTCTAGCAGAAAATCTGGCATGCTCTCACACCTTTTATCTCAAGAAACGGCCCCCGCAAATGTGATCTGGATCACATCGCACTGTTCACGATCACCGGAGACAATTTCTGCTTTGGCCCTTTCTCGCGAACAGCTTCTTCGTCGCCTGGGTTCGAAGACGATTTTTCGCCCGAGCCGCCGGCCTCGCCCTTCTGTTGATCCACCCACGCCTTTGCCACTCCGACCGCCAAAGCTCGCACGCGCGCAATCACTCCCACGCGCTCGGTGACTGAAATTGCGCCGCGCGCATCGAGAATATTGAACAGGTGCGAACACTTCAGGCAGAGATCGTACGCGCCCAATACCGGGAACCGTTTCTTTTGCGCTGAAACTGGGTAGCCCACCTGTCTGTCGAGTTTGTCTTCTACCTCTTCTATCGTCTGTGAGGGATCGAAGCCAAGCTGGATTAGCTTCGAGTAGTCTTCCAGCAACCCCTTGCACTCCGCCTCGTATAGTTCGAAGTGCTTCCACGCCTTCTCCACGTCCGCCATCTCAAAGTTGTAAATCGAAAACTGCTGTTCATCGGCGAGGCGCACGTCACCATACTTCACTTCGTGTCCACTCGTTTTTCCGACAATCGTTTCTCGGTCAATCGAGGTTTCGTGCGACCACACGATGTCGTAGATCGAATCCACATCCTGAAGAAACGCACTGATGCGCTCAAGGCCGTACGTCAGCTCGGCGGAAATTGGAAACAGGTCCACGCCGCCGCACTGCTGGAAATAGGTGAACTGCGTGATCTCCAGGCCGTCGAGCATCACCTGCCAGCCGACGCCCCACGCGCTGAGTGTGGGAGCTTCCCAGTTATCTTCCTCGAATTTGATGTCGTGCTGGCGCAGGTCGATGCCGATGGCTTCGAGCGACTGCAGGTAGAGCTCCTGAACATTTTCCGGCGGCGGCTTCAGGATGACCTGCAATTGCATGTGCTTGAACAGGCGATTGGGATTCTCGCCATACCGCCCGTCAGCCGGACGCCGCGACGGCTGCACATACGCCACCTTATAAGGTTTGGGACCGAGCACGCGCAGAAACGTCTCCGGCGCCATCGTTCCCGCCCCAACTTCCACGTCATATGGCTGCTGCAGCACGCATCCGCGCTCCGCCCAAAAAGCCTGCAGGCGCAGGATAAGTTCCTGGAACGTAAGCGGATTGGGCCGGGGATGGGTCACAGAACTGTTAGCGACAAGTAGTCAATTTCCGATTGTAATGGAAGGAGCGGCAAGCCGTCAGCTTTGGGCGGCAATCCGGCGTCGAGAGGCCTCGACGAATTGCCGCCGATTTTTCAAGGAAGATGATGAGGAAGAAATAAGGTTAGCTGGATGTTTCGGTCGTCGACGCCACGAAGTCAATCAGCTGTTGCACGCCGTGGCGCTCGTCTTTGGTGTTCAGTTTGAAAAGAATGCCCATCCCGTAGCTGGGATGCGAGGCCTTCACTTCCCCGCTGAGGCGCAGCTTCATCTCATGGGTACGCACGGTGATCTCAATGGCAGTTCCTGCGGGAAAGACCATCTGCATTTCGAGGTAGCATCCACCGGGGCTTAGATCGCTCAGGTGACAATAGTTCCGCACTGAGCTTCCGGCCTGGTAGACTTCTGCTCCCAGGCGGCAGGCATAGCGCGTCTGTTCGCGGCGGTTGCTCGACTCCGAGCGCAATCGTGCGACGGCGTTGCGGTCGCGGGTTTTGCCGACCTGTTGATCGGCCACGGTCAACATCTGCCCTTCGCCCGGTACGATCGAATGCTTCACGTCGACCGCGGCGTAAACCAATTCCCTGTTCGACTCTTTTTTCAGATTGGCTTCCAACCACTCGGTAATCAACCGGCGCGACGATTGCGGCACATCTACAAACTGCACGCCCGCGCGGCCGCTCCACTCCTGCCACACCACCTGGCCGGAGAGCCGAATGGTCGCTTTCTGCCCGGGCAGTTGAAATTGAAAGTAAACCTTGCAGGTGGGCGGAAGGTGTTTGCCAAAGTTCACCGCCATGCCGGTTTCCGCCAGATCGACCAGCGTAGCTTGCATCGCTTCGCCACCGGCATAGTCGACGGTCGCCTGCGCATGCACTGTCGCCCGCGCCTTGCGGCGCTTATCGCGAATGAGCACGGCTTGCGCCGCGCGCAGACTGGCCAGCGCACGATCACGCAAGACCGGCTTGTAAACCACGAAGTTCACGCCAAGCGAAAATATTTCCCGAACGCTCTCCTGCCCTTCCGCCACCACGACAGCGAGAATCGCTTCGTTCGGCTTCGACGACAGGGCCTCCTTCAGCAACGCGACCGCGGTCTTGGTCTTGCAATCGAGAACCAGCAGGTCGTAGTGTTCCTGAGCCAGCCTCACGGCGGCGCGCGCCTCTTCGGAGCACGACTCCACCTTGAAGCCAAGTTCATCCAGGACGCCGCGCAGCACCTGCACCGAGGCCTCATCCGCGCAGACCACTAACGATGAAAGAGTCATACCTGTCTTATCCTAGGATCACGACGGTTCCCGCCACAAGTTACCTTTGTCATTCAAATCGCCCGCGATCAGAGCGCGGAGCGCACTAACTCCACTGCACTCAGCATAGTGACATGAGTCACCATCATCATTACAAAAGACCAATCACCGGGCGTTGCACCGTCGTGCTTTGACGGTGCAGGCACCCCTCCCTACGATGAAGAATGCCGGAAGGGTTGTCGCTGCATTCCGGCGAAGTACCCGTTTAGAGCGGGATTTGCAGACTGGCGAAACGGCATCACGGAAGCGGGAATCGCCGGGCTGGATTCAGACAGAGTTGCTTCCGCAGACAGGATCTATGACATCGACCAAACAACGCGGATTTTCGATCATCGAACTGATGATTACAGTTACCGTCTCTGTCATCCTTGTCGCGGTCGTAGCCGTGAATTTGCAACCGGCGATCCGAATGCAACACGTCAATCAGGCGTATAACACCACGTTGATGGCGTTGCGCCGCGCCCACGACCAGGCCGCTGCGGACATGCGGGTTTACGTCGTCGTTTTCACGCCTGCTACAGTTGGCGTGAACGGAGGCACGATAACGGTTACGCAGGACGTCATTGGCGCCTCGCCCTCGTTCACAGCCACGCTGCCCATGGATGTCACGTTCAATGCAACCCTGGGTATACCGACTTCCCCGACCACAGCGCCCACCACGCCCGATGGCTTTGGAAGTGGCGCGAATGCTTTCGACTTTGACCAAGCGCTGGGTGGCGGCAGCAACACCATCTATTTCTATCCGGACGGCTCAGCTCAAGATAACGGCCCCAACGGCGGGAACGTGAATAACGGAGTCGTCTATCTCAGCATGCCGGGGAAACTTTCAACCTGCCGCGCTATCTCGTTGTGGGGATACACCGGCCGCATTCGAGGATGGCAGCTTTACCAGAACGGAAGCGGGGTATGGACATGGAACCAAATTTGAAGATCATGCGGAAGATCAATCGTTTGAACTCGTCGCAGCCCTCGGATCAATCGGGCTTCTCGCTGATTGAAGTCATGATCTCGATGGGAGTGCTCACGGTCGGGCTACTCGCGTTTCTGAGTGTGCTGTGCGTGGCCGTGTCAGCCAACCAAACCTCGCAGCAGGACATGATTGCCCGGCAACTGGCATCGGAAACGATGGAGAGCATTTTCAATGCGCGCAACACTTCGCAAATCGGCTTCTCCGAGATCAACAACACTACCGCGACGCCCCCGGGCATCTTCCTCGCCAATTCTCAGCCCATTTTGTGCGCAGGGGCTGATGGAATTCTGGACACCGCGGATGACGCTTCTTGCACAACGGCTGCCGGCGCGCCCTGCCCGAACTCGGGAGTCGAGTGCCTTACCGAGCCCGGACCCGACGGGATTATGGGTACGGCAGACGACGTCATCCTGTCGTTGAGCAATTACACGCGGACGGTCCTCATTACGCCACTCGTCTCTGGCGGCAGCACGATACCGACGTTGGTTCAGGTGACCATCACCATCAATTACAACGCGCCACAGCCTAGATCTTATGTGTTGGAAGAATACATTTCCGAGTACCACTAGAAAGGGAGTCATGCAGCGCCGGTCGAATCCAATTCGTGGTTTCAGTCTGCTCGAGCTGATGATAGCAGCGTCTGTTGGAGTGTTCCTGGTGGGCACTGCAGTGAAGTTGTACAGCATCGGCCTCACCATGAGCTGGCAAACTTCGCAGAAGGCGCAGCTCCAGCAGGATTTTCGTGCCGCCGCTAATCTGCTCGAGCGCGACCTCAGCATGGCCGGCTCCGGCGCTCTCGGGCAACAAGGCTTGTCGAACGGTTCCGTGGGCTTGCCAACCGGCAACGGCTCTACGATACCGGTCTACCCCTGCACCGCCCTGACCACTTGCAACTATATTAAAAGCGCGCCGGTCGCATATCCGGATTCTCCCACCGGTGCCCCGTCTTTGTATTCCATCATGCCTGGCCCCAGCCTCGGAATCACCGTCACGGCAGCCGCCGGCCCTACCGACATTATTACCGTCAACTATGCCGACGCCGGCCTGCCTTTGAATTGTTACACCGGAACGGTAAACGCGGCAGCTACGGCAGTCACTTTTATACTGCCCTCCAATTGGAGCCAGACCTGCGTTACACCGCCCAACATCGTACCTCCCGCCCTACCGCCTTCCCTGATTTACAACTCCACGGGCAATACAGTCGGCCTGCAAGTGGGAGATATGATCATGTTTGGCACGAATGCCCTGGGAGTAGTAACGGGCGCGGCGTCCACGTGCGGCGTGGTGGCTCCAAATTTGGCCTGTTATCAGGTTCCGTTCGCCACGGGCGATCCGGGCCACGTTAATCAACCGGGAGTAGCCACCGGAAGCCTGCTGCAATATGCCGGAGCCGCCGTTCCTTCGGCTGTGCGCCTGATCTCCGTCACCTACTACTTGGCGATACCGGCGTCGACAGGACTTCCGACGCTGATGCGCATTCAGAACGGGCAACCGCCTGCGCCGGTCGCGGAAAACGTTGTCTATCTCAAGTTTACTTACGACGTCATCAACAGTTCCGGCACCGTGACTGCCAACCAAGCTACCCTCCCCGCGGGCACTACTCCCTCGATGATCACAAAAATCAACATTGCTCATATGAGCATGCGCAGCCAGGGCAGAGACACGTCGTCAAAAAGCTCGCTGTCTGGATACGGCTACGAAAGCCTTGACCTCCAGACCTCGCTGGCTGCCCGCAGCTTGACTTCGCAGCAGCAGTACCCGATTACAGTCACGAATTAAAATTTGATCTCATGGGACAGGACGGAAAAGGAACCGGTCGAAAAAATGAGGACAAACACGATGCGTAGCGCCAAACTGGATTCACGAGGATTCACGCTGATCGCGTCCCTCTTGTTGATGTTGCTGTTGTCGGGAATCGCGATCTCTCTGCTGATGATGGTGCATACCGAGCAGCAGAGCGGTAACGCCGATCGCAGCAACAACTACACGTACCGGTCGGCCGAAGGTGGCATGGAGAAGATGACCTCCGACCTGGCCAACGTTTTTAAGAGCATCCAGGCGCCCACTAACACGGAAATTTGCAATAGCGCCGCCGCTCCCACGTGGGATCCAAGCGTCTCGTATCCCACCTACAACGTGGCACCAATTCCGGGCGCGACCCTTGCCCTACCGTGCCCGCCGCTTCCCAACCCTGCACCGTGGGGACCGATCAATACCGGCCCGGATGCCGGCTTATACGCGCAGATTTTGCCCGTCACCCTCAACGTGCAAGCCTTGCGCGCCGACAATCAGGAAAGCGTCAGCATGACGCGCACCGCGGAAGTGGTGTTGATCCCGGTGTTCCAGTTCGGCGTCTTCTGTGACGGAGATTGTTTCTTCGGGCAAAGTCCGAACCTCGGCTTCGCTGGACGCGTGCATACGAACGGCGATCTTTATCTGGGAGTGGCCAGCGGCTACAACCTGGTGTTCGGCGACAAGCTCAGCGCCTTTGGCAATGTGATCCGCCAGCAAATGGATAACGGCGTCATGGCGGGAGGCGGCACGGACGACGGCACGGTGCTGGTTCCCAACACCAGCAATGGCTGTGCCACACAGATGGCGAACGTCTCAGGCGCAAGTGCGAGCTCCACTTGCATTAACCTGGCTAACGCATTCGGCAGCACAGTGGGCAGCGTCACCGGAGGCCATGGCTCCGCGCAGAACACCACCAACTGGAAGAGTGTCTCGACGGGCACGTTGGCCAGTTACCTGATCGACGGCAACGGTCCCAGCCCAGTGGGCTCGACAAATCCTGGCACGAACAATACGGGCGCCTCGGACCTTACACTGCCCTTTGTGCAAGGCACCAACTCCGCCATTCAGATTATCCGCCGTCCACCGCCGGGGGAAGCAATTACCTCCTTGCTGGGCGGCTCACGCCTTGCAAATGAAGCCCAGATTCGAGTCCTGCTCAGCGATAACGAGGATGGATTACATCTTTCCGACTGGAACGGAGTTCCGGCGGAGGACGTGCAACTGGTCAGCGAACTGCCATTTACTTTAGCCAGAATGAACCAGGGCGCAGACTCTGGCGCCCCCGGCTTGCAAGCCAACGCGTGGCAGGTCGGCAATACATTTCCGATCAGCAGCGGACGCTACTACTCTTTCGGCGAGAGCTTTTGCACGGGCAACCTTTACCCTGCCGTGCAGGCTTATGCCTCTTACGGCACGCTTGGCACCTACGGCGCGGCCAGCCCTAAACCCAATGCCAGTTATTCTCTGAGCTTCACCGGGCCTATTGCCGGCACCGCCTCCAACGGTGTGATTACCACGTACAACGGAGTGCGCACCTGCCCCCGTCTCTCCGTAGCCGGAACTTTCTCCAACGCCGGCACAGTTACGGATACCAACTTTGTGATCCCTCCGTATTTTGGAGGTCCGAACACAACGTACCCGTGGCCGCCCACGACGTACCCGCAGTGGCCGCCGCAGACGTTTCCTCTGCCGACGCCTCCCACCGCGCCCACGCCATACTTCACCACCGCCAATAACGTGCGCAACGCCGCCCTCGTAACCGATGGTTTGGAGTGGCCGTTGATTGGCGGATGGCTGCTGGTGGAAGTGAAGATCAACGGAGTCTGGATCGGAGTTACCCAGGAATGGTTGAAGATGGGCTTCGCCCGCGGCGTGAACGCGCCAACCCAACCCGGCACCAATTGCCCGTCAACGGCCTATACCGCGAACTCCCTGAGGACCAATAACGGTTGTAATTCACTGGGCGACCACAAGAATGCAATCTTGTACTTCCAGGTGACCAAGGACAGCCAACTGGCCGGCATGCCAACCGTTGCGCAGGACTATCCGCTGACCGGCGCCGGCACCTATTGGGACAACGCCAGTTGCGGGACAACCTCACCCGCACCACTGTGCACGTCTCAGTACAACTGGTATCCCATCAACCTCTACGATGCGCGCGAGGGAGAAAACAACGACACGAGCGGCCTGTTCAACGCTTCCACGGGCACACCCAACGGCATCATGAATGCCGTGGAATTAGACGTGGGCAACCTGCGCAACTGGCTTCTGGGAACTACCGGCGTTACGGGCAACCAGGTCGACTACACCACTGCGAATGGTTATATCTTGTACTTCTCCGATCGCCGCGGGATGCAGTTCACCAACCCGGGAGGGACTGCGCAAAGCCAGTCTCAGTGGGGAGAGTACGGCTATGAAGACGTGGTGAACTATGCCAACTCCGGCAACAGTTTTAAGCCCAATGGAGCCCTCGACCCCAACAACTACAACGGCGTGTCTCCGGAAGACATCAACAGCAATAGTGTGCTCGACATCTACGGCGTTAAAGGCGTCGGGGACGCTTTCGGACCTTCTACAACCGTAGATACAGACACTACGAATCCGCCTTCGCCGTTTGCGCAGGCGGGCGGAACTGCAGAGCGGATCCCGCTTAAAACGGTGGGCATTGCCAACCGCGTAACCGGCGCGCGCCATGTGCTGAAACTGGTGGATGGATCGTTGGGCCAATTGCCGACCATGCCTCCCGCCAGCGGATGCTCGCAATCCGCAGCCAACCCCACGGGGTGCGGCGGCTTCACAGTCGCTTCGGAGAACCCGGTCTACGTTCAGGGCAACTACAACTCCAACTGCCCCACGGCCGGTGGCAATGGATGCACTCCGAATAACGCCACGACCCCGATCGATCCCATGTGGACCAACCTCGCTGGCGCCGAACCCAACCACGCAGCCGCATCGATTATTGCCGATGCCGTCTCGGTGCTGTCGAATCACTGGCAGGATTGGGGCTGCGTCACTGGCGCGGGTTGCACGACCGGATCAAACTCTCTCAACCAGACGTCCGGCAGCATGGTGAACCCATTCAACCCCAGCGGCCAAGCCGTTCCGGCAACCCAACCGAACCGAATTGCCGTCAACACATACTATCGAGTGGCCATCGCGGGAGGAAAGACCATCGCGTTCAACAATACCGCGCAAGTTCCCGAATTCTCCTTCGGCATGGATGGCGGTATTCATAACTTCCTGCGCTTCCTTGAGGATTGGGGAGGGTATAGCGGAACTCAGCAGCAACTCTACTACAAGGGGTCGCTCGTCAGCCTCTACTGGAACGCCTATGGGACCGGCACCTTCAAGTGCTGCAACCTGGTGTACAACCCGCCGGATCGTCAGTACACCTTCGATCCGCTGTTCTCGCTGCCGCAGAATCTGCCGCCCGGAACGCCGATGTTCCGCAACGTGGATAACCTGAGCTACCGCCAGAACCAGTTCGCCCGCACCAACTAAGCGAACTGCAAACCTCACGGACCCCGATCCCAAGATCGGGGTCTTATTTTTTGTTGTCTTCTTTTTCTAAATCGGGCGGGCAGGATAGAATCGCCTGAGTCTTACATCATGAGCCAGACGCAATTCACTCCGCCTGCATTGCACCGCGAAGGCGTAAGCCCGGCATGGCGAGCGATCACGTTCTATGGGATCGCCGCCGCGGGGATCGCGCTGTTTGTGATTCCCACATTTATCATTCGCCCGTTTCGGCAGCAGACGCCGCGCGCGCTCTGGCTTGCTCTGGCGCTCCGGCAGCGCGCGCCGCTGCTCACGCTGATAGCAGCGGCAATTTGTATTCTCCTGACGTTAGCAATGTGGAAGCTTGCAGGCGGATGGAGGAAGGCCGCCATCGGAGTCACGCTTCTTCTTGTGGTGGCCAGCGCGGTGATGGCGCGGCTGAATTATTTTGAGTGGATGTTTCATCCTATCGCTGGCGCCCAGTTTCAAGCCCATTCCTCAAGCAAGCTCGATGCGAAAGAGATGGTCATGGCCGTGAGCTTGAGCGGAGAGGCACGCGCTTATCCCATCAGCCAGATGGCCTACCATCACGTGCTAAACGATACGGTCGCCGGCGTTCCGATCATGGTTACTTATTGAACGCTCTGTCACACCGGTCTGGTGTGGATACGAAGCGTAAACGGAAGAGAGCTGCATTTTTACCTCGCCGGCATCAACAACCAGAACTTTCTGATGCGCGACCGCGAAACCGGAAGCTGGTGGCAGCAGATTTCCGGCAAAGCCATCTATGGGCCGCTGCAAGGGGCAGCGCTGGAGCCTGTTCTCAGCGACGAGTTGACGTTTGGAGAATGGAGGAATGAGTTCCCCGCGGGACAAGTCTTGGCGCCGGTTGCGAAATATGCGAAAGAATACGACAGCAATTGGGAGCCCGACGTCGCCAAACTGCCGGTCGTCATCAGCTTTCCCAGCAGCGAACTAAAATCGCGCGACGTTGTGATTGGACTGACCATCGGTGGCGTAGCTCGCGCCTATCCCTGGGAAACTTTCGCCAAGCAGTCTCCGGTTCTCGATCGCGTGAATGGAACGCCACTGCTACTGGTGCTTGGGCCGGATGGCAAATCGTTTCGCGTTTTCATTGCGCGTGTCGATGGCCGGGACGCGGAATTGTTTCTGCAGGCTGAACCGCCGTCCGACCCGCAGAACGCAACAGCTTCGAATCCCAGGAAGGACTGGGCACTGCTCGATACTCTCACTGCCAGTCAATGGAACTTCCAGGGCTGCGCCATCTCCGGGCCGGCGCAGGGGAAATGCCTCGACCGCGTATACGCGCTGAAAGATTATTGGTTCGACTGGCGGAATTATCACCCGGAAACGACGGTCTACAAGCATTAGTTTCGATGAGTTCCTCGCTACAGAGTTGCGTCGGCATCAGCGGCATAGGAAAATCAAAAGCAGATTCCTCGCCAAAGAACGGCTCGGAATGACAAGCTTGGAGTGAAGGGTTGCAAAACGCGCAAGGGGGCGCTGAGTGTCGAAGATTCATGCCATCTTTTGGGACGTTGGAGGAGTGCTGCTTACCAACGCATGGGACCACACTCAGCGCATGGCTGCGCTTGAGCACTTTCGCCTGGACGAAGAAGAATTTCACTCGCGGCACGACATGGTGGTTTCGTCGTTTGAGCGGGGCAAGATTTCGCTCGACGAATATCTGGACCGTACGATTTTTTACCGCAACCGTCCCTTCAGCCGCGACGAGTTTCGCGATTATATGTTTTCGCTTTCGCAAGCCATGCCGGAAGTTCTTGCTTTCGCGCGCGCATTGGCTTTGTCCGGCCGATATTTCATGGCGACGATCAATAACGAGTCGCGCGAGTTGAATCTGCACCGCATCGAGAAGTTTGGCTTGCGGGAAATCTTCCGGCTGTTTGTTAGCTCCTGCTTCGTAGGATTGCGCAAGCCGGAGAGTGGCATCTATCGTCTGGCGATTGAGACGACGCAGATGAATCCGGAGGAGTGCTGCTTCATCGATGACCGGGCACTGAATCTGGAATGTGCTGCAAAGCTGGGCATGCGCACGATTCAGATGCAGAATCTGGGGCAATTGCGGGAGGAGTTGGGAAGGCTCGGAGTAGCGTGAAACAGGCGTTAGGTCATGGGTGCTAGGTCATAGGTGCTAGGTCTAAACCTACGACCTAAGACCTTGTTTAAGGCCCAAACCTAAGACCTATGACCT
>Ga0182024_10013446_pt1 | contig 15979 bp, 19 predicted proteins | sample P32metaG_FD_120480 | JGI IMG/M metagenome (GOLD analysis project Ga0182024, IMG submission 120480) | Permafrost microbial communities from Stordalen Mire, Sweden - P3-2 metaG (Illumina Assembly) | ecosystem: Environmental > Terrestrial > Soil > Wetlands > Permafrost | place: Sweden: Stordalen... | reverse complement strand
GGTCGCGGCACGCTTCGTGCTCGACGGCATGCCGGGCAAGCAGATGGCGATCGACGCCGATCTCAACGCCGGGCTGATCAACCAGGAAGAAGCGACCAAGCGCCGGCAGGAGGTCGGCCGCGAAGCCGATTTCTTCGGCGCGATGGACGGCGCCAGCAAGTTCGTTCGCGGCGACGCGGTCGCCGCCGTGCTGATCCTCTTCATCAACCTGGTCGGCGGGTTGATCATCGGCGTTTGGCAGCACCAGCTGACCATCGGCGAGGCCGCCCAGACCTATACGCTGCTGACGATCGGCGATGGCCTCGTGGCGCAGATCCCTGCGCTGGTGATCTCGTCGGCGGCCGGTCTCGTCGTCAGTCGGGTGACGACCGGGGTCGATGTCGGCAACCAGATCGTCGCGCAGCTCGCGATCTATCCCAAGGCCTGGTGGATCGCCGCCGGGGTTGTCGGGCTGTGCGGCCTGATTCCGGGGATGCCGCATCTGCCGTTCCTGTTCTTTGCCGGGCTGATGGCCGCCGGCGCGCGATGGATCGGGCGGGAGCAGGCGCGCGCCGCGCTACCACTGCCGCCCGCGCCGCCTGCCGCCGAGCCGGTGGAGATCGACATCGGCGTCGTCGAGCTGGTTGAGCCCTTGGAGATCCAGGTCGGCTACCGGCTGGTCGGGCTGGTCAGCAAGGATCGCGACGGGGGCCTGTTGCGCCGGCTGCGCGCGGTGCGCCGCCAGGTGTCGCGCGAATTCGGCTTCCTGGTGCCGGTCGTGCATGTCCGCGACAACCCCGATCTGCGCTCGACCGGGTATCGCATCCTCGTCTACGGGGTCGAGCGCGCGGCGGGCGAGGTGCATCCCGACCGGCTCCTGGCGATGTCCTCCGGCAAGGTGCTGACCGAAGTCCAGGGTCTCCTGACCCGCGATCCGGTATTCGGCCGCCCGGCGCATTGGATCATGCCGGCGGCAGCCGATCAAGCGCGCGCCGCCGGCTATACCGTGTTCGACGCCGCGGTTGTCGTCGCGACCCATTTCGAGCGTGTCGCGCGCGACCATATCGAGACCCTGTTCGGCCGCGCCGAGCTCGACGCGGTCCTCGCCTATCTAAACAAGCTGATCCCCAAGCTCGTCGAGGAGCTGACCCCGAAACTGCTGCCGCTGACCGCGGTGCACATGGTGCTGAACAGCCTCTTGGCCGAGCAGGTGCCGATCCGCGACCTGCGCACGATCGTCGGCGCGCTGCTCGACGGCGCGGCGACGACCCAGGAGCCGCGCGCCCTGCACGAGAGCGTCCGGCTGAAGCTGGGCGGCTATATCGTGCAGACCGTGTTCGGCGCGGTCGACGAGCTGAAGGTGATGGCGCTCGAGCCCGATCTCGAACGCCTGCTGCAGGAGGTGTTGCGCCTGTCGTCCGGCACCGGGGCCTTCGGCGTCGAGCCGGGTTTGGCCGGCGAGCTGCGCGCCGCGGCCGGCGCGGCGGCGACGCGGCTCGAGGCGATCGCCTCGGTCGCCGCGCTCGTCACCCGGCCCGAGCTGCGCGAATTGGCGGCGCAGCTGCTTCGTCCGGTGCAGCCTCGCGTATGGGTTTTCTCCTATACCGAAATCCCGCCCGAGAAGCGGATAAAGGTCGTCGAGCTGCTTGGTCGCCCACCGGGGAAACCGGGCAATGGCGACTGAGCCCGAAATCCAGATGCTGGAGCGCCCGCCGGCGGATTTTAGCGCCGATCCGGACGTCGCCGCGCCGCCGTCCCGTGGCGGCTACCCCAGCGGCTCTCAGGCCGGCTACGGCTCGCAGGTCGACGAGGCCGACATCATCCGGCAGTTCGTGCCCATCGTGAAGCGGCTGGCAATGCGCCTCAAGGGCCGCACGCCGGAGACCGTCCAGCTCGACGATTTGATCCAGGCCGGGCTGATCGCGGTGTTGCGGCTAGCGCGCCACGGCGGGGCGGCGTCGCCATCCGACCCGGCGCTGCAGCGCTCGATCGTCAACGCGATGATCGACGAGGCGCGCCGCGAGGTGTGGGCTCCGGTGCGCACGGTGCGGCTCGCCAAATCCGCCAGCCAAGCGATGCAAACGGTCAAGCTGCGCCTCGGCCGCGACGGCAACGATGACGAAATCGCCGCCGAGATGGGGATCGCGCTCGGCGATTATCACGCGGTGCTGGTCGAGATCGCCGGCATCCGCCTCCTCGACATCGCCGAGTTCGACGAGACCGCCGACGATCGGCTGCACGCGGTCGATGACCAGGACGCCGCGCTCGACAAGAGCCGCATGATGTCCGCGCTCGCCGAGTCGATCGCCACCCTGCCCGAGCGCGAAAAGCTCGTCCTGTCGCTCTACTACGAGCAGGAACTCAACATGGAGGAGGTCGGCGCGGTGCTCCGCCTCGACAAATCGACGGTGTGCCGGGTGCACGGCCGCGCGCTCTTGATGTTGCGCGACGTGCTCGCGGATTGGCGTGCCGAGGCGGCGGGGCCGTTGCCTGGATCGGGAGACTAGCCCGTGGATTTTCTATCGATAGTCGGCCTCGTCATGGGGCTTGGCGCGATCATCACCTCGATGACGCTCGACGGCGGCAATTTATTGGCGCTGCTGCAGCTCTCGGCCTTTGTCATTGTCGGCGGCGGGACGCTCGCGGCCGTGCTGTTGCAGACGCCGCTCAGCATCTTCCTGCGCGGCCTGAAGATGCTGATGTGGGTGTTCATGCCGCCCAAGGACGACCGGCCCGATCTGCTGCGCCAGATCACCGACTGGCTGCGCATCGCCCGCCATCAATTCGTCCTCGCCCTCGATCCGGTCGCCGACCAGCAGAGCGACCCGTTCATCCGCCAGGCCTTGCGCCTCGTCGTCGACGGCATGGAGGCGCCGCAGATCCGCTCCGTGCTCGAATCGAACATCCTGACGGCGGCGCACGAAGAGATGATGGGCGCCGAGATGTACGAGGCGATGGGCGGCTACTCGCCGACCGTCGGCATTCTCGGCGCGGTGATGGGCCTCATCACCGTGATGGCGCATCTCGACGATCCGTCGAAGCTCGGCGAGGGCATCGCCACCGCCTTTGTCGCCACCGTCTATGGCGTCGGCGGCGCCAATCTGTTGTTCCTGCCGATCGCTAACAAGCTCAAATTCCTCGTCAAGCGGCGCATCCGGCGGCTCGAGATGATCACCGAGGGCATGATCGGCATCGCGGTGCTCGAAAGCCCGCTGCAGCTCGAGATGCGGTTGCGCGGCTTCCTCGAACATGGCCAGGCGGAAGGCGGCGAACGCGCTTCCGACGAAGCGCCGTCGCCGGCGAGCCCGAGCCCGGCCGGCGCCGACTGATCCGCGCGCGCAGCACCTGATCACGGAGACCCCGATGAAGGGCATGGAACCCGAAAAGCCCCCGAACCACGAGCGGTGGATCATCTCCTATGCCGATTTCGTGACCCTGCTGCTCGCGACCTTCGTCGTCATGTACGCGGTATCGACGATCAACTCGTCGAAATTCCAGGAGATGGCGGAATCGTTCTCGACGGCGTTCATGGGCCGCACGACGACGGTCAACGACACCGGGTTCGGCGCCGCGAATAAGGGGCCGTTCAATTTCATGCCCAACCCTGTGCACCTCCCGATCATCACCCGCGAGGTGATGGTCAAGGACGCGCCGCCCGCGCTGCGCCAGGAGCAGACCCAAGGCGACCCCAACAAGCCGAACGAGAGTGGCCAGTTCCTGCCGCGGGGTGGATCGCCGACCAAGGCCGAAACCGAAGGGCAAAAGAGTGGCGGCGATACCACGATGCAAAAGGAGGTCTCGCAGCGCGTGCAGGGTCTCGACGCCGCCTTCGAGCAGCTCAACAAATCGCTCGCCGGGCTGATCCGCAAAGGCCAGGTCAACGTCTCGCTGCAGCCCTTGGGCGTCGTCATCGACATCAACGAGATGCTGCTGTTTCACAGCGGCAAGGTCGATCTGACGCCGGACGCGCTGCCGCTCATCGACCAGATCGCGAAAATCCTCACCGACCTGCGCTACCAGATCCAGGTCAACGGCTTTACCGACAACGTACCGATCCACAATGCCCAGTTCGATTCGAACTGGGATTTGTCGGCGACCCGCGCGATTTCGGTGGTCAAGCGGTTCGCCGCGGCGGGGATCGATCCGACGCTCCTGGTCGGCGCCGGATTTAGCGAATACCACCCGGTCGGCCCGAACAACACGCCGGAAGGCAAGGCGGCCAACCGGCGCGTCTCGATCGTCGTTGTCTCGCCGCTCGAAGGCAACGATCCGGCGCGCTCGCGCCTGCTCGGCAGCGGTGCCGAGCGCGCGGACCCGGCGGCGCCCTCCGCGCCAGCGCCTGCCGTCCCAGCGCCTGTCGCGCCGCCGCCGCCGCCGGCCGTGCCGGCCCGCTAGGCGCGTGGAGCGACAAACCCGCCGATGGCCAAAACCGCGAAGCGCCCGACAAAAGCGCCACCCAAGCGGGGTGCGATGCGGCCGGTACTGCTGGCGGCAGGGCTCGGGCTTTACTGGTTCGTCGAGTACCAGGATGCCGGCGGCGCGACGGACGTGCCGATGTGGGGCTATCTAACAATGGTCGGGGTGCGCCTGCTGGCCGATTTCGTCGGCGCCTGGGTCATCGTGGCGGCAGTGCAGCTCGGCCTCGGTCTCGGCCGGCTCGGTCTCAGCTATCTGCGCGGGCTATGGCTGCAGGAGAGCCGAGGATGAACCCGCGCCTCAACCTGACGGGCGCCACGGTGCTGCCCTTCCAGTTTCCCTCGCTCAAGGATGGCCCCGCCCCGCCGCAGGGCACCCTCGTTCCGGTTTCGTCCGCTCCGGCGCCGGAACCCGACCAGATGGCGGCGTTGGTTGACGCCGCCGAGGAGAATGCGGCGCGGCTCGCCGCCGAGCTCGCCGAGGCTCGGGAAGAAGGCTCGCGGCGCGGTTTCGAGGAAGGCCGCGAAGAGGGTTATGCCGTTGGCTTCGCCGAGGGCGCCAAGGCCGGCGAAGCGAAGATGATGGAGGCGGTCAAGCGGATGGCCGCGATCATCGGCAAGCTCGGAATGCCGATCGCGGAGCTGGAGCAACCGGTCGAGGAGGCGGTGGCGGCGCTGGCGCTCGAGGTGGCGCGTTGCGTGATCGGCGACGAGGTCAAGCGCTCGCACGGGTTTCTCGTACGGCTGGTGCGCGAGGCGATCGCCAAGGTGCCGCTCGAGATGGGTGCGCCGCGGGTGCGGCTGAACCCGGCCGATCTCGACCTCGTCCGCAAGCTGGCGCCGGACATCGAGGCGGGGAGCGCCGTGCTGGTAGGCGACGACACGATCGAGCCGGGCGGCGCGCTCGTCGTCGCCGACGGCGAGGAGCGGCAGATCAAGGACCGGCGCTGGAACCCGCGCAACGCCGATGGCGTGTCGCAGGTCAATCTGACGCTGTCGTCGCGCTGGCGCGCGGTGATGCTGACCCTGTTCGACGGCGAGGAAGACGGGTGATTCCGGGCGGCGCCGGGTTCGGCGAGCGGCTGGTAGCGGGGCTCGAACGCTACCAGGCGCGGCTCCATACCACCGATCACGGGGCCAAGGTGCACGGCAGCCTGGTGCGCACCATCGGGCTTGTCATGGAGGCGCGCGGCATCCATGTCGCGATCGGCGAGCGCTGCTTTGTCGAGAGCGAGTCGGGCCGGCTGATGTCGGCCGAGGTGGTCGGCTTCGATGGCGGCCGTGTGTTGCTAATGGCCGAAGGGCATGCCGACGGTCTTGCCCCCGGCGCCCGGGTGATCCCGGCGGGACGCACGATGGAGGTCGCGGTCGGGCCCGAGCTGCTTGGCCGGGTCATCGACGGCAGCGGCCAGCCAATCGACGGCAAGGGCCAGATTCGCGCGGCCGAGCGCATGCCGCTCTTCGGGCAGAGCGTCAACCCGATGGAGCGCGCGCTCGTCGACGAGCCGCTAGATGTCGGCGTTCGTTCAATAAATGCGCTGTTCTCGGTGGGGCGCGGGTCGCGCCTCGGGCTCTTCGCGGGAAGCGGCGTGGGGAAGAGCGTGCTGTTGGGTATGATGGCCCGGTACACCAGCGCCGATGTCGTCGTCGTGGGGTTGATCGGCGAGCGAAGCCGCGAGGTCAAAGAATTTGTCGAGCGCATTCTCGGCCCCGGCGGGCTGGCGAAAGCCGTTGTCGTCGCCGCGCCGGCGAACGAATCCGCGCTGGGGCGGGTGCACGGCGCCTACCGAGCGACCGCGATCGCCGAATATTTCCGTGACCACGGGCATGAGGTCTTGCTGTTGATGGATTCGCTGACCCGTTTCGCGATGGCCCAACGTGAGATCGGGCTCGCGGTCGGCGAGATCCCGGCGAGCCGCGGCTATCCGCCCTCGGTGTTCGGGCGGATTGCCTCGCTGTGCGAGCGCGCCGGCAACGGCGGCGAGGGCGCGGGCAGCATCACCGCGTTCTACACGGTGCTGGTCGAGGGCGACGATCCCAACGATCCGGTTGGCGATTCGGCGCGCTCGATCCTCGACGGGCATCTGGTGCTGTCGCGCAAGCTCGCCGATCGCGGCCATTTTCCGGCGCTCGACGTCGCCGCCTCGGTCAGCCGGGTGATGGCGGCGGTAGTGCCGCAGGAGCAGGTCACCGCCACCCAGCGCCTCAAGCAGCTTTACAACCGGCTCGAGGAAAGCCGCGACCTGATCGCCATCGGCGGTTACCGGCCGGGGCACGATGCCGAGCTCGACCGCGCGGTCTCGCTGCAGCCGGCGATCAGCCAGTTTTTGTGCCAGGACATGACCAACGCGGTGCGGTTTGAGGAAAGCGTCGCCGCGCTCGAGCAGATCGTAGGGTAAAGCAAACCGTTGGGTTGGGGCATAGCGTGGGGGGACTATGGCGTCATTGCATAAGCTGATCAGCGTCACCGGGAAAAAAAGCGACGGCGCGCTGGTGACCTGGAAGCGTCTCAAGGCGCAATGCGACGAGGCGCTGATGAAATTGTCGCTTTTGAAACAGCATGTCGAACGCTATCGCGAGATGCTCAACACCGGGCTTGGCGAGGGCATGCCGGCGATGTCGACGATGGCTTATCTCGGCTTTATCGGCCAGATCGAGGAGGTCGTGACGCGCCAGGAGAGCGAGGTCGGCCGGCTCGAGGCGGCGTGCACGCGGCAATGGGAGGAGCTGATCGAGATCCGCCGCGAGAAACGCACCTACGAGATCGTCCACGAGAAGGCGGCCGAGCGCGAGTTGGCCACCGCGCTGCGCCGCAGCCAGGCCGAGATCGATGATCTGCTGCAGCGCGTCAACAAATCCCCGTAACCTTTGGAGACGTGACGGAAACCGGAATTTCGCGCGATGACCGATATCGACCAGGCGGCAGCGCTCGACCTCGACGACGAGCCGAGCGATCGCAGCCCCCTTCTCAAATGGGGGCTGATCGGCATTATCGTGCTCGCGCTGCTCGGCGGGGGTGGCGCGGTCTGGTATTTCTTTCTCGGCGGCCGCGAGCATTTCGCGCCGCGGCAGGCGCAGCAGGCCGAGGCGCCGCTGCCTTATTTCCTCGAGCTCAAGCCGCTTGTCGTCACCGTGCCGAATGCCAGCGGCACCCCGCATTTCGTGCAATTGGGGGTCAGTCTGCAACTGCCGCGCTTGGCGGCCGGCGAGATGGTCACCGCCGTGCTGCCGGAAATCCAGGACGCGATGCGGCAAACGCTTCTCGGCTTCAAGAGCGAGGATATGCAAACCCCGGATGGCGTCAACCGGGTGCGCAAGACGATGACCGAGCATTTGAACCAGGTGATGAACCGTGTCCTCGGCCCCGAGCGCGTCGCCAAGATGACCAGCGGCACGGCGGATGGCGTCTTCGTGCAGAACGTCTTGTTCGCGACGCTAATCGTCGAATGACGAGAGCCTTTATGGTGCCCGCTGGTCCGGAACCCCCACCCCAACCCTTCCTCGCCTGCGGGGGAGGGGGTCGGCGACCGCCGGCGCTCCAAGCGTGCTCCCTCCCCCGCAGGCGAGGAAGGGTTGGGGTGGGGGCTCACTCGCGACCTTCAAGAATACGCGCCGAGGCCCGCCGTGCCCTATGACGCGGACGGGCTCGGGTCGCTGTCGCTGACCCTTGGGATCATCGTCCTCCTGCTGTGGGGCGGTATCTGGGCGATGCGGCGGATGCGGCCGGGAGTGGGCATCGGCAACGCGCGCGACTGCACGATCTTGCGGTCGCTGGCGCTGGGCCCGCGCGAGCGGCTGGTCGTCGTGGAGGTCGGGGCGCGGCAATTGGTGATCGGCATCGGCTCGGCCTCGGTGTCGCTGATCTGCGAGCTCGACGAGAGGCTGCCGGCGGCGGCGAGCGACGACCGGTTCGGCGAGGCGATAAAAAAGGCGGTAGGGCGATGGCGCGGCGGCTGATGCGGCGGCTTCCCTGGCGACTTCCGGCGGGGCTCGCGGCGGCGGTCTTGGTCGCCGTGCTGAGCTGCGCGGCGGCGCGTGCCGCCGGCATCGGCGCGCTCGACATGCACCCCGACGGGCATGGCGGGCAAAGCTACACCGTGCCGGTGCAGCTCCTGCTGCTGATGGCCGGAATGGTGTTCCTGCCGGCGATTCTCCTGACGATGACGTCGTTCACCCGCATCATCATCGTACTGTCGCTGCTGCGCCAGGCGCTGGGGCTGACCCAGACGCCGCCCAACCAGGTGCTGATCGGCCTCGCCTTGTTCCTAACGATGTTCGTGATGGGGCCGGTTTTCACCCGGGTCGGCAGCGACGCGCTGCAGCCGCTGCTCGACAACAAGATCTCGACCGAGGACGCGCTGACCAAGGCGGAGGGGCCGGTGCGCGAATTCATGATCAAGCAGACGCGGCGGGACGATCTCGGCCTCTTCCTGAAGCTGGCTGGGGGCCAGACCTATGGGAGCGCCGAGGACGTGCCGTTCTCGGTCCTGGTGCCGGCCTTCGTGACCTCCGAGCTCAAGACCGGGTTCCAGATCGGCTTCCTGATTTTTCTGCCGTTTCTGGTGATCGATATCGTCGTCGCCGCGGTGATGATGTCGTTGGGCATGATGCTGCTCTCGCCGACCAGCGTGTCGCTGCCGCTCAAGCTCGCGCTGTTCGTGCTGGTCAACGGCTGGACCCTGGTGATCGGTTCGCTGGCCGAAGGGTTCCTGCGGTGAACACCGCCGAGATCATCACCGCGGCGCGCGAGATGATGGGTTTCGTGCTGGTGCTGGCGACGCCGTTCCTGTTGGCTTCGGTGGTCGCCAGCCTGGGGATCGGGATCTTCCAGGCGGCGACCCGGATGAACGATCTGACGCTCAGCTTCGTGCCGCGTTTTTTCGCGGTGCTGCTGGTGCTGTTTCTCGCCGCGTCGTGGGCTGGGGCGCGCATGACCTCCTATCTCGAGCGGACGGCGGTAGCGACGCAGACGCTGCGCGAGTGATCCGGTGCTGAGCTTCACCGATGCCGAGTTGACGCGCTGGATCGGCCAGTTCTTTTGGCCGTTCATTCGCATCCTGGCGCTGTTTGGCGCGGCGCCCGCCTTCAATTCGGTGTCGATCCCGGTGCGGGCCAAGGTGGCGCTCGCCTTTGTCGTCGCCGTGGCGGTCGCGGGGACGATCCGCCAATCCGCTCCGCTCGACCTGTCCTGGACGACGGTCACGCTGGTGGTCGAGCAGGTGCTTGTCGGCCTCGCGATCGGCTTCGCGATGCAGCTCACCTTGACCGCGATGAGCCTCGCCGGCGAATTCGTCGGGATACAGATGGGCTTCGGCTTCGCCAGCATGTTCGATATCCAGAGCGGGTTTCAGGTGCCGGTGATGGCGAATTTCTTCAGCCTCGTCGCGCTCCTGTTGTTCCTCGCGCTGAACGGGCATCTGGTGCTGCTCGGCGTGCTGGTGAAGAGCTTTGCCGTCGTGCCGATCGCGGCCGGCAGCGGCATCGGCGCCGATGGCTGGCGCGCTCTGGCGCGCGCCGGCGCGGTGCTGTTTCAGATGGGGGTATGGCTCGCGTTGCCGGTCATCGCGGTGCTGCTCGCGGCGCATCTCGCGGTCGGGTTCGTGTCGCGCGTGGCGCCGCAATTCAATGTGATGTCGGTCGGCTTCTCGCTGTTCATGTGGGTCGGGGTCGCCGGCGTGATCGCGTTTATCCCGTTTTTCGTGCCGGCGGTTGAGCACGTCATCGAAACCGGGCTGGCGCTGGTCGCGACCGTGTTGCGCAGCGGTGCCGCGCCGTGAGCGACACCTCTGGCGCCGACAACCGCACCGAGCGGGCAACCCCCAGGCGCATCGAAAAGGCGCGTGAGGAAGGCTCGGTCGTCCGCGCCCACGCGGTCGCCGCTGCCGCGGTGCTGATTGCGGGCGCCGCAGCCCTGTCGCTCGCCGGGACAAGGCTGATCGACCTGCTCGAAACGTCGATGCGTTTCGGCCTCGCGCTCGCGCCCGACACCATCCGCGAGCCGTCGCGGCTTGCCGCCGTCGCTGCCCAGGTGGCGTGGCCGGGGCTGATGATCCTCGCGCCGTTCATGCTGCTCCTGGCTGGGGTCGGGTTTGCCGCCGACCTCCTGATCGGCGGCTGGATCCTCTCGACCAAGCCGATAACGCCCGATTTCACCCGCATCGATCCGCTGAAAGGGTTCGGCCGGCTATTCTCGCGCGCCGCGCTGGCCGAGATCGTCAAGGCGCTGGTCAAGTTCGCCGTGATCGGCGTGATCGCCGCCTGGCTGATGAAGAGTTGGCTGGCCGATTTCCTCCATATCGCTGCGGAGAGCTGGCCCTACGCGCCGCGCCACGTCGCCTCGCTGTCGATGGAGGTGTTCCTGATCCTCGCCGCCGCGCTCGCGGTGGTGACCCTGTTCGAGGTGCCCTACCAGCTCTGGCAGCACCGCGACCAGCTCAAGATGAGCCGGCAGGAAATAAAGGACGAGCAGCGCGATCAGGAAGGCAGCCCGCAGACCAAGCGGCGCATCCGAGGCTTAAGGCTCAAGCTGGCGCGGGCACGGATGATGTCCGAGGTGCCGAAGGCCGATGTCGTCGTCGTCAACCCGGAGCATTTCGCCGCCGCGCTCGCCTACCGCGAAGACCGCATGCGCGCGCCGCGCCTGGTCGCGAAAGGCACTGGCCTCATCGCGCTGCGCATCCGCGCGGTCGCCGAGGAGCATGGCATCGCGGTCGTCGAGGCGCCGCCGCTGGCGCGTTCGATCAATCATTTCGTCGAGCTCGGCGACGAGATCCCGATCGAGCTCTACCGCGCCGTCGCGGAGGTTCTGGCCTACGTCTACCGTCTGAAGGCGGCGCGCGATGGCGGCGATCCGGCGCCGGCGCTGCCGCGGGACGGGCGCTTCGAACCGCCAGCGGAGTAAGATGCGTAGGAGATTGACGTGATCTAGGCGGCGCCGAGCGCGTGCCGCGCCGAGCGGCTTTGCTCGCTGCCGTCGGATTTGTACGAGCGGTGCGGGTCGTGCCGGCGCAACCTGTCGATGGCGGCGGTCAGGTGGCGCAGCATCGCGGCGCAGATGATCGCGTTTCCCTGGTTGTAGCGGACCAGCGGGCGCAGCAGGGCAGGGTTCGGGCGCGGCGTGCCGGGAACCATGGTCGCCTGATCGATCCTATCGGCGAGGAGCATCTTGCGCTGGGTGATCCCGTTGATCGCCTCGGCGCTGCCGCTCAATAGCGCACGGCGCTCCAGCGCGAGCACGTCCTGCAATTCGTCGATCAGCTCGGCGAGGTGCTCGGCCGGCGTTGTCATGCGGGCGGCGTCAAAAATTTATCTCGACGCCGCCGTCGCGCGCGATTGTGGCGCGCAGCGTCTTTTGGCTATCGGCATTTTGCACCGTGATCGTATCGCCGACGCGCCCGTCATCCATCGCGGTAGCGGTCGTCTTGATCGTCATTTCGGGGTCGTTCAGCGTCAGCATCACCTTCTGGCCGCGATGCACGGCGATCGGCAGGTCGAGCAGCGGCGAAAGAATCGGCGCGCCTGCCATGACCCCGACCCGCAGGATCTTGCCCTCGACCTGGCGCGGATCGGTGATCAGGCCGCCACTGCCGGCGAAAGCGTCGGCGCGGCCACGCGTCAGCTGCGCCGAGCTCAGCGTGGTATTCGGCGCCAAATTCGTCCCGGCGACGACCGCCTCGACCCAGGCATGCAGCCGCACCGGCACGTAAAGCGTCCAGTTCGGCGTCTGGCAGGTTACTTTCGCCGTCATCATCGCGGAATTGGTCGGCGGCAAATCGACATCGATATTGCTGCACGCCGGTAGTCGAAGGCGCGCATCAATCGTGCCGACCTCGACCTGCCCTTGCGTGTCATGCATAGCCGCGAGCCGCGGGGCAATAGAAGCTTCGATAGCCGCGCGAATAGCCCCTTGATCTTGTATCTCGTCGGCCGATGACCCACTAGCTTTGGCAAAAACCAAGATAGCCGCGCCGGCGATGGCGATAGCGTTCTGCCTATACTTGCCGGCCATCGCAGTTTTCCCTTGCCTTTGATGCAAAGTTTTTTCATCATAACGAAAATTGGAAATTCGGCAAGTTAGGAAATTACCGATGCCGCGACAGGAAAACGATCAGGGCATGCGAGAGGTACTGCGCAGGATCGTCGCAGTGAACGGGCGCCATCTCGCCAAGTCGAGGCGCCGGTAATGGCCGCGCCGATTGATACCGGGCTCGAGTTTTTCCGGCAGGTTCTGGAGCTGCGCGCCTATCGCCAGGAGATCCTCTCGGCCGATATCGCCAATGCCAGCACGCCGGGCTTCAAGGCTGTCGATCTCGACTTCGCGAGCGCGCTGAGCGCGGCCACGACCCGCCGCCCGACATCCGACATGCCCGGCAATTCGCGACGGATCTGGCTGGTCGACGACCCGCGGCAGATGGTCGACGGAGCCGCGAGCGCACCCGACGCCGGCAAGGAATTCGTCCGGTACCAGACCGGCGGCGAAGTCACGCTCGATGGCAACAGCGTCGATCTCGACCACGAAAAGGTGACGGCGGCCGAGAACGCCGTGCAGTACGAGGCGGCGGCCACCTTCGCCTCGCAGACGGTCCGCATGATGATGATCGCGATCACCGGCTCCGGCTCGTCGCAATCGGGCGGGAGCTAGCAAATGTCACTGTTCGGTACCCTATCGATCGCCGGTTCGGGCATGTCGGCCGAGTCGGAGCGGCTCTCCGCGATCGCCAGCAACATCGCCAACGCCAATAGCGCGGTCAGCGGCGGTGGCCAGCCGTATCGGGCGCGCGAGGTCGTATTCCAGGCGGCGTCGCTCGCGGGTGACGATGGCGACGAGGCGTCCTCGTCCGGCATGCAAGGGGTCAAGGTCGCCGGGATCGTCGAAAGCGCCGCGCCGACCCGCACGGTCTACGACCCGAGCAGCAGCTTCGCCGACGGCAACGGCTACGTGCAGATGCCCAACGTGAATCCGGTGGACGAGATGGTCAACATGATCTCGGCCCAGCAGGACTATCAGGCGAACCTCGAGGCGTTCAACGTCGCCAAGACGCTCGCCATGCACACGCTGACGATCTAGCGCCGCGCTTTCGGGAGAATAGGCCCATGACCGCAGCAAGCGTGATGCCCCCCACGGTGACGTCGTTGCCGATGGGCACCCAATTGCCGAGCGCGTCGAACAGCTCGGTCGCGACGAGCGGAGCCAGCTCGACGCTCACTGAAGCCAATTTCCTGACGTTGCTGACGACTCAGCTCGAAAATCAGGACCCGCTCAACCCGCAAAGCCCGAGCGACTTCGCCGCTGAGCTCGCGCAATTCTCAACCGCGAGCGGCGTGCAGAGCATCAATACGACGCTCGGCGCCGGGGGCGGCGTGGAGGCAGCGGGGCTGGTCGGCAAGAACGTCGCGGTCTCCGGGAACGCGCTCGTCCTCGGGTCGAGCGGCTCGGCCCCGGGTGCGTTCAACCTGTCCGCCGCGGCCAAGGATGTCAGCGTCGCGGTCACCAATGCCGCCGGCAGCATCGTCGATATCGTCGACCTCGGCGCGATGGCCGCCGGCAATCAGAATTTTGCTTGGAACGGCCAGGCGCTGAATGGCGCGGTCCTGCCGGCCGGCACCTATTCCTACAAGGTCACCGCCACCTCGGCCTCCAGCGCCACCACGGTGACGGCGACGCCCTACGCGGTCGTCCCGGTCACCTCGGTGGTGATGGGCGGCCAGAACGGCACGACGCTCAATCTTGGGGGCGGGATGGCGCCGGTGGCGCTGAGCGCGGTTCAGGAAGTGTTTTAGCCCCCGCTAAGGAGGATCGGCGATGACCTTATCGGTCGAATTGACAGGCTTGCAGGCGGCCCAGACCGATCTCGATACGATCGGCAACAATATCGCGAATGTCGGCACGGACGGCTTCAAAGGCTCGACACCCAATTTCAGCGATCTCTACGGCGCGTCGCTGCTCGGCGCCGCCGGCAACGGAGTGTCGCCGGGCCAGGGCGTGCTGACCAACAGCCTGTCGCAGCTCTTCACCGAAGGCTCGATCAGCCAGACCGGCAACCCGCTCGATGTCGCGATCAACGGTAACGGGTTCTTCCAGGTGCAGACGCCGACCGGCGTCGCCTATAGCCGCGACGGCTCGCTGCAGCTCAATTCGAGCGGTTTCCTAGCCAACGATACCGGCGCGCTGGTGATGGGGTACGCGCCGGCGGCAAGCGGGGCCACCTCGAACGGCTCCGGGGCGATCGGGCCGATTCAAGTCACCCAGTCGAACCTCTCGCCGACCGCGACCTCAACGCTGACGATGGGTATCAACCTGCCCGCGGGCGATCCCGCAATCAATACGACGACCACGCCGTTCAGCGTCACCAACCCGAATAGCTACAACGAAAGCACCGCGACGACGGTCTATGACAGCCTGGGCGCCGGCCGCACGCTGACCACGTTTTTCACTCAGGTGTCCGGTTCGGGGTCGCCGGACAACTGGCAGACCCATTGGCAATTGTCCGATACCAACGGCACGGCGGTCGCCTCGGGCAGCGGCGCGACCTTGACTTTCAACGCCTCGGGCGTGCTGACCTCAACCAGCGGCTCGATCAACGTCGCCACCCTGCCGAACGGCGCCGCGCCGCTGGCGATCGACCAGAACTTTACCGGCACGACGCTGTCCGACCTGTCGTTCGAGGTCAATTCTCTGGCGAATAACGGGACTGGCGGAGGTCAGTTCTCCGGCCTCGCGATCGGCACGAACGGCAGCGTCATCGCCCAGTATTCGAACGGCGCGACCCAGGCGATCGGCACGATCGCCTTGGCGAATTTCGTCAACCCGCAAGGCCTGAGCGCCATCTCGGGCAATAACTGGCTGGCTACGGTGGGCTCCGGCGATCCGGTGATCAACCCGCCGGGCACCGGTGGTCTCGGCACGCTCGAATCGGGCGCGCTCGAAGGGTCGAACGTCGATCTGTCGACCCAGCTCGTCAACCTGATCGTCGCCCAGCAGGCCTATCAGGCCAATGTCCAGGGCATCAATGTCGATCAGCAGGACGTGCAGAAATTGCTGCAGCTGCAATAGGGCAAGAACCGTAAGGCGGGGAGAGTAGGAAGCGATGAGCCAACAGGCAATCTACCTGGCGATGACCGGGCTCAACGCGACGATGGACCGGATGACCGCGGCGACCAACAACCTCGCCAACGCGAGCACGACCGCGTTCAAGGCGCAGCAGCCGGTCTTCCAGGCCCAGCCGCTCTACGGCCAGGGGCTGCCCGACCGCGTCGATGTCGCGAGCGCCGAGGACACGGCCGATTTCAAGCCCGGGCCGATCGAGCAGACCGGGCGGCCCCTCGACATCGCCCTCAACGGCGCGGGCTGGATCGGCGTGCAGGCGGCCGACGGCTCCACCGCGCTCACGCGCAACGGCTCGCTGTCGGTTTCGGCGAGCGGCATGTTGGAGACGAGCGACGGCAACCCGGTGCTCGGCCAGGGCGGTGGGCCGATCAGCCTGCCACCGCTGCAAAACGTGACGATCGGCGAGGACGGCACGATCTCGGGAAACCTTGTCGGCCAGCCGGCCGATCAGGTCACGACGCTCAACCGCATCCTGCTC